>UMHB01057797.1_pt1 | contig 154512 bp, 179 predicted proteins | sample 1965441 | NCBI WGS metagenome assembly UMHB01 (sample SAMEA4836089, study PRJEB28245) | human gut metagenome | biome: gut microbiome; material: fecal sample | place: Denmark | collected 2008 | reverse complement strand
GCTTCGACACAATAGTCAATACATTTTATAATATTTTAGCGAATATTTTGTAGGAAAAAGAAAAGACTGGACGAATCCAGTCTACTTAATATACATCTTGCTAATGTTAGTTACCCTCCTAATACCACAAATCCCAGTAAAAACGAAAAGAAAAGAATAAACAACAGAATAATACCAGAAATGGTCACTCCTCCTATCACAATAAAAACCTTAATCATAGTAGGGGTTTTATACCATTGTTTACTTCGCTCTTTGTGGGAATGAAGAAAACATAAACAATAGTCTATATAATCAATAAAACACATGACTCCTATACCAAGAACAGCAATCAACAGGATTAAAGCGAATCCAACAATAAAATATATCATCTTATTCTCCTCCTTGTGCGGAACTAATTGGTTCATTTATTGTTTTTGACTCAACATCACTGACATCAATTCCGACATTATGTGACTCATTATGGACTCTATGCCAACATTCTTGACATACAGATACATAACGCTCTTCTCCTGCAACATCTCCAACGATACAATCTTCTCCTGTAAACACAGGCTTGTCATTTACATATCGTAAATGAGTTGTTGCTTTGTTTGTACAAGCACTGCACATACTTTTGATTTCCTCGACAGTATCCGCTACTATTAAGAGTTCTTCTGCTGATTCAAATAAAGTGTTCTGATAAGTATTCTTCAAGCCATAAGTAAACACGTTAACGTTATATGGACATCTTGTCAGCTTCCACAACTGCTGAACTTGTTCTTTTGTGATGAATGACACTTCATCCACAAACACTACGACTCGATAGATGTCTTTGCCTTCTCGCAATAGTTGCCTCATGATTGAGTATATAAACTTGAACAGGTCTTTGTTCTTGTCGAATACATAACATGGTTGACTACTTGAAATAGCACGACTATGTATAACCCCTTTTTCTCGGGTATCGAATGATGGTTTTAGGCAAATTACCTCACACCCTGCTTCTTTGAATTGATGAGCCTTGGTGAGTAATGTTCCACTTTTAAGACTGTTCATACAACCATAGTAGTAGCGTAATTTCCCTGCCATGTTACCCCTCCTGTTGTTCACGTTTTGTTCGCTTCATTGCTCGGTAGTCGCTAACCGCTTTACACAACCCTTTCGTATCCTTAAATAAGTATACATTATGCAATGGATTGAACTTGTTGACTCGTGTCTTTTGCAACTCAAATCCTCGTTGCTGTAAGAATCGACATAAGTATAATGATTTTGCCACAAAGTGTGGTTTGTCTGTGTATTGTTTTCTCATTTCTATCTTCCTCTCTTATTAGCATGACAGAATTATATCATGTTCCGTCATATCTTGTCAATATGTTTTATAATATTTTAACACGACTTATCATTTTATTGATTTTAACTAATGTTTCTCGGTCGTACTCTTGTATACATAGTAAGTTGAACTGACAATCCAACATGCGAGCAATATCAAGCATGGGGCGATATGTACGAATTGCCACCTCGCATGCCTGCTTATTTGAGAAATAAACAATGTTTGGATAATACTCCTTGCATGTTGCTTCTACTCGATATTGCCCATTTAAGTATGAATAAACAATGAAGTACTTTTGCTGAGCACCTAGTTCCCACACAGGGAGAGCCTTCTGCTTCTCTGCGAACATTTGAAGACAATTCTTTAAGATTCTCTGTTGATAGTTTAATTTGGCTCTACATCTTTCTTTGACAAGGTTTAAATATTCCTTGTCGTTTAACTCTTCATCTGAGCGAACATAGGGGTCGTATTCGACCCAATCTGTTGCCCGTAACTCCTCTTCCGTGAGCTCTATGTATTCTTGCTTTTCGTTAATTAAGTATTGGTCATCATCATTGTCTAGGTCATCTGCCATTCGAATGAACACACCTTCTTCCCATCCTTTACGACGAACCATTCCTCCACATTCAATAATATAGTATGCTTCATACCACTTCATCCCATCATCCCCCCTAGTTTAACTGCGATTTTAAAATAGCATTTATCATACATGCTGTTTTATGTGAGTCTTCGTTGCGGATTGTGATATCTGCAATATCTACCATCCCCTGCATATCCTTTCTATCCGCTAGAAATCGACGAATTACCTCATCAACATCATTATCATCTCGGGCTACTAATGAGCGAACAAGACGGACTTTGTCGGGCAATGTTAAGTAGACCACAAAAACATTCTCACGTCCAACACGCTCAATGATTTGTCGCAGTCCATTGGGCTCGATAACCACAACTCCTCCATCTTCAACTTCTGCTACAGTTAAAGAATAGTGCCATCCGTTAAAACATGTACGTTCAGCTAATAACCCCTCTTGAGCTAGTTGGTCAAGGTCTTCAATCGTAACAAAGTAATAGTCTACCCCATCCACCTCATAATCTCGTTTCGGACGAGTTGTCATACTAATACAACGCTTATAACCAAACTCCTCCTGTAAGATACGTTCTACAGTGCTCTTTCCTGTTGCACTTGCTCCTACTAAAGCTACGAATTTGTTTGTCATAATATCTCTCCTCTTGTCTAATAAAATAGGAGTGGTTGCTTACCACTCCTTTATAATATCATGTATCGACAGCATTGTCAACTCATTTTATAATATTTTAGCGAATAATTAAAATAATGCGGTGGCAATAGTTCCAAACAACTAAGCGATGGCTACTAAATAAAAGACAATGCCCATTGCTTGAAAACCTGCTTCTAGCTTGTCCTCAATGTCCGCACTTTTATCGTTCCGACAAATCACAGCCCCCAATACTAGGACTGCTCCCCCAAAGAGGGCTAGTATAACCGTCTCTATTAAGACGTTCATCATATCATCTCATCCTCTTTGTTTAATCCTTGGTAAAATTCAGCATGAGTCCCACAATCTTCATTGGAACAAGAGAGGACTGCAACTATCCCCTCTTTATCAAAGATTCCATAGTCTTCAAAATCAAAGTCATTTGACCACACAAGTTTCGAATTACAAAAATGACATCTAACCATTCCCTCTACCTCTTTCCTCTTACTGGAGTATTGAGAGCTTTTTCAATGCTCCAATTATATTTATCCAACCTTTTAGCCAAAGTGTCTGGCGATATTCCTTTCACTTCTGCCCATTCTATCAAACATTTTGTTTGGTCATTGTATGTAATGTTTCTATTGCTATCTGTGTTCCGCATTTGTTGTTTTTGTGACACCCAACGACAGTTATCTGCTTGGTATCCTTTGCCATTGTCAATTCGGTCTATGCTTAACCCTTCTTCATATCCGTTTGTTAGAGCCCATGTTTTGAAAGTCTCGTAATCCTCCCATTCTGAACAAACCTTTATTCCTCTCCCTCCATATCTATGGTAGCTTTTTACTCCGCTATATTTACATCTTGCGTGCATTCCTCTCCATATTTTATAAAGAGGTTGACTGTTTCGAGGAACAACACATTCACCGCATGATTGATGGTAGCCAATCCCTGCCCCTGTTTTGTAAACAATATTCCCGCAGTCGCATTGGCACTTCCATAATGTTCTTCTATCTTGTGTCACTCCACTTGGTTGCAGATAGACCAATCGTCCCGAACGAATCCCAGTATAATCCTTTATCTTTTTCTTGTTTCCTTGTGTTTTTAATCCCAATTTCTTGCATGTCCTTAAAACTGTCATGGGGGAAACTCCGAGTCGTTCCGCTATCTCTTTTTGAGTCAATCCTTCTTCAACGAGAGAGGTGAGCTCGTCTTTGTCCACTTTAGTCATTCTCTCATCCCCTTATTAAAATACAAAGTCTTCATCTTGTAGAGGTTCTACATTTGTATTTATAATGTAACCATTCCCTCGGGTTGAGAAGAAATCATGCTGCTTTGTTTCGATTGAATAACCGTTCATTACCACAGGGTTAACATCATTCTCTGTTACAGCAAACATAGGTTCGAATCCTAAGCATTTTAAAGCATAGTTGACATTGAATTCAATGTATGTTTTTACATCTTCAAACATCCCTAACTCGTCATATAATAAATGAGAGTATGTTAACTCTGATTGATAAATCTCTTCAATCATTTGATACGCTTGAGTGCGTGCGTCTTCTTGTTGCTCTGGAGTCATCTTATTGAATACCTCTTGAGCAAAGAATCCTACACCAACGGTATGCAACTTCTCATCACGTAAAATTAAGTTGATTACCTCTCCACTGTTGACCATTTGTCCTTGACCTGCTAACCATAATGGCAGATAGAATCCGCTATAGAAACATACTCCCTCTAAACATAATGACCCAACATATGACATGAATAATGAATCATCTTGATTATATTCCTTCATGATACGTTTTACTTTATCTTGAAGCTCTTTAGTTGTCTCTGCCCATGCAAACAACTCGTCAATGTGTTCAGTAGTACATAATGTTTGGAAGATTGTTGAGTATGAACGAGCATGAATACTTTCAAATCCTGCAAATAAAGCGAAGATACTTTGAATGAATAAGTTGTCTGTCTTATCACCAATCTTTGCAATACCTGTTGTTTGGTTTGTATCTAATAAAGTCAATCCTGCCAAGATACGCTCATAAGCCGTTTTCACTTTAGGGTCTAATATATCCCATAAAGACTTATCTTCTGACACTGGGATTTCTTCGGGTAACCAAAATTGCTCTGTCTGTTTCTTATATAATTCATCATAAAACTTGTGGTCTGGTGAGTTCCAATTTACTGCTTTTAATAATTCTGTTGTCATGTTAGTCCTCCTGTTTGGTCAATATAGTGAGAGATAGGGCTAAACCCTACCTCTAAATGTCTGTAAAATGTCAGTTTTATCGTCTTTTTTAAAAAAATTTATGCCGAAGTTTTCGCTATTTTTGGATTAGCTCTAAAACCTTATCCTTAGTAATTAGCCCATTATGACGGTGATATTCCTCTCCGTCTTTTAAGAACACTAATGTAGGCACAGAGAAGATTGAGAACTCTCCTGCAACCTCGGGGCAGTCGCTTACCTTTACGTTGTAAATCGTTGCGTTTGCTCGGTCATCAAAGAATAATTGATTTACTTGATTTGAAACGTCGCTACATGGAGCACATCCATCTTTATAAAACTTTAACACTGACACTCCGTGTGCTAAAACTTCCTCTAAATCGTTATCTAAATAGTTTGTCATATCTACAATGTTAATCATATCATTTCCTCCTAGTTATTTTTATTAAACGCTACATGAGTTGCATTCTGAAATCGAAATGTTTTTGGTACGTGAGTAGTACAGTGATTTTAAACCTTTATGATGAGCATATAGGTAGTAACGAACCAATTCTCTTGTAGTTGTCTCGCTCGTGACATATAGTATTGTACTAACTCCTTGGTCGATATGCTCTTGAGCTTCTGCCACTAAGTCAATTAACTTCATCATGTCCATTTCATACGCTGATTTATAGAAGAAGAAGTTTTGTTTACTTAAGTATGGCATAGGGTAGTAAGTTGTCGAATCCCCATAAGTACGACGCTCTACAATATCTACGATTGGAGCAATCGAAGGGGTCGCATTCTGAACATAACCAATAGACTGTGTTGGAGCGATTGCCATACGATACGCATGGTACATTCCTTCTGCTTTAACACGCTCTGATAATTCTTCCCAGTCTTTTGGAGATGGAATCTCAATGCCTTCAAACAGTTTTTGAACCTTTTTAGTCTGAGGAGCATAGTCGGTTGTTATGTATTTCTTGAAGTATTCTCCAGTTGCATAATCTGATTCTTCAAATCCTTTGAACACTTCATCTTTATCCATTGCAATTTGACAACTTTCCATAATTGAGTAGTAGTTCACCATCATGAAGAATGTGCGAACGAAGTCTTTAGCTTCTTTGCTCTCATATGAAATCTTGTTCTTTGCTAAGTATCCGTGTAAGTTCATAGCTCCTAATCCTACAGCATGTAATTCACGGTTTGCTTTTGCAACTGATGGAGCATTCGCAATGTTGCTTAAGTCAGATACTGACGTTAATGCACGCATTCCTAAGCGAGTTGCAGAAGCGATGCTATTGTTATCCATAACATTTGTAATGTTTAATGACCCTAAGTTACAGTTAATGTCACGTCGGATTTCATCTTCTACTCCATAGTCATTAATTGTAGAAGTCTCTTGTAACTGCATAATCTCTTGACATAAGTTTGACTGCTTAATTTGTCCAATGTTTTTTAATGCGTGTGCATTGTTTGCATTTGACTTGTACATAATATATGGGTAACCCGATTCAAATTGAGTACGAGCAATATTTGTTAATAAGGCACGTGGGTCTAACTTCTTCTTACGTACATTAGGATTTGCGACTAAATCATCATATACTTTATCAATGTCTAAGTCATCTAAATGTTCACCATACTCACAGTACACCGTGTGAGGGGCGAAAACATACATGTCTTTTCCTTCACGAGCAAGCTCAATAAACTTGTCGGGAACAATAACACCGATTGACAATGTTTGTAAACGACTCTTCTCATCGCCTGCGATTTTTTTGGTCGATAGGAACTCTTCAATGTCCCAATGGAAGATATTTAAGTTGGCTACTCCTGCTCCTGCACGTTGCCCTAATTGGTTAACATATGAGAAAGTGTCTTCCATTAACTTCATAACTGGCACTACTCCACTGGCAGCACCGTCTACACCTTTGATGGCTTCACCACGGCTACGTAACTTAGATAAGTTGACTGCAACTCCTCCACCAATTTTAGACAACTGACCACAAGTTGATAAGTTGTAATTGATAGAGTTTAATGAGTCATCCATCTCTAATAAGAAACATGAAATCATTTCTCCACCACGTGCTTTACCCGCATTTTGGAACGTTGGTGTGGCAGGTTGATACTCTTGTCGAATCATAGCGATAGCTAAGTCTTTAGCAAATTCTGCATTTCCTTGGGCTAAGAATAAGGCACAAGCAATAATACGGTCTTCATAGTATTCTAAATACTGCTTCTTGTCATTTGTTTTTAAAGCATATCCGCTATAGAATTTAGAAATTGCCATGTACGACTGGAATTTAAACCCATGTGCAAATACTTCTTTGGCAATGTTTTCAATTACTTCCATAGGATACATCTCAAGAAGATTCACATAATAGTCGTTGTTAATTAACCAGTTGATACGGTCTGCGTAGTTATTGAACTTCATCATCTTAACTTCTACTTCTGCTTCAAACTTCTCTACTGCTTCTTTGTCTTTTTCTAATTGGTAGAACCCATCTACTTTCTGCATGACTTCATTGTTTAACTTAATATATTCCTTCATAATGACCTCCTAAATAAATTCAATTCCTACTTCAATCCAATGTAGAGAATCCGTTTCTTCTGGTGATAAGGCAGGGGCAATAATGTGAGCCACTTCTTTAACAATTCCTACTTTTTCACCTAAATAAATTCTTTCATTTTGATACGGAGCAATCGGAGAGCAGTATTTACTAATCACCGCTCCATCTCCATATTCGTACAGTTTAATCAATACCATGCAAATCCCTCCGTTATTATAGTAGTTGCAAAGCTCTTGACAGATGGTCATTGAGACAATCATCTGTTTGCTGATTGCTTTTCTGACTTTTCTGCCTGTTGATTTTTAAGTTCCATAATCAACATATCTAGTGTTAGTCGGCTGTTTTGTTCCATTACTTTCACCTCTTATATTATACCTTTTTTGTAGGATTTTGTCAACACATTTTATAATATTTTATCTATTCGATTCCACAAATTTCCTTAACTTGCGTCAAGATGTTATCGTTAAGATTTAAAACTTTTGGTTCATAGTCTGCTCCTGTTTTGCTTGACAGTGTCTGATATCTAATTTCAATGTTCCCTAATGTCGCTCCTGCCGTTTTGTGATAATTGCCTAGAGCCTTCATGTAGGGTTCGATTGCTACTAATTCATTTTTAATCTTGCGTCGGTGCTTTGAAATGATGTTGAGTGCTTTCGTATAATTGTATGAAGCTGACGCATTCAAATCTTCGATATCTTCAATTTTGTGAAGAATGTCTTGGCGAATACGCTCGCACTTCCCGAGTTCCTTTTTTAAATACTCAAATTGTCCAACTAATTCTGCTCCTAATGATTTCATTTGACTTAATAATTCGATTGATTTACACATGATTACTTTTCTCCTTGGTTTCCTGTTTTCGTATGTATTAATTGCATTTCTTTAAGTATGGTTGCACTAATGAACATATATCCAAATCTTTTGAATACAGAGTGCGTTTTGAATATTGATGGTGATTGTATTTGTAATTGTGATATACTGTCACCACTTCTTTTGTCCCCACATTTAGTACCACACACGGGCACTTGTCTTTTCCATTCGGCTTCCCTCGCAACAACACTCTTATGCTGTCGCCAACCACATGGAATTCAATGATGTTCCCCTTGCGGATTGTTTTCACGATGTCTGTTACCATCACCCTGCGTTGCATGGTTCGTTTGATACAGTGGTCACTGAATACAAACTTGTTTTGCTTTACAATCTTGCGAAGCATATTCTTTTCCTCATACTTCATTTCAGAAATATGTTTACGTTTCTCCATTTTGATTTCCCCCTTTATTTTGTTAATTTCTTTTTAATCGTGCCAATTCCTTTTTAATCGTGCTAATCCTCTTAAGGATAATCTTGAGCTCTCGTTCGCACATATCTGACATTCCCTTATCCCCATTACTGATTGCCCATTCAAGAGACTTGAGAACCGTCATCTTGCGTTTTGTCAGTAGCTGTAGTTCTAGCAGTCGCTCTTTCACGTGTTCACACATTTCTTTATCACCTCTTTCCGCCAACTAAAAAATTGACACCCTAATAATATCATCTTTCGACAGGGGTGTCAACGTGTTTTATAATATTTTAGCGAAAAAGTTTTAAAGTGGGAAACGGTGTAGGTATTTTGATGACTTGTATGTATGAAAATTATAAAATGTTTTATAATGTTTTACCTACACTGCGAGGGATAAACCCACAGACACTCCTAAACAGTTCGCCACTCGTTGCATATCTTTAGGAGATAGTTTTCCTGTTCGTTCGCCAATTTGGAAACGATTCACTGTTACTACCTGTTCCGTTAGTGCTATTGAATCTTTTAACAATCTGTTTGTTTCATCTCTTTTAATATGACAGTGCGTTGGAAGATTGCGTTTCGTCTTTTGGGTTGTTAGGGGGATTACAGAAATAATGGGACTAAAACGACATCCCGTATCATTTGTGATGACGATTGCAGGTCGCTTACCTCTTTGTAAACTTCCACTATATTCATCCACGTTCCCAAAATCAACCATGTGGATTTGTCCTCGTAAAATCTTAATCTCTTTTGCTTGTTCATTCATTATTAATCATCCTTTCGTATCAGTTCTTGAGTACATCATAACATCCCTTGTGGGGATTGTAAATGGGGTTTTATAGTATTTGAGCGTGAATCGTTCGACCCTCTTCAACACCAAGAAGCACTTGATGTCGGGGCATGGTGAACCACCTAAAATTATGTATAAATATATAAGTACTTTGCCGTCGATATATGATATGTATATCCTATTAATATAGGTGGTTTATAACCCATCTGTTTGTATTATGATTCAAAGTCCTAAGTTTTATACATAAAAAATATATATTTTTATTTCCTTTTAGTTCTAAAGAAGCAACAGAAGTAATATGATGTACTAAGCAAAACAAAATAGAGGTGAGATTATGACTCAAATCATAGGGCTAGAAGCCGCTAATGGCTTCACAAAAACAGTTACAAATGCAAAGGTGGATACATATGAGAATCGACTTTTGCGTCGCCATGGTCGTGAAATGGCATTACTTGGAGGTAAGACACAAGAGACAGAATATACTTACATGGGAGAACGATATGTGCTATCCAATAAAGGAAGTACTTCGGGTGGTCGCAATATGAAGAGATACACCACGAAAGAGTTCCTTATTGAAAATCTAGTTGCAATATCTCGGGTACAAAAAGAGAAGAATGTAATCTTAACAACGGGACTGCCATGTGAAGATTACAACGACCCCGCTCTGATTGCTCAGACGAAGTCTAGATTACTTGGTAACCATACCATTTACAAAGGAGAAACAAAACATGATATTAAGGTTGTAGAAGTGCATGTGATTCCTCAACCACTTGGAACACTCATTGACTTTATGTTTGACGGCAATTTGCAAGTTATCAATGGACGCAACGAATACAAGTATTTGGTAATTGATATCGGGCGAGGAACAACAGATATTCTACTTAGTGATGGAATGACCGCTGAAACCCTAATCGGAGCAGATATTGGTTGTATGGATATATCTAATCTGTATCTCCAATATATCAATCAAGATTATGCAGGTCGTGATTTCCGATTCACTCTTGAGGATATTGGGGTAAACAACCAATCAAAAATTAATAAATACGAACAGACTTTTGACTTCTCTAAGCACTTAGCCGTGGCTAAAGAGGAAATTCATAAACAGATTATGACCTTCATTAATGATTCTGGAATCAGTTTTAAAATGGCTGATAGGGTTATTTATACAGGAGGGGGCTCAAAAGCCTTAGATGGGCATTTACCTGTTGCAGAAAACATTAAGGTTCATCCTCATGCTCAAACAGGTAATGCTCGTGGATATTTTAAATTTGGTTTACATAAGGGGGCAAAATAATGGCTAAACAAGAGATTTACAAGACTCATCCGCTTGTTTTCTATGAAGATGACAAAGCCCTCTATGACGCAATAAAAAAGGTTTCTAAGAGCAAGAGAATGAATCTGCGGGGATTCATTCTGCTCGCTGTCGAAACCTTTTTGGGGGAAGAGAATATTAATGTTAATGTTGATAGCTTAAACAACATTATAGTAAATGGAGAATCAGTTCCTGTTACATCGAACAAGATTCCCCATTCTAATAATAACTGGGGCAACTGGTAACGGGTTGCCCTTTTTTAAAATGAGTTGAAATAGGGGAGATTGTAATATGAGAAAAGAATCCCATGACAACCGCAAGAACGAGGATGAGTAGTTGCCATGGGAAAATAAAAGAGAGTACATATCTGCTTGCTCTTGTTCGAGCAGTTGTTGAAACAGATATATGGGGTTAGGAGAGGTGGAAGCGAGACTAGGGGGATTGAAATTTATACTTCTCGCTTCCACGTTTATTATCTTACCATATGTGCTTTGCTTAATGCAAGAGAAAAATGTTGAAATTTGTCGAATTTTAAATAAAATAAAAACCACCTCATGATAGAGGTGGCATTTCTTTTACAATCTATACTCTTTCTACAACCTAATGTTTTTAGCTCCACGAACAGCTTCATATTCAGTGCGAATCTTGAACCAACTTGAACCTTTGTTTCCGAACATCTCTTGTACTCTTATAAAATCATCCTTAGTAACAACACCTTTTGTTTTCACAATATTGTCAAGAAGGTCAATCTTTTTGCTGATAATGAGCACGTTCTCACTTAGTGGTCTGTATCCTGCATTTTTAAATTTACTTAATCTTCTTCTAATATTCTCTACTGCTTTCTTTTCATCATATGTTGTGGACGGTACTCGAATAATATGGTCGTCTACTATGTTTAGATAAATAGGTGGATGACCCACGGGTCGATTGTCCTCTTCTGTTTCTCTAACCCAATGCAGTACATGGGAATCCAACTTGACCAACTTGAGTCCACTTGTTTTTGTTTTTATTTTGACCGTATTTGTTTGATAATTAAAATCTGAAAATCTAAGGGAAGCAACCTCCTCTGCCGTCAACCCTTGACGAATAAGAGTTGCTATCATTCCATCAATAGGAAATACAGGGTTGTCTTCTGCCACGACCAGTTTTTTAGCTTCTTCCTCTAGTTCCATCATCGGGATGTATTTACTTGATAAATGGCTGTCATTGACTAGAACTAGCGGTGTCCCCTTCTCGATATCCAACATAGGATTCTCTTCGGGATTCTCTCTCCAATACCATTTCATATATTTCTTCACGAAAGAGAGAGCATTCTTGCGAGTGCTTAAGCTCCCCTTCATGGATTGCATTAGGGTGATGATTTCAACTGCGTCAAAATCTCCTAATTGTTTTGAATTGTCTCTTTCTTCTTGTCTTATCTTTGAATCGTAAATAAAAAAGTATGTGTGTTTTGTCTTATAATTACCATATGTTTCATTTAAAAAATCTAATACCTTTTTGTCCCTATAATCTAGGGCTCTCTGAGCAGCTATTGTTGTTGGGTAATAATCCGTTTGCTCCTGTAATTCATGATATACCTCTAGTTCCTCACCTTCAAACAGATTTTTAGGGTTAATCTTCTCAATTCCTGTAATACTATACAACCCTTCTGATAGACAGATTAATTCTGTTTGAGACAATTTGTCTAAGCTCACCATTTTGGCAAATACAAGGCTTGGTGTTGCTTTATTTAGTCCATGACTACGAAAATGTTTGGTGAGGTAGTCTACTGTTTGTTCGCTGTTATGAGTATCAATCACGCTATTAAGAGTAGCAAATATACTGTTTTCCAATCTTAAGACTCCTTCCTGTTTTATATTATATGATGATTATACCACATTCTTCCCTAAGAAATCAACAGTTTTACAGCTCATTTTATAATATTCACCCATGTAAATTATAACATATTGTTATAAGGGTTACAATAGTTTTTGTATGTTTTTGTAGAAAAAAATAAAAAGTAGTCGATAACTACTTTTTATAATCCAATAAGGTCTTCAATATTCGAGGAATCCCCATGAACGTAGCGACTGGTCGTTGCTAATTGCTTGTGACCTAATAATTCTTTTATATCATTAATTGAAGCTCCACGTGAAGCTAGATTTGTGGCACAGGTATGTCGTAGGTCATGATTGCTGATTTGTTTAATTCCTGCTCGTTTGCAGTAGCGTTCTAAGGCACGGTTGCAATCTTTTGTTGTTAACTCATTCCCATTTGCAGTAAGGAAGATTCGATTCTCTAATCCTTCTGTAATGTGAACCTTTTTGCGTTGCTCAAGGTATTCATTCAACAATTCTATAAGATGACTGGTTAGCTTAAGTGTCTGAGCCTTTAATCCTTTTCGCACCAATCTAATGCGTCCAGTTTGGAGGTCGATTTGGTCATATGTTAGTGTTCGAGCTTCTGTGATACGCAATCCTAATGAGATAATCATTGAGAACAAAGCTAGGTCACGGGTCTTTGTAAATTCAAAATTTGGTTGTCTAGCTTGTCGTGTCTGAATTGCCAAGAACAATTTATCATATTCGTCCTTTGTTAAAAAATCGTTATCTTGAATTAAGTGTTTAGTGGGGTTTCGGTCTACCTTCTTCATCTGATTTTCTGCAATAAGCCCCAAATCCACACAAAACTTAAACAATGACGTAACACTTCCTAGTTTTCTATTGATGGTAAAAACAGATAACTTGCGGTCTTGTAAATAAAATAAATAATCCAAACATTCTGAGTAATCTGCCTTTTTAATAAGCACTGTTTGGTCAGTTGTTTCATGACGTTCAGCCAAAAACTCAAAAAATTGTTCAAGGTCTGCTCGATAGCTTTTTGTTGTATCTTCTGTGTAACAATGAGCCTTAGCTCGCAAAAAACGTTGAATTAAGTCCATATTGACTCCTCCTTATTATTATTGTCCTTCGATACATCTATATTAACATGGGTTGCATTTAAAGTCAACACAAATTCCAGTAAAAAGAAAAAATATTTTCTATCTCATTTGGGAATATTGATATCGTTGGCAACATATAGTGTACTAAGCAACAAAACAAAAGCGTTCATGACCTAGCCTGTTCACACAGGCTATTATATGAACACTCCGTCAAATACTATAAAATCAAAGGAAGAATCCCAGTAGGGTAGGAAAGTGGTAACACGCTTTTAGCTGACGCTTACATGCGTTACGCTTTGCTAAAGCATATGCTCGGGCATGCCCGAAATATGCCATTTTCAAAAAATTTGCAAAAAATCTTAGAATCGAGCAAAAAAGTTTACCCATTCAACGGCTTCTAATGCCCATAAAATACCTAGCCCAAGATATGCCATAGTTGTTCACTCCTTTCGTTTGATTACAGTAGTATTATGGACGGTTTCGAAAATATTATACAGGGGGAATTAAAAAATGTTAGAATATTTGGCTATGAATATCGTCAGAGACATGATTGTTATTGTTGGTCTTGGTTTAACAGGGAGTATTGCTTCTCAAGTTAAATATAAAATTCGTAAAGGAGGGAGATAATCATGTTTGAAGTTGCTTTATTATTTAGAATCGGGTCTACAGTTTCATTGGCTTTATTAACTGGGGCAGTTGTGGCTTATAAGAAAAGTAAAAAACGTAAATAAGGGGGAAATGAAAATGATTAATAATGTTTTAAACTTAACTGAAAACTACTCAACACATAGAATTGAAATGGGGAAACAAGCTGAGGTTGAAATTGTAAATGTTCCAGTTCTCTTTGAAAAAGATTTGTCGAAACCTGTCGCATTGAAAATGAAGTGTTCTGCTGTTCCTGTTGCCATAGCAACTGGATTTACAGTTATGAATATGACAGGAGGGGTTGGACTATGGGACAAATTATCCCCCGTCCTTCTTCCTATCCTATTTGATGCAGGACGTATCATCTTTTATGTAAATGGAGCAAAAGCTATCTATCGCATGTGCGGAGGAGACCCCAAAGGAGCTATTCGACAATTTAAGGATGTTGCCATGGGATATACTTTACTAATTGCTTTAGATGGAATTATGTACTTTATTGAGACTTATGTAGAATCTGTGAAAGAGGGATTAATGGAAGGTGCTGTCACTGGGGCAGTAGAGGTGGCTCAAAATGTCATCCATATGATTGGAGGGGTATTATGATAGTTAAAGTGAACGGACAATTAATAAAAAGTGTCCCTGTCGTTCTTACCAATATTGCAGACGAAGGGGCTAGCAAAGGTTGGGTAGCTCAACAAATATCCGAAGTTATCCAAGCAGTTGGAGACGCTATCAGTGACGCATTAATGAACTTCTTAAACCGATTACTTGACATGTTGCTCGCAGGAGCTGTGGAGATTGCCACCATCGGCTCTGTGGCATTCTTTGCATATTATTGTTACCGCCTAATGTTTGGAGATGACAACGAAAAAACCTTTACAGGATTATATTTTAGTGCTATAGTATACATATGTGCCTGTATCGTTCAAGGAGGGATTATATGAATCTTCAACCAAAAGCCCTACCTATTAATATAGGCTTTGAACGAATCAAGGATACTCACACTTTGTATCAACTTATTCCCGACGCTACTATAGATAATGTTCACTGTAGCGACGAGTTGGTAAAGGCTCTTCACCAAGTTAATCGGGACTTAAAAGATAGAATCAAGCGAGATGGAATGAAATGGTCGTGTCACAGAAAAGATGTCACGACCTATGAAATCCTTTTAAGTAAACAGCAGATTAAATTCACTCTCGCAATCCCAACTCGATATGACTCATTTATTCAGAACAAGGTCAAAAATAGTTGGGGGAATATTGGAGTCGCAGAAACTGAGGACTATATTCATGTTTTTGAAAATGATAATTCTCTAACCTGCGACCTAGAATTAAAAAATCATTTCTTTATGTCATTATTGACAGATGGACGTAGTCATTCTCCATTAGGCTCTGTGTTGAATGTAACACATGGCTTAATGGAGGACGATAAGTTACTGTTTCAACTCCTACTTGAGCCAATTAATAATTGGTGGCATGAATCAGCAGATAGCAAATACGAAGCCTATCGTCAAGGAAAAGACGTTACATCTAGTCGAAACTTTTTGATGAAAGCATATATATGGTTCTATGAGAATATAATAGATTATGTGGTTGAAATTATCGAGGATATCTTCGAAGCGATTCTTGATGTTGAGCCAGTCAAAAAGGAAAAGAAACATTCTTATGCTATGCGTGGAACGAACTCCATCAAGACGGACAAAACCATGTATGAAGGATTCAACACTCGTATTCGGTTGTTCAGCTACAGTCAAAATGATATCCGAAGACGTGAGAATCTGAATAGTTTAATTGTAGCATTCAGAACCCTAGACGGGGACAATGCTCTTAAACCAACAGATATGACTCCCGTTATCAAAATTAAACGTGAAATGGGTCGCTATAGCTTCCTGTTCCCACAGGTATTGAATACAAAAGAGATTCAACAAATGGTAACGCTTCCAAATAAAACCATGCAACGACAGTACAAGCAGTTAAAAGCCATTGCAAATACTCAAACGGATTTACCTCAACAGGCATTTGATGAGTATTTAAAAATGGGATTATATAATCGAGGAGGACAAGAAGTTCCCGTGAGCTTTAGTTCCAAGAATGATGACCTTGCTCAATCAAAGGCTCTGGTCTGTACCCAAGGTGGAGGGAAAACCACCTTTATGCAAAATTACATTTACGAAGTTTACAAACTCGGTCAACCTCTTATAGTCATTGATTATGTTCAAGATTGCGAGCTAACCAATGAGGTATTACCGTATCTTGATAGAAGTCGTGTTGAGGTAATCAATCTTCATAACTACTCTGAAAGTGACAACATCTTAGGATTGGGATATAATGAGGTTCGCCCATTGCTTGAAAGCAAGAACCCTAGAGATAGATTAAAGGGGGCTAACTTCATTTCTGCTCAATTATGTGAACTATTAAATGGAGTCACCTTTGGAGCTACAGAACCGCTTTCCAGTCAAATGTTAAAATATTTATCTTCTGCTTGCCGAGTGGTATTCGCTACCACCCCTCAAGCGACCATCATGGATGTTTATTATTGTTTAGAAGATTGCGACATAAGAAGTATGTATGTTTCCAAGGCAATCGCAAACAATATCTATAGTGAAGACCATGTAGATATTAAAAACCTATTGTATCTCACAAAAGATGACAAAGGGGAGTCAAGTACTCGCATGTCGGATATTAAAGGAATCATGAATCGCTTTGCAGGGATTCAGTCTTTAGACCTACGCTTGATTGAATTCTTTAGTTCCCCTGTTGATAACTCTATTGACTTTAATAGATACATTGATGAGAACAAGATTGTGTTTATCCAAATTCCACAAACAGAGTTTACAGATGATTGTGTTCGGGATATTCTTACCACATTCTTCTGTACCAAGTTGTGGCTCACATGTCAGACCCGAAAAGGCAGTCAATTAAAGCTCACTCACTTGTTGCTAGATGAGGTGAAAATGATTCCAAATACTAGCGACTTCCTTGCTAAATACATCACTCAATTTAGACGACACCGACTATCAACTTTATTTGCATGTCATAACTTAAATCAGTTCCAACATGCCTTGTCTAGTATTAACAGCTCGGGTCTGAATCTATTTATCTTAAGTGGGGTTAAGCGAGAAGCAGTTAAGAGTATTGAAGACGACCTCGTGAGCTTCTCATGGGATGAAATCAAGGAACTCAAACCTCGACATGCTCTTGTGACCACCACCTATGATAATGAAAAATTTGAATTTGTTGTACACTTGCAAGACAAGTTCTTTAAGTTAAAATAAACCCAAACCAAAAGAGCCTACGTTAATCGTAAGCTCTTTTAATTCATACTTATTTTAACGCTCAAGAGTCATGTTGATAGTATATGTTTCGTCGTCGTTGACAAGTTCTGCGATTGCTCGTAATCGAGCCGCTAATTTCTCCCCACTCACTGTTTCGTCTAAAGTAAGTAATGCTGATACCTTCTTAGTTGAAATCTCTTCCATTGGAGTGACTGTTGCTGATTGTTCTACAACCTCTTCCTTTACTGGTAAATCAATAATGGTCGCCACTTTCTCATCTCCTTGTTTTTTTGGATTGCGTTTCATGTTCTTGCGAGGTGCATCTCCTCCTGTAACCCCTAGCTTCCTACAGTATTTATAATAGGTTGGAGACGCAATCCCCATTCCTTGAACAATCTCTTCTGTAGAGAATCGTGCTCGCCAAGATTCTAAATGGATTTTCTTCATTGTTTCATCTAATTTATTGAATTCATCTTTGTTTAAAATTTTTGTCATATCGTACACCTTCGTCTCTCCATGTAGTTTCGCAATTTGTCGTTGAGTCATGCCACGCAATGGGTCAAAATTCCCTGTGCCTAGACCTCTTTTCCCTTTTTGACGTTTAACATTATGACCAATCCTTTTCATAGTCTTAATGTCACTACTAATCATTCTCTCGATGTTTTCCATGTATTATCTCCTTTATGTATCATAGCACTGCCTTAAGTATTAGAATTTAATTCCTGCTTGTGCTCCTCGAAGATACCTTTCATCTGTAATAAACGTGACCTCTCTCCTCGAAGATGGGCAATCTGTACTTCATCACCATTCATTGATTCCAACATTCGTTCTAATTGGCGAAGCTCTCCATCAACAATTCGTAAGACCTTGTCAACAAATATCTCTTCTTGATACTCTTTCACACTAACCCTCCTCTCATTCAATTCTCGGGTTTATAGTCCCGTTCCTCCTCCCCAATGGATTTATTGAGAGGGAGTTTTGAACTACAAATCTCGACTTCTTTATTGTACCATTTGTTGCCTATTCAGTCAATGGTTTTTTGAAAATAATAATCTGCACCATGATTATTATTTTGATACCTCGATTGTTACGTTGTATTCCCCACCAGTTGATAGGAATGATAGTATGCTTTGGAATAGAGCCGTCGCCCCTTCTTTATCAACAGTATCAGAAACAGAGATACTGATTGTTTTTGTGTCTTGTGATTCATTTGAAGCGAGTTCAAGAACCCGCTCCATTGTGGGAGTTCCTGTTTCGACCGACTTTGTTTCTAAATCGTCTTCTGTTCGAAGTTTTGTAGCGGATGGAGCGTTATCTTTTGCCTTAACCCCTAGCCTATTAATTATTTTGTAGAACTGGTGAGAAGTGTATCCCATTGCTTCAAAGATTTCTTTGTTGGTATGCTGTTGTCTCCAAAGTTCCATTAAGCGAACTTGCTCTGCTTTTCCTAACAATTCAAATTGCCCTTTTGACATTACTTCGATTTGCTTGCTTTCCATAGTTGTTCACCTCATATTAATTTGTTTTATTTGTTTACTACGTTCTTATTATAGCAAATAATCAGAGAGTTATTCAATTATATGCTAACTTTTAAAAGATTTAGCAAGACTGGAAGTATAGTCTGCGGTCATTATCCTTCTTAACAAAACGATAGCTACAAGAAGTGTCATAAAACTTCCATGCTTCAATCTTTTGACCGAGTTTAATTCCTCTTTGAATCACCCCTTCAAATAGCTGAGTTAACGACTTGCAGTCTTCATAGATTGGTGCGTCATGCACCATAACCACGATATCCTTCTTTGCTCCGATTTCTAGTTTCATCGTTTTTGTTTTCATCTTTGACATTCTTGTGTCCTCCTTTATTCTATTTGTTTTCCTCTATACTCTTATATTACCATGTATTGACTACATTGTCAACACTTTGTTTTAAAATATATCCAACTTATTTAAGTCGGATATCGTTATCGAACTCTGTGGTACTGCGAGCAAATGAACTGATTGCTTTGAATCGCTCATCACCTTTGACAAACTCTAATACATCATTGTAATTTGTGAAACGTAGAGTTGTAAGAAACTCTCCTTTGTAGTAAATGCTCCATGTTCCTCGGTCTTGACCGCTAGGGTAGGCACGAATGTCCATCTCATTGTTAATGGGAACAATCCCTCCATACTCATGCAATAGGTCGTATAAAGAATCGTAAAATACCTTTGGGCGATAAGTTGTACATCTAATAGTTCGTGATAACAACCCTTTGTCTGCCTTTAATCTGCGACACACTTCCATGTGTGTCAATGTCGCTGTTTTTAGTGCTTTCTCTAACATTGCTCCTCCTCCTTGGTAGATACAAACTCCTGTACCATTTTGTATGCTTTAGCTGTTGCCTTAGTTAAATTCAAAGTATTCTTGTATAAATATTCGTTGACTAATCCTGTTAAATCCAGTATATCCTCTGTTGGGTGTTCTGTTTGTTTTGTTTGTTTTGTTGACACTGCGTATTCAAGACGCTCATTATTGATTCTTGCAATTACCGACTTGACCTCAATTCCCATGTTGTAGTAGTATCGAGCGTCACGAATTGCTTTTGTAATTGCTCCTTTATTAACCTTTATCATATCTTTCTCCTCCTTCCTAGTTGTGGTCTTGTTGCTCCTCTCTCAGTGAGAAGAGGAGGGGCAAAACCATAACCAACTTATGTATATATAATATCACAGATTGACTTTTTAGTCAACATGTTTAAGTATTTATTTTAAAATTGTTACGATTGTTTTAATCTACCATGTTGTATTTGTAGTACCAATATTCAATTATATAGCTCTTAAGCTCTGTCCCTAACACCACACAACAAAATCCAAACATGATAAGGACTTCTGTCTCACTGAATATACTTTGTTCAATTTCTGATAAGACTCTTGATGTTGCCATTGTTATTGTAGCGAACACTATCAACGTCCCCAAAATGTGTATTGTCAATCTCTTACCATTCATGATATTCCTCCTTTCACTTATAACAGTTATTTTATTACTTTTTAGTATACCTTGAATTCATATATCAATCCATAAATTTTAAATCAACAGTTAGTTTTCTTCCGAACAGTTCATAAACACCAAGACTAGCAAATTGGTAACACATTTTTGCAAACTACATTTCGTCTTTTGTATAACCATTAATCGCCATATTAATCACTCCTTTTTGTTTAAAAATGATTTTTATTTCTTACCATCCCAACCACAATCTGTATACATTACTCGTTTGCACTCATAACAATAGTAGTTTTGCCAAGACATATCTAATTTCAATCGTGAATAATTATGGTTCATAGGGTGTAGCAGATTTCCACACTTGTTGCAATGATATTCAAAATACTTCGGCTTTGGTCTAGTCATTTTTGTCAACTCCACAATCAAGAATAATCACTTCTTTTGAATCATTCAATACTCTTACTATTGGTTCGGAATACTTCTTATTGAAATCATGTTGTGTTAAAATAGCATAGTCTTTAGGTATGTTTTGTAACTGGTCTAGTAGCTCTCCTACTGAAAGAATTTGACAAACTCTTGGATTAGGCATTTCCTCATCCTCACGTAAGTAGAAGCGACTTAAAGTTGTCGCCCCCAATGGCTCTATAAAACCATGAAATATGTCATCTTTTATTGTCTGTGCCACATTATGTGGAATTTCATTTTTGCGTTTGGCATATATGATTGAATCTTCTAATTTATTTTTGTTTCTTAATTCTTTCAATGATTTATGTTTTCCTTTTTCAATTTCAATACGCTCTAGTATCTGTTCAATTTCATTATCGTTTAAATAATAATGCTCTGTTGGACTGACGTAGGCATCAATTCTATCTTTTAAATGAACTTCATCATTTTTGTCGCCAACCAATAATGGAGCTAACCCACATAGTTGATAATTGCAAATAGGGCAATCAACTAAATTAATACGAGCACCCCAACCATCACCTAAAGATGGGTAATAACTCTTGATTTTATTTTGTTCATCATCAGTAACCTTATTCTCATGTTTACATTTTGGACAGTATATGATGTACACTTTTACTTCTCCTTTCATACTGTAAAATGATTCTTTTATTCACACTTAATGTAAACTGTTCCTTGAGAAATATTTATTTCAATAATAGTATCGTTAGAACCGTCTCCATCTGTTGGACAGATAATTACATTATAGTCACCATCTAGGCTACTAATAATGCTTTGAATCTCTTTTAACTTAACCATATTATTCCTCCTACAAGTCCATCAAATTTTGACCTTATTTGCTTTTATCTTTAAGTATTTGTAATTTATTTTTAAAATCCATACACAATTCAAAAAACTCTTCATGTTGTTTTTCTGTCTTTAAAAACTCTTTTGGAAGTGAACTATCATACATGACAATTTCACCATTTCTTTTATCAACCTTAACTTGTATCCATAACGTTTCCACACTATTACTCCTTATAAAAGTCTATTTTTTACTCGCACTCAAACTCTTCAACTTCCAACCATTCTCGATACCCACATTCGTTTTCATTTAATCTTACAAAATCATGTGCTTGTTTTTCATTTTTGAAAACTTTAATGATTGTAGATTCAACATATTCAAGAGATACTCCTCTATATTCCACAACAATATAAACTTTCATATCGACCTCTCCTTAAATGTCAGTTAAATTCTGATTTTATTTACTACCACCAATATAATATTGTTTCTTCACCGTATTTTGTTTGTTTTGTTACTGTAATCGTAACTATTTCATCTTGGTTTTTTAACCATTCTACCCAACAATCAACATGAGCCTTATCGCTAAATATTTGACACATTGGTATTCTTATGTTTTGCTTTTTGTTGTAAAACACGCATTCGACCTTAAATTCACCTATTTTCATTGTCTTGTTATATTATCCTCCTATAATTAATATTTTCTTATAAGTTCGCTAGTAATTGTGTATTTGTGAACCTCTACATCCATAATACCATCTTTTTGAGAATAATATTCTGCAACATTTTGAGCTTCATATTCATCATCATATCCATATCGGGTACATTTTAAAATTCCATCTTCACGATAGAAAACTTTGTAGTATTCTTCCATTCTAATCACTCCCAAATGTTTATAAGTATTTAATTTTATTTATTATACTCTTGTTTCAGCTTATCTGCTAATACTCCCAGCTCTTCCCAACTATAAAAATTAACTATATACGTTGGTGACAAACGTCTTATAGCTTCCATAATTAATTTAAGTTCCTCTTTCGTTAAATTCATTCATCTTCCCTCCTTAAATGTTTATAAAAAGTCTAATTTTATTTACTATCAACAAACTCAAAACCGTAATCTTTCTCTAATTTTTGTATAGCAAGAAGAAACCTATGTTGGTCAAGTGCAAAGGCAAACCATCGCTCACCTGTATTAATATCTATCAAATTGTATAAGGTTTCCCTTTTAGAATCCACCATTGCAATAATAAACATATCATCATCAATTTTTAATTTTCTTCCTACTCTAAACTTGCATCTCATTAGTAACCTCTCCTTAATACCTTTAAAATTTAATTTTAATTATTTTTACAACTAAGAACCTTTACCATTTGTTGAACAACTTCTATTGGCAATTCAACTGTTCCACCGTTTACCATAATGTAGTATTCTTCTAAACTTTTGTAAATAAGAATATAATCACCATCAATATCTGTATATTCAAATAATTCTTCGCTCACACCATCACCCCTAAACCCATATAAAATCTAATTTTATTAATACTGCTTGATTAATGTACTAACTACTTCATATTTATAAACTTGAACGTTTGTTACATTTTCTTTTTGTGAATACATATCTGCAACTTTAATTGCTTTACATTCATCTTCGTAACTATATCTTGCACACTTTAAGATTTTATCTTCTTCATAAAATACTTTGTAATACTCTTCCACTTTAACCACCTCATAAATGTTCTATTTTATTTCTTAAAACTCTTCTGTAAACTCATGTCCACAATTCAAACACTTGAATTTAACAACCGTAACAACCCATTGCTCATGAGTTATATAAAAACTTTCATGCAATTCGTTGTTTTTGCTAACTTCTTCGCATAGAGATTCACATTTCTCACAACGCAAGTCAACCACTCCTCATAAAATTTAATTTTATTTGTTAATTAATTCTTCTAATGTTTTAGGTTCAAAATCATTAACATCTACACCAACGTTATAACGGTTTTTAATATCCTTTAATCCTACATCCGAATTGTGAACGTGACCATATAGGTGAATTGAATCTTTGTAATATCCATTCCATTCTTCGATAGGGTAATGGAACATACAAACCTTTTTGCCATTGTCTTTTGTTTCTGCATATGGAACTACTTTTGAAAAACAAGCATGGAATCTTGAATGTTTTAGTAATTCTTTATCATGATTTCCTGTAACTAAAATCTTTTCACCATTCAATGTCTCTAACATATCACACACTTCAATAACATCCTGTTTTGATTTTGGAAGTCCAACATCACCTAAAATATATACTATATCACCTTTTTTAACACGAGTGTTCCAGTTGTTAATAATTGTCTCGTTCATTTCCTTAACATCTTTAAATGGTCTATCACACAGTGTAATAATTTTAGCATGATTCAAATGTAAGTCTGATGTATAATATTTCATAATAACTCCTCCTAATTTGTTTTTAAAATTTGTATTTTAATTATTTTTATAACTAAGAATCTTTATAATTTGTTGAACCACTTCTATTGGTAATTCGACTGTTTGACCATTTACCATAATGTAATGTTCTTCTAAACTTTTGTAAATAAGAATGTAATCATCATCAATATCTGTATATGCAAATAATTCTTCAATCATATTATCAACCCCCCCTATATATAAATAAATTTTAATTTTATCAATCTATTTTCTTAAATAAGTATTTTGGCATATAAATCACTCTGTCGTAAATCAATACACCAACTACATCTTTATAATCATCCACAACTTGATATTCACTTCCTATTGTAATTAAATAATCCCAATCATAATCGCTTACGCACAGCACTTTATACAATTTATCACCTCATAAAAAATTATTTTTAGTTGCTATTTGTAAACTACATCAGAAATAGCATAATGAATCATACAATCAAAAGACTCAAAACAATCTTCACACTCACAGTTATATTCTACAATATTAATTCCACAAGAAATATCTTCCTCTATGCTATCTCCACTATAAATATTTAAAATATTAATACTACCACAATGAGGGCATTTCACTTTCATTTATAACCACTCCTTAACGTTAATAAAAAGTCTAGATTTGTTTACCGTCACTTTCATTTTCTTTAAATTCCTCGTACTTTCTTCTTAGGAATTTAACTTCATATTCAAGAGTTGAATACTTACAACTAAAGTCCCTTGCCAAACATCTATAATATTCAGACTTACATCTCCAATAAATAGCCAATATTACCGATAGCAATGCAACAATTAAAAATATACTGTTCAAAACTAATCCCTCCTAAATTGTTACAAGGTCTAACTACTCTTGTTTACACATCCTCTACTGAATATCTATGGTCATTTTCATTAAACGGCTCTATGCTTTTTGAAATCTGTTTTCCACAAAATGGACAGTATGAGAATGGCATAAGTTCTGAAAATGGGTAAATAATTGTCTCATATGCTTCCCTATAGTAGTCAACAGACACATAAACATTTCCGTTAATAATAGATGGTGTCAGCGTGAATTCTCTTTTGTCACACCCATGACATCCATCACAGTCATTATTACAGACCGTTTCACAGAAGTTGTCATCAGCCACTGTGCTTCTCTCTTGCCAGTATACCTTTTTATTTTCTAATAAAGCACTACAAAATTTACACATATCACACCTCATGTTCTGTTTGCAATCCTTGTTTCTATTGCTCTAATTCAATCTTTTTGAAATCTCCTGTGCAATGTTTATATGTCTTGTCATGTTAATCAATTCTACCTCTTGTGTTTCGATATTCTTTCGATATTCTTCATTTGTCCAACCATCAACCCAGTCATTCACTTGCAACTTATAGCAATAGACTGGTTCAATATTCTCAGTGAATGTTTTAGAATATCCGTCTTCATAGGTGACTGTAACATGACATTCATTTACACTATAACTGGTGCGACCAATGCCGCTCCCACTGTGTTCAATGTAGCTTTCTCCGTACACATTAGTGACGACTGCTCCTAAATAATTTGATTCATTATATCGCTCATAAGTGTTACATCCTCCCAAACACAGGAGGGTGAGACTTAGTGGGATAAACGCTTTAATATTCACAATATCACCTCTACTAAATGTCTGTAAAATGCTGTTTTACTTTAATCTCTACAACAACGTAAACTTTTTATAATCAATATTGGCTTCTTCAACTGAAAAACTCTCATATATCCAATTAGGAACAACACCACCTGCAAACCATCTGCTCCACTTAATAAATCTCCCTTTTGTTGGGATGAATCCAAACTTATCATGATAGAGTGTCAATAGGCGGTCTATGTCTGAGTCTTTTGTGTCGTCTTGAAACATGATATAGAAACGGTTTTGTCCATCTCCTCCACGACAAGAATACTTTGTCTTTAAACCATAATTGTTAAACCATGTTACAAGGTCTACACATTCTTTGTCAATCATAACAACCTTGCCTTCAATGTTGGTGGCAACTTCTACATGCCCTGTCGTTTCTGATATTTCAATAGTCAATATCAACCCCTCCTCTCTCTGTAGTCTAGCATTTTATTCACTGTCCATATAGCGTTCATACCATGGTTGATAGATTCCATAGGTCACAGTTTGGCGCTGACCATGAGAATAAGCCACATATGACTTATCCTTCTTGTCAATAATGTATCTGAATGGGGACTTATCCTTGACATTTAATACTCTAATGTTTGAATACCTTTTGTACCACTCTAGGAATTCCATCCATTCTTGATACGTAACTAAAATTGTTCCTCGAATGTGCATATCATTCTTCCTTTCTTGTGTTAACTACCATTCTTTATTGTGTTTTTGTTTGCGTGTATACTTCTTTTTATTTCTTTGCACTCCAACTCCTTGACGACTGTTCTTCATGTGTTCCTGTAACTCTTCCTTGCTCATCTTACGAGACTTGCGAGTGATTTCAATTCCTGTAATCTTCATATTACGACCTCCTTCGATATTATAATATCATAAGTTGTGTTTGAAGTCAACGACTATTTAATATTATTCATCTACTTGTGGGTCTTGGTCATGTTCTGTTGGATACCCCATGTCTTCTTCCCATCCTAGAAAGTACTGAGCGTAGCAAGTAGAGCAGTAGTATTCGTTGTTTTTAAATGTATCTTCGTCGACTAACTCTCCACACTCACATTTGTAGTAGTTTACTCCTCCCCATGTCCCATAGTAGCTTGTTCGTAGCCAAAAGCTATCTCCGTCTTGATTGTCGCTATTGGTTGAGCTAATATTAGCCAACCCCTGTCCCACACTAGGGAGAATCCCTTCATCTCCATATACGTCATATCCTAATTCTCGATAATAAGCTCCCCAGTCAAAGTTTGACAGTCCTCTGTTCCAATAGTAATTTCCATAGCTTCCTCCGTAGTATGAATATCGTTGTTTAATCTCTGCGGTATAGTGAGGAAGAGAGTCAAAGTCTAATTTCTCAAGTAATGTGTATACGACACGAATCGTATTCATCATTTCCCCAATCTTCACATACTCTGACAGTGTGTGAGCATTATAATATCCACAAGAGAAGTTAACTCCTGCCGTGTCCCACTTCTCCATGATGTGACAGATGTCAGTATAAGAGCCGAACTTCTTTTCATAGCTTGTATTCTCTGTAATGAAAGCGTGGAAATCATGATTGTCACAATCATAGAAAACAACCTCATCTCTCCCTTTTCGGTCAAATTCAATTAAGAATTTAATATCGAATTCATTAACAGGGAAGTCTTGCAAGAACTTTTTAGTTCCTAAGCAACCAACCTCCTCCTCTGTTGAAAACAAAACATAAGGCTTAAAAGGAAGAGCTTCGATTAGGTCTAATATCATATAGACCCCACAACGGTCGTCTCCTCCAATCCCTTGAGGAGAAGTCCATGTTCTATTTAATTTTGAGATTGATTGCACAGGCTCTTTGTGAACTGTGTCTAAATGAGCGACCAACATCACAGGAGTATCTCCATGGTACATTAAATAATCTTCTGTATGAACATAGTCAATCATCCCTAAAGCTCCCATTTTGTCAATTAAAATCTCATTTAATAATTCGGTTTGAGTTGCTCGTACAATCTGTTCAAATAATTCTTCTTTAAATTTAATCATATATTACACGTCCTTATTTTGTATTAATCTACTTTATCTACTCTTTTAACTGAGAAGGAGAGATACTTGATGAGAATGACCTCTAATACCAATCCTTTCGCCTGTGCTTCCCATTCGTTCGAATGCTCTGACTGTTGATTGGTTATCTTCGCATCCTACCGAGAAAACTATGATAGAGCGTGGCAGTATCAGTACGAGAAGTAGAAGATTCTGAATCTTCTACTTGCCCTGCAAGCTCTCGTGTTAATGGTGTTCCTGTCAATCCTTCATGTTCTCTGCATCCTTCACACATTCTAACTCTTTCTCCATCACGTTCTACTACATGAATAGTTAGACGTTTGTGATACTCCCCACACACTTCACATTGAACATAACGCTGATGTAGACAGTGTCGACACACTTTTTCTCCATCATGTGTATCCGTCAAGTCTTCGACAAATCGAGGGGTGTTACAACATGAGCATATTCCAATTTCATTGTGTTGAACACATGTAGGACAATAGTGTTGCTTTCGTCCATTGCGATAGGCAGGTCTTGACTCTGTTTTTTCGTGCCATTCTCCACAATTACCACAGCGGTAGAAGTTGTCTAGTGCACATGTTTCGCATATTCTAGCTCCATTTACTGTCGTTATATTGTAATCTCGCTCCCATTGTTGACACATTGGGCAATAAGTATAATCGCTTCGTAGACATCCCGAACAAATGTAGCCACCTTCTCTGTCTACGTATGTACATGTTTCTTCTGTGTGCCATCTTCCACATTCTCTACATTTTAACTCGCCTTGACGTGGACATTCTCCGCAACTCACTTTATAGCTTCGAACATTTCTATGAAGGTTTCCACATTTTAGACATACGATTTCTCTTGGACAACAGTTGATTGTAGGTTTTTCTGTTCCGTTAATCCATGTAGACCATACATGACCATTGATTTTATCAGAAGAAGGACTAAACTCTAAAATGTCGACATATGCAAAACCATTTGATTTTTTAAGACGCCCTCTTAATCCTTGAGGACTCTTAGAGTATTTGAAGTTTGTTGTTTCTCGTGTTCCATTATTGTGCATATTGTAGCATTCTTGCCATAAGTTACGTGCCCCATCTGTCGCAACATTATTTGGTGAAGGATATTGACGAGAACCAACTGCGAATCCCGATTCAACATCACAGTAAATAATTTGTCGCCATTTTTTTCTATATTCATGGTCTTCTGATTTAACATATGTAATCAACACATTTGGAGACTGAGCATAAGCAATAGCTCCCATTCCATACATTTTACCTAACTGGTGACATGAGTCCCAAGATGTTCCCATTGACATTGTTATGAAGTCTTCTAAGTCACATGATAGAACCACTGTTTGACGACGTTTTGCCGTCTTCATTGTATTGATAAGCTGACTAAAGTCTTGTGAGATGATGTCAAGTTCTTTAATCGCTTCTGCGTCTTGTAACAAGTTAAACTTCTCCATACCCGCCTTAAATACAGTTAGGAAGAACTTTGTAAACTTCGCTCCCTTTTGACGTTTAGGGTCTACCCCAACATTTGAGCAGATTCGAGTGAAGCGAACATTCTCAACCAATTCGTCTGTTACCGTGTTGTTATGGAGTGCAGATACCCCTTCTTTGGAGTTTAGAATCCCATTTAAGTCATAGATGAAGTCTGAACTGTTGAATTTTAATCGTTGCATTAGATAATCTTCACGCTTGTATGTGAATTTTCCTTGGATGATTTTATCCATGAATGTCTTGACAAATTTTCGTGCGTCTTCTAATTCAAGCTCTGATTCAACAACCTTCTCGATTCGAGTCTGCCCTCCAAGCAATTCAATTAGTGGACGTTTTGCTTCTAACCAAACTTGAGCTAACTTTCTTACTCCCTTGATGGTAATTTCATCTCCATCTTGAGCGGCTGTCTCTTTTGCTAAACGGAATACTGTTTCAATCTTACTGTTTAAAAACTCTTGTTCATTTTCTAAAATACTCATAAAATCTACTCTCCTTACTTTGTTTAGTGTTTCATTACGGTTCTAATATTATCACATATTTGCCATTAAGTCAACGTGTTTTATAATATTTTAGCGAATTTCTTGTCGAAATTCTCAGTAGCAACATTAACTAGAGTTAATGTCACTCATTGAGCCTTTCCACTATTCTTTTATCGAGAGCTTATATCAAGGTTTAAACAGTTTTCTGCCAACTCATATTTATTTGGAACATATCCTAAACAGAATAATAATATTTTCTTGCATTCTTCATCTGTCAATTCTCGTCTGATTTTTTCCTCAATCTCATCTATAAAGTCGATTCCCCATTCAGCGTATTGCTCAATTATTTCTTCTCTTGTGATTGTGATTGCCATTTAAAACACCTCCCTATTAATACTCAATGCTAATCATGTTCTCAATATGTTTTTTCTGTGCTTCAATAATATTGCATATTACTTTATGTTGAGCCCTAAGGCATTCATATTTTTTATCGAGCCCCCATTGCCAGTGATTTGCCACTCCGCTGTCATATGTGTTTATTATTTCTACTTTTAACTTATCCCTGCTTTTCTCCAGTTGTCTTAGTTTTCCTTTTTCCTGTGCTAGATATTGATTGTGCATCCTTTGTAGTTGCTCTTTGTTCTCCTTCATATTTTTCCCTCCGTAAAATTATTTTTAATGTGTTAACTACTTACATGTCTAATAATAGTTTCCTTGTCGAAATCAATCTCTTCCAACATCCACGTAAATAATGACAACGGATTGATGTAGTATCTATGTATATCGTTGATAATACCCTCAACATTCTTCACTATTAATTTTTCAACGTCTTCTCTTTCCAATACAACATAATCTTCGAACGATTTATAGCGATTTTTTAAGTCGTCTCTTAATGTGTCTAAAATATAGACGTATCCTCTGCCACTAAAAGTTTGCACTTTATAATCTTCACCTATTCCAGTAGCGTTCACAATTTTATTTAACTCTTCTTGATTCAATTTGGTTGGAACAATATAAAAACTAATATCTAATCCCATAATATTTTTCCTCCGTAAAATTATTCTTTTATCATTTATCTAATAACCTAACATAATGCCCAAAAATCATTTCTTTGCCACCTCCTGTGCCATCCTCACCGCACATCATCTGAAATAGAGTCCAACGAACAAGAAGGGTGTTATTAACTTCTCTAATATCCCATGTTCGTATATCAAACTCCTCTCCATCAAGAGATAGGTAGACTCTATCTAAATCATAATCCTTGATTTCACACGTGTTAAATTTACGAACAAATTTATCTAATACGTCCTCTACAAAGTCATTTAAAAAATCAGCACTTGTTTCATTAATAATTTTCATAATAATAACCTCCGTCTTATGTTATAAAATCATATTTTTTTACATTGGCAATCTATAGCCCATAATCATATTTTTTGTCGGGTCTTCTAGTATTTCAATCAAGTGATTACATTTTATCTCTCCAAATTTTCTCGGTATTGTCAAAATACCCTTATTTCATCTTGCTCTATCACTAACCTTAAAATACTTGTATAAATTTTTCACATGACATTCTCCTGTTGAAACGTGGTCGCTAAATAGATACGAGATTCTATTTCTATTTTTTTCTAGGTGAGGAGATGTATTGCGTTTCCAACTACCTTTTTCATACACATGGATAAATGAGAACACATACCATCCACCTCGCTTGCTAACAATCATCAAACCATGTCCGTGTTCATCTACCTCTCTCTCAAACTCCACAAACTCTTCATAAGTCTGTAATTTTCTCATTCGCTCATTGAGTCTTATTATGTCTGCTTCACATTGTTCATCCCATGAAAGGGTAGATTTTTCTGCCATGACCTACAATCCTCCTTCTATAATTCAAATTTATTCTTTTCAAGAATATCACATGTTGTTTTCAATGTCAACACATTTTGTGCTACTTTTTATTTTTCCTGTCCTCATAATAGGGGACTTAGCTCTGCTCATGATTTTTCATGAACAGGATAAATCTCTTATTATAATTCATCATTGTATCATTCTTCTCAATTAGCTATTGTTTAAGACCGTATCAAAAACGCTCTCGTCTAATATATTCATCATGGTATCAAGATGTTCTTCCACAGATGTATTTGCTTTTTCAATCTCTTGCTCTGATGAATTGTTCTGTAGTTGTTCCTCAAGAATAGAAATTTGATGTCTCAATACTTTTGTTTCTTCAATTAGAGCATTAACCTCCTTAACCGTATTCCAGTTGCGGTCAAGTTCTTGTTGGAGCTCTGATATTTTATTATGTAGCTCCTTGTTCTCAGTCTGTAGATTTTTCACCATGCCAATTACTTGCTCTGTTTTTTCGCTATATGATGTTGCAGATTGTTGCACTGCATTGAGTTTTTCCTGTCCCGAGTAAACGCTTGCCGTTGCCACCCCCATTGTTAATACTCCTGTTAATAAGAATCCTCCAATTTTCCCAATAGTTGCACTCATGTTTTTCGCTCCTTTATTTTATATATATTTAGTATATCATACAATGATTTTTGTCAACATTTTTCATTTGCTACATTTCATAAACCACCATACTACTACTGTTTGATTCTTCGAATGCTAATGTACTATGTACTCGATATGATTTTCCTTCTTGCTCAACAATGTAGATAGAGTCTGACACATCTCCTTCTAGCTCATCTTTGATAAATTGAGTAATCGTCCCATCTATCACAATATAATCAACTCCTGTGTCTGCCAACGCCCTATCAATAGCGTTTGGACTTGTGTTTAACAATTCGAATATTTTTCTCATGACAATTCCACCCTTCGTACAGATATAATTCAGCTTCACAGCCTTATTGCAACCCACAATAGATATTGTGAATTGTATAAAACAGTGACTCTTTATTTTCTGTCATTAATTATTAGCTTTGTAACATTCGATTAACTCTTCCATGCTTACTAGATTGTCGAGTCTGCAATTTTCTCGGTCTCCATCTAGAAAGACAAGTTCACCATTAGGTTTCCCTTTGAATGATTCATATACAAGCATGTGAACACGCTTAGTAGTTTGTCCTGTGTTGGGTGCGTCTTGTTGTAGATTCACTCGTAAGAATCCGTATCTATCCATATTGGAAGCTACCTCTCTCAATCCTTCTGACACAATCTTGAAGATTTTCCCCTCTGTATTTACCATGTATCTACTAAATCCACTCAGTGGGGTTAATTTTGCATTAGTTAGATTTTTCAAGTACTCTGTAATTTCTGCCGCCATCTCAAGGCACGCTTCTTTGATATCCTTATTAGGAATTTCCAACTTGAATTCATCCCCAGTGAAAGGATGTGTTGCGAATGCTTCAATCTTGTTTGCATTGGATACAAATACGTGCATTTTTTCTCCTGTGGGTCGATGAAGGACTACTATCTTCGAGCCGTCCCAACTGATAAGGTACTCACTATTAGAGTAACGACTAATTCCTGTGTCAGTGCTAGTGTATCTTTGTAATTTTTTCATGTGCCCAACCTCCAAAACTTTTAAGCTCTAATTTATTTTAGTATTTAAAACTTCTGTGAATAAATTATCTAAATACTCTAATTCGACATCTGATTCAAGTTCAATAGAATTTTTCTCATAGTGTTTATAAAACTCTTGCATGCGTGTCGCAAGTAGCTCGCTCTTGCTAACTAAATATTCATACTGTTCTTCATTTAACCACTCACTGTTTAATTGTTCGTCTAGTTGAGGAAGAATGAATCCTTCAAAAATTTCTTTAATCATTTTAATTTCCACCTTTCAAATTTTCCTGTTATTATTTATCCATACGCTCAAGAATTAACTCGCCTATTAATTGTCTATAGTCAACCAACTTCATCATAGTGTCAATATTTTTCAATCTTCCTTTGTACTCTTCAACCTCTTGAATGATTGTTCTGTACTCGAATAATAGTTCTCGATTATCCATTTTTTCAAGTTGCTCTTTTGTAAAGAAACATTGTAGTGCCATATAGTTTTCCACCCTTCAATATGCAATTAACTTCATCAGTACTATCTTACAACGGTAAATATCTCCTGTGGGACTACACATATTTTATTATTGTCGTTTCTAATGGTGTATTCGTTCGTGTTTGAGTGTTTCTTTATGACCTTGTATTGTTTGCCCTCTGTGACCCACACTTCACCTGTTCGTTTACTTGTGTAATCTGAAATTGCCATTGCCCACATTTTTTCTACCTCCATTTTTGATTTAAAGCATGATTTTTATTTACTAACTAATTCTCTGATTTCATCTTTAATTTCTTCCAACTTTTCATAATATTTGTAATCACCACGTGTTTCATGGTGTCGTATGTTATGCTCCAATAAAGAAAGTAATTTGTTAAGTTTTTCTAAGTTTTCCATTTCAATTTCCACCTTTCAATTCAATCAAATTCCAATTTTATTTACTATTAATTAATTTACATTTTTTCATAAAATCTTCAACATCACCTAAAGACCAAACCTCTTTTTCCCAATCTTTAATATTTTTACTTAGGTTTTTATCTAGCATATAAAATTTAACCTTTTCACGTTTTTCTATTAACCTATCAAGACATGAGCCATGTTTTTTTAGTTCTATTATGTATAAATTGCTTTCACTATCTTCTAAAAAAATACCTCTGTTTTTTACAAATACAATTTTTACTCTTTCTTTTTTTAATTCATTTAATAAATTTCCAAAATCAATTATTTTTTCTTTCATTTTAATTTCCACCTTTTCATTTTAGATTTCACAGGCTCATAGCCTTAATACAATCTACAATCGAGATTGTAGACTGAGTTAAGACAATGATTAGATATAAAAGAATAAGTACCCTCCATCAATGCTAAACACTGATTCTTGATTCAACAATAAATTTTCAAGCAATGATAGAGTAGGGTCAATCACTTTTGCTTCATCAAGTGCATATAACACCGTGTTAGCACCGTCGCCCTCATAAATCCATTCTAACATATCAAGAGCTGAATTTTCCGTGTGAAAATCATCACACTCCAATACACTTTCCACCGACCAATCCAACTTACTGGCAATCTCTTGAATTTTTTTTTCCTCACCTAAGTTTAAATCCTTGATAGTTAATAATGTTGTCATAATTTTAATTCCTCCAGTATTTTCGAATTTTTCAGACTATCAGTCTTAATTCAATCTACAACAATCGTTGTAGACTGATTAAAACTATACTCTTATATTATCATACATTGACCACAAAGTCAACACTTTATTTTTTGTTTGGGGTAAAAATTTTATAATTTCCATAAACAATCAGCTCGACCTCAGTGCTTTCCGTCGCTGAAAAGATGAGTTTCCCATTGCGTTCGATAGCGTCCCCTTTTTCTAACCAAACAGTAACGGGGCTATTGTTTTTTCCTAATGCAAATCTATCGTGCACTGTCTCTTGATTCGAGCACCCAACAATTAAGGTCAGTGCAGACAATAATCCAACAGTGCATAGAATTTTAATTTTTTTCATGTGACAAACCTCCAAATTTTTCATAAGTATTGATAGGGTGGGGACTGTTGTCCCCTTATGTATTAAACCGTTAAATTATTAATATGAGTACTTAAGTTGTTCGCCAAATCTACAATAGACTCATCATATAGTCGTTGCATTTTTCTTAGTGAGCGAGTACATGTTGCATAGATTCGACGTGCTTCCTTTTCTGACTTAAATTCGTTACGATAGATGAAATTTTCCACGGTATCAGTAGCAATCAAACAATCATCTAAAAATAATTCGAAGGCTTTTAAAATTTCCACGTTGCTATTGATAATTGGGTTTGCTAATGATGTCCAATAATCGAACACAAAGAATTTTTTTGTCTCTACATCCTTTACACGGATAATATAGTGACAGTGTGTTCTATCTTTTCCATCTTCCCACGGTGCATTTTTTTCTTGAGCGTGAATCGCTCGCAATTCAAATTTTCCGTATGTTGTAGTTATGTTTTTAATCATAATATTCCTCCAATAAGTTTTATTTCATTGACTTGTGTCAATATTCATATGTCCTATATGACCTATAGGACATATGGTATAGTGTCACAAGCTATTATTGTTCAATGTGTTGGATGAAGGCTTCAAAATGTTCCTGTAAATTTGCATTGCATTTTTCAACCGCTAGTTTAATTTCCTCCGCAAGTGATTCACTATAGTATTTGTGGTTGTATACCTCAATCAATGCGAATAGTTGAATAAATACGGGATATGCTAATTTTGTCCCCCATACATTCGTACCATCAAACGGTGCGACCTCACTATCTTGCTCGATTAGGTAGAATTTTTTCCCGTTACATTCTGTTGTTGCAATAGCTTCCTCCTCATATGAATCGTGGTCGCAATAAATGTCCATTGCTTCAAGAATTTCCCTTGTCTTGTATACATCACCTTCGCACTCCGACGCAATGTTGTAAGCTAAATCGGATAGGGCACAATCATAGTCATATAACCAATCAAATACCACACGCATAGAGTTGTTATCATAGCGAGCGTTGTCAATGAATGAGGTCAGCTCACTCTCAACATCATAAATTTTTTCGTGCTCGATTACTGATTGACAATAGTGTGCGTCTAGCGTATACACCCCATTAGATTCTACCTGTTTAATGTTTAAAGTCACAACCGTTTCATTATCCATAGTTCCCACAAATAAATTTTTCACGTCTAAAGTTTTCATAAATTAATTCCTCCAAATTATTTTTTCGATACTTAAATATTACCACATGTTGTTTTCAATGTCAACACATTTTTTAACTTGACATATCATGTCAATATTCATACGACCTATTTTAAATAGGTCACATGGTATAATAATATTAATATTGATTAAAATTTTCACCGTCTACAAATTTATATTCGTATGTATAGCGATTTTTCGGCTTGCTAATGTACACGTATAAAGTCCTATTTGTGTTAGGGTCATAAGCTCGTATTATGTAACGATTTTCCTGCTCAATGTCTGTTGCATACTCTAAACTATCCCCGTCTAAATTTTCCATCTTTTCAATTTCATTCATGATTCTAATTACAGTTTTTAAAGATACTACCATTTTTCAATTCCTCCAGTTTTTTATTTTTTTTTCATGCTATTAGTAGCATTAGTAAAGGTATTATTTTTTAATACCTTTTAAATGACACTAATTAGGTAAAAACTCTTTAATTTCTTCCTCAACATCCTGTAGACGTTCGTCCAATGTCTCAATGAATGGATACCACGTGAATGATTCCCAATATTCAAAATTTTCTAAAGGATGATTTTCTACTTTAATATATCCGCAATTTCCCTCGTCATAAGGCAATTCAATGGTAATACTAAATTTTTTTCCGCAATATGTTCTATTAAAATTCATAAGTTAATGACCTCCTTAAGTTGTTGACACTTATTATATTATCATATGTTGATTTTACTGTCAACATATTTTTAAAATAAAATTCCTTCAATTCGTAAACAGTACCCATATAATCCTAAAAAGAACACCGTCGCAACAATTCCACAAGCAAATATAAGGGCTCGATATTGCCATGCCATATATAAGCCACATGCGACCATGTAAAAAATTTCCGTAATGATATTTGATAGTGTGTCAATGATTTTAATTACTAACATTTTTTTTATCCTCCAGTGTGTGCATATGTGAATAAAATCACAATTTTATATTTTTTTAATTAGAAAACTGTAACAATAATACTACAACCGACCCAAACGGTAATCAGTCCAAACATAAAATAGTTTAAACTTTTCATAGGATAACCTCCAATATTTTTATATTTTTTCATGCTATAATTAGCACTATTCAAGACACAAATTTTTTTGTGTCTTGCGTTACTACTAATTACAGAACATATAGCGATATTGTGTCGGGTGGTCATATGATAAGCGGTAAACCCCCATACCGTCAAATTTATAGTCACGCAACATTTTTTCATAGTCAATATATCGTGTCACGTGTTCGGGTACATCCTTAAACATTCCCAACTCATCACAATAATTTTCGAACGCTTCGATTTCGTCGTCCCCTAAATAATAGGTCACACATGCTCTATTTTCCATATAGTCCGCCACGTCTTGCAATTCTACCATAGGGACTACACCGTATTCGTTGGTATAGTATGTAATAACCGCTTCAATTTCTTCGCCGTCGTGTGAGTTGATAAATTCTACATTTTCCTTAGTATATGGAATTTCCACCCCAAATATTGTAAAGTGTGATACTCCAATTTCGTGGGTTGGGTGAGTAGCTTGTAATTCCTCTAATTTTCCTTCGATTTCACTCCAACGCTCAAAATAATAAACCTCATCAGTTGTGTAGTTGATAATTTCCATAGTAAACATTTTAATTTCCTCCAATTTTTTATTTTTCATGCTATTAATTAGCACTATACAGGACACAAATTTTTTTGTGTCTTGTGTTACTACTAATTAGTGAAATAAACTTTTTGCATTAATCTATAACTTTTTTCATCATAAATATTTGCCGTTTGATAGATATTATAACCGACAGCTCCAACAGGTTTAACCCCACGTGTAATGCGATTTTCAACCCCTCGAATTGTTTTTAAATCTTTAATAATTCGTGTCCACTCGCTACCGCATGGATTTTCTTTTTTCGCATTGATAAATTTCACAATATAAGTCATTGTAATACCTCCATAAAATTCATATTTTACACACTTTTTTCAAGTGCACACCCCACCCGCAACGGGTGGACGCTGTGGGCTTAAGTGCCTTTTTTAAGTCGCCCACACGACTATTTTTTAGTGTTTATAGAAATAATTTTTCTCATACCAATTCGGGTAGTCCGTTTTTGTTTTTTCCTGCACTAGATAGCGTGTACCGCTATATCGTGGTTTATTGTGATTGATGTTGATGTATTTCATATCCCCACGGTAGCGAGCATTATCCGCTACAATTTCCGCTTCATGGTATGAATCACATTCAAAGATTAATTTGTTAATTTTTCCATCAGCACAACCCCATCCACTCATAAAAGTATCGTTCATAGTAACATAATATTTTTGCATTTTAATTTCCTCCAATTTTTTTTGATTTTTACAGGGTCAAGCCCTCCAGTGGTCACACTAATTTTTTACGTTTTAGTGTGACCCGTTGGGGAGCTTGACTCAAGTTTATACATGAACAGTGAACAGCTATCTTTTCTCCTCACTATGCACGACCTATTTTTACATTCTCCATATTCCCCATCTAACTCACAGTGGAAACAATTTGCACATGTTTTACAATTTTTACATGGTGTTGTTTCTTCTGTTTTTTCTACATTTTCCACATTTTCCGTGTCGTTTTTTATCGTTTCTTCGTTAAGTTGCTTTTTTCGTGCTTGTCGATTTGAGTGGTTTTGTAAATCTTTTTGCACCACATTTAAAAATTCTACTTGATTTTTACAAGTTTTGTCATCAAATGATTCCGCTTTTTCGACTTTTTCCGTGTCGATTTCTGTCGGAATTGTCCCGTTATCTTTAAATTCATGCCATGCTTTAATACAATCGCCATAAGTTGCGAATTTTTTACCGTGTTCAATAGCAAATTGCAAGTATTCAATTTGTTCATTCATTTTTGCCATTAAACCATTGGCATGATATGACATATCCCATAAGGTAGAACGTTGGATATTATTGATGATTGCTTTTTCTCCCTCATATCCAGCGAAAATCGCCTCATAAGAGTATTGTTCAGTGTACTCAATTCCTAATCGGTAACCAACCGTTTCAATAAACTTTTTGTCTACAATAGACTCTAGATGTCGAATTTCGTCACATTTTGTAGATACCGTTTCATTTAAAAATGTTAAGAATTGTTTTTTACGAGTAAATTTGATTGTTTCCATATTATCACGTCCTTTTTGATTTTTGATTTTTTGGTCGTCCCTGTGGATGTTGCCGTATTCGTGACGTGTGCGGTCGGGTAGTCTCTAACGGCTTCAAACGTTCGCCCGCCTTAGCACCTGTTCAATCACTCAATCCACTATGCTATACTACTCTCTATTATCGCCCCTCTTTTTTCGCCCATCCGACTCTAATGTTAGGGTCTCGCTACTTATCCCGTGCGACTTGCGGGTTATCCCGTTATGATTTTGTATAATGTTTTCAAAGAACCGTGACCACGCGGGGAAATGACCCTGTGCGATTCACTATATCCCAAATGAGGGGTTTCACCTAGACCTCCGAGTTGCTTAGGACACTCACCAACACAAATCAAGTATATCACCTGTTGATTTTGAAGTCAACAGTTTTTTTAAAAAATTTTTTTCGTTTTTCAGAATTTCAACCCCCGAACTAAAGAACGTCAATCTGAACCAACTTATCAGCCTATCAGTTCACCTGGGGCGATTATTCCCCAGTGCCATAGCCTAGCTATGAGTTTTTAACTTCAACCTTTACGTCTTGTGTTTCCCGTAAAGTACATGCGGGCTTTAATTTCTACGCCTATTCTGAATGCTGTGCCTTAGCACACTTATATATTATCACATGTTGATTTTACCGTCAACAGTTTTTCGAAAAAAATTTAATTTTTTATTTTCGACATAATTTGTCGAATTGTGTCGGGGCTCAACCCGTGCCCCTCAGCACACTTATATATTACCACGGTCACGGGGTGAAGTTGTGTTCATTTTGTGTTCTTTTAAATTAAATATTTCACAAACTTTTGAGGTCGTGTCTATATATGGACATACGTGTACGCACGTGTACGCACGCACGCACGCACGTATACCACAGGGTCGGGTGTGTCATTATTAATTATTTCACAAACTCGAACACAAGTTGGACATAACCGAACACGTTCGATTTGTGAAGTATTTCACGAAGTAAGGTCGGTGACAAAATTCGACAAATTTCAACATGAGAAAAATTGTAAGCGTTTTAGCGTGTCGAATCGTGTCGAAATTCCTGTTTTTCGTTTTAAGACGCTCTGAGGGTTATTATACCCGACCCCCCTTAAAAGCTGAAATAAAGCGGTTACATGGGGTAATTTAAGGGGGTTGACAAATAGGCAAAAGTGTGCATTGCAGGAAAACGGTTTCATTGTGAAAAATTTAATTAAGTTTTTACTTGACTTTTATCGGCGTTTGTGCTTGTAGTTATCCACAGGTTGGTTGTGGATAAGTGGGTAGCTTGTGGATAACTTGAGTTTAGTATTTATAAACATTGGTTTAGTATTTATAAACTAGGTCATGTTTAGTATTTTTAAACTTGTGTTTAGTGTGACTAAACATAAGGGTGTTTAGTGATTTTAAACTTTTTGTTTAGTAATTTTGTGGTTTAATATTTTTAAACCTAAAGTTTAATATTTGTGTGGTTTAGTGTGGGTAAACTTTTTGTTTAATATAGGTAAACTTTTTGGGGGTCGTGGGTCGTGTTTAGTGATAGTAAGGGAAAAGTTTAGTATTTGTGTGTTTCATCAACATGTATAGACAGGTTGAACGATAAAAAGGTTATAACGTTTTACCTAAAAGGTATAGTTTGGGCTATACCTTTTATAGTGATGTCGAATAATTGGGGAAAATGTCGAATCCTGTCGAACCAGAAAAAAGACACAATTTGAACACATTGGGGGACTCATAAGCTACATTATAGGTCATTGGAAAACGCTTACAGGGGGGTCGGTTTACGTCGAAAAAGGTCGAAAAATGCGAACAGACTCGGGTATCTGTTCCATTCCCACACGGCTCATTCCACACCTCTTCCACACCACTTCCCCCTCAAACCTCTCCCTCTCAAGCTCTTCCCACTCACATCATTCAGCTCTCCCGCTCCAGATTCACCTCTCCCTCTAGCTCCCTCTAACCCCTGCAAAAGACCTCCAAACACTACTGCCATCAATACTTTTGCCCATTTTAATCACAAAAGATATCGAGTCTCTACCGAAGAACTCAAGAGAATATCCATCTCCAGAACTTCCTCGTCTCCCACTGGTATTTCTACCTATTCTCAAGAAACTCCCGAATAGTCCAAAGACAACTACGGACTATAGTCTCTCATGCCACTCAGAGCATAAGGAGCTCCACAGACTATCCTAAAACGGTTGAGATTTCCATTAATTTACCCCAAAATCAGCCCTTCTAAATGGAACAATCATCCTCAAATCTCAACCTTTATATAGGGCAATTCATACAAAATCCCGATAAATCCGTTGTTTCAGACTCAATTTTGGTCACTTTTTTACCTCTTGTCGCTATATTTTGACCAAATACCGTCAAAATAGCCCATTTCCTATACCTTGATTTTGCAAAAAACGACAAAAAACACTGAAAAACGACAAAAAATAGCAAATTTTAAGCAAAAAACGTTAAAAATGCGTAAAAATAGCTCAAAAACGTGAAAAATTGAAAAACACCATTTTCTATATATGGAAAGGGGAGGGGGTGTGTTTCCGTATAAATACCCCATATTCTATATTTGTCCCCATACCCATATATCACATTCATCATTATATAGATGGCTCACAATACCCCTATAACGCAATATAAGCCTTTCTAAGCAACGTTACACATCCCCATATAAAATTAACCATACCCTAAATAACCCCTTCTTAAATCGTCCTATATTAAGGCTCATACCCATTACAATAAAATGTCGGTAAATAAAAAATTTTATTGATAAAAAGATTTTGCGGTCACAATACTCATTCCATTCGTATTGTGACCTTACCGCCAAACTGTTCGTCCCTCACAGTTCGGACGGGTCATAATACTTCATTTCATGGTCAATAACCACAGACAAGGTAGGAACGAAGTGACGGAGCTTGGATGTGTGAGGTACGAAGTTGTTAAACTTTGTACCGAAAAACTATTGACAACTGTGCTTAAATATTATAAAATAAGGAAGTCGAGTTTTGACGAACTGATGTCAGAGCTGAAACAAAAAAAATACCCCTGTTTAAAACCCCTAAATATATAATATAATAACTATATTAGGGGGGTTAATATAGGGGCTTTTTTTGAAACATAGAAAGGGGTACATTTATGAGTAAGTACAAGGTTAATAAATCCGAACTTTGGGTCGGACGTGAATTTAAGAACTATAAAGAGATTTGTGCTATTATGGGATGGACAATCTACAAAGGTGGAAGCGACAGTTGGAAAGCACAAATGAAAACATTGGAGCAATATTGCAAATGGACACGTGCAGGTCATAAATACATCATTACCGAAGTTACTGGTGAAGCAACTCCTGTTGTTAGAACCCGTAGGTCTGAATTACAGGACTTATCCGAGGAAGTCATGATTAACCTATTAGCCAATGCTGAACAGGTTAACGGGAATTCTAGGGTGTTACGAATCACGAAGCTCAATCTATTTCAATCCTTGGGCTATGTAAATCACAACTTTAACATTTGCTATAAGAATCAAGACATCACAGAGAAGTTATTGGGTACTTCTTCTATTGCCACTCGATATTTCTTTGAAAGAACTTATGATAAAGCTGACGACAGAATTCAAACGATGTTTAAAAGAATGGAAAGTCAAGGTCGTTTAATTAAACGGGATATCATTGTCTTCTGTGATACTCAAGGAGAGTACCATGAAGCAACTGGGGGAGATTTGGCAAATATCATCAATGTTCGTCACGGTGCTATGAAACACATGGGGTACGATTTACGTAGCGGGGAAAGTGCCATTATTGCAGATGGACGTTGGGGAGAATATATCCGAAATGTGAATGAAGGTCTTAAGGAAATTGGAATTCGTTTCTATTACAAGTGTTACGAAATAGCCATCAGTGAAGGATATGAAGAAATGGTAAAAGAACGTTATCAACAACAACAAGAATTGGGAATTACCATTGACTCATTGACTTCCAGAATCAATGCCATCTCTCGAACCAGTAATGAACAAACATTTGCTCGCAAACAATCGAAAGTAGAAAAGGATAAGCCCTTGTTAGGGTACAAGGACAGAGCGAGTCGGAGCATTCTCTCAAAAAAGTGGAAAGAAGATGGGAAAGTCCTTTTTAGAGCCTGTGGAGATGTCTCTCAAAAAACCCATCTTGAACCCAAAATAAAAGAAAAATTAAAAGAACGAAAAACCTCTTGACAAATAGTGACAAATAATGCTATAATCAAATATGTCGATGAGAACTTCAAATACGGAGTTTTGCAACTCTAGAATACCTCTGAGACGCATTTTAAGGCTCTCTGAGAAGAGATAGCGTTTCGGTCGATAAATTAATCATCGTTATACTTAGCCTTCTTAAATCGCCTTATATGGCTTCTGAGGGCATGTCTGAAAAATACATAAAGGAGAAAGAATGAAATGACAGCATTAACAGTAGTGCATGAGCAGGTAGTGCTCGAAAAAGAATTTAAAATGTATGGGACTAAGGAAGCTCCATTGTTCCTAGCAAAAGATGTGGCAGAATGGATTGAACACAGTGATGTTTCAACAATGTTGCGTAAAGTTGATGAAGAAGAAAAGGTTACAAACAATGTTTGTACCCTTGGAGGAAAGCAAAGAGCTTGGTTCTTAACCGAAGATGGATTGTATGAAGTTCTTATGCAATCACGTAAACCAATCGCTAAGGCATTCAAGAAAGAAGTTAAGAAAATCCTAAAGCAAATTCGCACGACAGGTGGTTACATCCCTGTAGCTCAAGAAGATGATGAAGCAACCATTATGGCTAAGGCTCTTATGATTGCCCAACAAACACTGAATAAGAAAGATGCTATCATTCAGCAACAGAATGTCAAAATTGAAACCCAAATGAAAGAGATTGAACATCAAAAGCAAATCATTATGGGATTAACGCAAGACTCACCAAAACCAGAACTACGTCAACGCATTAATCAAATCATCCGTTTCGGAGCACGTGGTGGATATCAAGGACGCTATGCCCTTGCTTACAAGGAGTTTGACTTAGCTCACCACATGAATGTTGATATCCGTTTACGAAGAGCCATTGAGCGTGGAGAGGTAAAGTCAAACACCAATCGTATGGAATACATTTGTTCGCATATGGACATGACTTGGGAGTTTTATCAAGTGGTAGCACGAGTGTTTGAGGGAGACCTTCGAGCAATCTCGGTTAGCATTATTGAGAACACTGAAAGAGCTTAGTCTTTCGCTTAAATATTATAAAACGAATTGATAAAAAACACCAATCAAGTTATAATATAAGTATAGGGGTGAACTGGAAGTTTCTCCCAATACAAACAAGACAAAAGGAGGTTTATATTTATGACTAAGCTAGACAGTATGGTTTTAGCGTCCATGGTAGGAAAAGAGTTCAAGGTACAAACGAGAGTGGGGTATGGTTGTATGTATTTTACCCCGAACCGCTTCTTAGGATTTGGGGACGAAAAAAAAGACAAGATTGAATACGTTGAAGAATTAACAGAGTCGATTGTTGATTTCATCCGTGATTCGGGTCGAGTAGCAGATTGTTACTGTCGTATTACAGGAGAAGAAGTGAAAATTATTTTTATTGGATAAGACAAAGGAGTAGAGAGATGAAAGCACTTGAAACGGAAACCATGATTATATACAAGGTTACAAATCAAGTAAACGGAAAAGTGTACATAGGACAAACCCAAAAGACCTTCAATAAAAGATATTGTGGGAAAGGAGTGGGAGTGGAGAGAATCGCAAATTCTCCAAAAGTAAACCTATACCTAGCAAACTCCATTAGAAAATACGGAGCGGAAAACTTCATTGTTGAAATAATTGACCGTGGACTAACAGTTGCGGAATTAAACGAAAAGGAAAAATTCTGGATAGAGTATTACGACTCAACCAACAACAACAAGGGCTATAATGTTCAACTTGGAGGAAACAACCATTCAGTTTCAGAAGAGCGAAGAACCCAAAATCAAATCGAAAAAGACATACGACGACAATTACAGTTGTTTATAGGACTGTGTGAAATAAAACGAATGATTGAGGAATCGAACAAGGAACAATTAGGACATAAGGAGATTAAAACCATGATAACACAGATTGACCCTTTGATTCCAAGTACTGCAAAAGCAGAGCTCAAAAGAATCGTTGAACACGTAAGTGAGCGTATCTTAATCCTTAATCAAGGACAGCTCTTCGCCACCGAATGGTGTTCATGCTTAAATGCTTTGATAAGCGACCGTGCAGAGTCATTGAAAAAAGAGTTTGTTAACAACGAGATTGAAGATGTGTCGAGTTATTGCATGAGACTTCTTGAGAAGCGTCAACCTCATTCTCGTAAAAAGCAATCTCCTTCCAAATTCAAAGAACAGGCACAGCGGTATTATCAAAAGGCAAATGGAGTACAAGAGAGAGTGAAAAAGGAGATGAAAAAATAGTGAGCAACCTATATTCAATAAGAAAAATTATAAAAATTCCAAGCACTGAGATTGTTGACTCTAACATGTCTTTAAAACTTGAAATGGACGAACTATTAGAGGAAGGGTGGATTGTTGGACTTGCTTCTTCGTATGTTATTAGAAGTATTGACGACATTGCCAAGACGGGATATGAAGAAGAGCGTGTTCAACAACTCAAAAGAGAGATTTTTCACTTAACACAGGAAGGGCATAATAAAGCCAATAGTAAAAGATACGTTTCGCTGAAACAAGAGTTGGACAAAATATTGTTCTTGAAGTATCTTGTGTGTGTCAAGATTGATAAATCAAAACACTATGATTTAATTAACCGAGGATTTGTGATAAATGGAACACGATACAAACGTTTCCTATCCACTCCTGCTTCAATTAAAAAGGGAGAAGTGTTCTATGCGGACGAAACCATTTTAGACGAATTACAAAGACGCATTGACAATGGTCGTAATGACAAAGAATTTGTTCCTGCAAAATTAAGTGCCTATCGTAGCTTAACAATGAGTGCTAGTAACCCAGTAACCGACACCCCTAACGTTTGTATTGTACACGATGTGGAAACGAATTTCAAAACAAGCGTTATCGAATTAGGAGAAGTAACAGATGGACGACCACACAAGCGAGTTATTGAAGATTATGAAATGAATCTAAATGCGAGCGACGGCTCTGGTTTTATCTCTCCCGAATTTGCGAAGGTTTGGGCTAAAGACCTGCACCTAGATTACACTCCGAGCGGTTTTATTATTAGGAATTCTTTCTTAAAAGGAGTAGCCCTAGTGTTCGACTTTAAGATGTTTGCAAAAGAGAAAGCGAACAAAGAGGTCATTGTAGATGTTTGGGATAAAGAGTGGAATGTTGATGATGTTGACCTAGTAATCACAACCTCAATGCTCAAGTTGTGGGACAGTTATGATTCATGGGAGCACTATCATAGATGTTGTGTAGAAAACAAATACACATTTAGTGTCACAAAGCAAACTCCAAAGGTATTGGACGAGGTTCGAGATACCAACTATCAGTTCATTCAGTCTTTAGATTTAACAGATGAAGAGATATATGCTCTTATTCAACCGACGATAGATGAGATAATTGAGGTAAAAGGGCTAGACCCTAGAAAATCTTTAGCATACTTAAAAGGAATTGGGATGTCTGAAAATACAGATATCAATACATATGATTACGCTAGTGCTCTTATGATTGAGCCAGAGTTAATCAACGACCCTTATGTTAGAACATCTATCAACAACATGATAAAGAAACGAATTGACGAAACCAAGATTGGGAAAATCAAAGTACAAGGAAATTACCAAACGGTAACTATTGACCCTATATGTTTGGCAGAGAACATGTTTGGAATGGAAGTGAAAGGGTTATTAAAATCTGGACAATTTTATTCTAAATTCTGGGTGGACAAAGGAGTGTCAGAGGTTGGGATGTTCCGAGCACCTATGGTCTCTCATAACAACATTGGTAAGGCTGAAATTGTTTGCACAGAAGAGATGGCAAAATGGTATCAGCACATTGGGGAGCTGTACGTTCTAAATGCCTATGACGCAACATGTCCTAGACTATCGGGGATGGACTGTGATGGTGATACCGTTTTCATTACAAACAATGAATACATTATGAAAGGGATAAGAGACACCTTGCCAGTTATTTGCCTTCAAAAGAGTGCTCAAAAGCAAATGTGTTCAGAAGAAGACTACATTCGTTCTGACAAGTTATTGCTCGCAAGCAAGACAGAGAATGTTGGAGTTATTACAAACAAGGCAACATGTATTCAAAGTATTCAAGCGAGATTTGACTTTGGGACTCCAGAATGGGAAGAGTTGGATTATCGAATTATGTCTTCCATTCTACACAGTCAAGAAAGTATTGACGTAGCAAAAGGGATTGAAACCTCTGGTGGGATTCCTAAGTCATGGATAAGCTATCAACCTTTAATGCCTTCGGACACAGACTCGGAAGAGGTAGTCGCTTTTAAAGAGTTTAATCGTCAATTAGTGGCAGATAAAAAACCATATTTCTTCACTTACATCTATCCAAAGCTACGCAAGGATTACATGGATTATGTGAAGAGTGAGAACATTCGTTGCCGACGCAAGTTCAAGAAGTCAATGGACGAAATCATTGCGTCAACAGACAGAACAGAAGAGGAAGAAAAATCTCTTCACTTCTTCAAAAAGCAACTTCCTATAGACGAGACAGCTTGTCTGATGAACAAAATCTGTTGGCACGTTGAAGAGGTGTTTCAGCAAGTCAAGCTCGACACACGCAAGACAGAGTTCGACAAAGAAATTCTGAAATCGCCTAATGTTGAATACAAACGTAGTATGGCTAAGAAGGTTGCTGCATTGTACGAGCAGTACATTGACGACCTTAAGAAGTTCTATCAGACATCGGTTAAACAGAAGATGTCCTCAAATGAACGAGCAGACATTGAAAATCGCTTAACAGAGAGATTTAAAAATGACCTGCTTGTAGTATGCACCAATGAGGAAACTTTATGCAATATTATGATTGATATTTGTTATTCTTCAAACAAGTCAAAATATGTCGTATGGAATGTGTGCGGAGAACAGATTATTAAAAACTTACTGAAAAGAAACCAAGGGCAAATCTCATATCCAATTCAGTCAGCAACAGGGGAATTTGAATTTAAAGGAATGACATTTACTATGCACACAAAACGGTCAAAGCATTTCAAGGAGGAAGAGTAGAATGAAAATTATTCCAAATGAGAAAAAATACGCAGAACAGATTTTAGAAACTAAACAGCTCAGTAGCAAACCGTCTACTGAGATATCTGTTTTAATTAAATACTTCTATCACTTAGGACTATCCCCAGAAGAGGTAATGGATAAGATGATGGAATTCATGGAAGAAGCAACGGGGAACTCTAAAGCATGGAAGATGAAGTTGAAACGAGACATCAAATCAAAACAGGATTCTAAATTAAACGCTGTAGAACAAATCCACATTACCCAAACAGAACTTAATGCAATCGGAATGTTAAAAAATGAAGCACTGGAGCGTCTAGCTTTTGGATTACTTGTACTATTAAAGATAGACAATAAAGCCAAGGGAAGAAACGGAGAGTGGATAGTGTTAAAGAACTCTTCCGAGTTATTTAAGGACATTAAAGTGAATCGCAACTCCGTAAATCGAGAACTGATGATTGGGACACTTGAGGAATTGGGGTATGTGTTTAACTCTGTCCGCTCTGGAAAGTGTGCTATGAAAATTAATTATATTGATTTTGAAGGTGAGCCCGCTATGACAATTACTTCTTTTGAAGACTTTATTGTGGATTATTGTACATATAAGGGAGCAAAAGTCATCAACTGCAAAGAGTGTGGTAAGCGAGTAATAATAAAGGGGAATAAAACCAAATATTGCTCCGAATGTACCAAAGAGAAACAACGAGAGCACAAAAGAGTAAGTGCAGAAAAAGCACGAAAAAACCGAAAAAATGAAAAAGTAGAGTAATAGAAAATGCCCTCGAGCCCAAGAAGTACTTGGGCTCTAGCGATTTTAGTCCATTTTCTTTACGTGGAGGGGAATATAGGGACAAGTGTCTCGCCCTCCATGTTTCATTTCATTTTTCATTCTCTCTCTTTTCCTTTTATGTATGGGCGACCTAGTGTCGCTCTTTTTAATTAGACTTAACAAACATGACATACAAATAAATTTTAAGGAGGATTTTAAGTGCCAAAGGCGAAAAAGAAACCTAAGAAAATGCCAAAGCAAGAGTTCATTCGCTTATTGTCACGACGACTAGACATCTCTCAAGAAGCAACCTCACTTGTCATTGACACAGTGCAGGGAGTAATCTTAGAGTCATTAGAAGATTATGACTCAGTTAAATTTGGAGACCTAGTAGTCTTCAATAAGCAGAACAAACCAGAAGCGACTCGCATTCTGAATGGCGAACGAGTAACATCTCCCCCATATACGGGGCTTAAAGCCACCATTACAGAACGCTTTAAAAAGATGAACTAGATTTAAGGAGGATTTTAAATATGGCAAAATCAATTCAAGAAAAGATTGTCGAAACTCATACCATCAAAGTCACTGGGACTTTAAATGTTGACGACATGACAATCGAAACAGAAGATGAAGGAGTTTGCTTCATCCAAGATTTATTAGCAAACGCTGATAACAAACACGGAGTATTATCATTCCAAGCAAAAGCTGAGAAAGATTTAGACGAAGAAGTTGCAACTGACGACTGCTTTATGTAAACGAGGAGGAAGAACACCCATGAAAAAGTTTACACTATTATTGGCAGTGTGTGCATTCACACTAATCGGTTGTAGCAAAAAAGAGATTGCCCCATCTGAGTCAACATTAAAAGTTGGGATGGTTACAGATTCTGGAACTATTGATGACAAATCATTCAACCAAGGGACTTGGGAAGGAATATTGGAATATCAAGCAGATAATGAGAACGTAGAAATTCAATATATCCAACCAAGCGGAGAGTCAACTCAAGACTATATGAATGCCATTGATAATCTGGTAATGGCAGGCAATGAGGTCATTGTTGTGGCAGGATTCAAGTTTGAAGAAGCCATAGGGCAAGCCCAAGCCATTTACCCAGACATCAACTTTGTATTGATTGATGGAACTCCATTAGTGGGGTCGGACTATGAAGTTGGAGACAATGTCGTCTCAGTATTCTTCACAGAACATGAAGCAGGCTTCTTAACGGGAGTTGCGTCAGCTTTACAATCACAAACGGGCAAAGTTGGATTCATTGGAGGAATGAAAGTTCCTGCGGTTCAAAAATTAGGATGGGGATTTGTAGCAGGTGTGGCTTATGCCAATGCAATCTACGGAACAGATGTTGAAGTGATTGACTATTTATATCAAGGTACATTCACAGATGTAGACGCAGGAAAGGCTATTGCAGGAGCAATGTATGATAAAGGAGCAGACATTATCATGCAAGCAGCAGGTGGAGTCGGAGTTGGAGCTATTAATGAAGCAAAGAGCCGAGCAGAGTCTGGAGATAGCGTTTACATTGTTGGAGTTGACATCGACCAATATTCAGAAGGATTGATTTCCAATGGTAGTTCGGTCATCTTGACATCTGCCATGAAGAATTTAGGACGAGCTTCATATGAGCATGTGGAAAACCATGCAAACAACACTTTCAAAGGTGGAGAAACGATTGTAATGGATATCAAAGCGGATGGTGTTGGATTACCAGTGGAAAATCCAAACTTAACAGAAGATACCATCACAAAAGTTGACGAAGCAATGGAACAGGTCAAGTGTGGAGCAGTGGCAGTGCCATCTTCACTTGATGACTTGAATACGTTCTTAGACGAGTATAATTATTCTGTTGAAGGAATGAACTACTAGCGACCAGTTAGAGAACCCTTACGAGGACTTTAATGTCAAATATGAATTGCGGTGGAAGTCTACGGACGACACCTAGGGATGGGCATGCGTGTTACATCCCTCTAAATGGATAGGTACTCAAGTGGCTTAAGAGGGTGCCCTGCTAAGGCATTAGACGGCTTTTAGTCGTGCGTGGATTCGAATTCCACCCTGTCCGCCAAAATGGAAGAATGCAGGTAAAAGTCTGTGGGATTCCTCCCACAAATGCTCTTATAGTTCAATGGCAGAACACATCAATGGTAATGATGAAATCTCAGTTCAATTCTGAGTAGGAGCACCATAACGATTTTAAAAACTTATTTTAAAGGGGATGTTATACATATGGAAATGACAGTTCAAAGAGCTTTAAACGAGTTAAATACCTTAGAGAGCCGTATTGACAAACGATTATCAGACTTCCGTATCATTGGAACACGCAAGAATTCTGAGAACAGAGTTTCTGAAACTCGTGAACCTGTAGCAGACTTTGCAGTGCGTGCTAAAACAATCATGGACTCTGCGGACGCTTTATTAAAACGTCAGCAACAATTAAAACATGCCATCATGACATCCAACGCTCAAACAATGATTGAGGTTGCAGGAGTTACTTATTCAGTGATGACAGCCATTGACCGCAAGCGTACCATTGAGAGCGAAAAACAAGTGTTAGCTTGCATGAAGCAGGCTCTTCGCAATGCAGAAACAAAAGTTTCACGTGAGAACGATAAAGTCGAAGACTATATCCAACGTCAAGTGTTGGCTATGGCAAGCGGAGACTTAGCAAACAAGAGGGATGAGTTCATCACTTCTTTTGAAAAGTCATATCGTGACAAAAACGGTTGGGATTTAGTAGACCCATTAGGGTTACGTGACTTAATCGAAAAACGTGAGCAAGAAATCTTAGACTTCGAGTTAGAGATTGACACTGCTTTAACAGTCTCAAATGCAATCACTAAGATTGTAATTGAAGACTAATTTGACTAGATAAATAATATGACCCTTGTGACGAAGTGGCACAAAGAGAGATTCCCCTTTCCAACGGTTTTGGGTTAATAAATCGTTACTTTCTACTTATATTGGGCAAAAGTGCTTATCTATAGAACAATACAGATAAATGGAAGATTTACGGCTAGACGCAGAGAGTCGTCGGAGCAAGGGTAAATACTTATACATGGGAAAAGCTCAAAGTTGAAGGTTTAAAGTTGAAAGTTGAAACTTCAAAGCTATTTATACTACAAAGCTGAAAGATGATACTTTAAACTTACATAAAAATCCACGAGTAATGGCTAAGGGAGCTGAAACTCTTTCTCCTGCTATCCACGTGGCTGTCATGAGGGTCATTCTTTTTATTTTGTTTCCTTAGCTTAGTCGGTCAAAGCTCTCGGCTCATAACCGAGCTATCGTTGGTTCGAATCCAACAGGAAACCCCAATTAACATGGTCATTAGACCACCATGCTTTTGGCTAGAGGGGAGCATACGTAGGGGTGATGACCTACGTGTATAGCGACAATCCATAGTCTTATTGTCATCATTAATGCTAGACATATGGGCTAGACAGTCGCTTGCAGAGTGCGACAGAAAATATAACTACTGTAGTCGTGAGGTGTTCTAACTGTACACGCAGAACCTACGGGCGATTAAGCTAGCGTAGTTGTTTATTGGACATAGGGAGTGTAAGACTTGTCAGACGAGGGTCGCAACCACTGTCAAGCCGTCCTAGGTCATTATCCACAGGCACGTTAAGTTACAATAACCACACTACTTGTGCTTACTCACAGAGGGCTATGTTGTAATTGTGTGACACTTGAAATAGTCTTAATGGAACAAGTTCTCCATGTTGGCGAGGGAAGAATCCCGATTGTGTTGTCAACTCACATTTATCTAGTGTCGGAACAAATTAAAAGTTGAAGCCATTGTAAACTATAAAACCTAGTGTTTTGGATGGGTGGTAGGGCGATTAAGTTTGTGTTACTACCCATTGTTTCCTATAATGATTCTAGTCTATGCCATTAAGACTAGCTTAAAATAAAGAATAGTGGAACAAGTCACACTTTGTTGTCATAGAGCGTGACAATGGTAAAATAAATAAAGCTCAACGGAAGACGCAACGTCAACTAGCCTTTCAAGATTGATTTCTTGGAAGTATACATGAAATGGGCTTGATTGTCCAAACCAATAAGACAATGCCTTAAGGGTAGAAGAAGCTCAAGGTGTTGCACAATAGAGACTTCCTAGTCTCAAAACTGTTTATCTGCTTTAAGGTAGATGGTTTTGAGACTTTGATTTTAAGAGGAGTGATTTTAAATGGACGCATATACTGCCGAAGCATTAATTGAATTAGGAACAGAATTATTAAAAGAAGGCGAAGACCGTGCAGAGTTACATTTCATGGGGGACGACTTATATGACTTAGTACATATTGATATGGACGAAGTATATAAGCATTTTGAAAACATGGGTTACGACTGCTACATGGTAGAAGAGATTTTATTAGACTATACTTCTGACAACTATGATAGCTTAGGAGAACCAATGAAAACCTTAGTTATTACTAAATAATTCTGGGAGGATTTTAAGGTGAGCGAGATTTTAAGAAAACGCACAGATGAAACACAATGGCAGTATGTTAAACGTATCACAGACAATCGCAAAGAGTATGACATGGATTACTCGGAATGGGCTAAAGCCATTTGTGACTATGACTGCTCAAGCGACAATGGGAGAAAAGCATACTACATTGTAAAACCACTACTTGAACAATTAGATGATGAAATGGTTCAATTAGTTGCAAACGCACAATCAGAGAGTGCGGGTAGCGATTTAATGTTAGACATTGAAGCCAAGAAAAGAGAATTATTCAAAGAGCGTGTTCGACTTCAAGATGTTCAACGAGAAATTAACACTCGTTTACGTTGGGAAGCACGTTGGGAAGCACTAGCAGAAGCCATTGTTGAAGCAATGAAAGCAAAGCCTACTTTAAACATTGTCCACAAAAAGGTGGACAGCGATGTAGAAGCATGCCTAATCTTGTCAGACTGGCACTTGGGGTTAGGGATTGATACCCCTCACAATCACTTCAATCAAGAGATAGCAACGAAACGAGTTGAACACTTAGTTGGAGAAACAATCAAGTACTGTAAAATGCACAACGTGAAAACGCTTAATATTGACATCTGTGGAGACATTTTGTCGGGGTTAATCCATACGACAACACGCATCTATCAACAGATGGACATTGTGGAGCAGGTTGGTTTCGCTTGTGAGCTAATCAGCTTAACAATCGAAGCACTAGCTCCTAGTGTAGAACACATTCGCCTACACAGCGTTACAGGGAATCATGACAGAATCAATGCCAACTATAAAGAGCATTTACATGAGGAAAACTTTACTCGCTTAATTGAATGGGGAGTTACTGCTCGAACTGGAATGGAGTTCGAGAAGAGTGGAGTAGACCAAGAAGTTGAAGTCTACACATTGGGTAATGGTCGTGTCGTTGCATTAGAGCATGGGCACAACTGCAAGAAACCTCAAGATGCAGTAAAGAATCTCTCTGAATATTTGAACATGGACGTTGACTATGTCCACCTAGGACATTTCCACAACTTCCAAACCGTTTACAACACTGTAATTAACGGTTGCTTATGTGGTAGTGACACATTCGCCAACCGACAACGTTATAATAACGACCCATCACAAACACTTGTTGTATATTATGCAGATGGCAGTCGAGTGTTGCACGAAATTATTTTAAAATAGTAAGGAGTTATCGAGTTGGGCTATAGCTCCTTAAAGAAGGAGGAGCTATCATGTCTCGGAAAAAAGATTTAAGTACTATTAAAGTGCCCAAAAAAGAAAAGCCAGAGATTAAAAAGATTACATGCACAGAATGTAATACTGAGAAGCGTACTACAGAGTTCTATAAGAGCTTTAAGTCCGCTTCTGGGCTTATGCCATACTGTAAGGCTTGTGTAGTTGAAAAGTGTCTTAACGAAGAAAAGAGTGCCATTGATATGGACAATCTAAAACGCACATTACAGCAACTAGACAGACCTTATATTCACCATGTGTTTGTAACAAATGCAAACAAATATGATGAGCCACGTGCCATCATCGGGAAGTACTGGAAAGACATTGCCATGCACCAGTACCGAGACTTCACTTGGGATGATAGTATGTTTACCGAAAGTGAAGAAAAGTTAATGAATGACAAAGCAGTGGAGCGTACAGATGTATACAAATTGTCACCAGAGCGACGCTATAAGTTTACAGAGACTTATGGATTCGGTTATACAGATGAAGAGCTTATTGCCATTGACCGAAAATACAATCAGTTACGAGCAAGCTATCCAGAGTATACAGCTCTACATACGGAAGCATTAATTACATATTGTCGTTTCCGTGTGAAAGAAGAGTTTGCAACTGCTAGAGGAGACCTTAAAGAAGCGTCAAAATGGGCAGACGCAGCTCAGAAACAGGCAACTTCGGCTCGTATCAACCCGAGTCAGTTATCTAAGAACGACCTAACATCGGGGCTTAGTGGGTTCGGAGAATTAACACGTGCCGTTGAACAGGCGGTTGATGTTATCCCTATCCTACCTCGGTTCATTGAGAAACCACAGGATAAGGTAGACTTTACTCTGTGGTGTTATATCAACTACATTCGCAAAATGCAAAACTTGCCAGACTGCGAATATTCTGAAATTTATGACTTCTTAGAACAACGTAAAGCTGATTATAGTCGCTCACAAGACACAGAGTCAGAAAGTGAGGACTTATAATGAATAAAGAAGAAGCCAAGCAGATTATTGAAAAAGTAATCAATCCAAAAACTGGGATACCATATTATTCTAACCCAGATGGAGATAAATTTCAACAGAATTTAGATAAATGGGTAGAGTTCATTTCGTGGGCTCGCTTTTTCCCCGACCTCTTTCTCGACCTAATTACGCCCGAGACAGGGGGTATCCGACTCGACTTAGACCAACGAGTGTTCATTCGTGTTCTAGTCCGTTTCGCTTCTGTCTACGGGGTATTCCCACGTGGATATGGAAAATGTGTATCTGGCGATACATTAATTTTAACAAACGAGGGAGTTAAAGAGATTGGGTCGTACTTTAATTATCAAGATGATAATGTTGAAACATACATAATTCCTAAACAAATGACAGTGAGCAATCGTCATAAACAGATGGAGAATGTCATTGCAGGGGTGTATAGTGGATATAAGGACACAAAGAAAATATATACCGAGGAAGGTATTGAAATTGAACCTTCGTTAAACCACCCCGTGCTAGTTATGACAACAGATGGAAATATTGACTGGAAACGAACAGAGGATTTACATGTCGGAGATTATTTAATCACAAGCCGAGGAGATAATGTTTGGGGTAGCAGAACCAAATTGACTTTTGATATGCACTCGTGGTTAAATTCTTTTGGTGGAGACTCTAAATGGAAAATTGAAAAAAACAAATGCAACACTCCGACGGAATTAACTGAGGACTTAGCTCTGATAATTGGCTATCTTTTAGGAGATGGCTGCTTGACAAGAGATAACATCATCCTCTTTACATCAAAAGACCAAGATATGGTGGAACGCTACCACTCTTTTATGAACAATGTCATAGGAGTAGAGGTTAAACAGCGTAAAACAGGCATAGATTATGTCGTCAACGGCAAATATGTTCGTGAATACTTTAGACAACTTGGTTTGTCGCAGTCAGATGCCTTTACCAAGGTTATCCCCAACATTATTTTAGAAGCACCGAAAAAATATGTGGTGAAATGTTTGCAAGGATTATTTGATACAGACGGTGGAGTGGAGAGCAGAGCTGTTTCATTCTGCACAGCTTCTGAAAAAATGTCTAAACAGGTTCAAACACTATTGTTGAACTTGGGAATTATTTCAAACAGACGAACAAAGATAAGCAAACAGTATCAAACGAAATCTTACATTATTACCATCACGGGAAGTAACATACTAAAATTCAGAGATGAAATAGGATTCTCTTGTCAAAGAAAACAAGAATTGTTAGAACAACGCTGCAAAGAGTATCAAGGAAGAACCATAAAAGACATTATTCCAAATCAGCAGTCTAAGATTAGAGAGTTCTATGAATCAATAGGGGAGAATGTTAATAAATCAAGTCATCCTCTATATCAAGTGGCAAACAAAGGTGGTTTATTCACTTATAAAAAATTAAACCAAATGTTAAATCATGAACGCTTTCATGAAGCAAAACACTGTGAGCATTTTAAATCTTTGCAGTGTGAAAATTACTTCTATTCAAAGATTAAGACCATTAAAGATTCTAAGGCTCATGTGTATGACTTGTCATTAGACAACACTCATTCATTTGTGTCAAATGGATTAGTTAGTCACAATACATTTACAGAGTTGTTAGCACTCTATGTAACAGCTATTCTCTATCCAAATATCAACCTATCTATGTCGGCTCAGACCATGCAAGCAGCCGCAGGATTAGTTGAAGAGAAACACAGTGAGATTGTGCGATTCTTCCCTCTTATCGGAGCGGAGATTGTAGGTAAGCCACAATTCTCAAAAGATAATGCCGAGATTCACTTCACAAGTGGAAGTACTATCAGCACTCTTGCCAATGCACAGTCAAGTAAGGGTAAGCGTCGCCATCGTTTGATGATGGAAGAGGCTGCCTTACTTAACGACTTCGTCTTCTCTGATGCCCTTGAACCAATCGTCAACGTACCTCGTCGTACTATTGGTTACAATCCGCAAGTAGACCCTTGTGAAATGAATGGTCAAATCCACTTCTTAACAACAGCATACTTCAAGAACACTGAGTATGAGCGTTGTTTAGCAATGGTCAAAGAGATGGCAGAGTTAAAAGGTAAAATTGTATTGGGTAGCTCTTGGGAGCTTGCCTGCGAGTATGGACGTGGAGAGACACGTTCACAGTTACTTGCCAAGAAGGAGAAACTATCTCCGACATTCTTCGCAACTAACTACGAATCCCGTTGGGTGGGCTCGTCCGACTCATGTATCATCGACTTAAATAAGCTATTCAACATCCGAACTCTTCCAAAGGCAGAGCTAAAGTCTGACGGGAAGAGCGAATACTATATTGGAGTCGATGTGGCTCGCTCTACAAAGACGAACAACAACCAGACCTCTATTGTAGTAGGTAAGGTTAAACGAGATAAAAAAGACAAGGTTAATCATATTCAGATTGTCAACATTGTCAACCTGCCTAACGGCACAAACTTCACTGGGCAAGCCATTGCAGTTAAGCGACTACAGAAGCTATACAAAGCTGTAACCGTTGTCATAGATATTAACGGATTAGGCGTAGGACTACTTGACGAGATAATGAAACTTCACATTGACCCGATAACAGGTGAAGAGTTAATTGCGTTCGACACAATCAATACAGAACATGAGTCAGACGAAGCAGAAGCATTAAAATGTGTTTGGGCTTTACAGGCTCAAGGTCTGAATACTGACATTATTGTTAACTTTATGAACTTAGTTGAGAATGGAACGCTACAGCTACTTGAGAAAGTAGACCAGAACGTAGTTGCCAACTCAGACCAAGACTTCTTAAAGAGCACAGTGCTCCCTCATGTTCAGACAGAGCTACTTATCGAAGAGATAGCTAACTTAAGTCTTGAACAGCTAAATGGAGGGAAGCTGACGGTAAAACGTAATTCCAAGTCGATTGACAAAGACCGTTACTCGGCACTTGTCTATATGATTTGGTATATTATGACACACGAAAATAAGGCAAAAGAAGAGGAAGAAGACTTTAACATTGCTTCTCTATACTGCTTCTCTAGCCCTAAGATTAGATAACAGGAGGTGGACAGATGTCTACTGATATGACTGAGAAAATTCTTCAAGAACAGGCTCAAGAACAAGCCGAACAAGAATTGTTCATGATGGAATTTGCTCGTGCAATGAAGTCTATGAATCTTGGACTTCGCCACGACCGACGAGTAAGTGACTCAATCATTAGCAAAGTCGGAGAGTATGACCGAGACGCAATCACTTCGTATCTGTCTTCTCCTCAAGATTATGAAAAACAACTTCGAGAACTATCTCGCTATTTGGAAAACACTAGCTTTATGTATAAGCGTATTGTTAACTATTTACCGAGTATCGGAATTGATTGCCCCATCATTGTTCCTGCTCAAGTAGATAAGTTTGAAACGAATCGTGAGAATATTGCTAAGAACTATCATAAAGCAGTTGCTTATCTCGATATGTTAAGTATACCACATGAATTTGTTAAAGTCAAGAGAACTTGCTTCCGAGAAGATGTTTTCTATGGAATTGAGTACGAAGACGAGAAAAACAGTTCATATTACATTAAACAATTAAACCCAGACTATTGTCGTATTTCATCTGTAGAGGATGCTTGCTACAATTTTGAGTTTGACTTCTCATTCTTCGACAACGATGATGACGAAGAAACTTTATTAAACACGTATGAAACGATTGTGCCATCATTCTTCCGCAGTGGATATACAAAGTACAAGTCTGACAGTTCATTGTATCAATGGCAAGAAGTTCCGTCAGACAAGTCTATCTGTTTTAAATTACAAGAGGATTTACCTTATTGTTACCCTTACTATGTTTCAGCGGCTTTAGATGTCGTTGATATCCAAGACTATAAAAACTTGGAGAAAGTAAGCACGGAACAAAATAACTATCGCTTATTAGCATTTGAAATCCCTCGTATGAGTGGAAAATCAGAGAAGCCAGACAACTTTGAAGTTAAAGCGTCAACCGCTTTACAATTCTACAACATGGCTCGTCAATCTATTGATGAGAGCATTGGAACATTTGTTACTCCATTACCAGTAAAAGATATCAGTTTCCGTGATGCGAACAATAACAAGAATAAAGTTAAAGACGCAGTGCAAAACTTCTATGATACCATTGGTGTTACAGACATGTTATTTAATGGTGGAGACAACTCTACTTCTACAAAATACTCTATCAAGACTGACGAAGCAATCTTGTTCCAACTTAACCGCTCATTAGAGCGTTGGTTAAACCGTAAATTCAAACGTCGCTTCAATGGAATGTTTAAAATCAAACTATTAGATGTGACAGGATATAACAAAGAGGAAGTCATTTCTCAATTAACCAGTGCCGCAACTTTAGGGTTACCAACAAAAATGCAAATGGCGGCAGTCGTTGGGCAAAGCAGTCCATTAGAGATTAGTGGATTAACATTCTTAGAAAACGATATCCTAGAATTACACAACAACTGGATTCCATTAAACTCATCATACACTCAAAGTGGAGATGGAGAGGTAACAGACGACAAAGATGGAAGACCAGAGGTAGCAGACGAAGACTTGTCAGCTACGGGAGAATCAACCCGTGAAAATGACGGAAACGAAAGAGGGTAGTTACTTTGTTTATTGAAGTATATACAGAATCTGACCGTGACGCTCTAATTGAAAGCGGATACCGATTAATTCGTGAAGTTCCTCTTGAATCTGCTGTCAAATATGTTTTTGCAAACTCAAAAGAGTTAAAATTCAGCAATGCAAAAGTCAAGGCAAATGTAACAAACACCTTGACTTTTTAATTTGACCATATTCGAAAGGAGGTGTGTGAGTGAAAGGACAGACGTTAAAATTCAATACGACTATGACAAACTTTGAGCGTGTCAATCCAGAGTTTATGCGTGTCAAAGTCAATGTATGCTATGAAGGCGAAAACCGCAACTGGTCTAAAATTGACGAACCAGTATTAATGGATTTAGCTCAAACAATTTATGGTGTTCCTGTTATTGGAGAAATTGACGAAGAGAATAAGACCTTCAAAGGTCACGGTGGGAAACTAGAGATTTCAGACGATGGTTTTAAAGTGATTCAAACGACCATTCCTTATGGATTTGTAGACCCTACTACTCCATTCTTCTTTGAAGATATTCTTGAAAAAGACGGAATGACTGTGAATAAATATTTAAGTTGCTATGCCTACTTATGGCGAGGTCGTTATCCAATTTTAGATGAAGTGTTTGAAAAACATGTTGGTCAGTCAATGGAGATTGCCATTGAGGATGGTGATTGGCTCGACAACGGAGTATTTGATATTAAGAAGGCACGATTCCAAGCCCTATGCCTATTGGGGGTAGAGCCATGTTTCGAGTCTGCAAAAGCAACGATTGGATACTCGGCAAATGAAGCCAATAACCTATACGAAGAAATGATTAACAAATTCAAACAATACACAGTCGAAGAATTAGGAGGTGAAACCATGTCACAGGTATTAGATAATAACGAAGTTGTTGAAAACGAAGTGCCTGCTGTCACTCCAGAAACTGAGGTGACTGAGGAGTTCGAAGAAAACAACGAAAACCCAGAAGTAGCAGAAGAAACAGAAGTTGTTGAAGAAAACCAACAATCAGAAGATTTTGAAGCTACAGAGGAAGAAACTGAGGAAGTTGAAGCACAAGAAGAAGAGACTGCCGAGGTTGAAGAAGAAGTGGAAGAAGTTACTGAGGAAAATGAAGCAACTGAGGAAGTTGCAGAGGAAGCCCCAGAAGCGGACTACCAAGCTCGTATTGAAGAGTTAGAAATGGCTCTTGCAAATGCAACTCGTGAACTAGAAACTATGCGTGAGGAAAATGCACGATTAGCAGACTTCGAAGCAGAGGTTTTAGCAGAGCGACGCAATGAAGCAGAGGAAGCATTATTTGCTCAATTTACTGCTTTAGAAGGGTACGAAGGATATGCTGAGTTACGAGAAAAAGCTCGTGAATACTCTCTTGAAGACTTAGAATTAAAATTATTCGCTCTTTTAGGGAAGAAAAACTTTAGTATGTCAAACAAGCCTAAAAAACAAGGAACTGCTAAGTTAGCAGTAGGAGCGACACCAACAGAGACAAAGAGCTACTATGGAGGACGCTTCGACAAATACTTCAAATAAGGAGGAGTGTCAATGGCTCGCAAAAAATCAGTATCTGAACCAGTGGCAACTCTTGTTGAAGAAGTTGTTGCAGTGGAACAGGTAGAAACTCAAACAGAAGAAAAGAAAACAAAAGTGGCAAAAACTTACGCTAGAACAGTAGAGCCACAAGCAGACGGAGGTAAAGACATGTCAAACAAGTATTTAGTTTGTAACACAAGCAAAATTAAAGCGACAAACACTGGTGGACGTTTACACTCAGCAGTATTAAACGTTGAAGTGCCAAATGGGGCATTAGTGTTCGTTGGAGGATTAAAAGAAGGGGAAACTGAGATTCGTGAAGCGAAAATCCCTACAACTGATTTAATTGCAGGTAAGGTAAAACCTATGTTAGTAATGAAGCCAGAGATTAACTACTCTCAAGCTAAGAAAACTGATTACGCATTAGGAATCTTCCGCAACCGTGCAGGTAAAGCAGTACCAGTTATTCCATTAGAATTACATGATGAGTTCGAATTATCTCAAGACTACTTCACTGGACGTAGTGCAGACCAAATCAAAGTTGGAGACAAATTCAAAATGGTAAATGAAGCAACTCACTATGAATACACAGCTTCTGCTCCAGAATCAGATGTTATGTACTTAGAAGTTACTGGAGTTCGTGACGCATTCCAATCAGTAACTTTATTAGCAGACGACTTCTCTGCATTCCCAGTTGCACACAAAATGGTAATGGTTGAAGTTAAATATAACTAATTTCAATTAAGTCTTAACCAACACATACCCAAGGAGGATTTATTTTTATGAATGAAATTGCAAAATTAATCATTGATAACTACAACAATGATTTACCTACACAATTCTCTGCAAAGACGAAAGCAGAGCGTGACGAAATGATTCGTCAAGAAATGTTAGATGTTTTAGGAATGACTAAATTTGATGTAATGTCTTTCCGTAAAGCTATGCGTAACCCTGTAACAAATGTGAAAGTATTCGAAATCATCGAAAACGTAATCACAGAAGGAATCATTAAAGGGACTTACAAAAACGAATTCTTTGACCAATTCGTAGAAACAAAAACTATCGACGCAGGAGACATTAACGAATTCTACGTAGAACCACGTCATCAATTAGTAGCGGCTGAATTCTCTGGTAGCCACTTCGACTTAAAACGTCAACGTATCGACGTTGGTCAATCATTCTCTGTTGAAATGCGTGACTTCGGTATTAAAGTTTATGAATATTTAGAGCGTGTTTTAGCGTCTCGTTGCGACTTCGTAACATTAGTAAACTTATTACAAGAAGCTGTTGACCGTAAATTACGTGAAATCTCGTACACTACTTTCGAAGCATTATTAAACCGCTTACCAGAACAATGGACAGTATCTGGTTCATTCGATGAAGCAGAAATCTTAGAAGTATGTGCTCACATCGAAGCAGACGCAGGAGAAGTAACTTTCGTAGGTACTAAAATTGCGTTAAACAAATTACAAGGGAAAGTAGCTTTACCTGCTTCTGACGCTATGAAAAATGAACGTAATCAAAAAGGATACGTTTCATTATGGAATGGATACCGTTGTATCGAGTTAGAACAAGTTCATAAACAAGGAACATTCGATTTCTTAATGTCTAACGACGAAATCTACTTAATCGCAGGAGACACTAAACCAGTTAAGATGGCTGTAACTTCTGGATTAATCAATGAAACTTCTGGTTACCAAAACCATGACATGTCTATGGAATACACTTATACATTCCAAGCGGGTGTATCTGTAATCTTAGACAAAGCTATTGGTAAAATCACTTTAGCTTAATTATAGCACACAGAGACTAGGGAGTCAACACTCTCTAGTCTTTTTCTAATGAATGAGTAGAAAATTTTAATAAGTGATTTTAAGGAGTTTTTAAAAAATGAATACAGTAAAGATTTTTAACATTCCACAAGCAGACACTTTTGTTAAGCATGGGTGTAAAGTAGTGGGAATTGGATTTGGGAACAACACCAAGGTAGCAATCGTCTTCCAACGAGACGAGAAATTTGAAGATATGTTAAAACGTTGGCACAACAAAGAATTTATTGTGAAAGATGTTAAGGGGAGATATTAATGACTACTAAAACAACCACAACTCGCAAGTCTACAACAAAGAAGACTGCACAAGCGGTGGAAACACCTGCATTCGATTTAAGTCAATTAACACCAGAAATGATTGCTCAGTTACAAGTGTTATTAGCACAACAAACTCCGCTTACACAAGCGAAGGAAGTGGAAGAGCAACCAGTGGTATTTGACAAGCGTTGGTTAAAATCAAAAGAAGTAAAAGACCGTGAAGTGCGTGTTACTTCATGCAACAAGCGTGTCATCTTCAAGAACAAGAAGACAGGTGAAGTCCACAAGTGGCTAGACACAGGGGACGACTTATACTTAACAGTAGATGAAATCTTAACTATGGATAATCAATCTCACAAATTCTTACGTACTCCATGGTTGTTAATTGATGACCCAGAAGTAGTGGAAGCAATGGGATTAAAAGATATGTATGACCTAATTGAACGAGTTCAAGACATTGATACTTTCGTTACTCTGCCTTTAGACCAAATTGAAGCAGACGTTAATCAGCTAACAAAAGGATTCAAAGGAACTTTGGCACGTTTAATTGACGAAAAAGTAGAAAATAAAGAATTACGAGATATTTTGGTCATTCGTAAATTCGAAGAATTATTAAGCAAAGACTTTGATTACTAGCGAGGGGTTGCCCCTCGTTATAGAGGGGTGATTTAATGAATACGTTTGATGATGTCATTGATATGTTCCTTAACCTTCTTTCAGAAGCAAAGTACATTGAGTATAGTCTTGATGAACTTAAACTGGAGTTAGGAATTAAGGTTCGAATGGTACTTGCACGCACACGAGTTATTAAGAAGGTACAGTTCGATAAAGAGACACAAGAGTTTACTCGTGAATTAAATGATACAGAAGCCCTCATTCTTGCCCATGGAATGATGATTTACTGGTTATCACCTAAGATTTACAACTATGAGTTTTTGGAGACTCAGCTTGCGTCAAAGGATACTACAACTTTTAGTAACTCTGGACTATTGGCGGAAATGCGTGCATTAAAAAATGATTCAGAGATTGAGTACAATAACCTAGTTACGGATTATGACTATGCTCTTACATATCCCGAGGAGGATGAGGAGTAATGTCTTATCTGGAGCTTTACAAAAAAAGAATGTTGGGGAGCGAAGCCAGTGTGCACGCAACCCGAGAAATAACCGCAAAGAAAACAATAAATCGAAACTTTGTTTCGGCTCAAGGTTACTTCCCCGCAACTTTAAAAGAGGATGGGGAAGAGCCTAGAGACATTGACATTATTGTCCGAAGTGGGACTAGCGAATTACAGAAGTATATTTTATTACGTCCAAACACAACCGCAAAAACAGGTTCATACATCTTATACAATGACAAGACCTACATTGTCAAAGAGGTAAATACAGACGTGGTTTTGCCAAAAGCAGACTGCTACCTATGTAATCGAGAATTGAATTTCCGAGGAGTGGACTACCCTATTCCTTGTTATACAAACTCTACAACATATGGTTCAAAGGGTATTTTAGACCAAGACAAATTTTATGAATTGGACTCTAAGACTAAGATTTATATTCAACGCAATGCAGTCACCGACAAAATGTTCATTGGACAGCGTGTTATGTTCGCAAATAAATACATATACAAGATTACCGAGTTAGACGACTTAGTTTATCCAAACATGCTAACTTGTGTCGCTCAAAGGGATGAAGCAATGCCTATGGACGATTTTGCGAATAACATTGCATGGAACGCATACGAAGAAGCCATTGAAAATGCCACTCCTTCTGAAATCATTGGAGACGAGAGAATTAGACTTCATGAATCTCGCACATACACAATAGATAAACCTGTGATTTGGAGTGTTGATGATTCAAGCATTGCAACAACTACATCTGTGACGGAAACCTCTGTAGAATTGCGAGGGACAAAGCGAGGATGGGTCACTTTAACCGCTACAGATGAAACAGGAATCGCATATGAAAAAGATATCATGATTTGTTAGGGGGATTCTTATGAATGGAAATAACAAATACATGGGGAAGAAAAGTGCGAAACTGAAACGAATTGTCCCACTTAAGCTCTACATGATGGAGCTTATTGATAATTCGCAAAAGATTAAGCGACTGTCTCGATACTATACACGCACTCCTTTGTTAAATAGAGGGGTGGGATACAATGGGGATAAGGTCAAACAACCAGACCTAGTAGACAGTTTAAGATTCCCCACTACCAATGACAATGTAAGCGAAACTGCTGACAAGCGTATTTTATACGACTATGCTTTCAGCGGTGAGGTATTATCTGATAGACAGGTTAGTATCTATGTTCATTGTCATAAAAGCACGTTTAATCCAAACATGGTCAGTGGACGACTAAGTTATGGAGTAGACAATATTGTTGGAAAACACTTCTTTAACATTGACATTATCTACCCGATTGAATTCAACCAATTAGATAGCTTATATGAAGAACGAGCTAATTCAATCGCCTGCGAAATCGTAGACCTCTTGGATGAAAAATCTGTTGAGGGAGAGGCACGAGAGTTCACGGGAGATTGTACTATTCATCTTGCAGGAGATGTGACCGATTTACGTGTTGGAACATCTGGATACATGGGGATGACTATCCCATTTTATGTAATCGTATTAGGTGGTCATGTAGATGAAGATGAACTAGGCGGGGAATCTCGATATGATTAAAGACTACTTAGGCAAAAGCGAAATAGTTGACGGCATAGAGTTATTCCCCATTAGCGTTCTTGATTGGGAAGAGTTTAATGAAGTAGGAAGCAAGTATTTATTATATGGCTACAACTTTATTAATTATCGACTCAAACCCCAAAAGAAAATGAAGCTGTTTGAATTAGTTATATCCATTATCGCAACAGAGGTTTTGGAAAAACAAGACACTGACTGCAAGGCAATAAAAAACTTCGAAAGAATGTTTGAACTTGTCACCAAACGAAAGTCAACTCTGGAAATGGATGATAGAGGTCATTGGGGAGTTGTAATTGAAGACACAGGAGTTGTCAATCAACACAACTATGACGCAATTCGTGAAGTTATTATGCGTCAAAACCTAATGTTTGAACCATTGATTGTGGAGGATGAGTATACTCAAAAGTTAATCGACAAAGCAGTAAAGGTTCGAAATAAGTCTGGAGGAGAGTTTGACTTTCAATCCATGTTGGTCTATGTGTGCAACAAAAAACAAATCCTACCTTCTCAAATGAAGGACTATACATACTATCAACTACGCTGTGACAATGAGATGTTTCAGAGAATTGACTTCAATGAATCAATCCATCCTTATCGAGCACAGGGAGCAAAGGTTGATAATATTAATACTTACAAGGCATTGGAAACATTATCAAATCCAAACGCATGGGATAAGTTCTTTGTTAAGGCAGACAAGAAAGCCGACGCAGACTTACAAAGGGCATTAGGAGGATAATATGGCAAAGAAGAAAAAGCGAGCAACTTACGACCGTGCCATTCCTATGATGGCACAGTTAGAAATAGAAGAACAATTCGTGGTTAATGAGGACACTCCTCAAGTCGTAAGTGTAGAACCACGAACAGGAGGTAATACGATGGCAAAAGCAAATAAGTTCTTAACAGAAGAACTATACGACATGACTATCGGAGAGATTCATGTAACAGATTTAGAAACTGGTTTAGAAATGTTCTCTGGTTCATTAAAGTCAACAAACGTTAACAAAACTGCAACAAAAACTCCAGTGCGAGCAGGTCGTGACAACACTCAATGGTTAGAAATTGTTGGGGACAGCGAAATCACTGTTGAAGTTACTGACATTCAAGCTAAGCGTGACTGGTTAGCGTTAAAATTAGGTGGAACTTTAGAGACTGCTACTGTTGAGTTAGAAGCATTCCCTAAAAACTACCGAGTGGGAGCAGAAAAGGCTATTGACTTAGACCAAACTCCAGTAGGTGGAGCTCCAGTTGTTTACAACAAAAAGACTGGCGAAGTTATTGAAGCGTCATTATCTAGTAAAAAATTAACAATTACCGAGGGAGCAGAAGAAGGAGATACTGTATTAGTTGGTTCTTACAAATACTCTGTTCAAGCTGAAAAAGTGGATATCCCTGCTTCAAGCTCTGGACGTGACGTATCAATCACTATCACTCGTCCTCAATCAAATGCGGCTCAAAAAGTTGTATGTGAAAAAGTATGGAAATTCTACCGTGCTTCATTCTCTACTGACTTCGCTGATGAAGCAACAGCAGAAAAATCAGAATCAGCTATCGCAACTAGCTTCACAGTGTTAAAACACAGCGACCACGATAACTTAGGATTCTTAGCTTACGTTCCTGTAAACCAAGGATAGTTGTTGAGAAGGAGGGTGTTCTCACCCTTCTCTATTTAATCACATGACAACTATTCGTGTGATTAAATAGGGATATGAAAATGAAAGGGGAATAAAAATGGCAAAATTACAATCACTAAAAATGCGTAAAGACGATGGAGAGCGTCAAATTAAATGCTTAATTATTGAAGATTCTGTTGGAGACGCAATTAAATACTTCAACCCATCTGAGTTTCAATCTATTATTGAAACAACAGATAAAGACCGTTTAACAAAAGTGTACTCTGCTACTTTAGAAGATAAACAAGCAATGTTGGAAAAATTAAAAGATAACATTGTTGTCGAAGATGGGGCAGTTAGTATCAATATTACAGAAGCTGATTTAATTATGCAGTTATTTGTAATGTTTACAGATTTAGAAATCGACTTAGAAGATAAAGAATTAATTGAATCAGTAGTCGCAAATCCTAATGATGTATTTGTTGCAATTAAGATTGAGGTGGACAAAATCTTAATGTCTATTTTTGAAACATTTATTGCAACACAACGAACCCTACAATCCAACCCACATGCAACTGAAATGATTGCCAAAGATATTGTGGAAGACATGGAAGCTAAAGCACGAGCAGAGAAAGAAGCAAAGATTGCAGAGCTTCAAGCTCAATTAGCAGAATTGGGTGTTAAATAATGCCTAAGTTTAACAATCTCAATGCCCTGTTCAAGTATATTCAAAAGAGTGCGGAACAGGTAATGCAAGAGATTATAGACGATGAGATTATCCCTACGATGTTAGAGGTCATTGATAGAGAAGTCTACAATGTCTACGTTCCAAAGCGATATGAACGAAGATATGAGAAAGGTGGTCTTGCAGACCCTACCAATTTCGATTCGACAATAGACGTATATGGCAATACGATTGAGATATCTGTCAAAAACATCACAGAACCAAGTGGTCGAGCAGATGGATATTTCCTTGATGTAATGATTGTCAATGGAACACCTACCATGCCAATGAAGCGAGATTTTTATGAAGCAACTCGTGAAGTTTTACGCAGAGAGCTCCCAACAGTGATAACAGAGAAGTTCGCACAGCATGGGATTAAAGTTGATTTTAAAATGAGTATACACTAAATTTGAAGAGGTGTAAAACATGAAGTTAAAAGAACACAAACATAAGGAGAGATAAGGTAGCTTTGTTTTAGAGCTTTCTTATCTCTTTTTTTAGAAAAATACTGTAAAATCGAGATTTTATCGCAAAAAACATCCCGAATTATTCGGGAGTTTTAGCGGTGCAGTTACTCCTAAAACGAGATAAGGAAGTGATAAAACATGGATGGAAACAAGCCGTTAAGTGTCAATATGACGCTTGAAGTTGACCAAGCACAATCCATTAGGAATGTCCAAAAGGCAGTCAATGATATTGGTAAGAAAACAACCATGGAGGTTGGAGGATTAAAAATTAACTTCGACGACATGGCGAAAGAGTTTAATAAATTTGTCAACCAATCTTTCAAGATGGGGAAAAACAATGAATTGACCAGTATGACCACTCAATTAATGAATCAATATGGACAGATTATGACAGTCCAACATAAGGTTCTTGAAGATGGAACAATGCAGGTCGAACAAACAAAGATTGCCACAGAAGCGTTAAAAGTACAAAAAGCACGCTATGAGGAAATCCGACAACTTTATGAAAAAGTTGGAAAATTGCAAGCTGAGAGTGTGTCGGTTTCAAAGAAAAAACAAGAGTCTATCGCTAGTGAAGTCAAAGAGACTCAGAAACTTATTCGAGAAAAAGAGAAGGCTCTGAAAGCAAAAGGACTGACAAACAGTAGTCTTCAAAACTCTACCATTGAAAAACAAAAGCTAGAAAATGCAAGACTTCTTACAAAAGAGGAAGAAAAGCTCGACAAGAAAAGAACATCTGCTTATGCAAAACTTCAAAAGTCTTTAGAGCTTATTCACAAATATAATATGCAATCGGTCAATGCAAACGAGCAAGACCTAGTGGTACTTGAGAAAAAGAAAGCGGTTGCAACATCATTGCGAAATAGTGCTCAAGGTGCGATTAACCGAGGAGGACTGAGTGACAACAAGTTAAATGAGCAAATAACTCAACTTAAAGAAATTCAAGCCTTAGAGTTAAGAGCGGCACAACAAAAGGCGGAGCAAAAAACTCTAAATGACGAACTTATTGCCTTAGATAGTCGAAGACTTGCCACAAAGAAACAGCTTGAACAAATCGGGGACGACGACAATGCAAGAGCTGTTTTAGAAAAGCAACTGGAAGAACAGTCTTTGGCGGTATTTCAGAAGAGGGCTGAAATTGAACAAAAAGGTCTAATGACTCAACAAACCGAAAACACTCTACTACAAAAACAATTAGACTTAGAAAATCAGATTGAGGTTTCTAAAGCAAAACAATTAACAGCTTCACAAAAAGAACAAGCGGAGGTTGAAAAATTAATTGCTAGAACTCAGAAGAGTATGGGGGTTGACGTTAAGAACTCTTTAAACAAGAATAGCAAATACATCACATCTCAAGATTTAGTTGCCGTTGAGAAATTCCAACAGAAGTTAAAACAATTAAATGGGACTTCATTGAAAGATGTGAGAAGTCAAATCTCTGATTTAAAGCTACAGTGGAAAGAAATCAACTCTAACATTCAAGCCAACAAGTTAAAACAAACGAGCACGGCAGTTGGAGAATTGGGTCAAAGTTTTAAATACTTAGCAACGTATGTCTCTGGAGCTATGATTATTCGCCGACTATGGAATGAGTTAAAAAAAGGTATTACTCATATCAAAGAGGTAGACCAAGCATTTACCAATATGAGCATGACCATGGAGTCATTAACGAAGAACCAGTTTAATACAATGCTAGACAAAGTGAATACCATGTCAAAAGAAATGGGAGCGGTATCTAGTGATGTATTAAAGATTGCTCAAACATTCGCCAACGACAGTACCACTATCGAAGCAGTAATGGCTAAGTTAGCTCCATCAACTGCATTAATGAACATCTCTGGTATGCAGGCGACAGACGTAACTAAGTCTATCATGTCTATTGCCAACTCATATCAGATGTTAGACGCAGAGGGAAGAAACGCAGCAGAGGTAACAGAGTACCTTGGAGACGTTCTTTCTAAAGTGTCTGCCAATATGGACATGGACTTCCAAGAAGGTCTACAAGGTTTAGTTAACGGTATCGGGGTAGCAGGTTCTACTATGAAAGCCGCAGGAGTAGACATGGAATGGTTCGTTGGACAGTTGGGTAATGCCATGGTTGCAACTGGACAGTCTGCCGATAAACTAGGTCGTGGTATGCGTACTATCACTGCTCGTGTAATGCAACAGAAACAAGCATTAGAAGAGCTTGGAGAGTCTACAGAGGGCATTGAATTAGAGTTTGCAAAGGGTGAAAAAGCCTTAAAACAGTTAGGTATCACGATTCGTGACACCAACTCTGGAGAATTAAAAAGTTTTAGTAGCATCATGGACGAACTTGGAGGAAAGTGGAAAAACCTATCAGACAGTACCAAATATTACATGGCAGAGCAATTAGCAGGTAAAAACCAAATGGATATCTTCATTGGTATGATGGACAGTTATGATACTGCATTAGGGCTCGTTAACAATGCCTATGACGCTCAAGGAACATTAATGGAGATGAATGGTATCTATGCAGATAGCCTACAAGGGAAATTAAACACCTTAAAGTCTGCACAACAAGAGCTGTTTCAAACTTTTATCAATACAGACGGATTCAAGTCTATGATTGATGGATTCACTGGAACCATCAATGGAGTAACAACAGTGATTGATAAGTTTGGGGCACTACCAACCGTTATAGCAACATCAACTATGGGATTCTTGTCTTTCAATAACGCAGGAAAACTTGTACGTGACAATATCATGGGCATGATACCTCAAATGAAGAGTATGACTACTGAGCTACAGTTGCAGTCTGCCAAATATCAGAAAGTTATTGACACTCAAAAAACATACATTGACCTCACTACTACAAAGATACAAAAATTGCAGGCAATGGGGAAAGACACATCTTACCTTACTGCTAAATTGCAAGGATTTAATACTACATTAAAAGCAAGTCAAATTCAATTAGTTGCAACCACAGTGAAGACTGTAGCCTTGCAGGCTGCAATGTCTATGGGATTGTCCATTGCAATCAGTGCAGTGGTGACTGTTATAGGGAAATTAATTGAGGGGTTTAAAAATTACACCGACTATGCGGGTCGTGCAAAAGAAGCAACGGAAAACATTTCAAATCTATCTTCTGATATTCAAAGTCGATTAAATGGGAACATTAAAGAGACAATTAGCAAGTTAGATGAAATGATTAAGAAGTATAATGATATTAATACTTCACAAGAGGAAAAAGCTGAATTATCTAGTCAAATCAATACTTTGAAACAAGAGCTTATTGGATATGACAATGAGTACGCAAGTATTTTAGAAAATGAAAATCTAAGCTATCAAGAGCAACTTGGATTAATTAAACAAATTAATAAAGAAAAGGCTCTTGAAAATGCAAAAGCATTAGACAAGGAATTAGATAAACAATCAGATTTAAAAGGAACAAACGAGTGGTATTTGAACCAATTAAATCTCAACGATAGCAACATCAAAGAATTGGAGAAGGCTATTGCAAATGCTGTAGATGGCATGGGAGTGTTCAATGGGCAAAACCTGTCGGTTGACAAATTAAAAGAAATCCTTTCCGCTCAAAAGGAAGCGTTCCAAGAACACTATCTATTCCTGTTGGATTGGAATGGAAATGTCCAGACAATGTTAGACGCAGGTTGGGAAACAGACAAGCAGATGGTTTCACTAGAAGAATATGCTAAAAATTTCGAAAAGTTCGCTACAGAAGTTGATAAAGTGGTCAGCGGAGAGACCGAAGCTGCAAAGGCGGTACAGACAGTTGATGACAAAATCAGTGCTTTAACAAACACTTTCAGCAACTTAAGCAATGAACAATTAAAATATGCTGACACTATTTCAGACATTCGAGGAACTATTCAAGAGCTCGGAGGAGATGCAGAAGCTCAAGCAACAGTGGTTCAACGTTTCTTAGGAGCATTCCCACAATACGAGGGAGTAGTTGAGAATGTATCAGACCTGTTAGGGGTGTTAGGAGATAAAGCCACTATTGAATTGGGGAAGGCACAAGCACAAGCAAAGAACTTCTTAGAAACAATGAAAGACATGGAAAACTATACTCCAGACGTTGCGGAGCAGTTAATTGAAGCATACCCAGAGTTGGCAGGTCACATTCAAGACACCGCATACGTACAAGAATTCTTAAATGACAAGATTTCTGAAATGGATAATTTATATGGAATGGTCATGAATCAAGTGGATGTACACCGCACTGCTCAAGAAGAAATTCTTGCAAATGACGCAGAGTTCTGGAATGAGAAAATGAAAAACTCGGAAAACTTCCTACAATATCAACGTGCAATTGAGAACAAGTTAATCTCATTAGGAGCAGAAAGTCTAGGAATTCAATACGATGACTTTGCTCAATATGTTGAATCTAAGGGTGGTCTTCGAGACGTTGATTACAGTAGTGCCACTTCATTAGCAGAAGCAGAGAATATGACAGAAGCCCAAAAACTTCAAAGTATGTTAAAAATGTACAGTCAATACGTCAATGAAAAAGACGGATACAGAAGTGCAGATAGTGAACTTATTAACGAGTTCTTAAATTGGCAAGGTGGTGCAGAAGCAGGAACAATAGAGGAATTAGCCAAAATGTGGGCAAGTTTCTATAATGCAAAGAAGAAAGAAATCCAAAACAACCTAAAACAATTAAGCACTGCAATAGATAAGTCTGCTGGTATGTATCAAGACTTAGGGAATGTTAGTGCAAAAGATATGGCAGAATGGAATAAGTTAAATGCCCAGTTAAGAGAACTAGACAGAATAACCAATAGTCTAAATTCGGGCAATTTATTCTCTGATATTAAAACAACCTTCAAGGGAACTGGTGCAGGTACATACAAAGGTGGTTCATTGGGTTCTAGTGGACTTAATACAAAGCCTAGCAGTGGAAGTTCAAGCAGTAGTAGTACTGAGAAAATCGTTGAAGACTTAGACCTTGTGATTGACCGATATTATGAGCTAAACGACGCTATCGACGACGTGAATAATGCTCTTGAAATGAATCGACAATTACAAAAGATGGCAACCAATGTAGCAACCACTAAGAAGCTACATGAGGAAGAAATCAAGCTGTTGAACGAAAAACTGGAAGCTACGAAAAAGCTACAATTAGAGCAACGCAATGATATGTTAGACCACAAGAACCTTCTTAGCACAGCAGGATTCAGCTTCGACGGAGATGGAAATTTAACAAACTACTCTTCTCGTCTAAAAGAATTGCAAAACTATGCCAATAGTTTGTCTGGAGACGCAAAAGAAGCTCAAATCGCATACGTAAATTCTATTGTGGACATCATTGACGCATACACCACTCTTACTAATGATTCATTGCCGTCAACTGAACTCGCCATTGAACAATTAATCAAAGAAATCGAAGATGTCAACAAGGAGCACGAGAAGACTTTAAAACTTGTCGAAGCACTTGGAGACCGATACTATGAAATCAATGGATTAATTAATGACGTGGACAAAAAGTTAGCCCTAAATCAAGCTAAACAAGAGAATGCAAATGCTTCTGAACGAGTGAGATTGATGGAAGAAGAGATTGCTCTCATGAAAGAGAAGCAAGACCTTTTACGTCAACAGAGCTCAGAGCTTCAAGAGGAAGCAGAAGAATTGGCAAAGAAACTATCTGAAAAAGGTGTGGAATTCAATGCCGATGGAACTGTTGCAAACTACAAAGAGCTTATGGATAAATTCAAAGTTGTTGCCAACGATTACGTCGGAGAGTATCGTGACGAAGTCCTTGACGAAGCAGAGGAACTGATTGATTTAATCAAGCAGTACGACGATATCATTCGAAACACATTGCCAGATTTAGAGGTAGAGTGGGAAGAATATACAACTGCAATTCGTGAAGCCGAAAAAGCTATGGCACAACAGGTGACAGATATTCAAAAGGATATTACCTCGGCAATTCAAAACGAACTACAGAAGCGTACAGAAGCTGTTAAGACAGAATTACAAAAACAGAAGGACGCTTACAATAAGCAGTTTGATGAAGAAGACTGGGAAGACTCGCTAACAGAACAGCAAAGAAAGCTCGATGAAATCCAACAGGCTATCAACAGCATGAGCCGAGACACTAGCTTGGCAGGGAAGTTGAAACTTCAACAACTTCGTGAAGAGTACGAAGCCCAACAAAAAGTCATCGACGACATGATTAGGGACAAGGAAAAAGAAAACGGTAATAATCGTTTTGACGAAGAGATGGAGAAGGCAGAGCAAGAATTAGAGGAAGCATTAGACGCTCAGAATATCGCAGACTTGGTGAACAAGGCTTTAGTGGACGGATTCGTAACCATTGGAGACGAAATTATTCAGTTAGATACTCTTATGACTGACTGGTTAAATGAAACGGGAGATGGGTTATACGCAATCGGAAATACACTGCGTGAAGAGTTAATTGAGAATCTACGTGTTGCTCAAGAGCTAATGGCAGGAATGGGAATCACAAGTGTTGGGGTTTCTACAGTTGACCAAAACACACTATTGAAAAACCTAGAGGAAACTTTAAATGCAACATTAACGACAACCAGTGGAGGAAACACTGGACAAAAACTTGACATTTCTATTGGGTCACTGGTAGAGGTTCAAGGAAATGTTACAGAGGATGTTTTACCGAAACTTGAGTCAATGATTAGCACTGCCAAGGAAGAACTTATCGAAGAAATTGCAAGCGAATTAATGAAACGTTAGAGGGGGTCATCCCCTCTTTTATTTTATAAGGAGGTGGGTATATGGCTCAATTTAGAAATATTGGTTTCACCTTTGATGGTATCAATGCAGAAGACCTAGGGTACTACATTGTATCGCTAGATAGTAAAGACACTTCCATGTTGGGGACTAACCGAACAATCAAGGAAGAGGATAGTAACAACTTCGCAAAGAGTTTTCAAGGTGTTAAATATAATGAATTGACTTTTGAAATCAATATCATAAAAGCTACAAAGCATAAGGCTTTACCAATTACAGAAGAGGACATCTTCTTCTTAAATAACTGGTTGATGAAACCAGAAGAATACAAGATTTTTATATCTCACCAAAATCGAGACGTGTTATATTATGCTCTTTTTACAGAAATGTCAGACGTTCGTTTCGCACAGCGAACAGGATATATCACCTTAAAGATGAGATTATCTAGTGGGTGCAGTTATTCAACTGTTGCTCATCACAGAGCCATGATAAAAGAATCATGGGAGTTTGAAATTTACAATAAATCCAATGTTGAACATTATGTGTATCCAGATGTATGGTTCTATAAAGATACAACGGGAGATATTACTATTCGAAATGAGACTTTGGGAGAGACAATGAGCTTTACCAATATACCACGTGGCACAACTGTTTCATGCTACAACGAAGGAATGAAACAGATAGTTTGCGACAATAATCCAAACTTAAATCTACAGCCTCATTTCAATAAAAAGTGGCTGCGACTAGGCTATGGTCGAAATGTCATTAAGGTTACTGGAGAATGTGAAATCGACATATACTTCCAAAACAAAATAGCAATTCAAAACTAAAGGGGGAATTAGATGTATCGTCCAGTCAGTCTATTTGACAACGAATACTCTTTTACTCTTATGAAGAACAGACATGAAGAGTGGGGAATCATCCCTAATGAATATGTACAGTCTGTTGTTTATAGCAGTGGAGTACCTACCCAAATGACGATTGAGATTCCTTCAAAAATCACGTACATGAATAAGGAAATTGACTTTGAGCTTTATAAAATTGTTCGAGGGAAAATGCAGATTATCATGAACATGAATGGAGGACTAAGTCGTTTCATTATTGATGACAATATTAAAGTTGTCAATAGTAAAAATAAAAATGTAAAAACATTAACCGCCTTCTCGTTTGAGAAGACACTAGAGAAAAAGAACTTTATTATTCCCGAAGGGGCAACTCGACAACTATATCGTCCACATGATGAAAAAGTAGAAATATCCGATGGGGTGCTTAACTGGTTTGAGCAACAAACGAATTTCACGGTAGGACATGTGGATGAGATGGCTCGAAAAGAATTGGGACTATACAATGAAACAGAGTCTCTTGAGCTACATTGGGATTTTACAATCGAAAAGGTTGAAAAAGAAAAAACAATGTGGGAGAAGGCTCAAGTAATTGATGTTGGAGATAATATTTTAAACTTCACTATCACCTATCCAGAAATGGAAAGCTACAACGGAGACCTGCTACAAAAGAAGGAGACCATCTCTCACTCATTTGTTAATCTTCCATATGGGGTAAAACATATTCAAGCTAGATACACTTCTGATTCAGACTATCGCTATGGAATGACATACACCTTAACATTCGTAAACGACACAACAAAGGAATACAAGTTTGGTTTTGCGAATGTAAATGAATTGAAGGTCTTCTTCCCTAAAATTGAATTAGCATATGAAACAGGAGTTATGAGTGAACACTTGACAACAAAGTATCGCTACTTTGAAGCTGTGAGCTGTTCTTGGCTAACTTTAATTTCTCAAATCGAGGAAGCATTTAACTGTGTCTGTGTTTTTGACAGTTATGAGCAAGTACTAAATGTATATGACAAGGATACTTATGGAGAAGACACGGGAATCACTCTGTCATACGACAATGCAATTAGTGAAATCACAAAGACCCATAAGTTATCAGACATTACGACTCGACTATATGTGGAGAGTCCAAATGTGTCCATTGCGGAAGAAAACCCACTTGGTACAGAATATGTGGAGGACTTTTCGTATTACATAACAAATAATATCATGTCTCGAAGTTTAACACAGGCTCTTGTAAAATACAATGAACTTGTGGGAGCTAAAAACGTAGAGTTCTTAACCCTTAAATTGGAAAAGAATAAAAACGACCAAATGATTACAAAACGTCAAGGGGAATTAAGTTCTTTACAGGGGAGATTTAAAGCAGAAAATGCTATTCTAACAGCCTACATTAAGGCGGGAGACCAACCTCAAAAACAAAAGGAGCAAAGTGAGCTCGTAGAACAATTAGAACAGGAAATCGCAACAATGATGAACACTGTTCAAGAATTGAAAGACAAAAGCGACTCTTTGTTCGCAGACATGACGAAAATTGGAATTGATATTCAAAAGGAAAATGCTGAATACAATGGAGAAAAACTATTCTCTGACCAAGACTTAGAGGAGCTTGAGGACTATCTAATTGAATCCTCTATCACCAACGAATATTACACTCTTGCATATTCATTATATCAACACGCTCTCGAAGTTATTGCAGACATGAACAAAGTATATATTGACTTCTCGATTACAACATATGAATTCCTATCAAAGATTAAAACATCTGGTGCATGGAACAATCACATTAAGTTGGGTATTAAACTATCCCTAGATGTGGAGCATAATGACCTAACAGATGACGAAGGAAAATTACAGTTGTATGGCTTCACCTTCAAACCAAACGAAGGAGTCAAAGGAAGCGTAACGGACTTGAAGTTTACAAACAATAAGACTCCAAAGGCAACAAGCATAAAAACCATTGGGGATATTAGTAAAAAGACTTCGCAGTTGACAACAATGACAAACTTCTGGAAGGACACATGGGCGGATAGTGCCTCTAACAATGTGGCAGTAGAGAAGTTGTTGACAGAGGGTCTTGACGCCGCTGCTCAAGTAGTTCGAGGAAAAGGCACAAGCAATAAAATAGATATTTCAGAAGCAGGTATCTATATATCAGATGCAGAAGATGAGAATAAACAAATCTATTACGGTTCGGGACTCATCTCAATTACACAGGATAAGTGGAAAACATCTACGTTGGCAATCGACTCTTCGGGAATTATGGCAGAGACCATCATCGGGAAGATGATTTTGGGAGCAAAAATGCAAATCGGAAACGAGGATAACACATTTGAGATTAATCCTCATGGTCTCTCTGTATATGACCCAAGTGCCAAACAAGAGGAGAGAATCTTCTTGGGTATTGAGGATGGCAAAGCAGTGTTCCGATTACATTCCAAAGATGGGAATAACAAACTCGTTTTATCAGAAGACGGTATTTACCAAGTGTTCCCGATTCAAGCAAGAGACTCATTTGATTATCAAAACCCTTTCAAAATAAGTTTTTATTTACCAAAGAGTTTGCAACGTCTTGATGAAGCACGACTGATTTTTAAAAATGAGAAGTTCCGAGCATACAGTAGGGGAGCAACGGTTAAGTCTACCGAGGTTGTAGGAACAACAGCTCAAACAAGCGGAGCTATATCAAATAGTACTAAAGATGGTGGAGCAACATCAAAAACCGTATCATCGACAACAGCTCCATCGGTGTCTTCATCGGCAACCTCTCATGGCGGTGGGGGAGCTACTGCAACTCCAACTTCTGCATGGGGTGGAGGAGGAAAAGCAACTACCACTTCAAGCACAATCGTATTAGGGACAAGACCGACCTCTCCCCCTCGTGGTTCGGCAAACGGAGATGACGGAAATATACATATGGGGTCACATACTCATACTGTATTTATTCCTAACCATTCTCATTCGGTTTCTGTCAACATCCCAAGTCACAGTCACTCTGTGTCGGTCAACATTCCAAGTCACAGTCATAGAGTAGACGTAACAATACCTAGCCACAATCACAGTGTAACCTACAATATCCCTGCCCATTCTCATAAAATTGACATATCTGGACATTCTCATTTAGTGGACGTGACAATACCTAGTCACAAACATGATATTGTCCACGGAATCTATGAATATGAGAAGTTAGCGAGAAGCAACATTTACGTTGATGGAGTTTTAGTATTAGAGAATGTCACAGGAGATAGAGATGTGGATATTTCTCAATATATTCAAAAAGACGCAAATGGAAGTTATGGAGGAACACATACTATTGAAGTACGAAGTCAGTCTACAACTTCTAACCCAGAAGGACTGGGGAGAGCAAACATGTCACTATTCATTAGTGGATTTGTTAGTTTTTAATTAACGCAAATAGACATATAGACAGCACAAAACATTGTGTTGTCCCTTATGTCTATTTGTTGTAGAAAGGGGAGCAAAATGCTATTAAATAACAATTCTTTAATTATGCAATGGAATAGAGATGAGAATGGAAACCCAATATCTTGGCACATTCCAACTGAAACGCAACAGATTTCTCCAACGCATGGGGTAATTCAATTAGTACAAGTTCCCGACCAATTTCAACGCATTAAAATTCTTACAGAGGATAATATCCAGTTGCATGAGGTTTTTAATGTTCAAGATATTGGGGAAGATAATTTCTATGTTGACTATGGAGTGGGAATTGTACAATTTCATAAAAGTCAACACGGGAAAATGGTCATGGTTAACTACTATGGTCGTGGGGTCATCTTAATTTCCGATAGTCGTATCTTTCACCGAGACGGAGAGAATGTTACAGACACATGGGATAATATCTTAGACCGAAGTCAAGACGCTTTAGACTTGATAGAGTCTGCGGGTGGTCTTGTAGAAGCAATGCAAAAAATTGACGAGAAAGTGGAACAAGGGGAAGCTACAGCAGACCGATTAGAACACTTTATTACAGAAACCCAATTCTATGGATACACTATCACACTGTCTCGTGAAGCATTTGTTGTAAAAGCTAAAGAAGACGGAGATGTATCAAAGTCCGAAGTGCAGTCTATTTTTACAGACGTATTGGTTTACAAGGGAGCGAAACAAATTGCTCCCGTACTATCTATTGAACAGGAGTATGGGTGTACTTTTGGAATAGTTGGACAACGTGTAAAATTAACTTCAATAGATATTAATGTTATCAAGGCTAGTGCTGTAGTAAACATTGATTGTGGGGATGGATTGGTAGCACAGCGTAAATTGGAAGTTACCAAGGTTTTTGACGGTGTTAGTCAATACTCAGTAGAAATGACAAATGCCTTCTACAGCTTTGAAGCAAACAGTGCAGGAGAGGTAGAAAACGAAGAAACTGTTAATTGTGAAATTACAGTGACAAAAGCCAATATAGACTACACTAACTACTCTCTATCAGTTCAAGGTGCTCCACAAGGATTACGCTATAAAGTGGGAGCAACAGGAGTAACATTTACAAGTGCAAAAGGAACTTCTCTTCCGTCATCTGGTAGCTGCTTAGTTGTAGTTACCATTGATGGCTCGGCTTACAATAAATCGTTTACATGGAATAAAACCCGCAAAGGACAGGACGCTAAATCTTTAACATTGGTCGGAGGACAAATTCTCCGATATGAAACAAGTGACTACAGTGATATTCCATCACCAAGTCGTTCAACAATCTCCGCAAAGGCAGTGGGGTTGTCTGGTAGTCCTAAATGGTATGTTCAAAATGGCTCAACATGGACTTTACTAGAGGGTAAAAACGGGACAGAGCTAACATTCCAACACAATGATGTCAATATCTGGGGAAGTCGCAAAGAAGTGACTATTAAATGCGAACTTGAAGGGTATGAGGATGAAATCACCCTTGTCAAATTAGCAGCAGGGTCAAACGGAAACGATGCAATTACCGTTGTATTAACCAACGAAAGTCACACTGTTGCAATCGACAACAGCGGATATGTTCATGAATCAGAAATTGCAAAGGCGACAACCAATGTAATGGTCTTCAAGGGAAATCAAGAGGTCACTCCAGTTTTATCGAAGGGACAGTGTGAGGGTTGTGATATTGCCTTCTCAAACAATACCGTAAGGCTACTGTCTATGGATAATTCTTTCTCAACCGCTATCGCAAATATTAATGTTACAGTGGAAGGAATAACCATCACAAAAACATGGACTATTTCAAAAGCCAAGCAAGGTAGTGATGGAGTAACTGGAGCAGATGGAAAATCTTATATCTTAAACATTACAGAGGGGACAAGAAGTTTTACTTTTAGTCAAATCAATCGAGACCCAAGACCGTCTGCAAGTGCCACTTTCATAGGAACTCTATATGAAAATGGAACAGAGGTAATGGACGATGTCTCATACTACTGGGTAGCAAATGGGCACATTCAAGGCTCTTCTACTAAAAAGACATTCACCCCAACTGTAGCCAGTATTTTTGATGAATCTATTTTGAATAATGATATTCAATTAACAGTCACATATAAGGGGTATATGATTATTCAAACCATTCCGATTTCAGTCACAAAAGACGCAGATGGTCTTGATTGGGTACAAGAATGGAACGATACCAAAACAGATGTTCGTGGAAATCTCATTTTAACCCCTAAGCTATTCGCAGGGAGTTATGACCAAGAAAACGATTTAATCACAGGGGTCGCAATCGGTAAGGACGTTTTAAACGATGGAACAACCATAGGGGTCGCAGGGTATCAAAATAATAAGACCACTTTCTTGCTAGATACAGATGGGACTTTAATGGTCGGTAATCCATTTGAGAAAAACTCAGCAGGGTTATACTATGATGGAGACCAATTTACGCTAAAGGTAAATCAATTATCTATTGAAGGAGTAGACGTACCAACAGTAGATGATGTGGTTAATAAAATAGAGCAGTCAACCAACCAAGCAAAAGAAGAAGTTCGTGCAGAAATAACAGATGTTGTTGGGCAGGTCAACGAATTAGACTCTTATGTAAATAACGCATTAAAAGACGGTATCTTAGATGAAGTTGAACGAGCCAAAATAACAGCCATGTTTGATGGTTTGACACGAGAGGTTAACGATGTCAATGCTCAATACATAAGCATAGTTAACAACCATTATCTGACAAATGAAGCAATACTTGTCGCCTTATTAACAGCATATGAGTCATACAGTTTAAAATTTGAAGAGTTGTCTGAGATGTTCTCGCTATTAATGCTATCTGAGCATATTGTCCCAGAAGACCTCGAAGCATTTCATTCTGCATTGAGTGAGTTTAATGAACTATCATCAATTCTATATCAAGCCATGAGTGACGCACTGACATCTATTTCCGAGACACAGGCGGGCATTATTGTCAACGAAGCAAAAGAAGAAATTCGTAAAGAGGTAGACCAAGTTTCTAATGCGTTAGACAGCTTGGAAGAAACCATGAATGGGGATTTTAAGTCTGGGTTAATCGGAACGATTAACTTAACAAACTTAAGAAGCAAACTAACCCAATTAGAAACAGAAAAGTTAGATATTGATGGACAATACAAAGGGCTTATTGAACATCCGAAATTGGGAGCAACTTCTCGTACAAATCTATCAAAGGCTAAGAGTGAATTGGATACGGCTCACGACCAACTTGTTCATAAAATTAGCTCTGCCATCGCAGACATGATTATGACAGAAGCCGAGTTAGAAGAGATTAATGCTTTAATTTCTGCATATGGGGCAACTTTAAAAGTTTATAGCGAAGTGGCTCAACAGGCTAATGCAGATATTGCCCTAAACTTGGCACAAGGGGCGGTCGAAGCTCTTAACCAAGAAGATATTTTTAACAAGTTAACAAATAATGGCGAAACACAGGGTATATATTTACAAGACGGAAAAGTGTATATCAATGGGGAATATGTTAACACAAGAAACTTAAAAGCAATCCGCAACGATGGAACAGAAACCTTCAAGATTGACTCAGAAGGAAATGTTCATGTCAGAGCAGCCACCTTCTACTTAGTAGGAGATGGAGGTAACTCAACCAATATTCCAACGAAGGATGAAGTATACAACAAGAATGAAGTTGATGACCTAATTGAGCAAATAGAAAGTAAAAACATGTATCGAATTGAAATTCATTCGAGCAATGGAGTTATTTTCAAAAACGGAGCAATCAACACCACCTTATCAGTAAGGCTTTATAATTGGGATAAAGAAATAACAAATGAGGTTGACCCAACTCGCTTCATTTGGACACGTATATCAAGTGACCACGTTGGAGACACAGTGTGGAATAATCAACACGCAATCGGAAGTGTGTCGGTAGATATCACATCGGCAGATGTAAAAGCAAGAGCAACTTTCAATGTTGATTTTGTAGATGAAAATGGACAATCGCTATTAGCGTAATAAGGGGAGATATTATGGCAATCTTAAGCTCGGGACAAATTTCCATTATTGATTATAATGACGCTGTCACGTTGACGGGGATAATCAATACAAATTTAGCAAAGACACAAATGTACAACCCAGATAATGACACATATAATCCAAACTGGGCATCACAAAACATGGTTCTTACACCATCGTTATTCAAGGCGGGGAATGCAGGAGACCTAATTGCTTCCAGTGAGGTACAATCTGTAAAGTGGTATATTGGGAGTTCTACATCAGCAATCACCGCTAATGCTCAATATGGGTTAAGCGGAACTAAGAATCATATCTTAACAATCAAGGCGAACGTCCTTGCGGGAATCCCTGCTCAAGATTATCGCTGTGATGTAGTGTTCTTAGATTCAACAACTGGATTGTCTTTAACACACAAAATGTCTGTAACATTATCACGTGTAATCAATGGTAGCGGTATTACAGATGCGATTGCAACAACACCAAACGGTAGCGTATTTAAAAACAACGAAGTTTCGTCATTAATTGGAAAAATTGAATTATGGCGAGGGAGTACTATTGATACAACTAATGTAGCCTACCAATGGTACATGATGGACGCTTCTGTTTCAACAGACCAAGGTGGAGGAATTGGATGGAAGAAGTTAGCCGACACTTCTGGTTTATACACGGGATGTACAACCAACACTATCACAATCTACCCTAACGCAGTAGCAAGCTATGGGGTATTCAAGGCTTCAATCAAGGATACTGACTCAGCTTCTGCAACATATAATCAGTACTACTGGGATGTTATTACTATCTCTGACCAAAGCGACCCTATCCAAGTAGTGGTTGAATCAAGTGGTGGAGATGTGTTCAAGAATGGGGTAGGAAGTTCAATATTAACCGCTCGCTTATTCCAAGCAGGGGTAGAAATTGATTCGGCAGGAACAGCTTACAACTATCGTTGGTACAAATATAACCAAAATGGAGTGTTAGAAAGCTCATGGAGCAAGACTACAAAAACATTCTCTATCACAGGAGATGACGTAGATGTAAAAGCCACTTTCAAAGTGGATGTTTCAAGCAAATAAAATAATAATTTTATATACAAAGACCGACCTGTAGTGGGTCGGCTTTTCTATTAAATAAGTACAAGGAGAGATAAATATATGGCTATTTTATCAAGTGGGTTTATCACTATCAAAGATTTCAATGACATCACTTCTTCCCCAACTGCACCCACGTCGCCAGTGACAGACCAAGTTTGGCTAGACACGAGTGTAGAACCTCCAGTGTTAAAAACTTGGAATGGAAGCAGTTGGGTGGAGACAAATGGAGTAACTATTGGAGGACGCAACATCTTACGCAATACTGCTCTATATGGAGATTCATATTTTACTTTTGTGGATGGCACTGCCATTGACACAGGAATGAAAAATGGGTCAAATAACTCAATTAAATATAAAATCTCAAACACTGATTCAACCATGAAAATTGGAGCAACACCAACTCCTCAACCAGTAGTGTTTGGGGAAAGCTATTCTGCAAGTGCAGAAATCTACCTACCTGCAACACACGGAATGAAAGAGTATGATTTCGTTGCATTAGAACTGCAATGCTTTAATGCTCTTGGTGGTCTTGTTACGAGCTACATGGTTTATGGAGACAAGAAAACTGTTGGAAAATGGACTAAATTAAAATTAGAAAATCAAACTATCCCAGTAGGAACAGTAGAAGCAACTGCCCGTGTAATTGTACAAGGAAGTGCAACGTTATGGGTTTCTAACCTACAATTAGAAAGAGGGTCTAAGGTTTCTGATTGGACTCCATCTCCAGAAGACATTACAGAAGAAATTGAAAACGTAAGAGAGAAAGCAGAGGAAGCGGAAAAGAATGCTCTTCAAGGAATTGAAGACGCACGTGAAGCCAACAAGCAGTTGAGCGACATGGCTTCTGACAACATTTTGACTCCTACTGAGAAACAACAAATCTCTCGCACATGGGAAGAGATTAAAGTTGAAAAACCATCTGTCAATAAACAGGCTCAGACATACAACATTAGTACAGCTAATTATGATACAGTATACAATGCTTTAAGCACATACGTGGAAACATTAGGTTTAGATGTTGCGACTAATACAAATATTGCTCCAGTAACTTTTAATGCAAAATTCAACGATTACTATACAGAGCGTCAGTTAATCTTAAACAAGGTTGCAGAGGAAGCAAAGAAGCAATCACAAGACTATACTGACAGTGCTTTAGATGGAGTTGTTGTTGGTGGACGCAACTTCTTAAAATATTCAGACCTCAGCAAAGATTTGGTGAAGTCACTTATTTCTACACGAGGAAACATCCACTCTGTTTCTATCGACACAAGTACAAAATACATGAATAAAAATACTTTGAAGGTGGTCTCTTCTTCAAGCAATACAGGAAGTGACCAAGATGTTATCTGGACTTCTGTATTGGGAGACGCTCAAGGAATAGGAGCAGGACGCAACCTACTATTTAGCTTCTATGCAAAGGCAAGCTCACCTGTAAAGTTACGAGCTCGTTTAGGATATGGTGGGGTATATCAAGATGAGAATACTGTGAACATTACAACGTCATGGGAACGATATGTCATTGATGTATCTAAACTAGGAGATAATAATGTTTCTGGACAGGTCATCTTCCATCTAATGTCAGCTTCTACTGTATGGATGACTATGGCTCAGTTAGAGGATGGAACTAAGGTTACAGACTGGACAAAGGCTATCGAAGACTATGACGATGACATGTTGGAAATTCTTGACAAGGCAGAAGAAGCGGAAAAGAATGCTCAAGAAGGTCTTGCTCAAGCCAACAGTGCTCAAGCAAAATTAAACGAAATGGCTTCGGACAGCAAATTAACATCATTAGAAAAGCAACAGGTTTCACGAGACTGGGAAGAGATTAAGGTCGAAAAAGACTCTATCATTAAGCAGGCTAATGTTTATGGTGTTTCAACGACAAACTATCTGAACGCATATAACACTTTAAATACATACATTAGTGGATTATCGCTATCATCTAGTATTACAACAGATATTAACAAGGACACTTTTAATTCCACTTTTAATTCATATTATACTCAACGTCAAAACATCCTTGACGCAATCGCAACAAAAACAAAAGAATATGCAAACTCGGTTGTAGAAGGAGTCGTTATCGGAGGAACAAACTTATTAACAGACTCTACAGGGAACTTAGGAAGTTTCTCTGTGGCAAATGTTGTTGACGGTTATATGAATAACAAGGCTTACCGTGTACGCAGAACTACAACAGGAAATTCGGCACGTCAACAAATTCAAAAGGACGTTGTCTTACCTTCTGTTAAACAAGGAGACACATACACATTATCTGGATGGATTTACATTGACTCGGATGTCGCTTTAAACCAAGATAATAACCAATTATATCTACGTTGCTATCATACAGATGGAAGCACATTCTCTGACATCTGTGTTAACAACATTCCAAAAAGTTCTCCAGTGGGACAATGGTTTAAAGTCGAAGCAACAAGCAAGCTAACGACAAGTGACATCAACCCAAATAACTGCAAGGTTTCAATGGCGGTGGCAGACGCAGGTTCGATTCGATTTAGTATGATTAAACTTGAACGAGGAACTAAGGCTACAGACTGGACTCCCGCAATCGAAGACCTAGAGAACGCATATTCGGTTTTCTTATCAAATGAAGCTCAAGTTATTCCAACATTCAATGATAGACTCCCTATGTCATCAAAGACATATACAACTGAGGTGTCTGTGTACCAAGGTCGCACAACTCGTACCGACTTTACAATCGGAACAATCAATAGTGCTAGTGGTATTGCCGTTTCAAAATCTGGGAACATCATTACCTTTGCTGTTTCTCAGTCAACAGTCTTAACAGCAGACGATGGGACTTTTATCATTCCAATTACTATTGATGGAAAAACTTTTAACAAAGTATTTAGTTGGGCTTGTTCAAAACAAGGTGAAAGCGGAACAAATGCAGAGGTAGTGACACTAAGTGGAGAACAAGTATTCAAGTATACTAACAACTTTACAGGAGCACCTACTCCGTCTTCAATTAAAATTCAAGCACAGGTTCAAGGATTCTCAAGCCCTAAGTATGTTTGGGAATTTAGACGTGCAGGAGAGGATGCTTGGTCAACAATCACTTCCGCAACAAATGGAAACCAAAGTTATTATACGCTTCCACATGACAACTCAACAATCTTCAACTCAAGCTCTGTAAAATCTGTTACAATTCGTTGTACAGTTGGAAACAAATATGATGAGTTAACAGTTGTAAAAGTTTCAGACGGAGCTTCGGGAGAACAAGGTGTCGGAGTATCTTCTATCAAGGAACAATACTACCATTCAACTTCTCAGACTACTTTAACAGGTGGGTCATGGAGCGATACTGCCCCAACACCAGAGTCTGGAAAGTATGTGTGGACACGCTCTGTTATTACGTATACAAACAATAACACGACTACAACATCGCCAGTATGTGTCACAGGTAGAGACGGGCATGACGGAGTAGACGGAAACGATGGGGCAGATGGTAGTGACGGAGTATCAATCACATCTGTTGACGTAGAATATGCCAAATCAAGTTCTGCAACAACTGCTCCAACAAGTGGATGGACAACTACTTCTCCAACTTGGGAAAGTGGAAAATATATCTGGAGTCGCACTGTTACAAAATACTCTAATGAAAAAACAACGACAACCAACCCTGTATGTATCACAGGACAGAAGGGAGACACTGGGGCTCAAGGTGCTCAAGGTATTCAAGGTGTCAAAGGGGAAGATGGATTAACGACATACTTCCATGTAAGATATTCTGCAAATGCCAACGGTAACCCAATGACTACCACACCGACAGACACAACAGAGTACATGGGGGTAGCTTCAACAACCTCTCAAACAGCTCCTTCTTCAAACACTTCATACACTTGGAGTAAAATTAAGGGAGAAGATGGAGAGCGTGGTATTCAAGGTGCTCAAGGTAGTGATGGTAGAACTTCATATCTTCACATCAAATACTCAAATGATGGAAAGACGTTTACTGCAAACAATGGAGAAACAGTAGGTACTTACATCGGAACATATGTTGATTTCACCGAAGCAGATAGTAATACTTTTGGTGATTATACATGGAAAAAATATGTGGGGGAAGATGGAACGGATGGAGTAGATGGAGATGACGCATACACCGTTATCTTAACCAATGAAACACATACATTCCAGACTGAAAACGATGGAAGTATTGCTACTGCGGTTTCGACAACAAGTGATGTCATTGCTTACAAAGGAGCAACATCTGTAACTCCTACCTTTGGAACAATTATAAATCCTTCTGGTATGACAATTACTAAGTCTGGAACTAAATTAACATTCCAAGCTAATACAGGTAGCTCATTAGCAGAAAATGGGTCAGTTACCATCCCTGTTATTGTCGATGGAAAAACTTTTAACAAAATATTCTCTTGGTCTAAGGCTCGTAAAGGACAAAATGCTAAGATAGCAGATATTTTAGCTTCTAGTCAAGTATTCAAGTCAACAGATGGAGGTATCACATTCTTTCCAGACAATATTACTTTAACACCTCAATTACAAAACTGTTCATATTCTAGTTGGCAGTATTGTACAAATTATTCATCAAGTGGAACTCCTACTTGGGTGAATGTTGTCAGTGGTCAGAACGGATTGGCTATTAGTAATGGAGTATTAACGGTAAGCAAGACAAGTTCATTATTTACAGACTCAATTACATCAATCACGTTCAAACTAAATACAAACGCTAGTGGAGTAAGTGACACCCTCACCGTTTCTAAGTTATATGATGTTGCAGACCTAGAAGTGGGGACTCGAAACTTGCTTGCGAGAACAGCAAACAAGGTAAGCGTCACTGGGACTAACTCGACAAGCCAATGTACAAGCATTTACGAGTTTGTAAATAAAAGTGCTCATTATGCAGGATTGGCAGGAGAAGAGGTCACAACAGGATTTACTTTTAGCGTAAGCCAAGGAGCAACAGGAACTTTCAAAATACAAACAAATGGAACGATTCAAGGCTCACTGGGTGAAACAGCAGGACAATGGTTGGCTATGTCTCCTACCATCAATGTTGCTTCAAATACTGGTGGAACTATTACCCATACTGTCACCATCCCAACCGATGAAACAAAAGGGTTTACAGGACTTCAAATTAGAATGGACAACTTTGTTGGTTCTATTACAGTATCTGAAATGATTATTGTCAAGGGGAACAGAGTGACTGGTTGGTCGCCTGCTCCAGAGGATGTAATGGCAGATGTGGAAAGTGCAAAGAATGTAGCAGAGTCGGCTCAAAGCACTGCGAACAGTGCGAAGACCGAAGCACAGAATGCAACAACAAAGCTAAATGAAATCGCAAGTGATAGTAAGTTAACTGCTTCTGAGAAACAGCAAGTTTTACGTGACTGGGAAGAAATCAAACTAGAGAAATCATCAATTATTAATCAAGCAAATGTTTATAGTATTTCAACCACAAACTTTATCAGTGCGTACAATGCGTTAGAAACATATGTGGGAACATTGAATCTATCAAGCTCAACAACCGTCACAATTACTCCTTCGGAGTTCAATGCTAAATTTAACGCATACTATACACAGCGTCAAGCAATATTGGATTCTGTGGCAACAAAGACTAAGGAACATGCGGATAAATTGACAAATGACTTGAAAAAAGAAGTTGACACCGCACTTGATGGACTACAAACGCAAGTAGATGGAAAAGTGGAAACATGGGCACAATCTAGCGACCCTGCAACTGCTTGGACGACCACAGAGCTAAAAACGGCTCATACTGGAGACATCTGGTACAATACATCAACCAAGGTTACGTATCGTTATTCTGGAACGGGTTGGGTCAAATTGACAGACGCAGACGCAGAGAATGCTAAAAACTTAGCAACGTCTAAAAAGCGTGTGTTTACTTCAACACCTACCACTCCATATGAGGTAGGAGACTTATGGGTAACAAATCTTTCTGGTACGGGAGATTTAAAAATCTGTAAAACTGCCAGAGCTTCGGGAAGCTACACAGCAAGCGACTGGGGCAAAGCAATGGACTATACCACTTCAACGGAAGCAGGGAATATTGCTCAAGACAAGGTAAACGGTCAGACACAGGCAGATATCTTCAATAAGTTAACTAATAATGGGGCTACACAAGGTATCTTCTTAGATGGTGGTAAGGTTTGGATTAACGGAGAATATATCAAAGCCAAAAGCATTACTGCCGATAGGTTGGCTATTGGAGACTTCACCAACTACGCACAGTTAAATGATAATACCGCTACAAAATATGGTTTTACACCGGGGTCAGCCGAAGCAGATGGAAAATGGTTTGTTAAAGGTACTCTCACCAGAAACAGCTATATTTCAGACTACTACACTTGCAATGGTGGAGAAGCGTTCAGATTAAAAGGAGACATCTCAACCACTATGATGGGAGCTTCAACCGACGGAGGAACTGACTCATCTTACCGTGGGGTAGCCATTGGAATTGTTGCCTATGATGGCACTGGCAAGGCTATACATTATCTATACAGTGATAGGGTAACAAATGAGACGAAGACTGTATCATCTTCTGTAATCTTACCTGCCGCTTCTCGTAAATTTAGAGTGTTCATTCAATGTGAGGGATGGACACCTTTTAGTGGAACACTAAAGGTTCGTAATATTCAAGTTACTCGTATGGCAGGTGGAGAGTTAATTGTAGATGGTTCAATCACTGCCAACAAGTTACATGCGGATGTTTTAAGTGCAAATAGTATTGTTTCTATCATTAATGGTGGGTCAACTACAATTAATGGTAGCAAGATTACAACTGGGACAATCGTGGCAGATACAATTACCTCTGGTACGTTCAAAGGAACTAACTTTGTTGCAGGAGGAAGCACCAACGGTAATGGATACATCTCTGTTTTAAATGCTTCCAATGACGCTCTATTTAGAGCGGACAAGGAAGGGCTGTATGCAAAAAATATTGTCTTTGCCACCTCTCCAGACTATAATCCCAAAATGGACGGATACTATTGGGCAGATGGTTATGGATTCCATGGAAAATCTGGCTACGATGACGGAACACTCAATAGTTGGTCACAAGGAATCCATACTTCTATTGAAGGAATAAGACTAGAAAAGCTCGGGGAGTACCAAGTAAATACAGGCGTAGCAACAGTAGAACCTCACCAAATCAAGGTGTGCAATACGAAAGATACATTGAGAACTGTAATTATGGACAACCTAGTGTCTACAACAGGAGAACTGAATGCAGGGACACATATTAGAGCCAATGGGGAAATCATTGCACAAGGTGCTATTACAAGTAAGGGTGGAGTGTATGGAGCTTCATTTCTTCAAACCAATTATGCACTTCCAATAGAAATCGGTCGTTATATTGATTTGCACAACCCTAACTCAACCAATGACGTAGATGTTCGCATTGACACAGCAGGTACTCGAAGTCGCATAAGAATATCCCGAGGAGACGATTTATCTCAATATACAGAAATAGGTCGCAATGACAGTTTAAATGCTTCATTTATGAAAAATGGGGTAGGAGGTCAGTTTCTTGTCATGCACGATGATAGCAGACTATCTTATGATGGGGCAACAGTCCCTCATAATTGGCGACAAAGTTTTACTCCGTTCTTATATGCAGACACAGGTAACTTTACAACGTCAAGTGCAGTAGGACAAGCTGTGTATTTAGGAGATTTAGTCTTTGTTCAAGGTCGTGTTATCGCTTCAAAAGGAGGTCATTCTGGAGGGGTTGCTATCGGGGGATTGCCTGTATCGAGCTTATGGAACTACCCTCCTGTAACAATCGGATTCTTTGGAGGGGTAACTGACGCAATGAATGGCTTAACCTATGGAATTAACGGATATGTAGAAGGTGGGGCAGGTCACATTGTTCTAAACTTCACCCTTCGTAACTCTGGCTGGCAACAGTTAAAATGTGTGCACTTGGGAACAGGAAATGTTGACGTAAACTTTAGTGCTATTTATAGATGGAGATAAATAAATATAAGGAGAGTGTAAAATGTTTACTGAGGAAAAAGAAACAAAATTAGAAATATTAGATGACGGTCGCATTAATGTGGTCGTCATCACACACTATCTAAAAGATGGAATGGAAATTGGTCAAGATAATTGGGGATGTTGTTTAGAACCTCATCCCGCATACTTAGATTATGCAAAAGAAATTTTGGATGACTACTACATGAATATTGTAAAGTCTGTTTGGACAGACGAGGTCATGAATAAATATCTTGCAAAGACCCAACAATAAGGGTCTTTGTTTTAAATTAAAAGGAGGATGAACATGAACGAGCAAGTATTAATTAAAACAATTCAGTCTTTATCACAAGAGATTGCTCAATTAACGATTGACAAAAATTTATATAAGGCAGAACTAGAGCAAGTACGAGAAGAGCTTACCCAGTTAAAAGCTAAATTCGAAAAACCACAGCAAACAAATGAATAGGAAGTGATTATATGCTAACAAACATCAATCCATATTTAATGAATTGGAATACAGATGTCAATGGCAATCCTATCGCAATCCACAAACAGGAGGTTCAACAAGTATCTCCTGTCTATTTTAACATTCAATTAGATGAGATTCCAGACAGTTTTCATCGACTGTCAGTGGTTGACATGGAGGGGAAACTTTATCATGAAGTAGACCACCGTTCTAAACTTACGGAAGATTCTTACCATGTGGATTATAATGGGGGAGTTGTTTATTTTCATCATTCGCAAGGGGCAAAAATTGTAGAAGTAACTTACTATGGTCGTGGATACAAGTTGATTCACAGCAGTCGTATTGTTATGGAAGATGGGTCAAAGCTGAGTGACGCATTAACACATGTGCAAACCATTAGTCGCTCTTTGGACACTGAGTCGAACACTTCTACACAGAAACAGATTGATGAGCTATGCAAGTTTGTTCGTAAACAACAACGACAAATTGACCTATTACTCAATGCAATCGAAGAGCTACAAAACAAATAGAAAGGAGTGCTACAATGAGTTTAAGAGATAAAATGCGTGCAATCATGGAAGAAGAAATAGACAAAGAAATGATTGAGGTTGTTTTAGACTTACACACGGGAACAACCAAAACAATTACGCTTAAGCAAGCAGACCACATGAGTCGTATTATGCAAGTATCATTAACCAAGAATATGCTGTATCCTGTCAAGTTACACAATAGTCGTGTAGACTTATATGTTCGTAAGAAGGACGGTACGGTTGTAGTGATGGAAGGACATGACTTAGACGCAGACGCAGGAGTGGTAAACTTCTCATTTACACGTCAAGCATTGGCTTTACCTCCAAGTATTGAATGTGAGGTTGTTAAAACAGGTAATGATGGGTCGGTACTAAGTTTCCCATTGTTTATCATTAACGTAGGAGATTCTATTCATGATGCAGATACCATTGAATCTTCAAATGAGTTGTCGAATCTTACAAGCGCTCTATTGAAAGCAGAGCAAGCAAATGAGCGAGTGGACAGTGCAGTGAGTACCACTGAAAAAAAGTTTGAACAGGCATTTAATTCACAATCGCAGGATTTTAACAATGCCTTTAATCAAGCTCAAACTGCACGAGCAGACGAATTTCAAACTTGGAAGAATCTAGCCATGCAAGAGCAAGTAGCGATTAATCTGCAAGACCAAATTAACAACATGCCATTTTACAGAATTATTGAGGGGTGATACATATGGCAAGTAAGAAAATACAGTTATATACTGACCGAGATAAGACCATTGAAGCAAGTCCAGAGACCAGTGCCAACTGTGTCATCCTGTCAGATGGTAATGACTTACAAAAAGTTTTAGACAATGATTTAACAACACCAACGGTTGTTCACGAAGAAACAAGTTTTAAGGTAGGAGCGGGTGACGTTAATGTGTCATCTAGTGTGGTAGACGGAGAATCGTCAAAAGTGGTCATTAAGGGGAAGACCTACCAAAACATTTTACCAGAACCAAGTTTAAGAAATAGCATGACAAATGGGAAGTCAATGCAAAAACTCAATGAGGGCTATGAAAATGTAAATGTAGTTGATGGAGTGGCTAAAAGTGCGATTTTAAAAGGTAATACGTTGGTGAATTTGAACAATGGACAAAGAAATGAAACATTAGATTCAACAATTGGTAATGGTAGTTCAAGAACGTATGCTTGTAAAATTCCATATACTATCCCTAGTGGAACATATATAACTTTTAAATTAAAAACAAACACAATAAATGGAATAACTGGTAATCTAAAAGCACATTTTAAACAAAATGCAGCCACCACTACTACTGGCGATAGATACCCTACATTAAGAAACTATAACTCTCATCCAACAGGTGAGTATTATATTAATGTTTGTCATCAAACCCCTATTGATTTAGAAGCGATAAATTTATATATTGATGATAATGTTGGGGTAATAGATGTAAGTGATGTAATGATTTTAATTGGTGACTACACAAATGTAGACATTCCTTATTTTGAAGGTATGCAGAGCGTTAGAATGCCTGTTTTACAAACTACTGGTAAGAATATGGTCAATATTCTTGATTTTACCGAACAGTATTCAAATGGGTACTACTATGATAATCCATCAACACTGCTATCAAAAAAGGTCTATATTGATTATGATGGACAAATAACATTATCTTGTAAAGGATATTCAAAAAATGTAATGAATGGACGTTTTAGATTTGTATATACAGATGGAACAACAAAAGATTGTGCCTTTTTAAATTCTAGTGATGAAAATAATCCAGTTATTATAGCTAATAAAAGTGAAGCTGGGAAAAAAGTAGATTATATAACCTTTACTTTTTCGTCAATTGATTCTAACCCTGTTGTATACTTCAAAGAATTACAGGTAGAAGAAGGTGCTGTTGCTACAACCTATGAACCCTATAAATCAAACATTTTATCTACTCCAAGTGATTTAGAATTACGTGGAGTTGGTGACGTACAAGATGAATTGAACTTACTAACTGGTGAATTGACTAACTATTATGGAGAACGTATTGTAACTGAAGAAGATTCATTTTCAACAACTTTACTTGATGGAAAATGTACTTGTATTGTGGGAAATCTAACAGATAAAATATCAAGTTACTCTTCAGATAACTTCCTAGCTGATAAAGTTTCACATGGTGCTCCTGCTAATACTGATTTTGGTATCTATCAAAACCTAGGAAACTTTGTTATATATGAGACAGGTGATGATTTAGAAGCATTTAAGGCTAAAGTTATAGGGACTAAAATATACTATCGACTAGCAGAACCAGTTCATAAAACAGTTGATTTATCTAGTTATGGCAATTGGGAAAAAGTTGTATTAGATGGAAGTGAAACTGGTTGGACTATTGTAGATAGTCAAACACAACAAAATTCAAAGTATTTTACAATACCTTTATCCCCAATTGCTTCAACTCAAAATTGCATTGTAAATGGTATGGAGAACAAGAGTGTGTGGAACATTGATAATGTACAGGGTATCATAATCAATAGTACATTAAATTCAATCCATGTTAGGGTGCTAAATAACAATCTACCGACTCAAGATGTGAATGGCTTAAAACAATACTTATCTCAAAACCCTATTACAGTATGGTATCAAACTACTACTTCAAAAGAAAACTCAATCACTGAGGTGTTATCATTCTCTAATGGTCATATTCAACTTTCAAGTGAAGAAGGTTCATTAATTCCTAGTCTTAATTATGAAGTTCCTACAAGCAACTCATATCATATGGACTTGATGAAAGCCAATAGCGTATACACTATGAAATTAAGTGCAGGGAACGGTGCTTTTGTTGCACATAATGGTCAAGAAATTGGATATATGATAAGTAGACCGTTTAATAGTGGACAACTTCCAGTAAATAATTTATTTTATACAACAGGTTGGGTTAATGATTTAATGATTCTTGAAGGAGATTTAACTTCAAAAGCACTACCTTATTTCAAAGGTATTAAGTCTGCGTTTGAAGATGAAAGTAAAATTGAAGTTTTATCGACTGGGAAGAACTTGTTTGACAGAAAACTATCGGAATACGACTACTTAGGAAATTATGACAAAAACGAAGTGATTATTGGAGATAACTTCATTGAATGGAATGCTTCAAGCACATATAAGGGAGCAGCGTATTATCATTTTTATGTGAAACCAAACACCAGTTACACCTTATCACTAGAAAGAAATATAATGCAGAGGAATTGTACAACCATCTACGATGGATTTGTCACTTCCAATATGAATAGCATAAGTAATATGGGGGCTAACAAAAACAACATTTCATTTGTCACATTATCCAACAAAATTACAATTAGATTCTCTAACGGAACTATCTTAAATGAAACATTTAAGATTTACAATGTTCAATTAGAAGAAGGTGGCACAGTAACTACCTACGAACCTTACAAGTCAAATAGCACTAAAATCCCACTTTTATCGCCATTAAGAAGTCTTCCTAATGGAGCGTGTGATGAGTTAATCATTGACCGAATGAAGAAGAAAGCCACTTTAATTCAAAGGGTTGGAAAAGCTATGTTTGATGGCTCTGATAACGAAATATGGGGCTTCATGGATTCACCGTCCGACACTACCTCATATTTGTACCAATGTTATGTACGTGATGCAAAAGCAAATAGCAATGACGCTTCTGAACACCTGCTTTGTAAGAATATCTTGGTTCGCACTGCAAACAGCAACTGGAACAACAAATACGAATCTGGAATAGCATTGAACGAAAATAAAAACATACAATTAAGATGTACTAAAGACGAAAGTTCTTTTAGAAGTTGGCTATCTAAAAATCCAACCACTGTTTATTATCAACTCGAAACCCCAGTAGTCACAGAAGTAGACCTAGAAGGATTCCCATATATCTATAAAGACGGACACATCTTCTTAAATAGCGAGATTGCTCCAGTGGTTGAAATTGCTTACAACGTGAACCAAACGCAACAGATTCAAGCTAACAATGAAACACTTCAACGTCACGAATTAGACATCTTAGATTTAGATAACCTAATCGTATCATTTGTAAACGCAGAATACAATCTACGTTTATTAAAATTTGATATGGAACTATCAATGATGGCATTAGCCGAATAGGAGGAATATCATGATTTATAATATGATTCTAAAAATGATTAATGCAGACTCTTACAACTATGATGAAATTCGTCATAAGATTGAGACATTCAAAAACAATGGTCGTTTAACGGAAGCAGAGGTTGAAGAATTATTGTCGTTATTAGATTTACGACACTATCAACCTGTTGTGATTCCAGAATTAGACTAACAGTAAAATCAAAGTTTTATTGCAAGAGGGTGTAATTACCCTCTTTTATATTATGCTAAAAAGGAAGTGATACAGTGACAACAAAAACTATTCAAATGTATCGTACAAACTTAGATGGCAGTGAGACTACTCTGTATCCGTTAACAGAAGCCAAGTATGTCACTATGGACGATGGTACAACTATTGAAGAAGCGTTAACAAATAGCGACAGTAGTAAATATTCCCCTGTTATTGAAAGCTCAAAAGCGATGTTTAAAGTCGGAGAAGGAGACAGTGTTGATTTAAGCGAGAGTGCTATTGATGGGGCTTACAACTCATGTGTTTTAAAAGGAAAGACAATGGTTAACTGTATCCAAGAACCTAGTTCACAAGACGTTGTTTTACCTTACGAGTTCGAAGATGGACAATATGTGACGATTAATGACACTAAAGAGAGTGGTGCTTTAGGGGTTGAACTTAAAGGACAGACGTTGGTTAATTTAGTGCCGAAAAAAATTATTGATTATACCGCTTCTAGTGATTGGGATGGTTATCATCAATTAGTCCAAAATTCAAAACAATCATTCGACCAATGGAGAGCATTACAAGATTTAAAACCAAACACGAAATATTATATAAGTTGTTATGTTGAAACTTTTGAAGTTGTTAATAATGAAGGTTATCGTCTTAATAACCCAAGTGTGGAATCTATTTTTGGAGATTCTATGATAGTCAATGGTGTTGGACGTTATCAATGGCTTTCAACAACAAAAAGTGAATTAACTGATGAAATATTTATGGCTCTACGTTGTCAAAATGCGTTTGCAAGAGGAGCAATTAAAATCAGAGATATTATGATTATTGAATACCAAGAAGGTATGGAAGAGTGGGACATTCCTTACTTTGAAGGTATGGCTTCATGTAAAATGCCTATTTTACGAACTATTGGTAAGAACTTATGGAATAATTATACACTAGAGCGTGGAAGTATTAATCATTTAAGTGGGGACAATTTAAATCAATACACAACTCAAACAAGAAGTAAGGATTATATTCCTATCGTTCAAAATACTAAGTATATTGCCACCTCATATGGAGTTGATGGAACTACATCATCAGACTTAATAAGATACTATGATAGTGAAAAAAAATTTATCGGAACTTCACCAAATGAAAAATCAACTTTTTTGAGAACCGTCTTTCAAATGGATATTGATAATATATCTCACATTCAACTTGAACAAGGCACAGCACCTACACCTTACGAACCCTATAAATCAAGTATTTTATCTACTTTAGAGCCTGTTGAATTAGGTAGCGTTGGTGATGTACAAGATACGTTTGATTTGCTAACTGGTGACTTGACTAAACGTGTCTATAAGATTGTATTCGATGAATCTTTTAAAGACAGAAATGTAACAGTAGACGAATTTGAAAACGTATATCGTTTTGGTGTTAATGCAGACCATATTAGTAATAATTTAAGTAATGACTATGTTATGAAATCTATGTGTGATAAATTCAGTGTAGACACAAATTACACTGGTGATTATGAACATTCTTATTATTGGGGGGCAAAATTTTATTTCTTTATCTCAAAAAACAAACTTCAAGGTACTGCTAATTCATTCAAAACATACATCACTGACAATCCCATTACATTCCAAACAATATGTGCCGAACCAGTCCATAAAACAGTTGACTTAAAAGTAGTAGACCAAAATGGTAATGTAATTCCAACTCTTAAATCATGGAATACAACAACTCACATCTATTCTGAAATTCCAGAAAATTCATTATATCCAATCTTATCACATTCAAACCCAACTTATCCAGTCATCTTAAAACCATCAACTAAATATTCGATTGTTACAAACTCATATAGCAATGACCATACGAACTCTGCTATCAACTTTAACTTAGGTGGAGCTACTGCTTCAACAACGGTAGGTAATCGTGTAACCACCATTACAACTCCATCTACACTAAGCAATGAGTTATTAACTATGAGTGGACGAGGTAATAAGTTAAACAACGTGATGGTTATTGAGGGAGATGTGGCAGGTGATGAACCTTACTTTGAGGGTATCTGTGACGTTAAATCTCCTATTTTATCGAATTGTGGGAAGAATTTATTTGATGGAAAAATTGAATTGGGTGGAATTGGAAGTAATGGGATACCTTATGATAGTGACATACTACAAAGAAGTATGAACTTCACTCGTGTCTCACCGAATACAACATATAAAATTAGTGATGCGTCAGCTATTGATGGATTTAACATAATAGAATATGACTTCAATAAAAACATAATCGAGCGTAATTGGATTGGAAATAAACCATTTACAACAAAGACTAATTGCCATTATGTAAAGTGGTTTAATAGTAAAGTTGACAAAGAGAGATTTGCCATAATTGAACAAGGCTCGTATCCTTCCCCCTATGAATCATATAAATCCAACATTTTATCGGCAAATGGTGACAAGATTGAATTAACGGAAGATATGTTTGAACAAGGTGGAACAATCACAACTGTTGGTGTTTTATATCAAAACAATAAAGAGTCAAATAATGCTCGTTTACGATTAAAAGATATTGTCAAAGTGAAGCCTAATACCACATACCGTTTAAAATTATCAGACAACTATCAAGGATATGTGCAAACTTACAATAAAGAAAAACTTAGCACATCTAATAGACTTGTATGGAGTAATGATATAATGTTTACTACAACAAGTAGTGAACAATATGCAGTTATTTCAATCCGTTACACTAATAACTCATCAATTTCAGTAGGTGTGTTAAACAGTAATATTATAACACTTTCAGAAGTTGATAAAACGATTGTTTTACGTTCATTGCAAAATGGAGTATGTGATACTTTGAATGTGGAGACTGGTGAGTATGTACAGAGAATTGGTGAGGTTGTTTTTGATGGTTCAAGTGATGAGGAAATGTGGTACAACAGTAATTGGGCAAATGGTGATTATGTAGCTTGTTATTGGAATGTAAATGCTATGGGTCTACCAAACAAAAAGACAGGAGCACAAAACATGGTTTGTGATAGCTTCCCTACTGTAACGTCTTCTATTGTTAATACTGGGGGAATCGTAACAAGAGAAGGAATTTGGGGAGAAGCAGGTTCAAGTGTTATGTACATTTCTATTAAGAAAACAAAACTAACAGAATTGAACGTAACTGGATTTAGACAATGGGTTTCACAAAATCCAATTACAGTTCAATACGAACTAGAGACACCAATCGTATCAACTATTGACGTACAAGGATTCCCATATGCCTATAAAGACGGTCATGTGCAATTATCATCTGGTTCTATTGAACAATCATTAACACCTAAGGTTGAATACTCATTGGTTGCTAATAAATCGGGTCAAATCAACTCGAACACAAAACGTGTGTCTGCACATCAAAAACAGTTAGATGATTTTGAAGCTATGATGTTAACAAGCATGGTTCAGTCTGCTTATGATAAAGCTATTTTACAATTCGATTATGAAATGCAAATGATGTCATTAGGAGGTGAGTAAGATGGCTAAAAAGATTCAATTACAAGATGCAAATGGTAATGTGCTTCACCCATTAACTTTAGGTGAGTGTGTTACTATGAGCAATGGAGAGAACCTTGACACTTTGATGTCAAAGAGTCAGATGTTTACTCCGACTATTGCACAGGATAAGAGTATGTTCAAAGTTGGTACTGGAGTTGATGTAGATTACAGTGCTAACGTTAAAGATGGAGCATATGAGAGTCTTGTGTTTAAGGGGAAGAGCTTGGTTAATCTTCTTACCAGTCTTCGCCCCGACACAGATTCCGCTTGGGTGAGAAACGGAAGTTCGTTTACACTTAATGCCAGTGGAGTACTTTTTTTAAATTACGCTGCACTGCTCAAACCAAACACAACATATACAGTTGTTGGAGAATTGGATTTTGATGTAGATGGGATTGTAATTGGTTTCCGAGAAGGCGACAAGTCTTGGGAGGTCAATCGAAGCATTGGTTCAAGAGGTCGATTTGCAGTATTAATCTCTACCTCTGCTGAATCTACGTCTAATGCCTTAACTGCTCACAGGGCGGTTACGTCCAATAGCGATAGAGTCACCCTTTCAAACTTAATGGTTTTAGAAGGAGATTGGACTAATGCAGAATTACCTCCCTACTTTGAAGGACTGGGAAGTTGTAAAATGCCCATTTTACGCAATGTGGGGAAGAACCTATTTGATATTAATGGTGAGATAATTCCTTATACTACCAACACTTATAATATAAGCAATGGCACTTTAAGAGTTAAAGGAGAATGGTATGTAAGGCAAATACTACCCTTAAAGCCCAATACCGAATATACAGTGAAGATGAATGTCAAAGGAATATCGGGAACAACGGTTAAGTGGAACATATACTATAATAGAACTAGTCAATGGGTAACAGGTGGTGGCGGTGATGCAATCACATTTACGACACCTAAAGATTTCAACGATATTTCTATTTTGTTCTATTCTGGGGCAGGAGAAGTAGGGGAAGCGGAGTTCTCCAATATCCAAGTTGAAGAATCCCCAACTGCAACAACCTACGAAGACCATAAAACAAATATTTTACGCACGTCAGAAGAGGTTATTTTAAGAAGTGTTGGAGATACTAAGGATTCTTATAATGCCTTAACTGGCGAATATGTGCAACGTATTGTGGAATATGTGTTCAATGGTAGTGAGAGCGAAGCGTGGAATTTTGCAGAGATGAAGGGCGATAATTACAGGTTTGGTATAAACCTCCCAATTTTTGGTAATAAAAGTGCAGATAAAACCGCTTTAATTTGCGACAGATTGAAGGTGGGAGATGTAGCACAAGAACCAAAACAGGAGCAAATTACAACATATAATCATGATTCACATTTTGAGTTGAGAATAGCACTGTCTCCTTCGACCTTGGCTTCCAACAATGTGGGTGAATTGAGACGTTATCTTCAAGCAAATCCAATCACAATTCAATATGCAGTTGCTGAGCCAACCACTGCCATTATTAAACCATCAACTATTCCGTTTGCATACGCTAATGGACATATGGTTTTAGAAAGTGGGTCAAGCGGACAATCATTATCCCCACACTTAAAATACAGTGTGGTCACAGGTCGTACAGGACAGGTAACACAAAACACTAAAGTTCTTCGCAAACAAGAGCAACAAATCATTGGTCTTGAAGAACTATTATTAACACAAGTTGTACAAATGGAGTATGAACGTACTTTATTACAATTTGATTATGAATTACAAATGATGATGTTAGGCTAGAAATCTTCTAGCCTTTTTATTATGCAAGGAGGTATTCTATGCAATTATATTACATGCTACACAAAATCATTGAGCGTGGATTATACACACAAGATGATATGTTACAAAAACTGGATGTCTTTTATCTGGTGGGAACATTAACAGACCAAGAGTATAACACTCTTTATGACATGATTTGTCCACCAGTACAAGATGAAGTAGTGGAGGAAGAAATCGAAGAGATTGACCCAGACATGGGAGTAGAACATCCAGAGGTGGAAATTCCAGAAGTGGACACACCAGTGGAAGACGAAGTGGTTGAAGATGTTCTACCAGAGGAAACTCCAGTAGCTCCAGAAGTGGGGCAAGAACCAATTATTAAGGGGGAATAGTCAATGACATTTACAATGTTATACAAGTTAATCAATAAAGGTGGATATGACAAAGATGATATGTTAACCAAGTTGGACACATTCTTCGCAAATGGTCGTATTACACAAGCTCAATATATGGAACTATTAGAAATGGTATTAGGAGCAGAATAATTCTCAATTAGGAGGGGTTATATGAATCTAACTAAAGAAGAGTATCAAATGGCAGTATTTCTTTGTAATTGTGTTTACAAAGGACTAGCCTATCCAGACAACATGAAGATTAAGAAATCTGTTAGAAAGTTAAGTGGTATGAAGGCAGAGGTCTTTAGCTACGACAATGTAGATTACATTGTATTTAGTGGAACAGATTTTACCTCTTTACGTGATTGGTTTACAAATATTCAAATGGCGTTTGGTATAAAACCACGTCAATTTACAGACGCTTTAGAATTTTGCTTAGAAGTATACAACCCTCAAAAGAAAACAATAGTGTGTGGACATTCGTTGGGTGGGGCAATAACAGAGTATTGTGTATCTAGTATTAGTAATGTAAATTTTATTGCCATAACATTCAATGGGGCAGGAATTAAACACATTTGCACTCCTAAATATCCAGAGAATGTATACCACTACATTACTAAAAGAGACATTTTAAATAGAATTATGGTGAGAATGCCATTAAGCTATTTTAAGCATGTGGGGGAAGTTATCACAGTAGAAGATGATAAATGGAATGGGATAAAATCACATTCAAACTTTCATGCATTCATGAATTATAAACAAGACGAGGTGAAGTTATGATTAAGAAAATTGGTGCAAATTCATATGGGGTAGTTGAATATGCCATTTCAACTGAGGAAGAAGTCACTCAATTACCCCATTTAGTTGGACAAGGAAGTACCTGTATTGTAGTTGCTACGGGAAATGTCTATATGTTCAATGAAGAAAATTCAAGTTGGCACTCGTTAGTAGATAACAGCATAGTGGTTAAACCAGATGGTGCATACAATAAGCCAGAAATCACAAGTTTAACCATGACCCCTATTGACCTAGCTTGGGGGGAGGCAGTGACATTCAATTATGAAGCTACCTATGATAGCTCAAGCAAGGCAGAGGAAAAATGGTACAACAAGCGTAATAGCTATCCTGTTGGTAAAAACAAAGTGGGTGTCCAAGTTAAAGACCAAAGAGGTAAATGGTCGGATATTAAATATATTGAGTTTAAGATTGCCGAACCTAAGAAACCTGTAATTTCCAATTTCCGTATTGAACCTGCTGAACCAGTGGTAGACCAAACTATCTCATATCTATATGACGTTGAGTTTGAAAATGAACGTATTACAAAACGTGATGAATGGTTTTCAAGCAATAAGAAAACTCAATATGATTTAGCAGGGGAACAATCTATACAATTAAAAGTTAAGGATAATCGCAACCTATGGTCAGAAGCTGCCACTTTAACATTTACGGTTGGTAAAAAAACAGTCAATAAAGAAGAGAGTGAATCATTAACCAAAACTGCAAATCAAACCTACACTATTCCGCAAGGATGGACATTCTCTAGTGTTAGTGGTGTGGGTACGCACCAAAATGGGCAAGTAGTGTTCAATGCAGTTGGGCAATGTGTTGTAAAAGTTACTAAACCTTACGAAGAAGAAAACCAAAAAGGTATCATCACAAAAACTGTAACTATCACGGTTGATAAACAACAAATCACCAAAGAAGAAAACCAAACTGCAACAGTTAAAGCCAACCAAAAGTACACTATTCCAGTGGGATATAACTTTGTATCAGTGAATGGCGTTGGTAGTAGAGTCCTTCAAACCAATGAAATTATCTTTAGTGGAAGTGGAGTTTCAACAGTGAAAGCCAAAAAGGTTGAAGAAAGCGATTTGGTTACAACTACTACAACATTAACTACCACAATCACAGTTGAAGAAACTGTTGCTTTTGATGGTTACTTGACGATAGCAAGCGAAGATTGGGTAACTACTTATGCAGAAGGAAGTGGAGATTGTACCTTCAACCTAGAAACGGCTAGTAAGGTGAGTATGGCATTTTTTGGGAACTCTTCTACAGAAGGATTTTATAAAAAGCAATATAGTAATATTCAGTTAAATGGTCAACCTTTAGATTTAACCAACGTTATTCCTAGTGTAGACAGTGACAAAATTGAATCGCACAGTTATTTAGATGGTGTGCTAAAAATTGCTACTAAATATACAGGGGAATGGGGAGCAGTTTACTATGTGGTTGATTTGGAACAAGGTGAAAATACTATTACATTTGATTGTGCAGATTGGGATTAATATAAACAATAAAACAGGAGGTGTCTTATGGGTTTTGATGTAGTAACATATGCACTTTGTAGAAAAGGTGGAGGTGTTTCTAAGGGAGACTTAAATGCCTTAAAACAATCCATTACAGGTTTAGAAGAGCGTATAACAGACTTGAAAACTACGGTAGTTGAAAATACTGAAGGTATAGATGAGATAGTAGACCAAGTAAATGCTGTTATTCAAAGGACTGAAACTATGTTAACAAATGTTGAAAAATTAAAACAGCAAACAGAACAAAACAGTGTTCTAGTTCAAGAATTTGATAACCGTCTAACCGAGTATGATACAACAACAGTTAAATTTATTGAAGCATAGAGGTGTTATACACCTCTTGCCAATTTGAAAGGGGAAACAAAGTGGCACGAAAGACAAAGAAAACATTTTCTACCACAGCAGAGGATATTGCGAAAATCAATCCAGACAACCTAGAGTTAATTGATGAGTTTATGGATTACTACCTAACAGTAGACCATAGTGAGAAATCTGCAAAGGTTACTCGCTCAAACCTTAACATCTTTTTTGTATGGTTAATGAACCATCGTAAGAATAAAGACTTTTGTGACATTAAGAAAAAAGACATTTTGGGATTTCAAGGACACTTAATGAAGGAAGGTTTATCTCCTGCTCGCATTCGAGCATTAAAATCTTCGTTAAGTAGTCTGTCTAAATATATCGAGGATATGTTGGATGAAGAAGAGAAGTGGGAGAACTTCAAGAATATTGTGAATAAAGTTCCGAATCCTGTTTTAGCACCAGTGCGAGAGAAGACAGTGCTAGAGGACGAGCAGGTTGAAAAACTACTAGACTTTTTAGTGTCTAAACAGCAGTATCAGAAAGCCTGTGTATTGGCTCTTGCTTGGGCTAGTGGGGCACGCAAGGCGGAGTTGTTAAGATTTAAAATGTCTTACATCAAAGATGAAAACTTACGCTTTGGTGGGGCTTTATATATGACTCCCGAGAAAATGAAAACTAAAGGAAGAGGACAACAAGGGAAGTTATTGGAGCGTTATGTCTTAGCAAATAAGTTTAAAAAGTATTTTGACTTATGGGCAGAAGAGCGTAAAGCGTTAGGTATTCCAGAAGACGTGGATGAGATGTTTGTGGTTCGTAGAAACGGAGAGTTCGTTCCTATGCAAGAAACAACATTAGATTCATACGCAAAGACATTTGGGAAAATGCTTAACGTTGATTTTTATTTCCACTGTCTGAGACATAACTTTACTACCGAACTATTGCGAGCGGGGATTCCTGCGGAAGTGGTTAAAGAGATTGTCGGTTGGGCTTCAATAGATTTAGTCAGCACCTATGACGACCGTCCTAAAGACGAAGTATTAGGACAATTCTTCTCTGACGAGGGAATAAAACAGGTAGAACAAAAAGGTCTAAAAGACCTGTAAAATAACGACATCAAGAACTAGCACCATGACATAAATAAAAATAATATCACAAAGGGGAAATGTTCATGGCAAACAAAATTTTAGTGTTAGATGCAGGGCATGGATTCAATACTGCGGGGAAACAAACAATGAACGGTTCAAGAGGGATTGTGAAAGAGTGGACTATGAATGACTCTGTTGTACGCAAAATTACTTCAATTCTTTCTGCATACAATGTAACTATCCATCGTACTGATGACCCAAGTGGGAAAACAGACATTTCATTAGCAGAACGAGTACGACGTTGCAATAGCTATAAACCAGATTTATTTGTCAGCATCCATGAAAATGCGGGTGGCGGTACAGGTACAGAGGTTTACTGGCATACATATGGCACTGCTGAAGATAAAAAGATAGCAAGCATTGTAGCACCAAAATTAGCATCAAAAACAGGTCTGCGAAATCGTGGGGTTAAGCAAGCACAGTTCGCAGTATTAGGATGTAACGCAACTGCAATCTTAGTAGAGGGTGGATTCATGGATACTGTATCGGACTATGAAATCATCACTTCTGACAAAGGGCAACAACAATATGCAGAAGCTGTTGCAGAGTCAATCATCGAATACTTAGGGTTAACAAAAGTTGTGGTATCACAACCTGCCCCAAGCCAACCGAACACATCTAGCTTCAAGGTGGGAGATAAGGTGAAAGTTAAGGCTCAAGCAACTCACTACGCTCCAACAGACGGAAGTACACAAGGTAAGGCTATCCCATCTTGGGTGAATGGGTCAACTTATGAAGTAGCTAAAATCAATGGAAACAAGATTTTAGTGTCTGATATTGTTTCATGGTTATGGGATTTTGACCTTGAAAAAGTGGAAGCAACACCAACCTCATTTAAGGTCAAAATCACAACAGACGCTTTAACAATTCGTCAATCAGACAGCTTCGATTCTAAAGCTGTGGGAACTGTTTATAAAAACGATGTATATACAATCGTTAAGGAATCTAATGGACTGGGACAATTAAAGTCTGGTGCAGGGTGGATTTCAATGAACAGTAAATACGTTCAAAAAGTTTAGCCTTCAACGTAAGTAATTTGTAATGGTTGGAGGTGAACGGGGTTGGACGTAACAGCAATGTTAGAGGTAGTAGGTCAAGTTGGTTTATTAGGGGCAATTTTAATTGGGGCAATATGGAAGCTCAATATAGAACTTGACAAAAGGGACGCATATCAAAACGAGAGACATCAAGAGATGAAGGATGAAATTAAAGAACTGCGAGAAGAAAACAAACAGGACAAGGCTATGTTTGCTTCTGCGGTAGCTTCATTTGAAAATTCTGTTAGAGAATTTAGTTCACTGTCTCATAAGATGACGAACCTAGAACATGATGTCAAAGAAATTCGCAATGACATTCGTGATTTAAAGCAATAGAAAAAGAGTAGATAAGGGATAAAACCCTCGTCTACTCTTTTTTTTACGCTTCTTCTTGCAAGCGTATCCACGCCTCCCTAGACATCTCTTGGTCTGGGGGGCAAAGGCTATTCTTACAATTATAAACATATTCTTGATTGCATATTGGGAACAGCTCGAATAAGTTGTGTAAATATGATTCATATTTCCACTGCCCTGTTGTGTTATCGTGTGACATTTGATTGTCAAACCATTTGTCTTCTACCTCTAATGCTTCGTAACATTCTTTGCATAATTGCACCTCGAATGTCATTGAATCGAATTCAGACGGATAATCTCGTCCACTAATTGTTCGCTTGATTAACTCCCCAACGTCTTTAAGCTCATTGCAGTGAAAACATAAACATTCCCTATGCTTGTGTTTGTAATGTTGTGTAAGTGCCATATTTGTAACCATGAATTTTGTCCCTTCCTTTTCATATAAATCCTCTGTTTCTTGCTCATTATATCACATTACGTATGATAGTACAATCTCTATTTGACAATTATTTACTATAAATTTTAATAAACGACATAATCATCCCATCCCTTACGGACATATTTAAAATCCAGATTTGACACGTCATGGACTTGATTGTTATTATAAACCCAGAGGTCAATCTTATTGGCTCGGGAGCAAGCTCCACATGCGTCTAGGACGATACCTTGACTAATATTCCCATTCTCGTCCTTGATTTGAATAACGCTTCCATAAAGATTGGGTGTTCCTTTTGCGTTTAATCCGCTTTCCATCACTTCATTAATATTAATGGCATAAATTGGGAGATAACCGAAATCTTTGTCGTAAAAATTCATTACATTGTCAATAACAGTGATTTCTTTACTTTGATAATTATAGCCTGCTCCTAAGTTTGTTTCTCCCTCGGCAACTGAGTAATACGTCTGACGATACCCTGTATTGGTATAAGACGCTAATTCTCGTTGTCGGGCTTCTTCTGCCAGTCGTTGTCTCTCTAGTTCCTCTTGTTGTTGACGTTCAATTTCTTCTAATCGAAGACGCTCCTTTTCTTCAACATGAGCTTGATAGCCAACAAGGTATTCTACCACCTCTGGCTTTAGTACACTTCGAGTGTCGGAGTAAACAGACTTATTAGTCTCCTGCTCCAACCACTCGGTAATCTGTTGGGAATCTACAGTATCATATGTACTTTGTGCAACCACTTCTTCTGTAGGCACACTATTCATGGTAGCACACACAGTAAGTAGTGTGCCACATAATGTCGTTACGCTAACCATTTCCATATCTCCTTTCGATTGTTTGGAAAATTATTTAGTTGTCAATATTGCTTATCGGTTAGATGAACCGAATCCTCCAGAACGTTCCATGTGTAATGTAGAGTCTTCGTCTGTCACTAAATAGTTTTGGAATACCCCTTGAGCAATGCGTTCTTGTGCTTCAATCACAACTGGTTTGTCAGAATTGTTGTATAAGCAGATTCCAATGTTTCCATAGTTGCTTGGATTTGCATAGTATGAAGAGTCAATCACCCCTGTTGTGTTTTTAAGCATTAACCCTTTCTTTACACCAATGGATGAGCGTACATGAATTAACAATACCTCATTGTCTTGCATGTATGCACACACATCTGTCCAGAATAAATGAGATTGATGTGGAGGAATTGTTACGGTCTCTTTGGAATAGAAATCGTATCCTGCACTGCGTGCGTCTCCTCGAACTGGGAGGATGGTTGTTTCATTCTCTACTTGTTTAAATTGAGTTGGAACTTCCTCAAATCCACGTAAGTATAATTTAGTTGTCATATGTATCTACCTCTCTATCATTAAGTATTGTACCTCTCGTCTGGTACATTTGAATTATATCACCGTTCGACAATAAAGTCAACAGTGTTTTATAATATTTTAACAATTATTCCAAGAATAGTGTCACAGCACCAGATTCTAGGGATTTCTTTATGTCAATGATTCTCTGATTGCTACTCCCTCTAAATCGTAGCAGAGGAGAGTATAGGTTTTGTTCAAACTTCCCATCAACTAGAACATCGCACTGTTCCAGTAACTCTAGTTTGATTGGGTCTGCAATAATCTGCTCATAGGTAAAGCCACTATATACCCATATATTCTTTGTGGGATGTAGCTCTCGCACTTCACGGCATAGTTTGGCTAACTCTGGAGCGTTGTATGACACCATGGGCTCACCTCCTAATAAAGATAACCCTGCAATATAAGAAGGCTCTAATGACTGTAAAATTGCTGTTTTAACGTCATCTGTGAATGGCTCTCCTGCGTTTTTGTTAGCAATAGACTGATTGAAACATCCTTTACAACCATGTGAACATCCTGTCACGAACAAACTTGTTCTGATGCCGATTCCATTGCCGATATTGTTGTACTTCACTAACTGATAATTCATAGTATTCCTCCTATAGATATGGCAAAAGGGGCACATAGCCCCAGTTGTAAATTACATAAAACGCTCAATCTGTCCTGTTTCGTAATCCGCAATTAGATATTTGTAAGTAGGATACTTGTTCTCACAAGTTTTAATCCATTGCTTCATTTCACGAATGCCATTGAATGCACGTCCTTTGACAATAATAAAGTCTGTGGTTGTCCCCTCGCATTGATGAAGCGACAGAGAGAATTGTTCGCAATTATTCATGAAGTCAACAAGTTTGCTATAAACCCCAGATGGTATTCCATTAAAAGTTTCTATCCCTTTATTACCATGAATAAAAAACCAATTTAGCACAGGGGCATGGGGCTTAAAGCTATTGCCAGACCCCTTCACCTCATATTTAAAATCTTTTAACTCGTAAACTGCCATTTCATATCTCCCTTTATTATTAGTTTAAGTGTAACACTCGCTCTTTGATTTCTTGAGTGCGACCTTTGTTGAAGAAGTTCTCCCCTAAATAGCCACAAGTCCTGCGGACAACGTTCATCTTGCTCTTGTCTCTGTTACCGCAGTTTGGACAATACCATTCAAGTTCGTCATCAATTAAAATCTCTCCATCGTATCCACACTCTTGGCAATAGTCTGATTTAGTATTGATTTCACAGTATTGCATGTTCTCATACATGAATTCTACTGTTCGGTGTAGAGCTTCTAAATTGTGCTTCATGTTAGGCACTTCAATATATGAAATAGTTCCACCAGATGAAATCTTTTGGAATTGTGACTCGAATGCCATTTTAGAGAAAGCGTCAATCTCTTCGCAAACGTGAACATGGTAGCTGTTTGTTAAGTATAACTTGTCAGTGATTCCATCAATGATACCATGACGTTGTTGAAGTTTAGTAGCAAAACGGTAAGTTAAAGATTCAGATGGTGTCCCGTAAAGCCCAAATCCTAAGCCAGTTTCTTGTTTCCATCGGTCTGTTGATTCTCGTAATCGTTTCATAATTGCAACTGCCAACTTCTCACCCTCTGGAGTAGTATGTGACTGTCCAATTAAAGCACGTACAGTTTCGCAAAGACCAATGTATCCTAAACTAATAGAACAAGCTCCACTATCAATAATAGAGTCAATAGTTTCACCTTTTTTAAGTCGTGCTACAGCTCCATATTGCCAGTGGATTGGACTAATATCAGATGGTGTTCCACGCAATAAGTCTACTCGCACCATTAATGCTTCTTTACATAATTCTAATCTGCGGTCAAGAATGTTCCAGAACATGTCTAAGTCACCTTTTGCAGTTAATGCTACATCTGGTAGGTTTAAAGTGACCACTCCTAAATTCTGACGACCATACCACTTGTAGTTTCCGTTCTCATCTTTCCATGGAGATAAAAAACTTCTACACAACCTCTTGCGAGGTTGGACTATATCATGTCTTGCATGTCTATTACCAACACACAAGACCTCGGCACTTCCAAATGAGGAATTCCACCTCAAATGTACTCTACTCGCTTCTTCACATAAGTTTTTCTCTTATGCTATGCTTTCGATAGTCTCTTGACTTTTCTCAACATACAATTTATATCCATTCTTGGTAATTCGCCCACTTTTAACCGTTGCACGACCACATTTTAACGCTCGTTCCATTTCCGCTTCTGAGTTAAAGGTTAATATTTCTCCAGTTATCGTATGTATCACAGAGATTTTGCGGGAGTTGGATGGAAGATTCCCTTTAAGAGCCTTTGATAAATTCAACCTGTGTTGCTCACTCTTTTCTTTTCCTTTGAGACTTGAGCTTATTTTGTGCCTATGTTCGGCAGTTATCTTTCGACCTTTTAATTTGTCCGATAGAGCTTTCCTCTCCTCTTCGGTGTAAAGTTTGCCGTGCATAGGATTTCTCTCTCCGTGTATGTCGTGAGTTTGACCTCCTCTACCTCCCTCGGTCTCGTTATAGCCAATCTCTGGGTTCGTAGAGTCAAAAAGGGCAATCATCTCTTTTTCTTTTTCAAACATTTCTTCTTTGTTTTCACATTGTAAAAGTATTTCAAAAACAAAACTTTCAATTCCATACCTTAAAATTGCACCGTGGAATCTACTCTTATCTTTGCGTGCGTGGTTTTTGTGTTCATTTATTCTTCGTTTTAAATTGTTAGTTGCCCCAATATAGATTTTATGATTATTTACATTGGTGGCTTTATATACAGTATACATGACATCTCCTCCTATACTGCATGTTGAGACTTAGCACAGGATAATCTATGCGACTTCCCCTGTTAGCATAATCATTAGCACTCATTTCCTAATGCTACTAATCGCTGATTATACACCCTAGATTTCTAGGTTCACCGAGTTTTACATGGGCAGTTTTACTTACCCATACAAGGGAACACTTGTCCTTCATAATGTTCTTTCATCTTTTTAGCACTGATGAAGTCTGGAACAATGCGTTTAGACACACATTCAACTGCTAATTTAGTTAAGTAGTAGTATTCGCTACCTTCGTATGTATTGTTCTCATCAAGAACGTAAAGCAATTTAGGGAATGCAGGACTAATGTATACTCCTTGCTCATTCTTCACCCCTAAGATGCGTTGCTTTAATACTTCTTCAATGATTAAAGCCATCTCTTCGATATACTCTTCATCTTCGTTTAAATACATGAATAAAGAAACGAAAGGTGACTGACCATTAGATGTTGCGAGCGTCTGTATTTGATATTGGATTGTCTGTACTCCAGAAGCAATCTCCTTCTTAACTAACTTATCAACTGTGTTATTTAACTCGTCAATAGAGTTGATTGTGTCCTTTAATAAGTCATAGTAACGCTCTCTTGATTTACGAACGTAAGGAGCTAAGTGCGATAATGAGCTTGTTTGTCCTCCGAATTGTCCACTTGCAACCTGTGCCATAATTTGAGTAGCAATAGTACAAGCAGTTAAGAATGAATTTGGAGAGTCAACACGTTTTCCATTAATCACAGTGCCATTATCCAACATATCTTTTAAGTTAACTAAGTTACAGTTTGGAATTTGTTGTAACGCATAATCAAGGTCGTGATAGTGAATGACACCTTCATCATGAGCTTGCACAATATGAGCAGGAATTAAGTGTCTACGTGCAAGGTCTTTTGAAACCTCTCCTGCTACAAGGTCTCGTTGAGTAGAAGCAATGTAAGCATTTTTGTTTGAGTTCTCATTGATAGCTTCTTCATTTGTTCCACGAATTAGCCCCAAGATTGATTCATCCGTTGTGTTTGTCTCACGTTTGAAGGCTTGAACAGAACGGTATCCTTCATAGGCACGTGCGGTTAATTCATGTCCGTGTTGGACTAATTGTTGAAACACGAATGCTTCAATCTCTGCAATGCTTACTGTCATCTTTCCATCAACATTGTATGTATTTTCAGCTTCTTGAGCAACAGTTTCGGCAATCTCTTTATTGACAATGCCGCTACCATACTCCATTGCTTTTAAAATTGCCACCTTAATCTTATTCTTGTTAAACCCTGTTAAATTTCCATCTCGTTTAATAACTAATGCCATGTAAATCGTCTCCTATTCTTCTTCTTCTTCGTTGTCAAAAATCTTATCTAAAAGTACCAAGGCAAGCACCGCAAGAACAAGAGCAGGTATGGCTTTAATAAATCCCACCATTACCATCACCACAAGATTGAAACACACCTTAAGTAAAATAAGAATGATAACCAGTTGTAGTGCATATGTAATAAATTTTACCATATTGTTTCCCCCTATTTTAAGTCTAAGTATATCTTCAAGTATGTCTCACGGTCGCAATGCGGACACCTAACGAATCCCTTTGCCTTTGTCCCGCTAAGCCCATGCTCTATAGGGAGTTGGTGTGTTGACACCTCTCCACAAAAGCATAGAAAGTCATATTCATGTTTCTTTTTCTCTCTCTTCTGTGACATGTTGTCACCTCCTTTCAACATACCTATATTATATCAAAAATGTCGCAAAATGTCAATCCATTTTATAATATTTTATCACAAAATTGGCAATGACCCATCCAAGAAGAATGGAAGGAAAGTCTGTTTTGAGATAATGTTTGTTGTAGTGGTTGCTCGACGCAATGCTCGTGTTTCTGCTACCAAGACACAATGTTTTTTGGCTCGGGTAATTGCTGTGTATACTAACTCACGAGACAGCATTTTAAAGTGAGTGTAATCCACCCCTACAATAACATAAGGAATTGTTGCCCCCTGCGACTTATGGACACTAATCGCATACCCAAGGTGGATATTGCTCAAATCGTCCGCTGTAATTGTAACCTTTCCTATACGCTCAAAGTCAACTTCGATTTCTCGGTTTTGATGGTCAATCGCTGTTACAATTCCCATGTTTCCATTATAAATCTCACGTTTAACTTTGTCATACATTGGGTTACCAAATTCGTCTTCCCCTAAGTATTCTCTGTAGAACGACTGATAGTTGTTCTTTGTATTGATGACCTTGTCACCTATGTATAATGTGTATGGGTGGTCTCCACCAATCTCAAGACCTCGAACGTTTAAGCCTTTCTTGTGATTAATCTCCACAGCTTGAATCAGCAGGTTCAACTTGTAAGTGCATGTCCCTCGATAGTTTGTTGGGAGAATTACTGAGATGTCCATGATGTTGCTTACATTAGGTCGAATGCGTAAGTATTCGTCCATAATGAGTTGAACACCCTTGCCATTCTCGCCAGTCTTGCGGTTCTCATGTTCCTTATATCCAATAATCTCAAGGTCTTGCAATTCACCAAGTATCACTCGTCCTTCAAATCCTGCCTTAACAATATGTTCTGAATTACGAAGTTTGATTGACTCTGTGATGATAGCGGACTTGGCTGCCTGTCGGTGAATCTGTGTAAGTTGGTTAGTCCAAACATATCCAGACTCAATTAGGTCGTGCATGACATTTCCAATTCCAATGTTGGTTAACTGTCCTGTATCGCCTAACATAATTAACTTTGCCCCGTCTTTGATGGCACATAGCAATCGAGCAAACAGTTCAGCGTCAACCATTGAGAACTCGTCTAGGATAATGATGTCATACTCTAATGGATTGCTCTCACTGTGCTTCCACCCAGTCTGAGGATTGTATCCAAGCAATCGGTGGATTGTGTACCCATCTGCTCCCGTAATGTGCATCATGTTTACAGACGCTTTCCCCGAAAGAGCACACTGAGCAAAAGTATATCCCTCAAGGACTCTCAACATTCCAGAAACAGAACTTGATTTCCCTGTTCCTCCATATCCTGCGGTAACTACTACATTGTGCTCAAGGGTTGATTGGATAGAAGTATATTGTTCGTCTGTGAACTGCCATCCCTGTTCTGCTTCAACCTGTGCTATCTTCTCCTCCCAATTATCAAAGTAGAAGTTGTTTTCGGCATTGACCAGTCGAATGATATTTAAGGCAACAAGACGCTCGGTTTCGTAATGCTTGCGTGAAGCAAATACGGTGCGGTCTTCATTGAACCATAGCTTGCCTTTATCAGTTAGCCAACGTAGTGCCAAACCAATACTTCCATGATTAAATGTGTTCCCTAGAGCGTCGTAGATGGCATCCATCATATGCTCTCCTGTTACATATGAATGACCCTCTTGAACCATATTATCGAAGAAGTACTGTAAATATGCCGAACAACGTTTAGGCGAATTTGGGTCATATCCCACTGACAACGCAATAGCGTCGGCTTTTAAGAATCCGATACCATCAACCTCGTGTGCGAGAATGTATGGATTGTTCTTCACCTTACTTACCACAATGTCTGGACTACCGTAGCGGTCAACAAGTTTGTAAATCATAGCATTTGTTAATCCATACCCACTAAGCTCTACGAACGCTTTTCCAAAATCTTTGGTAGCCATGAATTTAGACAGGATGTCTTGAGCCGTCTTTCCACCAATTCCTTTGACATTCGTTAATGCTTCTACGTCGTTATTCTCAAGAATCTCCATAGGGCTCTCGAATGTGGCGAAGATGTTGTCCACTTGACGCTCGGTTAGGATACGCAATAGGAACTTTCTTTGTTTCTCTACTGTATCAAATGAATATCGCTCTTGAATAAACTTGATGTCATATCCCCAACGCTCGTTTTTACTGTCGTAGACCTCTTTAAGACAAACCTTGTATCTCGTATCCTTGTGCATTTCGCACATGTTTCCCTTGATAGTGATAGTGCCAAATCGAGAGTCAATATGCAAAGCATAATCTTTATGCTTGTTGTTAAAGTCCAGTTTATTATAGTCGAGCATTTCACCATCAACCTCAATCTCGTGAACTTTTACAGTAACAATCCCCCAATCTCCATCCATAATCTTTTTGTTGTCTTTAGGATAGAATTGTCGATTGAATTCCACCATGCAGGTAAACTCTCTATTGTTCATTATCTACATCCTCCTTTAGATTCTGATATTGCTCATAATATGCAACAATAAGTTTTGTAATATTGTTGCAATGATTAGGTCTTAGCCCATCGTAACACGTTTGTTGAGGATGTTCAATTTGAATTCTACATGTGAAAGCGATATGGTCTCCGCTTTCTACACGATTCTTTTTAAAGTTGTCGGAATAACTCACTCTTAGCTTAATGTCTGGTAAATCGCACTTTGGAGTATTGTCCCAACTACATAGACTCAAGTCTGTAACGTAGACCATTTTCTTTTTAGAATATCCGTCATACTCTGTCTTTATTAGCTCGACTGTTCCACGCACTCTAACATTGTCTGTAACAATCTTGTCTGCACGAATGTGCTTCAGTATTGAATGTTCTTCATAAGCTACATCTCTTAACATACAATCGCTCCTTGTAGTAAAATAAAAACCCTGTGACGTTTAATCACAGGGTAATTATATCATGCAGTGTCGAACACTGTCAATAGGTTTTATAATATTTTAGCATTAAATTTGTGCACGTTCGTCTTGGTAAGATACTGTTCCATCTTCATGTAATTGTGTAATCTTGCATAATGCGTGTTGATAGATTGAGTTAGAGTAGCGTTTCGGTCTGAATTGGTTTCCTCTGCGATAGCCCACACACACCAAAAGCTGTCCTCGTTTGAACCAAGACTCCTCCACGGTTACTTTCTTACCTGTTTCAGCGTCATTCATAGACAATGTCTTATCATAGAAACTGAATTGTCCACTATGGAATTTAAGTGTAACTACCCCATATTCTGTTAATAGAGACACCGTGTGTTTGTTTTTGTCACGGTCGAGCACTGTACCACAGATACGAGACAATTCGAAACGAGGAATCTCTTGACCTCTCCATTGAGAGAATCCTGTAATAACTGGCTCTTCTGGAAGTTCATTGAAGTCCACAATTCCATAGCGTTCTTTATCAATGCCTGCTAATTCATGCTCAGAATAGTAGTAGTTCATTGATTCCATTTCCCATCTTGATTGATTGCCGTCCATGAGGTTACGCTTGATATCCTCAAAGACAATGTAATTGTATGTATCAATACAAGCAGGACTGTTTAACCACTGTGTAAATGGCTTAGTCTTCTGTTTTAATACATCCTCAAACGACCCTTTACGAGTTGTTTTTAAGGCTACGTTTACATATCCCTCTTCATCATAGAAGTAGTCACGACCTTCTTGTAATTCACCAAAGTTATTGAAGAAGAAATTGTTTGAGTATTCAGTCATTTCATGGTCACCACAGTTAATGACATGCCATACGATTGACTTAGATGATTCATCTTGATACTTTGGAAGTGTTTGAATGTATTTCTTGAAGTTGAACATTGACAACATAGGTTGGTATTCAGAAGGGATGATTCCCATTTCCATGACAGCATTAATGTTGGCTGTCGTCATGGTCTTCTTAGGTGGGTTTAACAGACGTAGGTAATCTTCTAAAATCTCAGCACGAGGTCGTTGCTCTAGGTCATCGAATGCCCCTGCTTTGATTAAGTTGATGGTCTGCGTAGATGACACTAAAGACTTCATCTGTTTCTTACCTGTTGATAATGTTACTTCTCGCTTAACCTCTACCATTCGCTCATGGAAGTCTTGTAAGCTCGCATATGGACGGTTTGCAATAATAGTAGCCGCTACGTCATTGTTGATTGTAGAGACTCCTTTGAAACCAAACATGATTGAGTTCGATTCTTCGTGAGGCGTGAACCCCACCTCTGCTTTATTAATGTGAGGTAGGTCAATAGTTACCCCGTGGAATTGTAAATCTGAAATCGCAGAAGCTACAACCCCATAGTTTGTCGTCTTCTCTTTCTTGTTATCTTCCTCTGACTCAGTATCTTGAGTGATAGCTCCAGATTCAAGGAGTAGCACTGCGGTATTCCAATAGATAGGAGGGTAGTTAGTAATTAACTCTAACTGTTGTAATAAGATGTGTGAGTATCCAATGGTATGCAGAATCGAGAAACTGTACCCTAACTGCATGCTAATCTGTTCGTCCCAAATGTAGTGTAAAAGTTTGTCGCTCGCTCCGTTGGCAATGCCTTGTTCAAATACCATCTCTTTGGCTTGTTGAATTAACTTAGGAACTTTCTTCGCACAACCTTTTCGAAGTTTATTTGACTGAACTACGTCAAAGTTTGCTACCTTCTCATCCATAGTTAAAAGCATCATACCCTCTTGTGAAGAGCATACTCCGTTGTCTTTGTCAAGGTGTTTACGAACTAACATAATCTCATCTTCTGTTAATCCATAGTCTTCCATGTCTTTGTACCATTCGTTAATGTCGTTTTTATAGCGGATATATTTATCCATAGGTTGTTCCTCATGGTCGCTCATAAGTCGCATTAACGAGTTGGCATTGGCAACCTCTAATAGAGATGTTGGTCGAATAGAAGACAATGCAACACTACCAACCTGCGAATCGAATTGGAACGCACTTATTAACTCTCCCTTATTTAATGCTTCATAATAGTGTGGGTTGTCATAATCACGAACGTCTGGATGAAGATACTTATTATATGTTTCTCGTAAAGTACCCTGCCACTCCATGTGCCCTGCTTCAATAAGTAATTCTGACGCAATTTGCAACATACTCATGGTTTTAGTGTTTAAGAAGTCCATCTTGATACTTCCTGTATATTCGTTATCTCCTAAGTCGTATTGGGTGATTAATTCCCCATTAGGAGCTTTCATGATTGCAGTATGTTTGTTAATGTCTGTGAAACAGCATACTCCACATGGGTGAACCCCTCGACCAGAGATAATATCTTCAATACCAATGGCTAATTCAAGTAATCCTTCATATTGATTTACTTGGTTAACAAATTCCGTTACTGGCTTTAAGTCTTTGTCTGGATTGCCATAGTATGTATCTTTCAAACTGTGTACAGACCCACGAGTGATAGGGATGAGTGACGATAAATAAGTTCCAATATCGCTCGATACTCCAATTCCTCGACAAGCTGTTTGAATAGCACTCTTAGAAGATTCTGTTTTAAATGTTCCAACTCGGACAACTTCTCCACCAAATGATTGGTAGTATTCTTGCACCTTACGGAAGGCAATGTCTCGCTTATGGGAGCTAATATCTAAATCCACATCGGGGAAGTCTGGACGCTCTGCACTAATGAACCTCCAATGTGGCATTTCGACTGGTTGTTTTAACGGGTTGATTTGAACAATCTGTAACAGATAGTTAATCTCAAACCCTGCTGCCGAACCACGAGAAACACCGACAAAAGATTCAGCTTCATCCCAAATAATGTCTACGAACTTCTGTAAGGTGATGAAATAACTACTCATGGTTGTTTGTTTCGCCTTAGAAATCCCTATTACCTCTTTACATTCTAGGTCTACCCTTACCAATGTCATTAAGTATTCTTCTGGAGCAATTCGTTCCTTCATCCCCTTTATGATAAGTGTATATAAATATCTATCGTATTCATTGTCCGACTCTCTCATGGCTATAATATTAGGGAATAACTCTTTTGTGATTAAAGAAACAATTTCTTCGTTGTAGAACCATGAAACAACAGGTGGTAAAGGTATCTCTGGAACTTCTTGATTAATGTGAAGGTCGTATTGCTCCACCGATTTATAAATAGCATATGTGTTACTAATACATTCTTCAACAAACTCGGGGTCAAGATATGAAAGTCTTGTATGTATCTCTTCACTACTCATGAAATAAGTAGAGTCATAGAAGTCGTCAGTTTCACGTCCTCCAGAAGCAAATGTTTCGTCATCTTCGTCTGATTTAAGGAATGCCTTGTGAATAGCCTTATCCTCTACATTGAGGTAATGTGCGTCTGTTGTAATGATAACTGGGATGTTATATGCCATGGCTATCCTTTGAGCGACTTTATTGTATAAAAGTTGGTCTTCCTGTTCACTTGGTTGCATTTCAATGTAGAAATCGCCCTCAAAAGCCCATGTACACCAAGTAAGGAAATCATGAATTTGACCTCTTAACTCGTCAATGGCTTGTTTTGCTTCTTGCTCTCCTACATGAACCTGCTCTTTTTTAAACGAGTCATTGTAGTACCCTTGCTCCAAGCACAATTCCATACGAGCGAACTGCAATGCTAGACGAGCAAATCTACTCCCAAGGCAGGCTGTTGAAGCAACTAAATGTCCTCGGTTGCCACCAACAACCTCCTCAATATCTGAGTAAAAGGTTGGAACTCTATCCATACCACGATAGCTAAATCCTCGTTTCCATGCCCTAGAGCTTAACTCTCTTAATTGCGAATGTCCAATCTCGTCTTTTGCAATAAGTATAAAGTGGTAGAAAGGAACGTACAATTTGTTTTCTAATTGATGGTTCATTTCTTCTTCACTCAATAAGTAAATCTCGTTACCGAGTATGTATTTAAAGTCTTGTGGGATTTTACCCTCTTTCTTCATGTCTTTGACTGTATTGATATATTTAACATGGTTGCTTAAACAGTCGTGGTTTGTAATGGCGAATCCTTTCTGTCCTAGTTGATTGGCAACATAGTCCACCATAACTGGAATTCTATTTGTAGAGTCTTTTAATCGAATGTTTGAATATTCGTCATGCGTGTGTAAGTTAATAAATTTATCCATATAAAACCTCCATTTTATTGTTTTGGATATGGGTTGGTGATGTCTAGCTTCTCTAGCTCTTTTTGTAGTAAGAGAAGAGACCGTTGAATGCGTCTTGAAATTGTACTCTGCAACACTCCAAACTCTTTAGCAATTTCTTGTTGATTGCATTCTTCAAAAAGATGTAGTTGGAGTAATTTCTGAACCTCTGGGGGTAGGGCAATCATCGCTTCTTTAACAATTGGAATTAGCAGGTTGTAATCCAAACAATCTAATGAAAGATTGGTTGGGAGCAGCTCCCCCATTTCAACAAAGTTCCCATCAACATGTGCTGCAACAGGCTTGTTTAGACGAGCACAATTAGTATAGTGAATATCACCATTTCTTTCTCCCCAAGACTTTCGAATCATGCTTTTAAAATCGTTGTCGATAATATATCCCAAGTATTTTATAAAACTACCGCTACCATCAAAGGTGTTGACCGCCTTGTATAAGGAGTACATTGAGCAAGAATAAAGGTCGTCTTTATCTTGCCCTGCTATATGGTAGGATTTTGACTTTTTAACTAGCATTCCTTTGTAACTCTTGACTGCTTCGTCAAAACTTATTTCCTTGTTACGTATCTTTAATATCTTTTCGTATTCTTCCTGTGGTGTCATTTCGACTCCTCCCTTCTTTTGTTTACAACGACATTATATAACAAAAAACACCCCGAGTCAAGGGTGTTTTATAATATTTTAGCGGAAATATTTTTAGAACATTACTTTGCGAGCTTGTACCTCACTCAGTACATCAACGATTTCCACTTGTGGGTATTCATTTCCATTAAACTTATTAATGGAGAACTTCCCAATAACTGTCAGTTTGAGTCGTTTATTCCCACTTGACAACCCATGAGCAGAACGGTGAATGATTTCATTATACAACGATTCTGACGCAAATCGTTTGATGAAGGCAATCTTTTCGTCTCCACGAACAATGTCAAACCTAATGATATTCTTCTTCTCACCCAAGAGCTTGATTTCCTCAGATGAAATATAAACATCTGTGATGGCAAACGTTGGTTCTGGTAGCGTATTTGCCCACATGTTCTTCCATTGTCCAACCTGCTTCACATGTTTCTCTTTTAAGCGACCCACAGCAATTTCATAATCAACATGATACACGTCTTCAATTACCACGTCTTTTAACTGTTCATTGACCTGTGTGCGTAGTGTTTCTACATTGGCTTTAGGCAGTGAAAATCCAAATGCAGAATCATGTCCCGACACCGATTCAAATTGTCCAGTTTCCAATAGGAATAATCGTAGATTGTCAACGGCAAATCGTGAATAGTTACGACCAGAGCCACCATACGACGAATCATCATTCTTTTTGTCTCGCAACAAGATAACTGGACGTTTGAATTGAGAAGCAAGTTTGTTGGCAACAAGTCCTGTATGAGACTGAGCCAGTACATCTGTCACGTCCATCATAATGATTTTCTCTTCTGCTAACCCCTCTGCTTCAATGTGGTCTAGCATGGTGGCAACAGATTTTTTGATTTCACGGTCTTGCTTCCCTTTAATACTCTTACATACTCGCACCATTGCTTTCTGTAAGGTTTGAATCTCAATCTGTGGATTAGGATTCTTGGCTGACTTGCGTGGCTTATACTCAACTTCTGCTCGGAATCCCGCAAGAGCTTCCCACACACGAATCTTCTCTTCTTGAGACCCACCACGAATAGCACCGTTGATTAATGGGGCAATATACCAACTGATACCGTGTAAGGTGATTTCGTCTCCTAAGCTGAACTCTTGTTCAATGGCAATCTCTTTTAAGAACTCATTACATTGTCCAATCAGCTTAATTCCTTCTAATGCAAGGAATCGAGTTTCAAAGTTGCGTAAGTCCATACTATCTGCAACAAGACCTACTGCAACCAAGTCTAAATAATAATTTGCAAAATCAAAACCATACATCTTGTCAAATTCACGACAGAATTTGTAAACCACTCCTACCCCCGATAAGGTGTTGTTGGGATAGTGTCCGTCGTGGCAGTTGATAACACAGGCATGAGTGTTGTATTCTCCTTCAAATTTATGGTGGTCAAGGATAATAATATCCTTACCTTGGTCTGCTAAGTATTTGCTCATTTCAACATCATTAGTTCCTGCGTCTGGCACAATTAATAAATCAAAATCAAAGCCCGCAATAGCCTTCTCGGTAATACCGTGTTCCTTACCAACGTGTGTAGAGTAAGTTGCTTCTACTCCTAAGTCGGTTAAGTATTGGAACATAAAGGCGGCAGAGGTAAAGCCATCAACGTCTGAGTCAATAATAATGTGGATACGGCTACCATTGTTAATGTGCCATGCTAGCAACTCAAGCCCCCACTTCATGTTGTTAAATAACATCCCATCATGAATACATGACGGGTCTAAGTTTAATAATCCTTGAGGATTTGCTACCCCACGCTGTTGTAATAACAGCTCTAATAATTCCGTGTCTGCTACATAACTATAATCTTTATTCTTAACAATATACTTCATATTCAAATCCTCCCGTTATTCGTCAATTAGTTCATCAAATTGTGACGTATCACTAATTAAGTATTTCTCATTCAGTAGTTCTTCAAAAGTGGCAATCCCTCTGTCGATAGGTGCATCTTTATAACCGATTCTATCATCCCAACACAATACGACAGATACTTGACAGTAATTCATAAACATTGCCGATAATCTTTTGAGCTTTTTAACATATGACACGAAGCCAAGATATTCCTTACCTTTTTTGGTCTCTAAGCATTCTAGGGTGTATTGTTTATCAAGGCAAAAGATGACCTCATTGACCCCAAGGTTAAGCAAGAGGTCTCTTTGATACAAAGACATGTTCATGCTACATAGTGCAACAGTGATGTTTTTGTCTCTGCCGTACAATGTTTCATAAAGTAAACAACTCTTCTCTGATTCAAAGATAATAGCTCGCTTATGTCTTCTGATGTTGTCTTGATTCTGATATATCCCATATAAATTGTGAGACATAGGATACCGATACGTTAATCCTTGCACAGTAATGGGCATGTACTTTCTTCCGTTGTTAACTTCATAATCATTATAACTTCTAGCTCGAATTCCAACCAGATTACCATTGATGTCTCTATGAGGGATAGTTGCTCGATTCTGAGACGGGTAGTACCCGATTTCAAATAATTTAGCGGCTTCTTCTCCAATCCCCTCTTTATACCAATCTAATGGATATACAGGCATGAATACATTAAGAATTGTTTCTGAAAAAGCAGGAAGTTCAATGCTTTGTTTCTTAGGTTTGTATAAATGTATACTTAAGAATTCTAAATCTTCATTTTCAATTTTTAGGGTTTGGAGACCCAACTTTCTCTTGCCAAGTGCAACACCTTTGCGTTTGGCAAGATATTTGAAGGATTCTCCAAAGTCCATATTTAATGCTCCACTAACTACGTCAAAAAGACTCAGAGAGCCACAGCAACTGAAACACATCATTAATCGTGATTCGGGATAATATAGCAACTTCTTAGAGTCTCCTGCCATGGCAGACTGTGTTAAAGTATAAGTTCCCTTGATGGTCTGGAGTTGGGTAAGTTGACCCTAAGTCCATCATTAAGTTAATCACATCTTCCGTTGAATACAACTCTAATAATTCATCTCTATCCATGTCCTTCCTCCTCTCTTAATCAGTAACTTCGACTTCATACTGGATTAGTGCGTCATACAGATGAGAAGGAATATTGCCCCTATATTTCTCTGCCACTTCTTTAATATACTTCTCTTTGTATTCTTTATAGGCTTCGAACGCACCCTCGGGGGTGGTAAAAGTCCCAATGGTGATAGTCTTCCCCAATAGCTGATTATTACATCGAGAGTAATACATCCTGTCTTTTTTATGATAGCTGACACCTATTGGCAATGCCCCTCTAATGGCATTGCTTTTGACAAACAGTCCGTTAATGGTTTCTGGAACAAATACACAGGTGTCGGGGGAATAAACCTTATTGCCCTTTACAAGAATATCCTTGTCCAAGTGCATTTGCTCCCCCTCTATCTCATAATAGTTGTCTTCATACCATTTGGCAAAGTTTTGGAAATTGTGCCATCCCTCGTATACAGAGCAATCCATATAAGTGCTCCTGCTCGCCAAGCAAGAGTTGCTATAACAGCGTGCCATCATGCTATGCCATACTTTGTAGGTCTTTGTGTGTTTTCTTTTATGACTTGCCAGATACTCTCCAACCCCCAAGCAACCTACCCCATATACAGAGGGGTGAAAGGGGAATGAGACTCTCCCCTTTAAAATTGAGCCAAGTTGAGCATTGGTTCTATATCCATTGTCAAATTCAACTGTCACATTGCGACTATTAACATAATCTACAATCTTGATATTGTACCCCTCATTTGTAGTGAAGGTCTGGTTCATGTATTCATGTTTTTTACTTCTATTTGTCATATGCCCCTCCTAGAATCCAATACGTTTTCTTGTACCTAAAGTTGGAGCAGGTTCTTCTTCATTTAAGAAGTCTAACTCCGTATCATCAATTATAGGAAGTTCAGCAAATGGGTCTTCTAACTCTTCTATTGCTTCTTCTACTTCTTCTTGTGGTTCAAATTCAACTGGAATAGCTTGTAGCAATCCATTTTCATCGTATTGCAATACATGGCTTTCATCGCCTTCATATTGAGCCATCATAGCGTCATTGTAGGCTTTTACTTGCTCCTCGTATTCTTTTAGGGCAATTTCTTCTTCTGTTAATTCATCTTCTTCCTCTTCTTTATGGAAACCACTAATGTCTTCATCTGTTAACGGTGCGTCAATGTCCTCATCTTCAACAATCTCAACAAGTTCTCCTGTTTCAGCGTCTAATGAATACCCTTCTGGAGCTTCTTGTTCTTCTAAGCTACCATACTTCTCGTCATACTCTTCTTCTGTTAAGGCTACGATATTAGGCATTAAGTATGTTTTATCAACATTGATAGGAGCATATGATTCATCTGTACAGAATAAATCTACATATTCCATTGTTCCTAAATCTTGATATCCCCAAATCTTAATGTTCTTGAATTTACCGCCACGATTCTTGTAGATGTTGTATCCAATGTTAGGAACACAACGACCATTGTTCAATCCACACTTCTCAATTAATGGCTCTAATAACTCAATCTCTTGTTTGGTAGGAGCAAACGAAGTCATCCCTAAGTCACATTTATTAGGAAGTGAACGAGCACCTTTTACGGCACGTTGGTCACGAACCCCCTCTGCACGTGCTAAGTCAGTAGTTTGAGTAAATCCAATCATGGCAATGTCAAAGCGTTTAGCCATGTTCTTAACATTAGTAGATAAGTTTAATAACACTTGGTCTTCACGTACACCCATTCCACGTGTTGTATGAGTGAACTCAGTTGTTAATGCAGATGTTAACTCTAAGTAGTCAATAGCAACTACTCCGATATTGTATTCTGTCTTGTAGTGTTCAATAGTGTGAGATAAGAAAGAGATGTCATAGTTCTCTTCATCTTCTAAGTATAATGGAGTGTCTTGTAGAATCTTAATCGCTCGTTCTACACGTTGACGCTCATCTGGTGTCAGAGTATTTGCATGGATTTTATCTTCGTCCACACCCGATAAGAAAGCCCACATCATTGGCTCTAACTCAGTGTATAAATCCATCTCTGTACCTATGTATAAACTTGCCACAGGAGTGTGTGGGTTGCGAACAAATGCTCTCTTCTTAAAGTCCCATAGATAAGGAGCAGAAGTTAATAATAGGCGTTTAATCGCCACCCTCGTTTTTCCGCAACCAGAATCACGGGTTTCGAGCATGAATGTTCCTCGTCGTAGTCCACGCATGATAGTGTTTAGATATGCAGACTCAGTAGCAAATCCAAATGAAGGAGCTAAGGCTAATTGCTTTAATAACTCAAATGCGTTGTCTCCTGCTTTACGACGAGCTTCTTCTGCTCGTGTTACGAATGGTCGTTTAGCAGATAGGTTGACTGAATCGAAGTATCGAATAATATCATCAATAGTTAGCAAATCGAAGTTCTCACGTTGAATACGTAACGCTTCACAGTCTAGCTCAGTCATATCTAATAGAGCTGATACATCTTGACCATTCTGCATTTTAATACGTAGGAACGAGAACTTACGAACAATCCAATAGTAATAGTCGTAGTTGTGTACATTAGCGTCTTCTAGGATACTTGTAATCCATTCAGCTCCGTTCCACTCTTCAAACATCTTCTTATGTCCAACTGGATTGTTGTTCGCCAAGTATGTTTCTACATCTCCCAAGCTGATAGCCTTAAGACCTTGTAAACCTAAGTTGTAGATAGAAATAAACAATGTCTTGTGAATTGGTGAGACAAAGTCAAACTCTGCTACCTGCATTTCTCGTGAGCTTAGACGTTGTGGTTCAAGCATTAGACATCCTAGGACTTGGCAACAAGCTCTGGTGTCATAGTATTTCTCAATGGTTTCCTTTTTAATCTTCATTAGTATCTCCCCAATCTACTGTGTCAAAATTTAACGGTTCTCGTTTCTTCCATCGTTCTGGCTGAGTGCGTTGCACATAAACCTCTTTCTCTTCTTGGTTATATTGGTCATACTGTTGTTTAAGTGAATACTGTTTGTATATAAATGCCTTTGCTCTATCGTAGTAATATGGGATAATCCCCAATCCTGCGTCATCTTTGACAGGCTTCCCAAGAATCTCATGGTAATATCTTAGGGTGTGATACATTCCAATGTCTGTATATTCCCAGTTGTCTCGATAATCCTTTAACTGTTTATACATTTGCCCAGTTAAGTTGGGGATACGATACAGCCAACAGATGTATTGGAACAGTATGTCCCAATCTGATAGTTGTTGGTGATTTCGCTCCTCTGCACATGCAGGGCAGTAGTAGCGATTCCCCAATTTGACGGTTTCGTCTTTTGGGTTCATCTTGTCACAAACTGGACATTTAACTTTCCGAGCCATATGTTCACCTCATTTTCTTTAAAAAAAGAGAGGGGGAAGTTCCCCCTCTAATTGCTATAAAATACGGATTTTATCGTCTTTTTACGAAAATTTATGTCCGAATTATTCGGGAATTTTATGCACCTGCTGTTTCTAAGAACTCAGCTAAATCGTTGTAAATAGCATGTAAGTTCTCTAATTGAGATGGCTTGGCTTCTGATACTGGGATACCATCTAAGTGACGAGCTACCACATCTTCCCACACATCTAAGCGGTCAATGTTTGCTAACTGGTCATACTGTCCTGCTAAAGCACTGATTGTTTCTTCATGGTTCATTTGAATAGAAGATTGATACATTTCTTGTTGTCCTGCGAAGTCTGTTACCTCTCCGCTTGTTGCGTCAATCTCACGTTGAATACCTTCACGAATTGCTTCGATTAAGTTCCCTGCCGAGAATGTTTCTAGGTATGTGTCCATGTAGTCGAAACGAGAGCGAGCGAAGAATTGGTCTGTTTCTGCTAACCAAGCCGATGAAGGGATTACTTGGTTGTTTTCGTCTACTCCGTTTGGTGTTAAGTAAGCAACAACGTCGCATACGTCAATGATTGGGTCGATATTACGTTTATCTCCTTTAGGAGTAATGAATCCTGTCTTATGGTCTACTTGACGGTGTCCGATGAATAAGATAGTGTATCCTTGAGAAGTTAAGTCCATTACTAATCCTGCGATTTCTTTCTCGTAGTAACCCCATAAACCATATCCACCTTTACCTTCTGAGATATCAGCTACGTCATACTTTTGACATAACCAACGTTGGCACATAAGTCCTAACTTCTCAGCTCCGTCGATTACGATTGTAATTGGTTCTTGTTCCAATGCTTTTAACCATTGTGGGTTAGTAGTTAATGTTCGCACGTGCATTTTAACATCTGTGTAAGTTGCAGTTTTTAATACTAATGCTCCTTGTGTCCCGTTCATACCTTTTTCTAAAGGAATTACAACTGGGTTGGGGAACTTAACTGCATTCTTAGTCTTACCAAGATTATTTCCTCCGTAAGTGAACACAATTTTACCACGGATAGAAGGGTCTAATTTAGACACTGTTGCACGTCCTTTCATTGTTGTTTCTGCTAATCCTGCTAATAATGAACTAATAGCCATAAGTATATCTCTCCTTAATATTTAATCTTGTATGTTTGCAAAATCTCCTTGTAGAGCAACCAAAGTTTCATTTCTCCATTTAATTGCTTCTTCAAGTGTCTTAAATGTTTTACTGTGCTTCTTCTCTTTCAAAGAAATCTGCACTCGATATGTTCCGTACTTGGTTAATCCAATATTTTTAATACCTAGTGAATTATTTGACATTAAACCTCTGTTACAGTTGTTGCCAGAATGGTTTGTTATTCTTAAATTTGATAGTCGGTTATCACTCGGGTTTCGGTTAATGTGGTCAACCACCACTTTATGCCTAGAAAGGTGAGCATTCATTAGATAGCGGTGAAGTGCATAGCGGTTGCCGTCAATTAGGATGTAATAATAATCTTTCGAAGTATGTTTCCCAATCTTTTTGTCTCTGACCTGTTCTACACAGGAATCAGAAATTATTGTTTTACCATTGGCAACCCCATGATTATCATAGGTTATAATGGTTGCTGTTTCATCTCCATTTAAGATGATTTCATTATTGTCAAATTTGCTACGTGTACATAAGACCACTTTTCCATGTCTTCTGACTTGCCAATAATGTTTTTCACAATAGCCGTTTGCATAGTGCTTTTTGTCACATTCTGACACACAACAGGTCTTTCCTGTTTTGCTCATTGTCGTCCTCCATTATTGGGAGAGAGAAGAAATCTCTCTCCACCATGTTATGTATATTGGCACTGCCCTAAGTATGATTTAGATTAGAACGCTGGCACTCCTTCTGGACGTTTAGGTGCAGTTGGCATTGTTGGTTTTGCAGGAGCTACAGGTCGTCCTGCAACTGGAGCAGTCGGTGCAACAGGCTTGGTCATTGCAGGTGCTGTTGGACGTGCAACTGGGCTTGGTTTAGTTCCTCCTCCTAATCCTACTCCACGAGAGTTAGTTTGAGAACGTTGTTCGTCTTTTTCAATTTCTTGCTGTTTGCGGTTTTCACGTTCAACTAAAGCGGCTTGGATTTGCTCACGAGTGTACATTTTGTCTGGGTCAGTTACGATGTCTCCTCCAGTTGTTACAAACTCACGAACTGATTCTTTCTTAGTTTCAATCTTAGCAATTCCTAATGTACCACCTTTTGAAATTTGTGTTTCAATGAATTCGTAGCGGATATCTCCCCAGAATACATATGTTTGTTCTGGATATACTCCACCTAATACATCATCTGCGAATGGGATTACTGTTCCATCTTCTGTCACAATATCTTCTGCAATCATCTTGATTGGCATTGCTGACCCACCGTATACAGGCACATATCCTTCAATTACAGTACGACCAGTTGGCATATCATTTTTGATTTCTTGAACAACGTCATTTACGAACATTTCAACTTCAAACTCAGCTTTGTATTGGTCTGGAGTTAAGTTGTCCTTAATTGTTAACTTACCGAATCCTAATTCGAATGAGATGTTTTCACGTAATTGTCCATCTTGGCAGTAAATGTTATCCGATAAACGAGGTTGGAAGTCTTTGCTACCCCAAATAGATACTTTAGTTGCTAACTCTTCTGTTACATCTGGTGTTGCCATAGTTGGGTAAGTTCCATCCATGAATTTGCTTAATGTTTCGAACATGTGGTTTGGTTCACCTTTTTTAGTTAATTGGTTAGCACGAGCTTTAACTGTGATTTCACGAGTTTCCCCTGCTTTTACTACTAATTTACCACTAATGTATGTATATTCTCCATTTTCGTTTGCTCCAGAGTTCACTTTGAAATCTGCTTCTTTAACTGCACCTGCTACTGAAATTTTGTTAATTGCTTGTCGTAATTCTGTTGTCATGTAAATCGTCTCCTCTTAATATGAATTTTAATATTTGTGGTCTTACATGAGTTATCATCAATGCCCTTCTTTATTATACCATTTTTGTTGAACTTTGTCAACATATTTTATAATATTTTAGCAAGTTTTGTCGCTTTCTTGCTGTAACTCATCCATAACCACTTGCAATACAAATTCGTATGGATATTCGTCAGTAATCTCGTAAACACATATCTCACTTCGTGGATTGGTTTTGTCGTAACCTCCAGTGAAGATTAGTGGTTTTACTACTTTGTAATTGTCATCCACCCAAAATCCGTGAGCAGTCATTGCATCAAAACAACTTTTTACGCTCACACCATCTAAGTCGAACTCTCGTTTAGTTGGATTATAGTGTTTGACAACTACCATACAATGTTCAATCATTGTTTGTTTAACACCCTGTGACTGTAGTGTGTATTTAACATAATCACCAACATCTGCCTTACGTTGACTGCGTTGAATTGCAGTGCGAACATTAAGGAAGTTGTTTAACATCGGTAACACTCCAGTTCGTGTCTTCCCTAGCCATGATAGGCTTTGATTCTTTCTGAATGGATGTTGCTTTGCATGATATTTGTCATACAATTCAAGTGTTTCCGCATTCAGTGTAATTACAGTCTTATGACTGTTTCGATACTCATTCATTAGCTCAGTGCTCATTTAATCACTCCGTGTATACATTGTATCGCTCCTTTCATTTTTCAATCTCTCATCAAGAATCTTATTAAGACTCTTGGAGAACAACACTGATAGAGGGGAAAGATTCATTTTTAGATTTTTATTTACAACTATCAATGTTGTTCGCCAAGACCCTTAGTAGGGGGTTAGAGTCTTGGGGAAGAGTATCACGAGGGTTTTTGTATTGGGTAATTGGAGGAGAGTGATACTCTTCCCCAAGACTGGTTCGAAGTGAACCGCCTTGGTACTCTTTTATTTTACATTACTCGACTTGATTCGTCAAGCATTATTTTATAATATTTTAACTATTTTTAATAGAAGATATTTAACGCATTTAAAACATCTAAGAATCCATCATCATAGGTTCCCGCAGGGAAACATGTGTTTGACGTGATAATCTTATTAATCTTACCTTTTAAATGGTCTGTCCCAAAAGGCAGGATAGCATGTGCAACACATAGCGTGATGGTGCAGTTTGGATACTTGGCTCTCATAATGTCTGCTACGTTCACAAAAGTGCGACCTCCATCACAAATGTCGTCATAGATAATAAAATCTATAGGGTCGTTAACCACTTCTCCAGTGAATGTGTCATCTTCTATAATGCGAGATTTTACTCCGTCTACTGTACGAACCTTTTCAATTACATAGTCAGAGTGCAGATTTAATTTCTTGTTGCGAGTGTCAGCTCCCTTGTCTGGGGCTACAATTAAGAACCCCCTTGGCAACATATCGTTGATTTTAGGAGAAAACCACTCTGTGTTATACTCAAGGGCAGAAGGAATGTTATGAGGGTCAATGATGTGCACGTTGTGAAGGTGTGCAATCATGTCTTTGACTACAGAGAATAGCTCTGGTTCTAATCCAGTTTCTCGCTCTTGTCGTCCATATGCCACATACCCTATTGTTGTACGCAGTTTTGCCCCTTGCTTATAAGCAAAGCGTGTAAACACAATGGCTTTCTCTAGGGTGCTCATTGTAGCGTATGGAATATACAAATGAATGTATTTCCCATACTTTTCACAAATATCATAGGTCACTCGATACTCTCCTGCTCCCCACTGGTCTAAATCAACCACTGTCATGCCATGGACAGTTTTGACATAAATATTACTACGAAAATCATCTGTTAATCGTTTTACATCCTGTCGGTTCATCTTATCGGTCTCCTAACTCTGAATTGTATCGGTCTTTAACTTCCTGCCAAGTGAAGTCTTTTACTAATTGTCCATCCTTAAACACTGTTTGTAATAAGTCTTGTGGATGTCCACCTTCGACCGTTTTATATTGTCCATCTTCTTTGATGACGGATACAAAGCCTTGATATGATTTCTTCCCTTGGTCAGTGATAGGGTCTTTCATAATAGGAATCCATTTGCCATCACGACACACGCAAGTCGCTTTGAATGCCGCTCCTAAAGTATCTCGAGTGTGATTGCGTAAGATTCCACCTACCCCAATTACTAAGTTTTCCGCACTATATCCTAGGTCTTTTAATGTTTCTAACGTCTTCTCGAAACGTTCTAAATACATTCCATCCCCGTAGATTAGTCCTACATGTGAATCCAATACTTTGTATCCTTTTGAGTTGACTGTGTGACCAAATATTTTATCTAACATATGGATTCCGCCATGAGTTTGACAGCTTTCTTCACAATACTTTCTCAATGTCTTATCAGTGTACTCGCCACAAATGATGTGATATGGATTACCACTGTCTGGTCGAAATACCACTTTACCATCACGAGCCATAATGCGGTCTTTTAGTTGTAGCGTCATGTTATCCATAACATTGTACCAATTATATGTATCTGAAACGATTGAAACAATCCCTGTAGGGTAAATATCTAACATGTTCTCAAATGCTTTAATTTCATCTTCTCGTCCAAATGAACACATTACAGAGTGTTCGCTAGCAGGCACTGAGCAGATTACCATTCCTTCTGCATTGTAGAACTTGCGAATTAATGGAGCTGATACGATTGTGTCAGAACCATCGAAGTTTAATGCGTGAGCCATTCCTGTAAAAGCTGCTCCCTCTGGAGTCATTGCCCCACGTGAACCAAAATCATGAACAGCGAATGGTCGTAAGAAGTCGTTGTCTGATGTTTCTGCAAAGTACTTATCAACAATGCGACGATACTTTAAGCTACAAGCTCCTGTTGCTAAGGCTGACCACCATTTTAACAATAATGTTTCTACGAACCCTACTACCCAGTGGAATCCTGCAACGGTATTTTGAATTGTACACACTGCATTTGGCATTCCCACAACACTACCCTCTGGTAATGCCTTAATCTCTAATGGTAAGTATCCTAAGTCTACTAAAGCCATCAACTTTGTTTCAGTATCTGGGTGATAGATTCCCATTGCTTTTGCTTCTGCAATTAGCCCTTCGACATCACCTTTTAAAATTGGTTGCATTAAGTACTCTTTAATTAGGTATTGTAACCCAACAATCGGTGTCTCAGTGAAGTATCGGTCACTGCGTAATTGTAATACTGAGTAAACATATTCTGTGTCGCTTGGGTACTGGCACATATGTCCTAGCTTGTAAGCGTCACAATCCCAAATAAAACTTCTGTGGTTATAATTCATGTTCATCTCTCCTAACAAGTATTAAGAACTCACTCTCTCTTTTTGAATCAGTTCTTGATTGCCAATACCTACCATGGTAGGTACTGACTGTCAAAAACTATTTCCTAGGTGCATTTAAACTATATCATAGATTGTCATATGTTGTCAATCTATTTTATATTATTTTGACGAAATTAATCCTTTTAAGAAACTTCCGAATGGAATTACTGTTACTGCCATTACTGACACCACAACCCATTGCACTAAGTTCATTGGGGTTACTGATAAGAATTCTCCTCCAATGAGTGTTAACACTACTAAGATGGCAACGATAGCAACCATAACCTTAGCGAATGTTTTGTTTTCATCTAATCCCTTGAATACATTTGAATCCATGCTACGCACATTGAATCCATTGAATACAGACATCAACATGAATAGTGCGAAGTATCCTGTTAAATGTGCTTGACCAAACATGTCTTTGAACATAGGAACAAATAAGAATAATAAACTTAATACTGCCATGAATGCTCCCATAGCACCTACTTGAATCATCATAGCTTTATCTACGATTGATTGTGTACGAGACTTTGGCTTCTCATTCATGTACTCTTTTAATGCAGGTTCTCCACCTAATGCCATAGCCCCTAAGCTGTCCATTACTAAATTGAGGATTAGCAACTGGATAATGTTTAATGGCTCTTGGATACCGAAGAATGGGCACACTGCACAAATAAATACTGCTACTACGTTGATTGTTAATTGGAACTTGATAAACTTTAAGATATTGTTATAGATAGTACGACCATATAACACCGAGTCTGCGATTGACTTGAAGTTGTCATCTAAGATGATGATGTCTCCTGCTTCTTTCGCTACATCTGTTCCAGACCCCATGGCAAACCCTACGTCTGCTCGTTTTAAGGCAGGACTGTCGTTAGTTCCGTCACCTGTCATCCCTGCTACAAGTCCTAGCTCCTGTGATAAACGAACCATACGTGACTTGTCTGTTGGCAATGCACGAGCAACTACCTTTAAGTTTGGAATGATTGCTTTTACTTCTTCATCTGATAAGTCCTGTAATTCACTTGATGTTAATACCACATCTGTGTCTTTGGTAATTAATCCTGCGTCTTTTGCGATTGCTACTGCTGTTTCTTTGCGGTCTCCAGTAATCATGACTACTTGAACACCTGCATTTTGTACTTCTGCAATGGCTGTTTTAGCTTCTGGACGAACATCGTCACGGATACCAATTACCCCTAATAAGCTCATCTCTGGTGATAATTCACCTGCTACTAACTCTCCATGAGCATAACTGATAGCAAGTACACGGATTGCATTGTTAGCCATTTCGTCAACAATAGTGTTGATTTTGTTGCGTTCTTCATCTGTAATATTGATACATTTGTCTAATACTCGTTCAACTGCACCTTTGTATAGCGTTAATGTACGACCCATTGCTGTCTCACATTGAGTTGCCATGAACTTCTTAGCAGAGTTGAATGTTTCCACTTTTACTACCTTTAAATCTTCATGCTCAATATCTTTAACATATTGTAATAAAGCGCGGTCTGTCATGTTCCCACCTGTGATTTCACCGTCTACAATCATAGCCGAGTTGTTAATCTTTAATGATGTGGCAACTAACTTCTGCATACCTTCGTCTAATCCAGTGATTGAATCAAACTGGTTTCCGTCCTTGTCAATGAAGTTTACTACTTCTAACTGACCTTTAGTGATAGTTCCTGTTTTATCTGAGAATAAGATGTTTAATGACCCCGCTGTTTCAATACCTACTGCCTTACGCACTAATACATTGTGTTGCAACATCTTTGAAGTGTTTTGCATTAATACAATTGCAATCATTAAAGGTAATCCCTCTGGTACTGCCATAACTACGATTGTTACTGATACTAATAAGGCATTTAACACGTCTTTAGCCATTAATGCGAATGGTTGTGCCAACCAAGACTGTAGCCCGTTACTTAAGATTGAGTTACCTAAGATAGCTAATCCAATAACTACTGCTCCGATATAACCGAATTTAGAGATTTGCTCTGCTAAGTGTGTTAACTTAACTTTTAATGGAGAGTCAACCTCTTCTTCTGTCATCTCTTCTGCCATACGTCCCATCATAGTGTTTGCTCCAACCTTGGCTACTTTCATAACACCTTCCCCGTCAGCAACTAAAGCTCCACGTAACATCATGTGAGAGTCTGTCATTTCACCATTTGCAAAGTCATAGAAGTCTGTTGGAATCTTTTTAACTTCATCTGACTCACCGTTTAACGCTGAGTTGTCTACCTTAATGTTCCCATCATATAAGAATCCATCTGCATGAATCTTCTCTCCCGATTGAACTAAAACAAAGTCTCCAACCACCAAGTCGTTAGTGTCAATGATTTCAATTTGTCCATTACGGCATACCTTACAAGTCTCATGAGAGTTCTCTTCTTTTAACTTGCGGTATTCTCCATCTGAAACCATTGCAGTCTTTGTTGAAATAAGTGTTACGATTGTCACAGAGATTAAGATACCAATGACTTCAAACCATTCTGTGAATCCAAAGGCAGCGATTACCGCCATTAACACTGTAATTCCCACTAATAATTTTAACATTGGGTCTTCAAAGTTTGCCAACCATTCTGTCCAAAACTTCTTTGGTTCTGCTTCTGCAATCTTATTATCTCCAAATAGCATGCGTTGCGATTCCACTTCTGCGTTTGTTAATCCATTAATATTCTTCATAAGTATAGTTGCTCCTTTGTTCTAAGTATAGTATTTATTCTAAGTATCTCATTTAGTAGGTTGAGGGGGTCATCCCCTCATATGTATTAGTATCGTTTTGATTTTGAAGCTAAGTCACGTAAGTCGCTAACAATCACTCCGTCACCTAATGCAACAAACTCAAACTTCCCATTTCGTTCAACTAATTTACCGACCACAATTCCTGTTTTCTTGTCATAGTCTTCTGCTAAGTTGAAGTATGCCAACTCAATACCTTTGTCATCATACACTCGCACATAAGAATTATTAATCATGTTGAAGTGCTGACCCTTGCTCTTCGCTTGGAAGATGTTTAATGCTAAGTATAATGTATCTGCAAATCCAACAGCATTCTCAAGGTTAATGGTAACTGTTTCATTGTCGCTCTTGTTCTTACCACGAGACCCCACTGTGTCATCTCCGCTTGATTTAGCAACAGTTTTACCTACTCGATTCTTCATTGTTTGATTGCGGAATGTACACTCTCCAACTAATGTTCCATTCTTGAAGGCAAATACCGAAGCGTCTACATCAATGTTTCCTACATACACTTCCTCAGTTGCTGGCTCTTCGTAAGTTTCAATCGTTCCACCAAATCCAAGGAATCCTCCAGTGCGACGAGTTTTCGTTACTGTTCGTGTAATAGTTACATAGCCCGAATCAGACGCTTGCCATCCACATCCTAATTTAATAGTCTTTAATGCTTCTTCAACCCCTTCAACATCTTTTGTTAAGTTAATTCCTTGATTTTTAGTTAAGTTAATAGCCATTAATATCGTCTCCTTTAAAATTCTAATTTTGTTTGCCATCAATTTGTTTATATAACTTTTGAAGAATGCGTTTTATTCTGACACACTCTTCTTTTTCTTCATCTGAAATCACTTGATACCACTTATAATGGTCTAATGCTCTTACAAGTAGTTCAATATGACACTTATTAAAATCCATTTTACCACTCCTTAAATGTCTGTTAACTTCTGATTTTATTTACTTATTCTTCTTCAACACAGCGAATACAAACATACTCGCCAATCTCGTTTTTTCTAATACAGTCTGCACAATATAAGTCCCCACAAACTTCACATCTTATATACTCATCACCCTCATTAAGTATTGTTAAACAATTCGCACAAAAGTCACAAACTTCACCACTATATATACGTTCGTTCATTCTTTAACCTCATTTCTGTATAAAAATTTAATTTTATTTACCATCTTTACAATTGTTGCAAATGCACTCACCATAAGAACCGCAGTCCTCACAAAAATATCTTCCACACTTCTCGCACTGAACGTCAGAGTCAACATCATTCCAAAAACAAAGTTCGCAAGTAACTAAATCAAATTCTTCCACTTTTATCACCTCATAAATTTATTTTTAAACTTATCCCACCAAAACTCTGGGATGGTTAATAGGACTTTAAAACCAAACCAGTTGATTAGAATTATCCAAACACCGATTATCGTAAACAAATTAACCAAGAAGTTTTTCAAGTATCTCATAAATCATCTCCTCAAAATGTATTTAAAAATTAAATTTTATTCACTTTTAACATTCACAATACCCTGCAACCTCACAACTAAAAACAACTCCCATTGATGATAGATATTGCCATTCTTTCAATTCCTTTTTGTATGGAAAAGTTTCATTCTTCATATCGTTTATAAAACTATCCCAATTATCACTAATAAATTTAATAAAACCATCATTGTTACCTCGTTGTCGGTATCTTCTAACATATTCATCTTTTGCTGTTAATTCTGGGTAAACCAATACATATCTAACATCAGCTTCTTCTAACGCTTTTCTAACAACGTCATGACTACTCACAAATATAATATCAACTTTACCGATGTTCTCTTTAATATGTTTTATATAATTATTTGGAAACTCTGGGTTTCTTTCTTTTGTATTATTTCCATTTTCATCTTTTACCCAACTAAACTCACTACTATCACTATCCAAACATACTCTCCCATGATACTTTTGGTCTTTAAAAAATTCTGTTTTCCCAACCCCAGGGAATCCGCTAATAATTGTTGTTTCTTTCATCTTCATCTTCCTTTCAATGTGCATAAAAGTATAAGTTTACCAACTAATTTTTAGGGTTGCATAAGTACTTCCCTTGTCAATGGAGGTTTTAAACCCTTGTTCGCTTAGATATTGCGAGATAAACTCAACCCTCTCTTGGTCGCCCCCGTAATAGGTCACCTTTGTACTGCTTTTACCTTCTTCACAAGCTCTTTCTATTGAACACTGCACCTCATATATTGCGGTTCTTGCACTTCTTAACTTTCCTTGTCGGGTTTTCTCTCGAACCTTGTCAATGTAGCTTTTCTTCTTAAAGAACATATCCATCCTCCTTTTAAGAGAGGGGGTCAATTACGACCCCTTACTGCCACTCTGTCTCAGTAAAGTGCTGTGGCATTAGTGCCCTTTACTCAACTAAAAACCTCTTGAAGTCAATGCTCCTGTTAGAGACATTACTGGATGAGATAAGTTCTCAAACTTCCATGCTCCATTGTCACGAACCACACGGGCTAACTCACAAGTTGTTTGACCGATTAAGTCTTTGTCCAACTTAAATGAAGCCAATACTCGATTAGTGTCTAAGTCAACAATCTTAGCTGTTGAGTTTGCAATCTTACCGAAGTGCAATCCTTTAGAAGCTCCATTGTAGATATCTGCTACTAAGACAATCTCGGTGAAGTTTGCAGGCACTTTGTTTAAGTCGATGTCAATTACTTCATCATCTACACCAAGTGCATGAGCTCCGTTACGAATGTCTCCACTGTGCTTTACTGCTCCACTTTCATGTTGTAAGTTGTTGAAGAATACAAAGTCTGTATCTCGTTTTCCACGACCATTTTCTAATAACATGGCTGAGATGTCCACATCTTCATTTGTATCCCAACTTACTGTGAATGCTACACGTGATAATCCTTTATCTAAACAAATTCCATTTCCTTTTTCTAAGTTAATTGCCATAGTTAATCTCTCCTTGAGTATGTATTCTTAATAGTATGTTAAGTATTATAAGTTTGCTAATTCGTCATCAAGAGAAGACATCTCTGCGTCATAGCGAGCATTGTTTGCAACATTAGCATTATTATATAACGTGCGTCGTCCTGCCGCTGCTCTTTCACGCTCTGCAATAGCTTCATGAATTCCGTCTGCGTCATATCCTGTGTTGATGTCAGTAACACTGTTTAATACGTCGTAGATAGCTTCTGTTTGTTGTGCCATTTGATTGCGTCGTTGGAACTCGTCTAACTCTGCCGTAGCTTGAGCAATGTTGCGGTCTAAGATGTCTAACTGACGTAAGATTTCAGTTTCTGCATTTGTTGCTTCTGCCAACTGTTGAACAAGAGTTTCAATCTTTTGCTCTTTTTGGTTCTTCTCGATTAATAATCGTTTAGCCTGTTCTGTTTGACCAGTGTCACGTAAGCGACGAATTGTTTCAATGTACTTCGACTGTTCGAACTTGCGACGCTCTGCGATTAGGTCGTTCTCTAACTGAGCTTTTAAACCTAAGATTTGACTCATGTTATCTCCGTTGCGGATTTCATCTCGTCGTTCTAATAATTCACGTTTCTTGCGTTTTAATTGGACTTCTAAATCCACCATTCCGTCCATTGCGTCATTAGCTGCTTCTGCTTTCATCCCAAACCAACGTTTGATTGTTGCAGTCCAAGACTTGCGTTTGTTCTTTTGTGTTGCCATGTTCATCTCTCCTTTGACAAATTTCTGTCGTATTCGACTCCTGTATATTAACATATCTGTAAGATATTGTCAATAGCATTTTATAATATTTTAGCAGTTTTTATTTTTAGCACGAACCCGAAGGCTCGTGCATACTCAATTACTTGTCTCCGAATAAGAACTTTAAGAAATCATTCATTTCTTTCCCACCGTCTGGAAACTCAATAAAGTTGTCTTCTGGATTCACCGTTCCAACCATGTTAGCTAAACGGTCTAATGTTTTCTTTAATTCTTCCTCTGGATTCTTTTGGAATCGCCCAATACGACAATCTGGACAATCACATTTTCTATTGTGAACAAGTTCCCCTGTCTTAATGTAGTGTGCTGATGTAGCTTCTCCGAAATAGGTCGACAATAACATTGTCAACTGCTTCCAGAACATGAATCGGAATTCATCTACCTGTGTCCCATCCATTAATCGGAAACCTTCTAATACATGACGCATGCCTTCCTCCCATTTCTCGATATCTGCGTCTGTGTCAGCTAATACACACCAATCTTTAGCCATGATGTCTTCTAATGATAATGTTGCTTCCACATCATCTGCTACGTCGTATAGTTCCCCATATTCATCGAACCCGATTGCTACTTCCGCAGGTGAATACTCTGCTGTCCAAGCCCCACGGTACATAGTATTTGTAGTTCCTTGAATCGCTTCTGTTGCTTCTTGTAATGTTAAGTTAGTAAGTAATGTTTTCATATTATCTCTCCTAGTATTTAATATAGTATGTATTAACCAAGAACTTCAACTCTTCTGTTCAGTCCTTGTCAAAGAACACCATGTTTTGATATTCTTTGACAAGGAGGTTAATACCTCCTCGACATATTTTGTTCATTTGCGATATGTTTAGATTATATCATGTCTATTTCGACATGTCAATCCTTTTTAACATTTTTTTACATTATTGCGGGTCAAAGCGCACAACCTCTCCATCAATGATTGAAGCCTGTGTGTATCGTTTCGTAACGGTAATATCTACCATTCCATCCTCTGTGCGTGTAGCGACAATTAAGACTCGTCCAAATGCAATTTCATAGAACGACTCATGAGGGTTTTGTGCAAGGTATGTTAGTGCTTCATCAATAAATCCGTTAATCTTTTCATCGTTAATATCGACTCCGTGCTCGAAAGAGAAGAAGTCTTGTGGGTAACTTGGTCTTTCCATCTATAATATCCTCCTATTTATTGCCCAATAGTTTTGAGCACTTTAATACATTCTTTAATAACATAGCGGTAGTGAGCACACCAACTCCACGTGGAACAGGGGTGATAGCTCCTACCTCTTCTAATACTGCGTGAAGGTCTACGTCTCCACATAACTTCCCGTTCTCGTCTCGGTTAATTCCTACATCAATAACTACATCATTGTTACGGAAGAAGTTCTCATCAAAGAATTTAGGTGCTCCGATTGCACAAATTGCTACATCTGATAAGGCTGTGACATGTTTTAACGCTTGTGTCTTGCTATGACACATGGTAACCGTAGCATTACGATTTAAACATAATTGAGCCATTGGCTTTCCAAACAGGTTAGAGCGTCCTACAATGACCACATCTTTCCCTGCAAGGTCATACCCGATTTCATCAAAGATACGGATGACTCCGCTTGGAGTACATGGTAATACTGCTTCGCTAAGTCGTCCTAAAGCTAATAATCCTTGGTTGTGGACTGTCAAACCGTCTACGTCCTTACGTGGGTCAATACAGTCAATTATACGCTGTTCATCCAAGTGCTTTGGCAATGGCAACTGAACCAAAATGCCATGAATATTATGGTCATGATTTAATGCCTTTACGACCCCTTCTACCATCGTTTGCGTTGAATCACTAGGAAGTCTATGCACTACAGATTTAATTCCAACCTCTTCGCATACTTTCTCTTTGTTTCGCACATACACCTGTGACGCAGGGTCGTCCCCCACAATCACAACTGTTAAACAAGGTGCATGCTCCATTGTTGAAACTTCTTGTTTTACCTCTTCTTTTACTTTCTGTGCAATAGACACACAATCAATAATCTTACTCATAATATTCCCCTCTCCTGTATTCTCGATAGTACTTTTCTTCTGCTTGGATTCTAGCCTCTATTGCTTCCGCTTCTGTGTCAAACGAACCGAGGGCTATTTGTTTTCCGTTTAGCGTGATATAAGCTCTCCATTTGTTTCGGTCTTTGCGAAATGAAACTCCTTTTCGAGAGTTGTCTCCCGAACCAGTGTTTTTTGAATTAAACTGATTTTGTTGATTTGTGACTAATCGCAAATTCGCCTTGCGATTGTCTAATGGATTTCCGTTAATATGGTCTACCTGTAAATACTTGTCCGTGCAATTCATCACTAATCGGTGCAATAGTAGTCTTTGTGCTGAACTTTTCACATATCCATCGGGAGTGTAGCCCCATTTATGTTTTGATACAATTTCTTTGTCTTCTGTGTCGATGATGGCTTGCCCTTTTAATTCCCCACGATTCCCATATAAATCAACTGTAGTAATGTTGCCATTAGTTGTATAGTTATTTGGACTTCTTCGATGTATTGTTCTTATTTCTCCATGTCTATACATGTGATGAAGGTGTTTTCCACAGTATGGCTTGCCATCAAAGCAATTATGTTTTGCCTGTGTTTCACATCCTTCTACAGAACACTTTCTCGGATTATCCTTCATACATAATCAACTCTTCCGCATATGGTAAGGTCTTAACCCATTCCACAAAAGTATCTTGCCATTCTTCTTTTAAACGGTGGTTTTTACGTTGGAAGTAAATATTGCGAATTTCAGCATAATTGGTTGATACCGTTCGCAACTGTAAAAACCCTTCTGGTAACAACTGTTTTGCTCTTTTAAGACACAAGTTTTTATCGCTTGTTCCTTGAGCGTTATTCCATTCTTCTCGAATTTCATTTAACTTATCAACAATAATCATCATGAATTCTTCATCTTGTGGTTCATAATAAAACTGCTCTAAACGAATTGGTGTTTTCTTGTTTAACAGTTTGTGCATTGTTGAACAACTGTTTTTCGTATTATAGTGGTATGTATCAAACTCACTCCACCAATAACGTGGCATGTCCATGTCAACCCACACATGAATTTGTCTCATGAATTTTGCGTGCTCTGCTCCTGCTTTTAATAAACGTTGAGCGAGGTTCAAATCCTTTTCTCCAATTATGTCTCCTGTGGTATCCTGCAAGTGCCAAGAATCCATCGGATTACGCATCCCTTTCATGGACTGCTCAATCCCTGCAACTGCTAATGTTTTAATGTTCATAAGTATGTCCTCCCTATGGGAGAGGTAGGAGACCTACCGTCTCCCTATGTATTCATTGTCGTTTTCGACATCTTGATTATATCAAACTTTGTAATTGCTTGTCAACACATTTTATAATATTTTGACGAATATTTAAGCTGTTAGTAAAAATAGTGCCATACCAACAAAGTACACAACAATTCCTGCTCTATGTCTCCCGTCAATGCGGTCTGTGGACGCAATCATCCCTAGCCCTACAAGAACTGCCATCATGGAAATAAAGTTAATCAACTCCAACATGCGGTTTCCTCCTATGATTCGTAGCTTACTTCATCCTTATCTAATCGCATGCGACTAAAAGTAGGGAATTGTAAGCTAATGCTATCATCCTTTTTATTCTTTGTCTCTTCTTTATATTTAACCTCTAAAATCTTGCCAATATAGAAGTCTCTATTAGCCCAGAATTCTTCACGTTCTGCGTCTGTATAGCCGCTACCGACACCTACTGGTGTTCCTTTGAAGTCGATAATGAAAGACCCTAATTTGCCTGCATGTTTCCCTTCTCCTTCTTCGTATCCAATGATACGAACATCTGAAAATAGGAATCGCTTAACCTTCAAGATGCCATTATGTCGCTTACGCTGATATTTAAAGTCTCGGATTAACATTAATCCTTCTAGCTTCATTTCAGTAGTCCAGTCCAAGTAATGGTCAATGACGGCTTGGTCTACCCCATTACCTTCATAGAATACTGGGGCAATACGAATGTGTTCTAACCCTAAAGAGTCGATGGCATTCTGGATACGTTTAAGACGTTCTAAACGCATTTTGTATCCCAACTTACTCTCTCCTTTATTGAATTCAGCAATGGGTAGCATATCGAATAAAACAAGCTCAATTTGTGGCTTCTCTAAAGCGTCTGAGTTAACAATCGAACATGTTAAGCGGAAGTTCTCGTTGTCTAGGATTGCATAGTCTCGGTTCTTGTGAACTAGCTCTCCATCAAATACCCAGTTTAATACGTCTTGACCAAAGTGATTACACATAGCTGTTAAATCATCAACGATATGTTGATACCCTGTCATTGGTTGATTCTGACGACTACGGAATCCTCCATCATAGAACGTGCTTCGGATACCGTTTAACTTTAATGCAAGGCAATACCATTCATTAGGTTTGAACTTCTTAACCTTATCCACAGGGTGACCTTGCTGAACCTCCCAAGCAGGAATTAACTTAGGAATAGCTTTATTGATATTCTTAACTCCCATATTGATACGCAAGTCCTTGAATAACATTCCTTTGATTAACCATTGGATATCCTCATCCTGTGCCTCAACAAAGGCTACAACCTGTTCACGTAGTTGGTCATTGATGTTGCTATTGGCTAATTCGTCTAACATTGCAAATACGTCACCATCTCTGTGCTTACCTGCTTTGTATTCTTTAAATACCGACTCTGTAATCTTATAAGTCATAAGTGGGTTGTATGTATAATATAGAACCTTCTTAAGTATTTCATTGTCTGCATTAGCTTTGACAATGGCAATCTTGTCGTTTGTCCCACTTGTATTTTGTAATTGTTTAATAATTGTTGCAACTTGTTTCATGTAATTCCTCCTTTTAAATAGCACTATAAAATATTAATTTTATTGTTTAAATACAAACAGTTTTTCGATTGATACCTCACGTTTTTTAAGTCCATATCCTGCCCTCCTAATATATCAATCTTAGCCTTGTCGATATTTAAAAATCTCAATGCGTTTAATTGCTCGCTCTTCATATATTAAGTCTCTTCCTAGTCCAATGTTGATAATGCTCCTAAAATAGCAAACAGCATATAGTAACTATTGGACGACACCGTTACTCCAAACCACTCATATAGACATCCGACAACAATATCATCGAATCCAAATAGCGAGAGGATAAAGGCACTAATCAATCCATCAATCAGTCCCCATATCAAAATAATCAACCTCCTTATCTATTATTTAAAAATCCTCGATAAGAACATTCCAAAGGAGCAGGTTCTTTTGGATGGGTCTTTTCAATTTTAAACACAACCTCTTCTGCTCCATACATGTCTCTTGTCTCTGTCCATTCTTGAATCAGCTCCAACATGTAGGACATATTCCCTCGACCATATCTATGACCATTTACAGTCAATGCGTAAAGTTGTTTCATAAGTATCAAAATCCTAACTAATATGTATTCATGTAAGCCTGTAATACAGTAATAACGTTTTTGCGAGTTCCATTGGTCTTATGGTTTAGGACACCTCGTTCTAAGAACTCAATCATATCCGACACTTTTACATATGGGGTGCGTGAATTGTCAGCTCCTCCTCGAAACTCTTTTGTGTCTTCTCCACTCAGTACCGTATGTCCTCCTAATACCTTACGAATGTCGCTTGTGAACTCAAACGGTTGTTTAATTCCCAATGCGTCTGCAATGTCTCGTGTACGAACATAAGAAATGTTCTCGTATTCTACTACTTTAACATTATGTGTTACAATAATTGGTAATTGTACTACTTTTGTCATTCTTCATTTCTCCTCTCGTATTTCCAGTACTCCTTTATTATACCATTATCGACAATATTTGTCAACATATTTTATAATATTTTAGCAAGAAGGTTCTTCAAATTGATAAAGTACAACATCTCGGTCAAAGTCGCTGAATACCGCTTGAATACCTTCGTATACAGTATCCCAATCTCCTCCACCTAATGCACAGCCAATATTGTACGGCATGGCAACCGACATATTATTGTCCTCTGCAAACTCTTTTACCTTGATTAATCCCCAAATTAGAGCAGATTCAAATGTGCGACGACGACTTGCTCCAAAAGAGTCTTGTCCAAATACGTTAGCAACAATCTTGTTCTTACTTGGTGAGAACACGAACTGGGCAGTCCCCAATAGCTCATCACTATCATGAGATTGAGCATGTCCTCGGTACTCATTAAAAACTTCGGGGAAATTAGCCTTGATTTGTTTCGCTACTCCAGAGCCCATAACCCCTTTACAGTTTACTTGATGAACAATAATATCCTCTGTTGCTTGCATTAAATCTCCATATACTACTTTAATCATATCATTACCTCCTAAAATCTAATTCAAATCCCTGTTTGGGCAATTCTCGTTTCAAAATAACTCTTGCACGGTTAACATTCCCCGATACAGCTTGTGGAGAAACATTATACATTTTACTTAATTCTCTTTGAGAATAATTCCCACAAAGATAGTGCATGACCATGTTAACTTGATTCTTCCCCATGATGTTGGATAAAGTTTTCACACAAGCATTCTCCACCTCACGGAGATATGAAAACTCCTCGTGATGAGATGGAATTATATCAATCCTTTCCATGTAAGACCCCATGTTAGATGACTGAACCTGCTTGTTTAACGAGTCAGTTTTAATAAATACGTTTTTGTATTCACTTCTATCTTTCGCCTTCATGTAGTAACGTAGCATTGATGTCCCAAAAAATGTGACAAACTTGTTATCAGCATTAATGTCATAAGCATGAGCACACTTATACAGAACAAACATGAAACAGTTTATCAAGTCCTCTTTCTCCAGAAAAGACTTCCGACTATATTCAAATGCCTTTTTGTGAATAAAACCTTTATTATTTTGATATAACTCTTCGAATACATCTTCTCCATTTTGAAATCTTGCTACCAATTCTTCGTTTGTCATGTTTTACCTCCCTCTCTTTAACATACGCTAATTATATCATAGTTTGTCACCTTTTGTCAACACATTTTATAATATTTAGACGACTATTCAGATAAAGGAACAAGAATCCAAGTTCCTTTGCTGCTTTTGTAGGTTGCATTACATAAGTGCCCTCGGGTGTCTCGAACCTCAATATAATACTTCCCTTGTTCTTTTTGTTGTTTCGTTAAGTATGCGTCTATGTCTTCTAAACGAGTAGACGTGATAAGACATTCTCTTGTGTCTTTATGTATTAATGAAAATACTCCCATTTTATTTCTCCTCTCTTGACACTTTCATTGTACAGTTGCCATCTTTATCAAATATTCTTAGCACAAATGCAGAGGATTTGGTGCATAAATTAATTCGTCGGAATTCATTCTACTTACCAAACTTGCAATCATTGCATTGTAAAACCGTATTCTTTCTCATGTTATCGTCTCCCTTTGTAAAGTCTTTCATACTCTTCTCGGTACTTAATAAAGCGGTCTGGAGTCTTCTCCTTTCCTGCGTCTGGATGAGCCTGTGTCATTGCAAAACGCAACATTTCCTTAATAACAGGGGATTGCACATTTGCGTCTCCTCCTTGTTTATTGTTCATATTGCGATATAAACGAGTTAGCTTATTGTATTCGTTCACTAGCTTATTATAGTCTTCGATATCTTGTGTTCGTTGCTTTCGTTCCGCTTCGTAACGCATTCTTTCTGTTGCAAGTTTACTCTGATACTCTACTAGCTTGTAGCTGTACTCCAAGGCTCGTTGTTCTGCTTGTTTTGCTCTCTTATCTGCTACGTCATATCCCACATAAGCACACGAGAAACACAAGATAAACAACAACCCTATCAACGGTATTACAATTCCCATATTCAGCTCCTCCAATTCCTAATGATTAAAACAATGGGTGTGTCGACGGTCGATACCAACAAAGTTGCACTCGTTATTAACCTCTCCTATCGTTCTACTCTTTCGTAGGCTTTCTCGAAAGCCTGTTTGCCAATTACGAACACCTCTCCATCGTGTCGCCTAACTACATAGCTTCCTTGGTCTACTTTCATAACTCTCCCTAAAGAGATGACGCTCAGCTCCTCTGCCCGTGGTTGCCATTGCACCTTTGAACTACCAATCAGTTTTATAATGGCATTAAGGTTCTCCATGTTGTACTGAACGGCTTCAATAGGCTTTCGTTTACTCATGGTTTTGATTCGATATTTCATTTTTCAATCCTCCTTTAACTTGACCTAATTATAGCATGTTTTTACATATATAGTCAATACATTTTATAATCTTTTTGCTAAAAAACGTCGAAAAAATAAAAGGACTAACTCAAGCTAGTCCTTTACAAACGTTATTGTCGATTCATGATAATATTGCGTCACATTGGTTGGGAGCAGGACACATCATAGCACCGTACTCCCCAAAAGTTTTAACCTTTTAGGTTGTAAATCGGCTTAACAATGTCCACTCAACTGCTTTCTTAACTTTCGAGAGTTTCTTTCATATCCATTTGGGTCAAAGCTGTATTGATATTCATTGCATTTCTTTTGATTCTTATAAGTTTGAATAACTCGTTTGACCACGTATTTTGCACAGGTTGAGTGACACCCTACCTTACGTTCTGTGCAATCTTTGCAAGTGTGTTTATTCATGTTAATTCTCCTTTGTTTACTTTTGTTTACTTTTTAATGAATATTTATTTTAAAACTGTATATAATACTAGAGCAGGGTAAGCCCTTGGTAGGTTTAAGCTCCTTTTACCTACGCCTTGCTCCATAGTTTTAATCTCATATATTAGACACTGGCAACCCCAGTGTCTTTTTGTTGTAAGTATATTAGTAAAGCATTATGTATTTTAACAAGCTCTTGCTAATTGTCCCATTTGAACTTTCGTGTAAGAATTTACGGGAACTCCCCAAGCACCTGCTGTAAAAACTAATTCGTCGTTATTGAATTCCTTTTTAGGACAAAAACCAATTACCTCATATAATTCATGGTCTGGATTCATACGCATTTGTTGTAAATCAAATGGTAATCCAAAATATTGCATTGACTCAACATGTGTTTTGATTTGATGAAACATGTTGTCTCGTCGATTGCTTCCCTTAAAAATGATTTCCTTGGTATCCAAGTTAATTAATGCTCGTTCATCATCATTTGCATTGTTAATAGCGTATAAAATTTTAATCATTATTCATCTCTCCTCTTTAAAATCATTTCATTTTGCTAGGTCTTTTGTCATTGTTTTGAATCAACCTTCGAAATCATTCTCCACCTCTTTCTGACACCCTAATGATATCATGCTTCGACACAATAGTCAATACATTTTATAATATTTTAGCGAAAGAGTGAAAATTAGTCAATCCATTCAATTGGTGTGCAGAACAGTGATAGGTTTTCAACACTTATCCAAGAACATCTTTCTTTTTTTAGTTCGTTTTCAGTAAACCATCCCATTGTTAGCCCACCTTGAATACGCTCGACTCTGGTGTATGGTTCATCTAATTCAACCAATCCCCAGCGTCCAATATTTGAGTCAAAAAATACCACCGCAGAGTCGTCATCGGTGTCGAAAAAGATTATTCTTCCACGTTCCCCCATCCATGAACAAGGAGTTCCAAAATCTCCTCCACTGCCAGAAATGATAACTCTATCACCTATGCACAATCCATTCATACTGTCAACCATATAGCACCTCCTATTCTATCCACTGAATCTCGTGGTCTGAGCAGAGTTCAAGGTCTTCTACTCGAACCCATGCTGAACGATTCTGTACATGTTCACCTGCATACACAAGTCCACGACGGATTATCTCTTCATCACTGTTTTCTCCCGCAACGAAATTTAATCCCTCTCTGAATTCTTTGTCAAACATAACCGCCACTTCATCGTAGTGTCCAAAACTGGAATTTCTGATGATATATCCCTTATCCCCCACGGCTAAGGCTTTCGTTCTTTGGGGGGCGATTATTCTTACTCGTTCTCCTCGATTAAAGCTAGAAAATGACATGTTACCCCTCCTATTCTATCCATTCAATTTTTGAAGCATTTGCCACTTTTGTTACTGCACTAAAAGGATACCACCAAAAACGATTTTGACGTGCTTCGTGATTTGTAATGACCCCTTCTGAGATAAGACACTCCGCTATAAAGTCATCTCTGTCATATATTGACCATGCGGTGTCGCATGGCATTGTTAGATGATATACCCATATTCCATCATATCTAACACGGACAACCTTACCTCTATCTCCTCCACATTCTCCACATGAATCATCTGCTCGACTCACGAATTCAACAATGTCTCCAACTTTCAACTCCATTGATTCATTCATATTATTCCTCCTATTCTATCCATTGAATTGCCTGTGCTAACCTACATGGCTTAATACAATTAAAGTCTACATGAATGCTTCTGTTCAGAATAAGTTCTCCATCCATCATAATTCCATTATCAATCATCTGTGCAATTTGGGCATTGTCGCTTCGATGAGGAGAAAAACTTAATCCATATGAGAGTTCTTTGTCAAACATAACCGCCACTTCATGTTCACGTGGTTCGAGTATTACCCATCCTCGGTCTCCTATCTCCAATCCTCTCATACGATAGTTGTCATTTACGTCCACAATTTCTACTCTAGTTCCAATCGAATACATCTTCTATCTCCTCCTATTTTATCCACTGAATCACACTGCCTGCCAATTCAAATCCGTCTGCGTCGTTTGGATAGTACCAAAATCTTCGTTCACGAGCTTCTTCCTTGGTTATCAACCCTATAGCGATTGCTTCTTCGGCTATTGTGGGCTCTTTTGACAGAAGTATCCAACCCCTCCCTTCTTCTCTTTGCGGTCTTTGCACAATAAAACCATTGTCTAATTGACCTACAACAACATAGGTATCAAGTCCTTCAAGATGAAATTCCTGTCCTCTTACTACTCGTCTCAATCTCGTTCCAGTTTCATATCTCATAACTTCACCTCCTATAAATGTTTAGACCCTGTAACATAACCAACCGTAACGTCAAGTTTGCTAAACTCTTTTAATCCTTTTAATCCTTTACGTAATTCTTTTGCAAGTTTAATTAATGTTTTCATTCGATTACCTCCGTTATCTTAAGTACATACTAATGATATCATGCTTCGACACAATAGTCAATACATTTTATA
>UMHB01036618.1_pt1 | contig 165608 bp, 164 predicted proteins | sample 1965441 | NCBI WGS metagenome assembly UMHB01 (sample SAMEA4836089, study PRJEB28245) | human gut metagenome | biome: gut microbiome; material: fecal sample | place: Denmark | collected 2008 | reverse complement strand
AAGCAAGAAGAGATAAAAGAAGAGCTAACTGGAAGATGAGCGCTCCGAACCTTGTAAAATGCAGCAAGTGCGGCGAACTCATGATGCCTCACCGTGTATGCAAAGCTTGTGGCGCATACAATAAACGTGAGATTATTTCCGTTGACTAATCGTGAATTGAATGAAGAGGACGTAAAATATGATTTTACGTCCTTTTTTTATTGCTATGCGTATGATAAAAAGATGTCCGACGGACATTTTTTAGTTGATTTTTACAATAATATCAATTAGAATGATTTCAGTAGCGTTAGGAGGAATGAAGATGTCTGACATGACAAGAGTAGCGCTTGATGCAATGGGCGGCGATAATGCGCCGGTGGAGATGGTAAAAGGCGCTGTAGAAGCAGTACAAAAGCGGAACGATATTCAGGTTCTGCTCACAGGAAAAGAAGAGATATTGAAGGAAGAACTTGCAAAGTATACATATCCGGATGAAAAGATTCATATTGTGAATGCGACTGAAGTGATCGAAACTGCAGAGCCGCCGGTAAAAGCAATCCGCAGCAAGAAAGATTCCTCTCTTGTGACGGCAATGAAACTTGTCAGAAACGGTGAGGCAGACGCTTTTGTTTCGGCAGGAAATTCAGGCGCGGTTCTCGTTGGAGGACAGCTTCTTGTCGGCAAGATTAAAGGGGTAGAGCGTCCGCCGCTTGCGCCGCTGATTCCGACGCTGAAAGGAGTTTCCCTTTTGATCGACTGCGGAGCGAATGTAGATGCCCGACCGTCTCATCTTGTCCAGTTTGCAAAGATGGGATCTATCTATATGGAGAGCGTTGTAGGTAAGAAGAATCCTACGGTTGGCATTGTGAATATCGGCGCGGAAGAAGAGAAAGGGAATGCCCTTGTGAAAGAGACGTTTCCGCTTCTGAAAGAGTGTCCTGATATCAATTTTATCGGAAGCGTGGAAGCGAGAGAGATCCCCTATGGCGATGTAGATGTCATCGTATGTGAAGCTTTTGTCGGCAACGTGATCCTTAAGCTTTATGAAGGCGTTGCAGGGGCGCTTGTCAAGAAGATCAAAAGTGGTATGATGGCAAATCTGAAGAGCAAAATAGGCGGTCTTTTGGTGAAACCGGCCTTGAAAGATACGTTGAAAGATTTCGACACAAGCGAACATGGCGGAGCACCGCTGCTCGGATTGAAAGGTCTTGTTGTCAAAACACATGGAAGCTCGACATCAAAAGAAGTATGTAATTCGATTATTCAATGTGTGACATTTAAAGAGCAGAAGATCAACGAAAAGATAACGTCAGTTATTCAAAAAAATCAGGAAAATATTTAAAGATCAGGTAAGGAGAAGATATTATGGAATTTGAAAAGCTTCAAAAAATTATCGCGGAAGTTCTTAATTTAAGTGAGGAAGAGATTAGACCGGACAGTACATTTGTAGATGATCTCGGAGCAGATTCTCTTGATGTATTCCAGATCATCATGGGAATCGAAGAAGAGTTTGACATTGAGATCGATAATGAAGAAGCGGAGAAAATAACAACAGTTCAGGATGCTGTTGATCAGATCAAAAAAGCAGTGGAATAATTTGGTGTAAAATGAAAAAGCCCCTGTGGGCTTTTTCGTTTTACATGGAAAAGAAATAAAGGACGGTGCAAGACACCGGGAAAGAGTAGAAAATGCATAAGAAATTAAAAGAGTTAGAACAGAAGATAGGTTATCGATTCAGAAATTTTTCTTTTCTTGAACAGGCAATGATGCACAGTTCCTATACGAATGAGCATCGGATGGAAAAATACAGATGCAATGAACGTTTAGAGTTTTTGGGAGATGCGGTCTTAGAACTGATTTCCAGTGAGTTTTTGTTTCGGCAGTCTCCGAAAGTTCCGGAAGGAGAGCTGACAAAAACAAGGGCAAGCATGGTGTGTGAGCAGTCATTGGCTATGTGCGCGAGAGACATCGATCTTGGAAGCTATCTTCTTCTCGGAAAAGGGGAAGAGGTAACAGGAGGGCGTTTTCGTGATTCTGTGACTTCAGATGCACTGGAAGCTTTGATCGGAGCAATATATCTGGATGGTGGTTTTACTAATGCAAAAGAGTTTATACATCGTTTTGTTTTGACGGATCAGGAAGATAAGAAACTCTTTTATGATAGTAAAACTATCCTTCAAGAGATTGTTCAGGCTGAAAAACTAGGAGAGATAGAATATCATCTGATAGGCGAGGAAGGACCTGATCATAACAAATCATTTTCTGTGGAACTGACGATCCGGGGCAGGTCGTACGGTAAAGGCAAAGGAAGGACTAAAAAAGCGGCGGAACAGCAGGCTGCCTATGAGGCGATTCATGTGCTGAAAAAAAGATAAAGCAGGTGTTCTATGTATTTAAAAAGTATAGAAGTGCAGGGGTTTAAGTCCTTTGCAAATAAGATTAAATTTGACTTTCATAACGGAATTACAGGTATTGTCGGACCAAATGGAAGCGGAAAGAGCAATGTTGCGGATGCAGTTCGCTGGGTACTGGGAGAGCAACGGGTAAAACAGCTCCGCGGCGGTACGATGCAGGACGTAATCTTTTCGGGAACAGAGAACAGGAAACCGTTAAGTTATGCCTCTGTAGCGATCACATTGGATAATGCGGATCACAAATTGCCTGTTGATTATGAAGAAGTTACTGTGACGAGAAAGCTGTACCGTTCAGGAGAAAGTGAATATCTGATCAACGGAGCGTCCTGTCGGCTGAAAGATATTAATGAAATGTTTTATGACACAGGTATCGGTAAAGAAGGATATTCGATTATAGGTCAGGGACAGATCGATAAAATATTAAGCGGGAAGCCGGAAGAAAGAAGAGAATTGTTCGACGAGGCTGCCGGAATCGTAAAGTTTAAGCGGAGAAAAAACCTATCGGTAAAGAAACTTGAAGAAGAACGTATGAACTTAACCCGCGTAAACGATATTTTACAGGAACTGGAAAAGCAGTTGGGACCTTTGGAAAAACAGTCGGAAACAGCGAAAGAGTATTTAAAGAAAAAGGAAGAGTTAAAGACATATGATATTAATATGTTCCTTTTGGAAGAAGAGAGGATCCGTGACTGTTTAAAAGAAACACAAAAGAAACTGGAGATCGCATCATTAGAATTAGAAGAGTCAAATATCAGTTATGATAAGATGAAAACGGAGTATGAGGCGATTGAAGAGGAAGTAGAAGAGATCGACCTTGCAATCGAAACTGCAAAAAATCGTTTGAATGAAACAAATTTACTGAAGCAGCAACTGGAAGGTCAGATCAATGTATTGAGAGAACAGATCAATACGGCTCGTATGAATGATGAGCATTATGATAACCGGTTGAATACCGTCCAATCGGAAATCAATATGAGAAAAGAGCAGAAAGCGTCTTTTGAAGAAGAAAAGAAAAATCTTTCGGAAAAGCTGCGTGAAGCGTCGCAGGCAGATACGGTTGTAAAAAAACGACTGATCGATGTGCAGACACAGATTGCGGAGCATACAGAAGAGATCGAACAGCGGAAACAGGAAATTATGGATCTTCTTGGAAACAGAGCTTCTACGAAAGCAAAAATCCAACATTTTGATACAACGAGAGATCAAATATCAACAAGAAAATCCGTGCTTGCAAGAAATATTTTAGAAGTGTCGGCAAAGGCGAAAGAGCAGGAAGAGCAGCTGCATGAACATGAAGAGCGGTTGTCTGAGATTCAAGATAAGATTCGGCTCTATAATATGCAGATTACCGAAAATGAACAGAAGATACAAAAACTTCAAGAAGAGTTAAATGTCAGACAGGAAAAATTGAATGTCGGACGAACAGCATATCACAGAGAGGCATCCAGGCTGGAATCACTGAAAAATATTACGGAGCGTTATGATGGATATGGAAACAGTATCCGTAAAGTGATGGCAAATAAGGATAAAAATCCGGGATTGATCGGCGTTGTTGCAGATATTATCAAAGTCGATAAAGAATATGAGATTGCGATTGAGACTGCTTTGGGCGGAAGTATTCAAAATATTGTTACGGATAATGAAGATACAGCCAAGAAAATGATTTCTTTTTTAAAGACGAATAAGTTCGGCCGGGCAACATTTTTGCCGCTTACAAGTATGAGAGGCGGAGGCGGAATTCGCAATGAAGAAGCGCTTAAAGAACCGGGAGTGATCGGTACGGCAGATAAGCTTGTTTATGTAGAGGCGCGTTTTACCGGACTGGCAGAGCAGTTGTTAGGAAGAACCCTTGTCGTTAGAACGATCGATGACGGAATTCTCATTGCAAGAAAATATAAGCAGTCGATTAGACTTGTTACTTTGGAAGGAGAATTGATCAATCCGGGAGGATCGATGACGGGAGGCGCATTTAAAAATTCCAGCAACCTGCTGAGCAGAAGACGAGAGATCGAAGAATTTGAAAAGACGGTAGCCATGCTGAAAAAAGATATGGATGCCGCCGAGGCAGATGTAAGCAGGATTAAATCTGAACGCGCGGGATGCTACAATATGGTAGATGATATCCGTCAGGAACTCAGAAAGGCATCGGTCATCGAAAATACAGCGAAGATGAATGCCGAGCAGACGAAGACGCGTATGGAGGAGGCAAAACAAAGCTGTGCAGGTTATGTCGCAGAACAAGGAAAGCTTGAAAGAGAGTTAGGAGAGATAATAGAGAACGAAGAGTCGATCAGGATGGAACTTGAGGTATCTGAAAATTTAGAAAAAGAACTCAATCTTCGGATCGAAGAACTTCATGCTCTGCTTGAAAAAGAAAGAGATACGGAGAGTGAACAGCTTAAGATCTCAGAAGAATCACATTTATCTTTGGCAGGAATGGAACAGCAGAATCTTTTCGTATCGGAAAATATTTCACGTATTGAAGAAGAGATCGTCAAGTTTCAGGCAGAACTGGAAGAATTGGATAAAAATAAAGATCATGCGTCAGATGAGATTAAGGAAAAGGAAGACAAGATAAAAGAGCTTCGGGGAACGATTGATAATTCAAGAGAATTGTTTGATGAAATTGAAAAAGAAATAAAAGAACAGACAGAGGGAAGAGATGCATTAAACAGGAAGCATAAACAGTTTCTGCAAATGCGGGAAGACTTGTCAAAACATATTTCGGCTCTCGATAAAGAATGTTTCCGCCTGGACAGTCAAAAACAATCTTACGAGGCGGCGTCTGAAAAGCAGATGAATTATATGTGGGAAGAATATGAGATCACATACAATCATGCGATGAAGCTTCGTGACGAAAATCTGACGGATCTTGCGTATATGAAGCGTCAGATACAAGAGTTGAAAAATGAGATCCGAAAACTCGGCACAGTCAATGTCAATGCGATTGAAGATTTTAAAAATATTTCCGAAAGATATGCATTTTTGAAAAATCAGCATGACGACCTTGTCGAGGCGGAGCAGACGCTGATGCAGATCATTGATGAATTAGATGCTGCAATGAGAAAACAGTTTGCCGAGCAGTTTTTAAAAATAAAAGAAGAGTTCAACACAGTGTTCCGACAGTTGTTCGGAGGCGGAAAAGGAACATTGGAGTTGATGGAAGATGAGGATATTTTGGAGGCGGGAATCCGTATCATTGCCCAGCCGCCAGGGAAAAAACTTCAAAATATGATGCAGCTTTCCGGCGGCGAAAAAGCGTTGACGGCAATTTCTTTATTATTTGCGATCCAGAATTTAAAACCGTCGCCGTTTTGTCTTCTTGATGAGATTGAAGCGGCGCTGGATGATAATAACGTGACCCGCTTTGCACAATATCTGCATAAACTGACGAAAAATACGCAGTTTATCGTAATTACGCATCGTAGAGGAACGATGACGGCAGCAGATAGACTGTATGGAATCACGATGCAGGAAAAAGGCGTTTCAACGCTTGTTTCAGTCGATCTTTTGGAAGATAAATTGGATCGCTGAGAATTGATAAAGGAATCAGAGAAAGGAATTAATTAGATAAATGGAAGAAAAAAAAGGATTTTTCAGGCGTCTTGTATCAGGTCTTGCAAAGACAAGAGATAATATTGTATCCGGGATGGACAGTATTTTTCATGGCTTTTCAAAAATAGACGAGGAGTTTTATGAGGAGCTGGAAGAGACGTTGATCATGGGCGATCTCGGAGTACACTCTACAATGGAAATATTAGAAGACCTCCGGGCAAAAGTAAAAGAAAGACATATCAAAGAACCGATTGAGTGCAGACAATTATTGATTGACAGTATCCGGGAACAAATGGATGTAGGAGAGACGGCATATGAGTTTGAAAACAGAACATCTGTCGTGTTTGTGATCGGAGTAAACGGAGTCGGGAAAACAACTACGATCGGAAAACTGGCGGGAAAGTTGAAAAGTCAGGGGAAAAAGGTTGTTTTGGCGGCAGCCGATACTTTTCGTGCTGCGGCGGGAGAACAGCTTCGAGAATGGGCGAACCGTGCCGATGCAGATATGATCGGAGGGCAGGAAGGAGCAGATCCGGCAGCTGTAATCTATGACGCGGTAGCTGCGGCAAAAGCACGTCATGCAGATGTGCTTCTCTGTGATACGGCAGGAAGACTTCACAATAAAAAGAACCTGATGGAGGAACTTAAGAAGATCAACCGTGTGATCGACAGAGAGTATCCGGAAGCTTTTCGGGAGACACTTGTCGTATTAGATGCGACAACAGGACAAAATGCTTTGGCACAGGCAAAAGAGTTTAATGAAGTGGCAGACATTACAGGTGTTATTCTTACAAAGATGGACGGAACGGCAAAAGGTGGAATTGCAGTTGCGATTCAGGCAGAACTTGGAATTCCCGTAAAATATATCGGAGTCGGAGAGACGATAGACGATCTTCAGAAATTTGATGCAGATGAGTTTGTAAACGCATTGTTTTACAGAGAGGATGAAGAAAAATGATGACATTGGAGAAATTTGAAGAAGCCAGCGAGCTTGTAAAAAAAGTGACGAATTCTACAAAGCTTGTGTACAGTGATTATTTAAGCGAGCAAAGCGGAGGAAAGGTTTATTTAAAGCCGGAAAATATGCAGCATACCGGAGCATACAAGATCAGAGGAGCTTATTATAAAATCAGTACGTTATCGGATGAAGAACGAGGCAGAGGACTGATCACGGCATCGGCGGGAAATCACGCTCAGGGCGTTGCCTTTGCCGCAAAAAAATTTGGCTGTAAAGCAGTTATCGTTATGCCTACGGTTACACCTCTTATAAAAGTGAACCGTACAAAGAGCTACGGCGCGGAAGTGATCCTGCACGGAGATGTCTATGACGATGCTTATGCCTATGCGTGTGAGCTGGCAGAAAAAGAGGGATATACGTTTGTACATCCGTTTAATGACATAGATGTAGCAACAGGCCAGGGAACGATCGCAATGGAAATCGTTCAGGAACTTCCGACTGTTGATTACATTCTTGTTCCGATCGGAGGAGGCGGACTTGTTTCCGGCGTTGCGACGCTGGCTAAGATGTTGAATCCGAAAATAAAAGTAATCGGAGTAGAACCGGCAGAGGCGGCAAGTATGAAAGCGGCGCTTGCGGCAGGCGAAGTCGTACAACTTGAAAGCGCCAATACGATCGCGGACGGAACGGCCGTGAAAGCTGTAGGAGATAAAATTCTGCCCTTTGTTAAGGAAAATGTAGACGACGTTCTTCTTGTAGAAGATGATGAATTGATCGGCGCATTTCTTGACATGGTAGAGAATCATAAGATGATCGTTGAAAATTCAGGTCTTTTGTCAGTAGCGGCATTGAAGCAGCTTGACTGCAAAGGGAAAAAGGTAGTCTGTGTATTAAGCGGCGGTAATATGGACGTAATTACGATGTCATCTATTGTACAGCATGGATTGATCCAACGCGACAGGATTTTTTCTGTATCTGTACTTCTTCCTGACAAACCGGGTGAACTTGTCCAGGTGGCGCAGACAATCGCAGAAGCTCAGGGAAATGTAATTAAGCTGGAGCATAACCAATTTGTAAGTACAAACAGAAATGCGGCAGTAGAGCTTCGTATTACGATGGAGGCATTTGGAACAGAACACAAGCAGGAGATACTAAAAGCATTAGAGAAAAAAGGATACCGTCCGAGATTGATCGGTGCTAAACTGTATTAAGTTTGCAAAGCGGTGAGGGATACATTTGGAAACTATAAAAACGGTACAGTCTCAAGATAAAAGAATCTTTTGACTGTACCGTTTTTATAGCTCTAAGTTTCATTGTATAGCAAACAAACATTCAAGCGCCGGTCTTTTAAAATCAATTAGTTACAATATATTTTATACTGTATGCACGATCAAATCTGTTCGCCGCGGGCATATTTTTCAAGCAGAGCATGAATTTTGTCTGTCGGATTCATTACAGCACCGATTGTAATATCGTGATTAAGAGAATCAATGATCAAAGCGAGAAACTTACTCATATCTGCTTTTACGAAATATGGTTTTTTGTATAATTCTGCAGGCAGATATGTAAGGTTTGTCGTAATAACTTTATTGATATATCCCTTTTCATAGTATTCGTCAAATTTTTCAAATCCTTCGGTGAATAAACCAAAAGTTGTACATACAAATACACGGCCTGCTTTTCTTTCTTTTAACTGTTTTGCGACATCAAGCATACTTCCTCCGGAAGCGATCATATCATCTACGATGATAACATCTTTTCCGGCAACGTCATCGCCGAGAAATTCATGAGCCACAATCGGATTCTTACCATTGATGATTGTAGAATAGTCACGGCGTTTATAAAACATTCCCATATCGACACCGAGAATATTGGAAAAATAAACGGCGCGGTGCATCGCTCCCTCATCAGGGCTGATGATCATAAGGTGATCTTTATCGGGGATAAGATCAGGAACGGCGCGAAACAGCGCTTTCATAAATTGGTACGGCGGATTGAAGCTGTCAAATCCGCTTAGAGGGATCGCGTTTTGTACGCGGGGATCGTGGGCGTCAAAAGTGACGATGTTTGAAACTCCCATTGCGTTTAATTCTTCAAGAGCAAGCGCACAGTCAAGAGATTCGCGTTTTGTACGTTTGTGCTGGCGGCTTTCGTACAGGAAAGGCATAATGACGTTAATACGCTTTGCTTTGCCGGTTGCAGCGGAGATGATTCGTTTCAGGTCCTGGAAATGATCATCAGGAGACATGTGGTTTAGATGTCCGTTTACAGTGTAAGTAAGGTTGTGGTTGCAAACGTCGGTCATGATGAAAAGATCTGTTCCCCGGATAGTTTCTTTAAGAAGTCCTTTTGCTTCTCCTGTGCCAAAACGGGGACAGCAGCAGTCTACGAGATAGTTGTTTGACTTGTAGTTTACATACAGAGAAGATTCGGATACTTCGTTGATTGTATTTTCACGAAAAGAAACAATATAATCATTTACTTTTTGTCCGAGTTCTCTGCAGCTTTCCATTGCAATGAGTTTTAGCGGTGCGGCCGGAAGAGTTTTTTCTAAAAGTTCGATATTTGACATAGTATTCTCCTGTTAAATAATAGTATAAATTGAGTTTTAAGCCGGAGCATAGAAAAATGCAAACGACTTTACAGCACTAGAATCATATCATTTTTCAGCCTGAAATTCAAGCGCCGCTTCTTTTGTATGTATGTTGTATTGGTGAAGTACAGTCTTTGCGAAGAGGTTTAAATGTGTTATAGTATGTGATAGAATGAACAGCAAATAAGGGGAATAACAAATGACAGGAAAAAAACATGAGCATATTGTCAAATCAATCATGCCCGGCAGTATTGCGGAGGAATTAGGCATTGAACCCGGAGATAAACTTCTTTCGATCGACGGTCAGGAGATTGAAGATATTTTTGATTATCAGTTTTACGTGGAAGACGAAGAAATCGTACTTTTGATTGAGAAACAGGACGGAGAACAGTGGGAGCTTGAGATTGAAAAAGATGCAGACGAGCAGCTTGGAATAGAGTTCGGGCAGGGGTTGATGGATGAGTATCGTTCCTGCCGGAATAAGTGCATGTTCTGCTTCATCGATCAGATGCCGGAGGGAATGAGAGATACTCTTTATTTTAAAGACGATGATTCAAGATTGTCTTTTTTACAGGGAAATTATGTGACGCTTACAAATATGAGTGATCATGATATTGAGCGGATTATTAGGTATAGGTTAGAACCGATCAATATTTCGTTTCAAACGACGAATCCACAACTACGCTGCAAGATGCTTCACAATCGTTTTGCGGGAGATGCGCTGAAAAAAGTAGACAGACTTTTTGAAGGCGGTATTGAAATGAACGGACAGATCGTACTGTGCAAAGGAGAAAACGACGGGGCTGAGCTGGAACGTTCTATTAAAGACCTGACGGCATATATTCCGCTTCTTCGAAGCGTTTCTGTCGTTCCGGTAGGGCTTACAAAGTTCAGAGACGGTCTGTATCATTTAGAGCCGTTTACGAAAGAGGATGCCAAAGAAGTATTATCAGTTATACACAAATGGCAGGATCGCATTTATGAGCAGTACGGAATTCATTTCATTCATGCAGGGGATGAGTGGTATTTGCTCGCAGGACAGGAGGTGCCGGAGGAAGAGCGGTATGACGGATATCTTCAGTTGGAAAATGGGGTCGGAATGCTCCGTCTTCTTTTTGAAGAATTTACAGAAGGGTATAAAAGCCTTACAGGAGACGAGCGGCAGGAAGAACTGTCGATTGCCACAGGAAAGCTGGCATATCCTTATATAAGCGCCATGGCGGAAAAGATAGAAGAGAAATTTCCTAATTTGGAAATTCATGTCTTTTCTATCCGAAACGACTTTTTCGGAGAACGCATTACTGTGTCCGGACTGATCACGGCGCAGGATCTGACAGCGCAGCTTAAAGGAGAGCGTCTTGGCAGCAGACTGCTCATTCCGTGCAATATGTTAAAGACAGATGAAGATGTGTTTCTTGATGATTTTACGGTAAGACAAGTATCCGACGCTTTACAAGTGCCTATTGATATTGTAAAATCAAGCGGACAGGATTTTATAGATGCGGTGATCGGAGAAAAACAGACAGATCCGGACTGCAAAACCGAAAGATTGATTTGAAAGGAAAATAATATGAGTAAACCAGTAGTTGCCATTGTCGGCCGCCCGAATGTCGGAAAGTCAACCCTTTTTAATGCTTTGGCAGGAGAGATGATTTCTATTGTGAAAGATACTCCGGGAGTGACAAGAGACAGGATTTATGCGGATGTGACATGGCTTGATAAAGAATTTACAATGATCGATACAGGCGGTATAGAACCGGACAGCAAAGACATCATTTTATCACAGATGAGAGAGCAGGCTCAGATTGCGATTGATACGGCGGATGTTATTATTTTTATAACTGATGTGAAGCAGGGACTTGTGGATGCGGATTCTAAAGTCGCGGACATGCTCAGAAGATCCGGAAAGCCGGTTGTCCTTGTTGTAAATAAAGTGGATAATTTTGACAAATATATGGCAGATGTATATGAGTTTTATAATCTTGGTATCGGGGATCCGGTTCCGATCTCGGCAGCATCCAGATTGGGACTTGGCGATATGCTTGACATTGTCGCGGAAAACTTTCCGGAAGGAAGCGCTCAGGCGGAAGATGATGACCGCCCGCGGGTTGCGATCGTAGGGAAACCGAACGTCGGAAAGTCGTCGATTATCAATAAACTGCTCGGAGAGAATCGAGTAATCGTCTCGGATATCGCGGGAACAACAAGAGACGCCATTGATACTGAGATTCTTCATAACGGAAAAGAATATATTTTTATTGATACGGCAGGACTTCGCAGAAAGAATAAAATCAAAGAAGAACTGGAACGCTACAGTATTATCCGTACGGTAACAGCCGTGGAAAGAGCAGACGTAGTGCTTATGGTTATCGATGCGACAGAAGGAGTGACGGAGCAGGATGCAAAGATTGCGGGAATTGCTCATGAACGTGGAAAAGGCGTGATCATCGTTGTGAACAAATGGGATGCGATTGAGAAAAACGACAGAACGATGCGTGAGTATGAAAGCGATATCCGTCAGGTGCTTTCTTATATGCCGTATGCGGAAATTATGTATGTATCCGCAGCAACCGGTCAAAGATTGAACCGGTTATATGATATGATCGATATGGTTATCGAGAATCAGACACTTCGGATCGCAACCGGAGTTTTAAACGAGATTATGACAGAAGCAGTGGCAATGCAGCAGCCTCCGTCAGATAAAGGAAAAAGACTGAAGCTTTATTATATTACGCAAGTTGCGGTAAAACCTCCGACTTTTGTTATCTTTGTAAACGATAAGGAATTGATGCATTTTTCATATACGCGGTATTTGGAAAATAAGATCAGAGAAGCGTTTGGTTTTAGAGGAACTTCCCTGAAATTCTTTATAAGAGAACGGAAAGAAAAGGGGTAAAGAAATATGGAACGATTGATCTGTCTTGCGGTCGGATATGTGTGCGGTCTTTTTCAGACCGGATATCTGGTCGGTAAGATGAACCATATAGATATCAGAAAAGAGGGAAGCGGAAATTCGGGAACGACAAATGCTCTTCGTGTGCTCGGATGGAAAGCGGGGATCTTCACTTTTCTCGGAGATGTTTTAAAATGTGTGGCTGCATATTTTATTGTACGTTTTATGTATCGGGGGAGCGATTGTCTTCCGTTGCTTGTAATGTACGCAGGGGCAGGAGTGACTCTCGGACATAACTTTCCGTTTTATATGAACTTTAAAGGCGGAAAAGGAATTGCGGTTATGGCAGGACTTGTCTTTATTAACAGTGTGTGGCATATGCCGCAGAGTCTTTTTCTTATACTTGTTACGGCATTATTCTTTTTTATTCCTGTGATCGTGACAAGGTACATATCTGTCGGTTCTCTTTGTGCATACACAGCATTTTTAATTGAAATGATCCTATTTGGACAGTGGGGATGGTTCGATATGGAAGCAGGCTACTGTTATGAACTATATGGGATCGCAGTTCTTTTGACTGCATTAGCATGGTATCGCCATAGAGAGAACATAAAGCGTCTGGTCAAAGGAACAGAAAATAAATTCGGTTCAAAAAGAAAGGGGCATTGATTTATGGCAAATGTAGGAGTAATCGGTGCGGGAAGCTGGGGAACGGCGTTATCGGTTCTTCTGGCTGACAACGGACATCATGTGACGATCTGGTCGATCGATGAAAAAGAAGTTGAAATGCTGGATAAAAAGAGAGAACACCTGACGAAGCTTCCGGGGGTGAAACTTTCCGACGGCATGACGATCACGGGTGATCTGGAATCGGCAGTCAAGGGAAAAGACTTTCTTGTACTTGCAGTTCCGTCGCCGTTTACAAGGGCAACTGCGAAGAAGATGTCAGCTTACGTCGGGAAAGGTCAGATTATCGTTGATGTGGCAAAGGGAATCGAGGAGAGTACACTTTTGACATTGTCTGCTCAGATCGAAGAAGAAATCCCTCAGGCGGACGTAGCGGTTCTTTCAGGACCAAGCCATGCAGAAGAAGTCGGAAGAAAGCTTCCGACAACATGTGTCATCGGAGCAAAAACAAAAAAAACGGCGGAATATTTGCAGTCTGCGTTTATTAATAAAGTGTTCCGTGTATATACAAGTCCGGATATTTTAGGAATTGAGCTTGGCGGTTCTTTGAAAAATGTCATTGCTCTTGCAGCGGGAATCGCAGATGGCCTTGGTTACGGAGATAATACAAAGGCAGCGCTTATTACCCGCGGAATTGCGGAAATTGCCAGACTGGGCGTGAAGATGGGCGGGAAGATCGAGACGTTCACAGGTTTGACGGGAATAGGAGATTTGATCGTTACGTGCGCCAGCGTCCACAGCAGAAACCGGAAAGCAGGATATCTTATCGGACAGGGAAGGTCAATGCAGGAAGCAATGGATGAAGTTCAGATGGTTGTTGAAGGCGTTTATTCGGCAAAGGCAGCGGCGAAGCTGGCAAAAAAATATGATGTTCCCATGCCGATCGTGGAAGAAGTCAATAAAGTGCTTTTTGAAGGGAAATCACCGGCGGAAGCTGTGGATGACCTGATGCTTAGAGAGTCGCGTTCCGAGCATAGAGCGCTTCAATGGGAAAAATAAAGTCATACCCCCGTTTGCGGATGCATAAATTGTATCAGCAGAACAAGGGGGTATTTTTATGGAATCATTTCAAGTATACAAAGATATGAAGGCGAGGACGAACGGGGAAATTTATATCGGGGTAGTCGGACCGGTTCGGACAGGCAAATCAACATTTATCAAGCGGTTTATGGATCTTTTAGTGCTTCCGAATATGACAGATATACATGCAAAAGAACGGACGCAAGATGAATTGCCGCAGTCTGCTTCCGGTACGACAATTATGACTACAGAACCGAAGTTCGTTCCGAAAGAGGCGGCGGGGGTGAAGCTGTCAGATGATCTGGAAGTGAAGATACGAATGATCGACTGTGTCGGTTTTATGGCAGAAGGAGCATCCGGCCATATTGAAAAGGACGAAGAGCGGCAGGTAAAGACACCGTGGTTTGAATATGAGATCCCGTTTACGAAAGCGGCTGCAATCGGGACGCAGAAAGTGATCCGGGATCATGCTACAATAGGGATTGTTGTAACGACAGACGGAAGCGTTACGGATTTGCCGAGGGAAAATTATATTCAGGCAGAAGAAAGGACGGTAAAAGAACTCAAAGCGATAGGAAAGCCGTTTATGATATTGCTTAACTGTAAGAAACCATATACAGAAGAATCTAAGAAGCTTCAGGAAGAACTTCGTGAAAAATACGAAACGGCAGTATTGCCTGTGAATTGTGAACAGATGAAAGAAGAGGATATCCATGAAATTATGCGTCAGGTTCTCTATGAATTTCCGGTCACAGAGGTCGAGTTTTATGTGCCGAAATGGGTGGAAATGCTTTCGAGGGAACATAAGATCAAACAAGATCTTTTTGAGCATGTAAGAAAGATCATGGAGACGATGGATGATATCCGAAGTGTCGTGTCGCGGTCTTTTGAGGCTGAAGGACCGTACATAGAGCGTATCCTGACGGAAAAGATCGAGATGGATACGGGAAAAGTACAGGTGAAAATTGAATTTGCCGAATCTTATTACTATGAAGTGATCAGTGAAGTGACAGGAGAAGAGATTCACGGCGAATATGAGCTTATGGCAGTGATGAAAGAGTTGTCGGCAATGCGGGAAGAATTTTCCCGGATCAAAGATGCTTTTGCCGATGTGAAAATGAAAGGATACGGCGTCGTGAGTCCGTCAAAAGAAGATATCCGGCTTGAAGAGCCGGTGATTATCAAACAGGGAAGTAAATTCGGAGTAAAGATTCGTTCGGAGGCGCCGTCGATCCATATGATCCGTGCAAATATAGAGACAGAGATCGCACCGATCGTCGGAAATGAGAAGCAGGCGGAAGATCTTGCCGGATACATTAAAAAAGAGAGTGAGACTCCGGAGGGCGTATGGGGAACAAATATTTTCGGAAAAACAGTAGAAGAGCTTGTGATGGACGGCATGAGAAATAAAATAGCGATGATTAATGATGAAAGCCAGGTAAAACTTCAGGATTCTATGCAGAAGATCGTAAATGATTCAAATGGCGGCATGGTATGTATTATTATCTGACGGCAGTTCTTGACAAGAAAATAAAAATAGTCTAGGCTTTCAGTATGACAAAAGAATTCAATAGGAGGCGTAAGATGAGTACGCAGTTTGACAAACTTGAGAAATGCTATGAATATTGTAAAACAGTGACAGATTTTATCCCCCGCGTCGGTCTGATCTTAGGATCCGGACTCGGGGGATATGCGAAAAATATGAAAGTTGTAAAAGAGATATCATATGACCAAATTCCGGGGTTCCCGGTTTCAACAGTGCAGGGACATGATGGAAAATTTCTCCTTGGTTATATAGGGAAAGTTCCTGCAATGGTAATGAAAGGACGCGTTCATTTTTATGAAGGATATACGCCTCAGGAGGTTGTTCTTCCGGTGCGTCTTATGAAGCGTATGGGGATTGAAATTCTTTTTCTGACGAATGCATCAGGTGGAATCAATCGTGATTTTCAGGTAGGAGATTTTATGATGATCACAGATCATATTTCATCTTTCGTTCCGTCTCCTTTGATCGGAGAGAACGTATCGGAACTTGGCGAAAGATTTCCCGACATGACAAAAATCTATGATGCCAATCTGAATCAGATCATTGAGAAAACTGCCGCGGAAGAAAAGATTATTTTGAAAAAAGGGGTATATCTTCAGACGTCCGGTCCGAATTTTGAAAGTCCGGCAGAAGTGCGTATGTATGGAATATTAGGTGCAGATGCAGTCGGAATGAGTACGGCGTGCGAAGCGATGGCAGCTCGTCATGCGGGAATACGGGTGTGCGGGATCTCATGCGTCTCTAATATGGCAAGCGGATTGTCGGGTGAAGAATTAAGCCATCTTGACGTACAGGCTGTGGCAGATCGAAGAGCTCAGGAGTTTGAACGTCTTGTGACAAGATCGATTGAAAAGATGTGCGAGGATGAAAGATCAGAGTAGGAGAAAACGGATGAGGACGAGAATATACAATGCAAGAATTTTGACAATGGAAGAAAAACGACCTGTTTTTAAAGGTGAGATCTATATTGACGGCGGAAAGATTTTCCGCATAAAAGAAGCCAAAACGGAAAAAAGTGAGCGGACAGAAAAACCGGCTTTAAATGAAGAAGAAAAATGGGACGAAGAAATCGACGCAGAGGGAAATCTGATTATGCCCGGGTTTAAAAATGCGCATACTCATTCTGCTATGACATTTCTGCGTTCTTATGCAGATGATATGAAACTTCAGGAATGGCTTTTTGATAAGGTATTTCCGGCAGAAGCAAAGCTGACATCCGATGACGTATATCATTTGACAAAACTTGCGATTTTGGAATATTTGACAAGCGGGATTACGGCGGCTTTTGATATGTATAAATTAAAACAAGACAGTGCAAAAGCGGCAGAAGAACTGGGCTTTAGAATGGTTTTTTGCGGAGATATCAATGATTTCGGCGGTACTTTAGAAGAGATGGAGCAAGATTATTTTCGGTACCAATGTGAAGAAACTCCGCTTTTGTCCTATCAGTTCGGATTTCATGCAGAATATACGACAAGCCGCAATTTGATGGAAGGGATCGCGCAGCTTGCCGGAAAATATAAAAAGCCTGTTTATGTCCATTGTTCGGAGACAAAAAGAGAAGTGGAGGAATGTCGGGAAAAAACAGGTATGACACCGATCGCATATATGGATTCTCTCGGCCTTTTTGAAAACGGAGGAGGATTATTCCACGGCGTTCATTTAGATGAAGCAGATTTTGACATTATGAAAAAGAAAAAAATATGTGTCGTTACAAATCCGGCTTCTAATTTAAAACTGGCAAGCGGAATTGCCCCGGTCAAAACGTATCTTGAAAAAGGAATTCCGGTTGCTATAGGAACAGACGGACCGGCAAGTAATAATTGCCTTGATATGTTTAAAGAAATGTTTCTTGTGACAGGGCTTCAAAAAGTAGTTCATAATGATCCGGAGGCTGTTCCGGCAGCAGACGTACTGAAAATGGCGACTGTCAACGGAGCTTACGCGATGGGACTTGACAACTGTGATATACTTGCAGAAGGAAAATACGCAGATTTGATTATGATAGATCTGATGCAGCCGAATATGCAGCCGATACAAAATATTGAAAAAAATGTTGTGTACAGCGCCAGTAAGCTGAATGTAAAAATGACGATGATAAACGGGAGAGCTGTTTATCAAAACGGGAAGTTTAAAATCGGGGAAAGCGTGGAAGACATTTATGAAAATGCAAACCGGATCGCAGAGAGGATACTAGATGGCAAAGAATAAATGCTCACAGACGTATCGGAGATTTATTATTTGTGCAGAAGGGGAAACAAATGATTAAAACAGATAGAGAGAAACAAATGAAAGGGGTTACAAAGCAATGAGAACAGCAATATTTACGATCGATACAGAAAGTTATGAAGCAAAGAAAAAAAGTGCGGCAGGAGAGGCTTTGAAGCGTATGCTTGAACAAAACAGGCTGGAAGTGAAAGCTGCGAAAGTTTTGCCAAGAGATAAAGAAGTTGTGGCGACAGTTTTTCGCCAGCTGGCAGACTCGGGCTCTGTCGAACTGATCATAACGACAGGGGCGACGGGATATTTAGAGCAGGACTGTGCTCCGAAGGCGGTAGAAGAAGTCGCAGAGCAGCTTATTCCGGGAATCCCGGAAGCGCTTAGGGCATATAATCTCAGGTATTCCAAGAAAGCAATGCTCGACTGTATGGCGGCAGGCATTCGGAAAAATACACTTATTGTGAATCTGCCGGAAAGTGCAAAAACAGCGAAAGAAGATATGGAATACATTTTATCGGAAGTAGTACAAGTAGTGGAGAGTATTAACTTATGATGAAGATCACATATATCGGACACAGCGGATTTTTTGTGGAAATGGAAGATGCCTGCTTTTTATTTGATTATTACAAAGGAACGATTCCGGAAACAGACGGAAACAAAAAAATGTATGTTTTCGTAAGTCACAGGCATCATGATCATTATAACGAGGAAATTTTCAGGCTGCAGGAAAAATTCCGGGATATACAATATATTATTTCTTCAGATGTATATGAACTGGCTTCTCATCCTGAGAAAAACGATAAAATCATTTATATGAAAGCAGGAGAAGAGGCGGACATAAAAGGATGTTATGTGCGAACGCTCCGGTCAAATGATGAGGGAACGGCATTTTTCATTCGCTATAAAGACCAGACGATCTATCACGCAGGGGATTTGAATTGGTGGCACTGGGAAGGGGAGCCGGACGAGTATAATAAAAATATGCGTCGTTCTTATCAGTCGGAGATCAACAAGCTTTGCGGAGAAAAGATTGATGCGGCGTTTGTTCCGGTCGATCCAAGACTGGGGGAACAGTATTGTCTCGGAATCGACTGTTTCATGAAACGAACGGAAACAAAAAGAGTATTTCCGATGCATTTTTGGGGAAATTATGATGTGTGCAGCCGTTTGATGCTCGAAGAATGCACAAAAGATTATCAGGACAAGATTGTGAAGATCGAGAGGGAAGGACAGACATTTCTATGCAGGTAAAAATATATACAGACGGGGCGGCACGGGGAAATCCGGACGGACCGGGAGGATATGGAGCGATTCTTGAATATGTAGATACGAAAGGGACGCTTCATACAAAAGAACTATCCCGGGGATATGTCAGAACAACAAACAACAGAATGGAACTGATGGCAGTGATCGCAGGATTGGAAGCGTTGAACAGACCTTGTGAGGTAGAAGTTTATTCTGATTCACAGTATGTTGTAAATGCGTTTAATAAACAGTGGGTAGACGGATGGATTAAGAAAGGATGGAAGCGTGGGAAAAACGAACCGGTTAAAAATCCGGATCTTTGGAAGCGTCTTCTCAAAGCAAAAGAAAAGCATAAAGTGTCGTTTCACTGGGTGAAAGGACATGACGGACATCCTCAAAATGAGAGGTGTGATCTGCTTGCCACTTCGGCAGCGGATGGAGATACACTTTTTGTTGACGAAGGAGTAGGAAAATAGTATAATCAGATACTGTGTTAAGTAAGACAGACAATCGCGGATGTAAGTGCCGAAAGGCAGCAGACGAGGAAAGTCCGGGCTTCATAGGGCAGGATGCCGGATAACGTCCGGTGGAGGTGACTCCCAGGCCAGTGCAACAGAAATAAACCGCGTCGGATTCCATATCGGCGTAAGGGTGGAAAGGCAGTGTAAGAGACTACCGCCTCTGCGGTAACGGAGAGGGCACATGTAAACCCCATTCGAAGCAAGACCGGATAGAAGCAATGTGGCGGCCCGTCACGCTTCAGGTAGGTCGCTTGAGCACGGCGGCAACGTCGTGCCTAGATAGATGATTGTCCACGACATAACCCGGCTTATCGTTTTGCTTAACACATTTTGTTACCCCGAATGCTTTAGCAATATAAAGCTGTGATTCGCTAAAATACATGTCGGATCTGTCAAGAGGATACTAATTTAAAAAGAAACAGGAGAAAAAACTATGGGTATGAAAATAAATGCACACCTTCCGATTCCTGCTGATTTGAAAGCAGAATATCCGCTTTCTTCTCAAATTCTTAAACTGAAAGAAAAAAGGGATCGGGAAATCAGAGAGATTTTTGAAGGGAAATCAGACAAGTTTCTTGTAATTGTAGGACCATGCTCGGCGGACAATGAAGATTCCGTATGTGAGTATGTATCGAAATTGGCGACAATCAACGAAAAAGTATCAGATCGCTTGATGATCATCCCAAGAATTTATACGAATAAGCCGAGAACAACAGGAGAAGGATATAAAGGAATGCTTCATCAGCCAAAGCCGGACGAAGCTCCGGATCTGTTAGCCGGAATCATAGCGATCCGAAAGATGCATATAAGAGCGATTGAGGAGAGCGGACTTACCGGGGCAGATGAGATGCTCTATCCCGAAAATAGAAGTTATCTTGACGATATTTTGTCTTATGAGGCAATCGGAGCAAGATCTGTGGAAAATCAGCAGCATCGTCTGACGGCAAGTGCGATGGATATACCTGTAGGAATGAAAAATCCGACAAGCGGAGATTTTTCTGTAATGCTCAATTCTGTAGTGGCAGCACAGAGTTCTCATTCTTTTATATACAGGGGAATGGATGTGACGACAGAGGGAAATGATCTGGCACATGTCATATTGCGCGGAGGCGTAGATAAATACGGGACATGTATCCCAAACTATCATTATGAAGATCTTATCCGTCTTTTGGATATGTACAGGCAAAGGGAATTGAAAAATCCGGCGGCGATCATTGACGCAAACCATTCAAATTCAAATAAACAGTTTAAAGAACAAATCCGAATTGTCAGTGAAGTGCTTCACAGCAGAAATTATAACAGTGAATTAAAAAAACTGATCAAAGGGGTAATGATCGAAAGCTATTTGGAAGAAGGATGCCAGAAGATCGAGGAAAACCGCATTTACGGAAAGTCGATCACAGATCCGTGCCTTGGCTGGGACGATACGGAAAGACTGATCTATAAGATCGCAGAAGAATGCTGATAAAAAGCAAGCCGATTCAGTTTGGCATACAGCAGAAAAAACAAGTGTAAAATAAGAGTGATTATAAAAAGGAAATGGATGCAGTGTAAAAAATTGTTCTTACAGCTCACCATTTCCTTTTGTATATTACGACTTATAAAGCCGGATTTTATTATCGTTGTCTTCGATGTTTTTCTTCGCAATATTTACAGCGGTAGATCTGATTTTCTTCATCTGTCAGAACAAAGACATGATCCAGTTCCTGTTCGATCGAAGTGATGCAGCGTGGGTTTTTGCACCGGATCACATTTCGGATCTCTTTTGGAAGCGTGAGCTGCTTTTTAGCGACAATTTGTTTGTTTTCTATAATATTGACGGTGATATTGTGATCGATAAAACCTAAAATATCAAGATCCATGAAATCAATCGGACATTCGATTTTCATAATATCTTTCTTTCCCATTTTATTACTGCGGGCATTTTTGATAATGGCTACACAGCAGTCCAGTTTATCAAGGTGGAGATATTTATAAATTTCCATACTTTTTCCGGCCTCGATATGATCAAGGACGAAGCCTTCTGTAATGCTTCCGACATTCAATGTGTTTTTTACCATGATCTGTTCCTTTTACCTTTCTTAATCAACATGAATTTCAAGCAGTGTAAGAATTAATGCCATGCGCACGTATACGCCGTACTGAACCTGACGAAAATAAGCGGCGCGCGGATCATTGTCAACTTCGGTTGAAATCTCATTTACTCGCGGAAGCGGATGGAGAACATACATATCTTCCGGCGCAAGCTTCATTTTTGCTTTGTCAAGTATGTAGAAATCTTTCATGCGGACATAATCTTCTTCATTGAAAAAGCGTTCTTTTTGAACTCTTGTCATATAGAGAATGTCCAGAGAGGGCATTGCATCTTCCAGACGGACAACTTCTTCATATGGGATGTTGTTCCGGTCAAGTACTTCGTGGCGGATATAATCGGGAAGCCTTAATTCTTCGGGGGAAATCAAGATAAACCGGATTCCTTCATATCTGACGAGAGCATTGATCAAAGAGTGAACGGTACGTCCGAATTTTAAGTCGCCGCATAAACCGATCGTCATATTTTTAAGACGTCCTTTTACGTTGCGGATTGTGAGCAGGTCGGTCAGCGTCTGTGTCGGATGCTGATGCCCGCCGTCTCCTGCGTTGATAACAGGAATTGAAGAGTGCTGACAGGCGACCATAGGAGCGCCTTCCTTCGGGTGTCTCATAGCACAGATGTCTGCATAGCAGGAAATCGTGCGGATCGTATCAGATACACTTTCTCCTTTTGCTGCGGAACTGGAATCGGCAGAAGAAAATCCCATGATACTTCCGCCCAGATTTAACATGGCTGCCTCATGACTTAACCGTGTGCGTGTACTCGGTTCATAAAAAAGTGTTGCAAGTTTTTTTCCTGCACAGGCATGTGCATATTTTGCCGGATGTGCTTCAATATCCTGAGCAAGATCCAGCAGTTTGTCAAGTTCTTCCACTGAGAAATCCAGCGGACTCATTAAATGTCTCATACAAAACCTCCTAAAAATCTTTAATTATAATATAATAAAACCCTTTTCTTTTCAACCGTATAGAGAAAACAAACAGTCGGAAATTTTATAAACAGATAAATGTATATTTGCTAAAATAGAGAGATACGGCAAAGAAGAATGAACAAAAAGAAAAGTTTAAAGCCGGAAAAACAGAAACAAAATATGAAAAAGAAGGCGGCGTATCGTATCATAAAACGAAGACGCCACTCTTTTACTCATAAGCGGACACCTGTATGGATGAACTGTTATCTTAGTTTGTCATTAATTTTGTAAACATGTAGATTTTGAAAGAAAAATATACTATACTGTTGTGAAAAGAAAAATTTGGGGGCATCGGAGGAGAAAAAATGACATCGCTTGGAGAATTGAGAGAAGCACTTGATAAAATTGATAATGAAATAGCAGAGCTTTATGAAAAACGGATGGAAGTCTGCAGAAAAGTCGGAGAATATAAAGTGAAATCAGGAAAAAAGGTGTTTGACAGGCAAAGAGAAAAAGAAAAACTTGCAGATGTAATGTCAAAAGTAGAGGGGGATTTCAATAAGAAAGGAATCCAGGAGCTGTATCAGCAGCTCATGTCTATGAGCAGGAAGCTTCAGTACAGTCAGCTTGTGGAAGCGGGAGCGCTGGGACGCCTTCCGTTTATCAGAATCGAAAATCTGGATCGTGAAAATGCCCGTGTTGTATTTCAGGGAACAGAAGGAGCTTATTCACAGGCTGCAATGTATCAGTTTTTCGGAAGAGATGTAAATAATTTTCATGTGAGGACATTTCGGGAAGCGATGGAAGCGATAGAGGAAGGTTCGGCTGACTATGCGGTGCTTCCGATCGAGAATTCCACTGCCGGTACGGTGAACGAGATGTATGACCTGCTTGATGAATTTGAAAACTATATTGTAGCAGAGACGATCCTTCCGGTTGTGCATACATTGTCGGGACTTCCGGGCGCGAAGCTTTCGGATATAAAAAAAGTATATTCAAAAACAGAAGCTCTTATGCAGACGTCTGAGTTTTTAGACGACCATGGTGATTGGCAGAAAATCAGTGTTGTCAATACTGCGGTGGCGGCAAAGAAAGTGATTGAAGAACAGGATATTTCACAAGCTGCAGTATGCAGTGCTTATGCGGCAAAAGTCCACGGACTGGAAGTTTTAGTCGATGAAATTAATGATGATGAGGACAATTCCACACGTTTTATCGTTGTAACGAATCAAAAAATATTTTTGAAAAATGCTTCCAAGATAAGCATCCGTTTTGATTCGCCGCATCAGAGCGGTTCTTTGTATGGAATTTTATCACATTTTATTTATAATGATCTGAATATGACGAAGATTGCATCTCGTCCGATCAAAGGGAGACCTTGGGAATATTGTTTTTTTGTTGATTTTGAAGGAAACCTTGAAGACCCTGCTGTGAAAAATGCAATTCGCGGACTTCGTGAAGAGGCAACAAACTTAAAAATACTCGGCAATTATTGAGACGGCAGATGCCGTAATCCAGTAGTTTCTGGGAGAAAAGACAGGATGTTTAACATAAAACGGTAAAGCAGGAAAAAACGGAAGGAGAGAGAACAATGCGTACAAATGAACTGATGCTGTATAAAAATATGGAGCATGGCAGAATATTAAAAAACATGACGTTTCTCATGGAAAATTGTGGAAATGATTACTATAACAGGGAAGATTTGAGAAGTCTTCTTTTTGAATGTATGAATGAGATATTAGAGATTTCTGCCAGTCATGGATTCGAGGGGAATCTTTGGCATACATATCTGACGTTTCTTCTTGTAAATGATGAAAATGCTTACAGCACGTCATGTGAGATTGTAGGAGAGATTGACGGAAGCATTAACAGGATTGCCCTTCATGACTTTCAGATATTTAAAGAATTGTTTGATTATGATTTTCAGGAGATGGAGCGTGAATTTTCGGCAGAATGTATGCAGATTCTTTTTGAATATAAAAATACGAGCAATGCGGGGAAGGTTTTTAACCGGCGTATTCGGGATCGTATCTGTAATCTGGCAGAAGGACTTGCAGATTCGTCGGACGCAATAGACTTCAAGAGGAAGATGACACAGTTTTACAAAGAATTCGGAGTCGGTAAATTCGGCCTTCATAAAGCGTTTCGTATCGATCATCCGGAAGGAAAGACGATGTCGGTAGAACCGATCACAAATATTGCGCATGTACATCTTGATGATCTTGTAGGTTATGAGATTGCGAAGAAGAAGCTGATCGATAACACTGAGGCTTTTGTGAAAGGGAAAAAAGCAAATAACTGTCTCTTATTCGGCGATGCCGGAACAGGAAAATCTACGTCGATCAAAGCTGTTTTAAATCAGTATTACGATCAGGGGCTTCGGATGATCGAAGTATACAAGCATCAGTTTCAAGATTTAAATGATGTGATCGCGCAGATTAAAAATCGGAATTATAAGTTTATTATATACATGGATGATCTTTCATTTGAAGAGTTTGAGATTGAATACAAGTATTTGAAAGCGGTAATAGAAGGAGGTCTTGAGAGAAAGCCGGATAATGTTTTGATTTATGCGACTTCTAACAGACGTCACCTGATCCGTGAGACGTTTCGGGATAAAGCAGACAGAGATGAAGAGCTTCATACAAATGATACGGTTCAGGAAAAGTTATCGCTTGTCGCAAGGTTTGGCGTGACGATTTACTTTGGCTCGCCCGATAAGAAAGAATTTCGTCAGATTGTTCGTACGCTTGCGCAGAAAAATAAAATAGAAATGCCGGAAGAAGATCTGCTTCTGGAAGCAAATAAATGGGAATTGTCTCATGGAGGTTTGTCGGGAAGGACGGCACAGCAGTTTATTGATTATCTTATGGGACAGAATTAAGAACGATAAAAGGCGTCAGACATGTATCGGTGTTTTTCGGCATGTTTGACGCCTTGTGATGTTTTAACAGTGAAAAGCCGGGCAGAGAGAATAGAGACTCCTTTGCTAATTCTAACTGCCGGATATTTTTTGGATGCCTCTTATATCGCTGTCGATGACGAGAGAGTAATTTGTATAATAGACAACAAAACCGGGTTTTGCGCCTTTTGGTTTTTTAATATGTTTTTTCTCTATATAATCGATTTCGACTTTTTCGCTGCCTCGCATACTTGAATAATAAGCGGCAAGTTTGCCCGCTTCTTCAAATGTACGGTCGGGAAGTTCTTCCCCGTTTGTTTTTACGATCACATGTGATCCGGGAGCTTGTTTTGCATGAAACCACCAGTCGCATCCGGCGGCAAAATCAAATGTAAGGGCGTCGTTTTGAAGATTATTTTTCCCTACATACATATGAAAACCATCGCTTGAAATATAGTGCAGCGGTTCGTTTTTAAGTTTTATTTTCTTTCGTACGGTTTTGCGGCGCACATATCCTGTTTCAGACAGCTCTTCTTTGATGGCGGCAAGATCGTCCTCTGTCATTGCAATATCGAGAGAGGTCTGTATGGATTCGAGATAGGAAATTTCATCTTTTGTTTCCCGGATCAACTGGGTGAGCGCTTCAAAAGTACGTTTTTGTTTGTTGTATTTGGCAAAAAAACGCTGTGCGTTTTCCTGCGGAGTGCTTGTTGGATCTAACGGGATCGTAACCGTTTCGTTTGTGTAATAGTTCAGCGCCTCCATCTGTTTGGCGCCTTCGGGAACATTGTAACCATAAGCGTTGATCAGTTCGCCGTAAACTTTGTATTTGTCTCTGTTTTCGGTATCTTTTAACTGCCGCATCTGCAGATCATATTTTTTCCGATTCCTTTCAAGAGCAGTTTGTACAATGTGTCTAAGATCGACGGATTTCTGGCGAATCCTCGTAATCAGGCTCCGCTCAGAGTAGTAAGTACGAAGAATTTCGCAAACAGAAGGAAAGAGACGTTTTTCATATGCTGAAAGATACGTCAGTTCAAGAGCGGAAAATTCCTTCGGTTCTTGTTTGTCATAGTAGATAGCGGGCTCAAATCTGCCTTCTTTTATTGCTGACAGATAGATCGTAAACTGGGTATACAGATGGAAAAGAACATCCTGACTGTATTCTTTTGCCGGAAGAGTTGAGTCGATACCGGCAAGATAACAGATTTCCTCTGCGGTAACAGGACTGATCCCTGTAAAGCTTGTATAAAGAGCTTTTGCCACAGACATCGGTTTATCATTAACGGAAAGGGAAAATTCTTTCCATTCTGTTGTGAGCGGATCTTTTTTATGCATTGTATCAGGAATAAAATATTTCCGTCCGGGAAGAACTTCTCTGACAGAACTCATCTGTGCAGATACATGCTTGATACTGTCAATGATCGTTCCGTCTTCGGAACAGAAAATGATGTTGCTGTGTTTCCCCATGATTTCAACAATGAGCTTCTTTTGGCAAAGGTCGCCCAACTCATCAAAATGTTCGATTGTAAAACAGATGATACGCTCCAGTTTTGGCTGTGAAATATCCGTGATCCGGCTGTTACTGATATGTTTTCTAAGAAGCATACAAAAATTAGGAGCCGTGATCGGGCTTGGTTTATTTGTGTCTGTAAGATAAATAAGCGGAAGAGAAGCGTTTGCTGAGATTAAAAGCCGATGTTGTCCACAGGGGGATTTGATCGTAAGAAGCAGTTCATCTGCTTCCGGCTGCGCGATTTTCGCAATTCGTCCGTCTGTTAGTTTTTGTTTCAGTTCGTGGACAAGACCTGCCACGACAATTCCGTCAAAAGCCATAATAAATTCTCCATATTTTGAATTGTTCAGAAGGGAAATGATAAAACATTTTTCTTTTGAACATGAATATATAAGAAAGTATATCATAAAGAGGAGAATGAAAAAAGACCTGTTGACCATTTACGCGCATTAGAGGTATAATAACTAAAATTGCAGTAATCGGCAGTTCTAAAAAACAGATAAATTTGATATATAGACTGCCAAGGAGAAGAACACGAGGAAAGACAAGATGATAAAAAGTATGACAGGGTTCGGAAGATGTGAAGTTCTGAAGGACTCAAGAAAATTTACGGTAGAATTAAAAAGTGTGAATCACAGATATCTCGATGTAAACATTCGGATGCCGAAGAAATTGAATTTTTTCGAGACGTCCATCAGGACGCTCCTTAAATCATATGCAGACCGGGGAAAGGTTGACATTTTTATCACGTATGAAGATCTGTCTCAATCGCAGGTGTCGGTAAAGTATAACGCGGCTCTTGCGGCAGAATATTTAAAATATCTGAATCAGATGGCAGAAGAATTTTCGTTAGATAATGATGTTCGCGTCAGTACATTGTCCAGATATCCCGAAGTCTTTACGATGGAAGAATGCAGCGAGGATGAAGACGAGCTTTGGAATGGATTAAAAGAAGCGTTGGAAGGCGCGTTTTCACAGTTTGTAGAGATGAGGACAAAAGAAGGAGAACGTTTGAAAGAAGATATTCTTTTGAAATTGGATCTGCTCAGTGAACAGATTCGGTTTATAGAAGAGCGTTCGCCGCAGATTATTGCAGAATACAGGACAAAATTAGAAGAAAAGATGCGGGAATTATTAGAGGATACGCAGATTGACGATAATCGGATTGCGGCAGAAGTGATTCTCTTTGCGGATAAGATCTGTACAGATGAGGAAGTTGTAAGACTAAAAAGTCATATTCAGCATATGAAGGAGACATTGGAAGAGTCTAACGGAATCGGAAGAAAACTTGATTTTATCGCACAGGAGATGAATCGTGAGGCGAACACGATCTTGTCTAAGGCGAATGATCTGGATATATCAAACCGCGCGATCAGTCTGAAAACAGAGATTGAGAAGATCAGAGAACAGATACAGAATATCGAATAGGAGGAAACAAAGTGAACAGAAAAGGAATTTTGATCGTTGTATCGGGATTTTCGGGTTCGGGAAAAGGAACGCTGATGAAAGAACTTCTGTCAAGATATCCTGATACGTATGCACTTTCTGTCTCGGCGACTACGAGGCAGCCAAGAGATGGGGAACAGGATGGAAGAGAATATTTTTTCATATCAAAAGATGAATTTGAAAAAATGATTGCCAAAGATGAATTGATAGAGTATGCTAGATATGTGAAAAATTATTACGGTACTCCAAAAGAGTATGTGCGAAAGCAGTTGGATGCGGGAAAAGATGTGATCCTTGAAATAGAGATTCAAGGCGCATTAAAAGTGAAAGAGGAATTTCCCGATACTTTGCTTTTGTTTGTGACACCTCCGAGCGCCGGTGAACTGAAAAAAAGGCTCGTAGGCAGAGGCACAGAGACGATGGATGTGATCGAGTCCAGAATGAACCGTGCATGTGAGGAAGCGGAGGGAATGGATTATTACGATTACCTTGTCGTTAATGACGACCTGAATATGTGCGTTGAAGAAATGCATATGATCATTCAGGGAGAGCACCGAAGAAGTTTTCGGAATGAAGCATTCATGAAGACAATAAAAGAAGATTTGGAAAGATTGAAAGGAGAAAATTAAATATGCTGCATCCGTCTTATACAGATTTGATGAAAGTTGTAAACAAAGATGTCGAAGAAGGGGAAACAAAGATCGTCAACAGTCGTTATTCGATCGTTATGGCAACATCGAAACGTGCCAGACAACTGATTGCCGGAGACCTTCCGCTTGTCGATGTGAAAGAGGGAGAGAAACCATTGTCGATCGCAATCGAAGAATTGAACAAAGGCGAGTTGAAGATCAAAGCCGAGAGTGCGGCAGAAGAAGAGTAAAAACAATGAGGCAGAACCAAACGGTATCTGCCTTTTTCATGTTAGCGGATGAATCTTGCCACATTAAAGTACAAAAGTGAAAAGTATAATAAAAAGGAAGAGGAGGTATGGAACAGATATGAAAATATTGTTTATCTCTCTTGGATGTGACAAAAATCTCGTAGATACAGAAGTGATGCTCGGACTTTTGGCATCTAGAGGATATGAGATGACAGATGATGAAAGACAGGCAGATATTATTGTAATTAATACATGCTGCTTTATCCATGACGCAAAAGAAGAGAGCATTCAAAATATTCTTGAGATGGCAGAATATAAAAAGTCGGGACAGGTAAAAGCGTTGATCGTGACAGGATGTCTGGCACAGAGATACAGACAGGAAATATTAGATGAAATTCCGGAAGTAGATGAAGTTCTCGGAACGACGGCATATGATAAGATTTTAGATGTGGTAGACCGAGCATTGGAAGGAGAGCAGGGCATTATACTTTCGGATCTTAATGCGCTTCCGGTTTCAGGAGCAAAGCGTCTTGTGACGACGGGAGGACATTTTGCATATTTAAAGATTGCGGAAGGGTGCGATAAGCATTGTACATATTGCATTATTCCGAAAATACGTGGAAATTTCAGAAGTGTTCCCATGGAACGACTGATCAAAGAAGCGAAAGAGCTGGCAGAGCAAGGTGTCAAAGAACTGATCCTTGTGGCACAGGAAACGACACTTTATGGAAAAGATCTGTATGGAGAAAAATGTCTTCACAGGCTTGTGGAAGAGTTATGCAAGATTGCGGGAATCCGCTGGATCCGAATTTTGTATTGCTATCCGGAGGAAATTACAGATGAATTGATAGAAGTGATAAAAAAAGAACCGAAAGTGTGTCATTATCTTGATCTTCCGATCCAACATGCAAGCGACAGTATTTTGAAAAGGATGGGCAGAAGAACGTCAAAACAGGAACTGACAGATATTGTAAAAAAATTGAGAAAAGAAATTCCTGATATTTGCCTTCGTACGACGTTGATCACCGGCTTTCCCGGCGAAACAGAAGATCAGCATGAAGAATTGATGCAGTTTGTCGACGAAATGGAGTTTGATCGTTTAGGAGTCTTTACCTACTCACCGGAAGAAGACACCCCGGCGGCTGTTATGCCAGATCAGATCGCAGAAGAAGTAAAAGAAGAACGACAGGCGGATCTGATGGAACTTCAGCAGGAAATTGCATTTGACAATGCAGAAAATATGATCGGCAGAGAAATGCTTGTTATGATTGAAGGCAAAGTTGCGGATGAAAATGCTTATGTCGGCAGGACATACCGCGATGCGCCGAATGTGGACGGATTGATCTTTATTAACACAGAAGAAGAACTGATATCCGGCGATTTCGCAAAAGTGAAAATAACCGGAGCTTTAGAATATGATCTGATAGGAGAATTGTTATGAATTTACCAAATAAATTAACTGTTTTGCGCATTATCATGGTACCGTTTTTTGTATTTTTTATGCTTACGGATGTAGGCGGAGCGGCTAATAAGTGGATTGCTCTCGCAATTTTTGCAGTTGCGAGTCTGACGGATCTTTTAGATGGGAAAATAGCGAGAAAATATAATCTTGTGACAAATTTCGGAAAATTTATGGATCCTTTGGCAGATAAACTGCTTGTTTGTTCGGCTATGATCTGTCTGATTCCTTCCGGAAAATTAGCTGCCGAAATTGTAATAATCATTATTGCAAGAGAGTTTATTATAAGCGGATTCCGTCTCGTGGCATCTGACAACGGAATTGTGATCGCAGCAAGCTATTGGGGAAAATTCAAAACTGTATTTCAGATGGCGATGATCATCGTTCTTATTGCAGATTTAGGCGGTGTGTTCGACTTGATCGGAGAAATTCTTATTTGGGCAGCAGTGGCACTTACGATCATTTCTCTGATCGATTACGTGTGGAAAAATAAACAGGTACTTACACAAGGTGGGATGTAAACATGTATCTTGAATGGTATTTAAAAGAAAAAAAAGCATATGAGAAAACTTTAGAGGAAACGGTGACGGAACTTTTATCTGAAAAACACCTTCACGTGACGACTGCAGAGTCCTGTACAGGAGGACTGATTTCAGGAACACTTGTAAATGCGGCAGGCGCGTCTGCAGTATTGAATGAGGGGTATGTCACTTACTCAAATGAAGCGAAAGAGCGCCTGCTTGGAGTTTCTCATGAGACGCTTGAAACTTATGGGGCAGTCAGTGAACAGACGGCGAAAGAGATGGCGGAAGGAGCGGCAAAAGCCGCAGGTGCAGAAGCGGCTCTTAGCGCGACAGGAATTGCCGGTCCAAGTGGAGGAACAGAGGACAAGCCTGTCGGACTCGTGTATATAGGATGTTATCTGAACGGGGAGACAGTAGTAAAAGAATGCCGTTTTCACGGAAATCGTATGGAAAACAGAGCTCAAACAGTTGAAACTGCACTTGAGATGCTGAAAGATGCATTGTTAAAAGAATAGGATTTTCGGAAATAGGAAAGAAAATTTTAAAATAGTATAAAAGCATTATAAAAACATAAAGTGAACACTTTGAGTGAAAACTTTGTCAAAGTTTGATTGACGAATGCGGTAATTTATGAGAAAATAAAATAGGTATGGCACGAGTATGTGTTCGTATGCAGAAGAAAATCATAGATATTGAAAGGAGTTTTAACATGATTTATTCACATGAAGTAGAAATGATGTGTCCGGTAGCGCAGGGCGCAAATCACGGACCGGCTCCGATCCCGGAAGAAGCAAAATGGGTGAAAGCGAAAGAAGTAAAGGATATTTCCGGTTTGACACATGGTGTTGGCTGGTGTGCTCCGCAGCAGGGTACATGTAAGCTGACTCTGAACGTGAAAGACGGTATTATCCAGGAAGCGCTTGTAGAGACAATCGGATGTTCGGGAATGACACATTCCGCAGCTATGGCATCTGAGATCCTCCCGGGCAAAACAATCTTAGAGGCACTTAACACAGACCTTGTCTGTGATGCGATCAATACAGCAATGAGAGAACTTTTCCTTCAGATCGTATACGGAAGAACTCAGAGTGCATTCTCTGAAGACGGACTTCCGATCGGAGCAGGACTTGAGGATCTTGGAAAAGGACTTCGTTCTCAGGTTGGTACAATGTACGGAACACTTGCAAAAGGTCCTCGTTACCTTGAGATGGCAGAAGGTTATGTAACAGGAATCGCTCTTGACGAAAACAACGAGATCATCGGATACCAGTTCGTAAGCCTCGGAAAATTCACAGATTTCATCAAAGCAGGCGATACGCCGAACGATGCTTGGGAAAAAGCAAAAGGACAGTACGGCCGTGTTGATGACGCAGCGAAGATCATCGACCCGCGTAAGGAGTAATCGGGATTTAGCGACATATTAAGGTAAATAAATCAGGAGGATACATAAATGGCTTTATTTGAATCATATGAAAGAAGAATTGATAAAATCAATGAAGTTTTAAACAGCTACGGTATCGCTTCTCTTGAAGAAGCAGAGAAGATTACGAAGGATGCCGGACTGGACGTATACAACCAGATCAAAGGCATTCAGCCGATCTGTTTTGAAAATGCATGCTGGGCTTATATTACGGGTGCGGCAATCGCAATCAAAAAAGGATGTACAAGAGCAGCAGACGCAGCAGCAGCAATCGGAGAGGGACTTCAGGCATTCTGTATTCCGGGTTCTGTAGCAGATCAGCGTAAAGTAGGTCTTGGTCACGGAAACCTTGGAAAGATGCTTCTTGAAGAGGAAACAGACTGTTTTGCATTCCTTGCAGGACATGAGTCATTCGCAGCAGCAGAAGGTGCAATCGGTATTGCGGAAAAAGCAAACAAAGTTCGTAAAAAACCGCTTCGTGTTATCTTGAACGGTCTTGGAAAAGATGCTGCAAAGATCATTTCCAGAATCAACGGATTTACATATGTTCAGACAGATTATGATTATTATACAGGCGAACTTAAAGAAGTTTCCAGAACAGCTTACTCTGACGGACTTCGTTCTAAAGTAAACTGCTACGGAGCAAACGATGTTCGTGAAGGCGTTGCAATTATGTGGAAAGAGGGTGTTGATGTTTCTATTACAGGAAACTCTACAAACCCGACTCGTTTCCAACACCCGGTTGCAGGTACATACAAAAAAGAATGTATCGAGCAGGGTAAGAAATATTTCTCAGTTGCTTCCGGCGGTGGTACAGGACGTACACTTCACCCGGACAACATGGCAGCAGGACCGGCTTCTTACGGTATGACAGATACACTTGGACGTATGCATTCAGATGCTCAGTTCGCAGGATCTTCTTCCGTACCGGCTCATGTTGAGATGATGGGACTTATCGGAGCAGGAAACAACCCGATGGTTGGTATGACTGTAGCTGTTGCAGTTTCCATCGAGGAAGCAGCGCAGGCAGGCAAGTTCTAAAGAATGCAGTATTTCTGGGACTTCCAGAGAATGCAAGAATGTGTCAGAACATATGAAAATACGCATGTAATACACGGGAAATACACGGGTAATACACAGCGGTAATACACAAGAAAAACGGGTTATCCCGCAGCCATACGGCAGCAGGACAGCCCGTTTTTTTATTAGTCCCATTCAGCGTCGATTGATTCAAATTCAATATCTTCGCCGTCATAACAGATCAGCGCAACGGCTTCTTCGTAGTCGCTATATGCTCTGTGTGTGTAAACGGCTTCGGTAACATCACGGATCTTGTGACCGACGATCGCTTTCAGAAGATTTTCGTCAACTTTGAAATGCTTTGCACATGAAATGAAAGTGTGACGCGCTTCGTGCGGGGTGTGAGTAATTCCGAGAAAGCGCATGACCTTCTTGAAACGTCCGCGATACTGATCATATGTCATGAACTGGTTTTTCTCATTCGGGAACAAGAATTTGTTTTCTGGGTTGTAGTGATCAACAACAAGCGAACGGATCAGCGAATGGATCGGAACGATTCGATCGGTTCCAGCTTCTGTTTTCATGCCGCCTTTTATACGCCAGCGTTCAAGATCGACGTTGCAATTCTCGATCAGTAAGACTTCCGAAGGACGAAAGCCAGTATACAAAGAAAATAGAATCATGTCTGTTACACCGAAATCACGGATTTTCCACAAACGCTGGATTTCGCTATTCTTGAAAGGAACACGCTTCGTTTTGTCACGCTTTCCGACTTTCTGGACAAATAGTGCGCTGTAGTCCTTGTCGACGATCTCATGAATCATGGCGTATTTGTACATAAGATTGAACAGCGACTTCATTCGTCCCTTCGTGGCTTCACCGACGTCAGCGTCTTTGATCACACCTTGCAAATGACTGACACGAAGATCACGCATTCGCACGTCGTAAATTGGGGAACAATAATTGTATGCCGCTTTGTACGATCTGGCAGAAGAAGGATTCTTCAATGTTTCATAGTATTCAGCAGACCAGAGATCATACACGCCAGAAAAAGTGATTTTGTGGGCTTCAATGTCATAAGGATTTTGCAAATAATTGTTCAAAGCAGTTTCAGCTTCAACACGTGTTGCAAAAGTCCCGATCGACTGGTAGATCTGGCGCGCTGATCCAGTATTCGGATCTATCTGCCAGCCCACAGTGATTCGCGCCCCGAAGGGCTTGCGACGTTTGCCGCCTATTTTATAGACAGATCCGTCGCCGTTGGCTCTTTTCATTGCCATAGACAACACCTTCTTTCCGAAAAATGGGCACAAAAAAACAAGCCCGTTTTTCATTGTTTATTTGAAGGGCTTGTGCTATAATAATTTTTGCGAAGAATTAAATAGCAAGCCCGTTCAAAACGGAGATTGCAGCCCGTCATGTGTTACCAGCACAAGGCGGGTTTTCTTTTTAATCAATATATTTTATTTTCATTTCAGCACCGAAGTTTTTGCCTTGCCCGCCGCCGTATACGTGGAAATAATCAACCACATAGCGGCGATCAATATTTTCTTCAAGGTGCGGAACGAATTCTTTCGGGACATTACCGACAACGTATTCGCCAGCGTAGACATAATACGCAGGGCTTCCGTTGTAAAAATATCTTTCAAGTCTGACTTCGTATTCTGAATCATACGGCGGATCTTTGAATAATATCTTCCGAAGAATGGATTGTCTGGAACGAAGTTTTCCGCTTTCATTTTCAAAAGTAACGCCAGCAATAGGAAATTCAATGCTTTTTGTTTTTTGTGTTTCTGGAACAGAAGATTCGGGAGCGGGAGAAGCGGCACAAGAATCAGAACCAGAGGATCGGGCGCATGATAAAAGAATCAACCCGATCACAATGCAGGCAATGCCGTTCCCGACGCCATACTTCATGAAACCGACAACGCTTGAAATCATACAGCATATTCCTAAAAAATAAAGTATAATCTTTTTCATTTTAATCACCTATTAAAGTCTATTTGTATCAAATTGTTCCTCTTTTGGTATTTTATGCCATTTTTTCTGCTTCCCCTTTTACATATCCGAGATCAAGAAGTTCTTCGGCACGTTCCAGAAGCTTGTCTTTCCCTTTTTGATTCAACGATCTATATGTATTCAGAAGCTTTACTTCATCTTCTGGAAGTTGAACATTATTTTTGAAAACACCACACATTTCATTCAAAGTCACATCAAGAAAGTTACAAATCATGAACAATGTGTCAATATCTGGGGTGTATGCGCCGCGTTCCCAACCAGAAACAGTTGAAACACCAATGTCAAGAAAGTCGGCAAGTTGTTTCTGTGTGACCTTCCGCATTTTTCTATAAAAAAGAATATTTTTCTGTATGTTTTCTTTCAATTTCTTTTCGTTCTGAATCGTCATATGTGCTATCCGTCCTTTCTTAATTTGTATATTACCACAGCATTTCGCTACTTTCAATAAAAAAATACAGAAAAACAGTAAAAACATATTGACAATACAGAATAGCAGTAGTATCATGCAAATATACAGAAATGCAGTACATTCAAAAGCACAGAAAGGAAGTGTGAAAATGATAGGCGCGTATCTGAAAGCGTACATGAAAGAAAAAGGAATAAAACAAAGCTTTATCGCTGAAAAGATCAACTTGTCACCACAAATTCTGGGCGCAATGCTAAACGGACAAAGAAAAATTGAAGTCACGGAGTTTTACGCGATATGTTCAGCAATGGAAGCTGATCCGACAGAACTTGCAATCGGCGCAGGAATTTACAAGGTGCAGCAGGCGACAGCGTAAGCAACACAGCACAACCGACGAAAGGAAAAGAGATTATGGGAAAAAGAATTGAAGATCTGAAAGAAACAGCACCATGCGGAATGCTTATTCATTACACAGTCAATGAAGAAGACATGATCACATACAACGACATAAACGGACGCGGCGTTCACTGCGACAAGTGCGACGGCTGCACATGGAAGGGAATCTGCAAACCAGAAGAACCGAAGAAAGCTATGTCGCACAAGACATATATTGAAATTTACAATCTGATCGACGACGCAATGCAGGAAGCAGGCGAGAAGGTTGAAGAAGCTTGCAACAAACTTGCAAAATCAGACGCAGATCCGAAGTGTGTGCTTGCATGTAACATGGTGGAACAGATCAAGAAATACCAGAAGAGATACAACGAAATGAAAGCACTTCTGGAAAGGTTCGAAGCAGAGGTTGAAGAACCGAATGAAGGGAAGTGAAGACATGGGAACTTGGAAAGAACATATTGACAAGCTGAAAAGCCAATGGATCGGGAAAGAAGTTGTTTACGAGAACGAGAAACACAGAGTTGTTGACGTGGACTACAACGGATTGTTGCTGATCGACAAAAAAGCAAGAATGACCGACACAACAGCGGTCGCAATTTCAAATATAAAAGAAAACTGACGCTGTGATTGCGGCACAACGTCAGTTCAAGGCAATAGCGGGAGCGCGCTAAAACTGGTTTAGAGTTCTATTTTTATATTCGTCGAAAGTGAAAAGATCCGTCGAAAGTGAAGCTTGAAGTGAAGTTCAAGCGTTTTCGTCGCAAGTGCATTGTATATATACGGCAGCAGGACTGCCACAAAAATGCAAAAATCTGTCATATCACACCGACTTTCTGCGTTTCCGCGTAAGCCTTTCGAATTATAACACAAAGCAATAAAAAAATAAAGATATTCTTTATAAGCGCATACGACGGAAGGTGGAAAAGACATGGCATATAGAAAAATGACAGTCGAATACATACTTGACGATAGAGAGATCGAAGCACTGGAAGAATTGCTGGGAAAATGGCAGCAGTACAAAGGGAAAGACGGATCACAGCCGTTCGAAGACTGGAAACTGGAAGATCTATTTCAAGCAATAATGCAGTACGGCTGTAAATATGACATTTCAAAGCACATAAAAACGGATCAATACAGACATGAACTGATAGAGGTTGAAGAACTGTGCAGCAGTGATCCGTTCAGAACAAGATCGGAACGGGAGCAGGGAACAAGCCAGAAGGCATGAACCAATAAATCAAAAAGAAGGAAAGGAAAAAAAGAACATGGCAAAGTTAATCACAAAGAATGAACAGTCAATTTCATGGAAGGAACTTGCGGAAGGAGTGAAAGCAGGGGAAATCGCATTGCAGCAGGGCGATACAGTTGAATTGAAACTGACAACTGGCGAAATCGTCTTCATGCAGGCTGTAAAAGTATCAGAGGACGGGAAACGCGTGACATTCGTGTCAAAAGATTGTCTGGCGACTGAAATGCCTATGAACGAGGAAAGAACAAACTACGGCGGCTGGGCTGAATCAGATCTTCGAAAGAGATTGAACACAGAAGTTTTCAACACACTTCCAGAGGATTTGAAAGAAGTGATCGCAATAACAAAAAGAAGACAGTATGTGGACGGGAAGATCGTTGAATGTGAAGACAAGCTGTGGATCCCGTCAGAATATGAGATCCACGGACGCGAGATATTCGCAGAACATGTGGAAGGCGAAGAACAGTTCGAACTTTACAAGGATAGACGCAACAGAATGAAGAAAGTCGGAAACAACAGAGAGGACACAGACTGGTACTGATGCGATTCCCCGTACGCGTCGATCACGACGCACTTCTGTAGTGTCTACCTCAGTGGTCATGCCAACTACTACGTCGCGTCGACTGCGCTTGCCGTCCCGCTCTGCTTCGAAATCTAAAATCTTGAATCATGAATCCCGCCACGGAATGTGGCGGGGTAGCACATACGAAGAAAGGAAGAGAAATGGAAGAAAGTATTCAAATACTGGAACTATTCGGCGGGATAGGTTCACCACGTTGCGCACTTCGCAACTTGGGAATAAAAACAAAAGCAATCGACTATGTGGAAATAGATGAAAATGCAGTCAGATCATACAACGCAATGTTCGCGGAAGACTTGGAATATAAAACACAATCAGTGGTAGGGTGGAACCTTAAACCAGACATTTTGATACATGGCAGCCCGTGTCAAGATATGAGCATTGCAGGACATCAAGGGAAAGCGACTGCGGAAGCTGGGAGAATAAACAGAGGAAAAGGAGCGGACAAAGGAAGCGGGACGCGATCAAGCTTGATGTGGGAAACCATACACATTATTCAAAATATGGGAGAATGGAAACCACTATACGTTATCTGGGAAAATGTAAAGAATGTATTGAACGGCTACAATAGAAAAAATTTTGAACAGTACATTTCGGAAATGGGAAAACTGGGATATACAAGCAATTACCAGATACTTGACGCAAGGGACTTCGGACTTCCACAAGCAAGGGAACGCGTTTTCACTGTATCAGTCCTAAACGGCGACAAATTTGAATTTCAAGATCTGATCAGAACACCAATGCGGAATATATCTGAATTCCTTCTGGATAATGACAAAGTTCCGCCAGTATACGACGTAACACAACCGAGTGTATACAGCGTGATCGGACAAAAAGGAATACGGCGGGCAACAGTGATTCAAGACTATGCTTTCACAATAACAACGAGACAAGACAGAACGCCAGCACAAGTGATTGATTGTGGCGGTGGGCGTTACAGATACTTGACAGAACGTGAATGCTGGCGGCTTCAAGGGTATACAGACGAAGAATTCGAAGCTGCAAAGGCAGTTCAGAAACGTGTCGGAAGATACAGAATGGCACTGTACAAGCAGGCTGGGAACAGTATTGCAGTTCCTATTTTTGAAAGCATATTTAGAAAAATAATACTAAACGAAACAGCATAGCACAAACGAAGGGAAGTGAAAGAATGATCGGCAAAATCACAGTTCAAGAAGCAGCCGCAGTGTTGCACGTATCACAGCAATTCGTCAGAATCGGAATGCAAGAACGTGTTCTTCCGATAGGAACTGCACTGAAAATGTCTTCAAAATGGACGTACAACATCACGGAAGGAAAGCTGGCGGAATATGCGGGCGTCGATCTGGAAGAAGAAATCGCGAGGATCCGCGGGGAAGGGATAACAGCATGAAACTTGAAGAAATGATCGCAGTCATACAGAACCCAGACAGAGTGCGGATTTTTAAGAATAGAGAACGGCTTTTCATGGGGTTTCGGGCTGCTTTGATCGGCGGATTCGGAAAGATCGACGAAGTAATGATCGAACACGGGAAAGACGAAGTGAAAAGCTTTCGTGCATGTCCAGAAATAACGCATAAGCAGTGGAAAGAAAAAGGACTGATCCCGCCAGTGCAGCCAGAGGAAATGGCGCAGTACAGTTTCAGCGATCTTCAAATGTCGCTATACTACGACTTTTATATATAACACGAAGCAAAAATCACTTCCGACGACAAAATAATAATCAGAAAGGAAATCAAAGAGAATGAAAAACAACAAAATCAAGATCGCGGGAGTGATCAAGGACAAGCCGCAGTTGATTCTTGACGCGTCAGAATATGAGCGTCGCAGATATGAAACAAAGCTTGTGGCAGAAAGAAAGAGCGGAACAGAAGACGTGCTGATCTTGCAGTTTGACGGATCCGCAATGCAGGAAGAAGACTTTGAAAAGCTGGAAGCGGGAACATGCGTGAATGTAACGGGGGAGATCAGAACAGAGAACGTCCGCGAAATTATACCGACTGCGCCGACAGTAAAAATCTTCATTGCAGCAGGAAAAGTCCAGATTGTAGAAGCGATCACTGAAAAACAGAACGTCGTTAAATTGTGCGGGCATATCTGCAAGGATCCACGCGCAAGAGGAACTTCAAAGGGAATACATATCACAGACATTATGATCGCTGTCAAAGGAAAGAAGAATGTCAGCTTCATTCCTTGTATTTGCTGGCAGAACGTAGCAGACGCGGCGGGAAAACTGAAAAAAGGAACATACGTGGAAGCAGAAGGACGCTTCCAGTCAAGGGAATATAAAAAAGCAATCGAAGGATCTGCGCCGTATCTCATGACAGCCTATGAAGTATCAGTTGTACAGCTGGGAGTTGCAGAGGACGACACAGAGCAGGAAGACGAATAACACGCACAGAAGGAAGGAAAGTATATCATGATCAAATTATTTACAAGAAAACAGCATGAAGAAACCCATAAAAGAGAGAATGCGAAAAGAGTTGTGATTGTCAAAACAAATCCACGTTGCGCAGGACAGCAGGCAGAGGACATGCACATGATCGAAAGACTGTGCAAAGATATTCTGATCGCAGAAACACACGACGACGTGCTGATTCAGACGGCAATCGCTGTCGGATATGCGAACGCAATGAGAATTCACGGGATCGTTGAAGATACAGAAGCAGTGGACATTGTGGAAATGCTGGGGACAATGGGCGAAGATAAACTTCATGAAGTGGAAAAGATCAATGCAAATATTATCATGCGCAGATTACGAAAGAAGGTGATCCAGTGAGCGAGTACAGAAGAATCATTGCAGTTGACTTTGACGGGACACTTGCAGAAACAAAGTTCCCAGAGATTGTTGCACCGAAGCTGCGCATGATTCAATTTGTTAAACAGTTGCAGCAGCAAGGCTGCATTTTGATTCTGTGGACATGCCGCTGCGGAAAAGATCTGGAAGCGGCGTTGAAGTTCTGTGAAGAATACAGCTTAAAATTCGACTACATCAACGAAAATGTACCAGAGAACGTGGAAAAATGGGGCAATGACAGCAGAAAGATCTTCGCACATGAATACATAGACGACAAATCATGGTCGCCAGATCGCGAATCAATGTGGGGAAGATCCATGCGGAAACTACAGAGAAGGGCAAAGAAGCAAGGCGTGATTGCTTATGCGATCGCTATGCTTTTGTATTTTGCTACAGTTTTTATTTTGAAGCATTTTAATGTGATTTAAGAAAGGAAGGTGCAAACATGGCAGCAGCGCAAGGAACATGCAGATTTTGCGGGCAGCAGATTCTTGTCGAAGACGGAGAAGGAATGACAGAGCCGCAGCGGGACGAATGCGCAACGCTTCACTGTGAATGCGACGACGCAAAAGTGTATCAAGAAGCAGCACTTCGGAGAGATACAGCAAAACGGCGCGTTGACGAGTTATTCGGAGAAGGAGCGGGCGAACACAGACAGCCAGACGAAGTGATCGGAGAGATCAAAAGCGCGGTCGATCTGATCTGCGACAAGAAAGCGAAGAACATGACATTGACGATCAGAACTGGGCTGAAATGTAGAATCATGCAAATGGCAAAGGACAAGATCAAAGTTGTTAGAGAAATGTCAGACACGGATTCATTCGAACAATAAAAGAAATGACCACAGAAAAGCAAATTGCACTTCCGACGATAAAAGAAGAAACCCACTTGAACGGGAATTCAAGTGGGCTTCGGCATAACATGCAAAAATTAAATTGATAAAAATATTATATAGCATGTATGCCAAAAAGTCAAGAAAATGGCGGGTTTGAAACCCGCGTGACGGACTTGTTAAGTTTATTATTTTACCGACAAAAAGGGGTTTACATACATGCCATACAAGAAGGAAGTTTGCAAAGCAGGAAAGACAAAACAGTACACGTATTATTACAGCATACGTGCAGACAAAAAAGAAGGATCCAGAAAGGCGAAAGAGAATAAGACCAGCGAAGCACAGAAGAAAGTGAATAGCAGGCAGGCAATAAAAAAGCTGACATGGATCTTGAATGCTAACTATGACGGAACAAGCCAGTACATAACATTCAGTTACGCGAAAGACAAAAGACCAGAGAATCCAGCAGCACTTCGAAAAGACGTTGAAAAATTACTGCGTGGAATAAGGGCAGCACAGAAGAAGGCTGGAACAGTTGCAAAATATGTCTGGGTTCCAGAAGTGGGAGAAAGGGGCGCAGCGCATGTGCATATGTGCTTGAACCACATTGACACGCAAGTATTGAAGGGGCTGTGGGATAAAGGCTGGATCACAATTAAACCTATGGACGACAGCGGACAATATGCAAAGCTTGCGGCGTATTTCGTGAAGTATTCGGAAAAGACCATGAAGACAGCGGAAGGATTCGGGGGCAAGAGATACAACAGCAGCCGAAATCTTGTAATTCCAGAACCAGAGAAAACAACGATCAGAAGCAGGAATGCATATAATCACACAATTCAAGTTCCTTCTGGCTGGTATCTGGACAAAGAAAGCGTTCGCGAAGCATGGCACGAAGTAACGGGCTTCATGTACTTCACATATACGCTTGTAAAAAATGGCAAGAAGAGAAAACAAAAGAATCGTGATACATATTCACTGAATCTGGAAACTGGCGAAATTGAAATCACAGAAAATCAGCAGGCAGAAAGGAACTAAAGCAATGGGATTGAATCAAGGATATTTGAAAGCAGCAAGAACAGAAGAAAGCAATGAACAGTATACGCCGTTTTATGCGGTGGATCCGATAACAAAATACATACCTAAGACGTTGAAAGTCTGGTGTCCGTTCGATTGCGAATGGTCAGCTTTTTTTCAAACATTTAAGCGGGGGGGGGTGGCAAGTAGAACGAAGCAGTCTTGAAGAAGGGAAAAATTTCTTTGAATTCGAACCGACAGAATACGACGTGATTATAAGCAACCCGCCATTTACACAGAAAGACGCAGTTCTGAAAAGGCTGTATGAACTGGGGAAGCCGTTTGCAATATTGTTGCCGTTAAATTCGCTTCAAGGCGTGTCAAGATACAAATATTTCAAACAAGGAATACAGATTTTGACATTCGATAAAAGAATCGGCTTTCACAATCCAGAAAACATGAAAGAGTACAAAAAGGGTAGCAGTTTCGCGACAGCGTACTTCTGCAAAGACGTTCTTCCAAAAGATCTAATTGTGGAAGAACTGAAAGAATACCAGAAAGCATTGAAGGAAGAAGAAAAATGAAAGCAAAATTGAAAAACAGAGATACAGACGGACTGGGATTGACGCCAGAAAAATGGTATGACGTTCTGGACGTGGAATGCCACGGAGAAAAGGGCAGATTCGGAGAAGTCAAGAAAGTATTGATTCAGAGCGAGAAAAAGCAGGATCCAGAGTGGTACAAAGCAAAATATTTCATACTGACAGCAGAAGCGCAGGCATACGCAGACAATCAAGCGGCAGCAGGCGCAGCACAGCCAGCAAGTTTGATGATAACAACAAGAAACGCTTTAGAAATGCAAGAAGGGCTGAAAAAACAGATTGAAGATTCGATCTGGAAAAAGGCGAATGCAAACTTGATGTTCGGAGCGTAGAAAGGGGGTTCGACATGTACGGAAATTTGAAACGCGGTGAAGATACTGAACAAATGGGCGTTATTGACTGGGCGAATTGGAACACGGGAAGATTCCCAGAATTAAAACTTCTTTTTCACGTTCCGAATGGCGGAAAAAGAAATGCAGCAGAAGCAGCCAGATTCAAGGCAATGGGCGTTAAAGCGGGCGTTCCAGATCTATGTTTACCAGTACCACGCGGCGGATATGCTGGGCTGTATATCGAAATGAAATACGGAAAAAACAAGACAACAGAGAAGCAGGAAGAATGGATTCACAGCTTGATCGAACAAGGCTATCTTGTGAAGGTATGCTGGGGCGGGCAGGAAGCAACAGCGGCACTGGAAGAATACTTGCAGCAAGGAAGAACAATCATGATAGATCCGTTGAACAGCTGGAACATGACGGAAGAAACAGACTGCATGGCGTCAGCACTTGCGGCGGCAGCAGTACAAGGGACTTGCCCGTTTGGAAGAAGTTTTGAATCTGAATTCTGCCTTCCGTTTCCAGAAGAAGGCGACTGTGCAATGTGCGTAAACAAATACATGATGATCTGGCTTAAAAAAATAGCTGGAAGATTCTTGAAAGGCGAAGGCAGTGCCGAAAACACTGTTTGACTGGAAATCAAAGTCGCGGAAAGTGTCATACATGTGCATGATATGCGGGAAAAAGTATGGGACGAAGCAAGAAGCGCACACTTGCGAATGGGCTGATAAACACGGAGCGACAAGACATGCAAATGGAATAAAAAAACAATCGAAGGAAAGAAGGAAAGAGAATGAAAACAATATCAGTGATCAACTTGAAGGGCGGAGTTGCAAAGACAACGACTTCGATCAATCTGTCAACATTGCTGGGGGATCGGTGGGGAAGACGTGTTCTTCTGATCGACAATGACAAGCAGGGAAATACAAGCCAGTTTTTCGAGAAATACATAAAAGACGCGACATGCGGATCAGCAAGAATTCTTCAAGGCGAAGAACCAGTGATTTTCACCACAAATCATGGAATTGATCTGATTAATGCAAACATGTCACTGGAAACGGCGGAAAATAAACTGCTGAAAAGCAATGAACGGCAGGACGTAAAATTGAAACAGTTTCTGGAAGGAAAAGCAAATCAGTACGACTTCTGTATCATTGACAATCCACCAGCTGTCGGAATGTGCGTGATCAATGCGTTATGCGCTTCTGACGAAGTGATTGTGCCAGTAAAGCTTGACAACTGGGCGATAGACGGAACGGAAATGATCACAGCAACAATCGAACAGCTGAAAGCATTAAACAAAAACTTGAAAAAAATCACAGTTCTGATCACGGACTTTATAAAAACGCCAGAAAGCGTGGCTGCGGAAGAATGGATCAGAAAAAATTGCAAAGTACCAGTTTTCAAGACGAAGATTCGATTTTCGAAGAAGGTCGATAGTGCAACATATTACAAAGAGCCACTTGACAGATATTCATTGATGTGCGCGGCAGCAGTGGACTACAGAAAGCTTGCAAAAGAATATCTGGGAAAGGAATAAAAGGACATGGAAGGATTCAACATTATGGACATTCTGAACGGAACAACAACGGCAGCAGCTACAGTGGAAGCATTCAAAGACGTCAAACTGAATTATCAGTCAATCATTACGACGAAACACAACAAGTACAGCATGGAAGAGATCGGAGAACTGGCGACGGGAATTCATATGGCAGGGGAACTGCAACAGCCGCTTGTTTTGGGAAAGATCGGCGAAGAATACTGGCTTGTATCTGGACACAGAAGACTTGAAGCAATCAAAATGCTGGTAAACGAAGGCGAAGAAGAATTCGAGGAAATTCCTTGCAGATACAGAGACATGACAGAAACAGAATTCAGAATGCAACTTCTGATCGGCAATACATTCAACAGAAAAATGACGGACTACGACAGAATGACGCAGGCGGCAGAATGGAAAGAAGTTTTGCAGCAGGCAAAGAAGGACGGAACATTCAAGCCAGAAAAGGGAACGCGAACACGTGACTATATTGCACAGATTCTGGGAGTTGCGCCAGCAACAATCGGAGATCTGGAAAGAATCAACAATAATGCGACTGAAGCAGTAAAAGAACAGTTGAAAGAAGGCAATATGAAGTTGACGACTGCGGCAGAAGCAAGCAGGCTTCCAGAAGAAGATCAGAACAATATTGCAGAAGCCGTGGCAGCAGGCGAGGACGTGAAAAGCGAAGAGATCAAGCAGCTGGCGAAAGAAAAGAAAGAAGAAGAGCATTGCAAAGCAACAATGGATCAAATGCAAGAAACTGTGTCAGATACTGACACAACAGAAGAAGAGAAGGAAAACGCAAGACGACTTCATGTTTTGAAAATGCTTGAAAAGTATTATATATACATGAGCGAAGACGATCTGCGTTGTTTGGACGCAATGCTGGAAGATTGCAAGAGAAGAAAGCGGGAATATGCGCTGGAAGATTGCGGGGTGACTTCATGCGAATAACTATTGAAATTGACGACGGGAAGGACGTCAAAGTGACAAAGATTGAAGAGCGGGAGCAGGAGCAGCCAGAAGGAATGGAAGAACTGACGCAGGAAGAAGCAGAGAGATTCGAAACAGCTTCGGACATAGCGAGTTATTGCGAATATCTGGAAGAAAGCGAATTGATACAGTTGAAGTTGATTGCGGCGAAATGCAAAGCAAGAAAGGAACGTGAAAAATGAGAAAAGGGTTAGTGAGAGATTCAGAAGAAATTGTCAAAAAAGAATTGCAGGAAGCAAACAAAGCTTTCAGAGCGTTCGAAAGCACACATGAAGGATATGCAGTTGTACTGGAAGAATTCGAAGAATTGAAAGAAAGATTCGATCAGACAGAAGAGATCTTGAAAAATGTGCGGTTATTAACAAAGCAGAATGCAACGAAAGAAACATTCAAAGCTGTGCTGGAAGACGCGAACGCGATCACAATTCAGCTGGTGGCAGAAGCAGTGCAGACGGCAGCAATGTTCCAGAAATTTGAACAGTTCAACGGAAAGCGGGTGTGAAATGAACACGGCAGCAGTGATCGCCTTCGCGGTAGTAATCTTCATTTATGTTGAATTGGCAATTTTTGCAGGGGCTTACATGTATTTGAAGACGACGCAGAACACAGCAGAGGACGAGGACAAGAAGAAAATAAAAAAATATAGTGTAGTCGCTGGGATCTTCTTTCCAGTGACATTCGCAATCATAGCAGCATACAAGGCAACGGAAAGGAAGTGAAGCGAATGAATACAACAGCAGTAGCAATCACGGTGATTATATGCACGACATTAGTGATCATCACTCTGATCGGTAAAATCGGAAACAAGAAGGAAAGAAAGGACGAGGGCAATGAATAAAGTCATATTGCTTGGAAGACTGACAAGGGATCCAGAATCACGCTGGACACAGAAGCAGGGTTCACAAGAACAAACATGCGTTGCCAGATTCACGCTGGCAGTAGATCGCCGCGGACGAGATCAAGGCGCAGACTTTATCACATGCGTTGTGTTCGGAAAGTCGGCAGAGAATGCAGAAAAGTATTTGAAGAAAGGTTTGAAAATTGCGTTATCTGGAAGAATTCAGACGGGAAGCTACACGAACAGGGACAATGTAAAAGTATACACGACAGACGTTGTTGTGGAAGAATGGGAGTTTGCGGAGAGCAAGGCGGCAGCAGGGCAGCAGGCGACACCAGACGACGGGTTCATGCATATTGACGACGACATGGACGAACAGCTTCCGTTCACATAAGAGACACAACAGACACGTCACAGAACACGCAGAGAGGGCGAGAACGGCAAGCTAATAAAAGATTGATAAATATATAGGCTTGTAGTATAATAAAGGCGTGAACGAACGACACACACAGCAGACGACGAAAGGTTTGTTGTGTGTGTCTTTTTGTTTGCATACTTTCCTTCGTGCTGGTGCTGCTATGCAGTAGCACCAGCAATTTGAAAGCGTGTGATTGTATGACGATAACCGAAGACCAACTTGAAGCATGGATCCGACAACTGATCAAAGAGAATAAACTTGAAAAGTTTTATAAATGGCGCGAGTGGCGAGAACTGTCGGAACAGATCAAGAAAGAAAATAATTATGAATGTCAGCTGTGCAAAAAGCGTGGCATTCATACACCAGCAAGAAGCGTTCATCATGTGCAGTGGGTACGGAAGCACCCGCGGCTTGCTATGTCAAGGACGTACACATACAACGGGAAAGAGTATGTCAATCTTATTCCATTGTGTGAAGCGTGCCACAATGAGCAACACCCAGACAAAAGGGTGAAGACAGAGTTCAAGAAGGAACATTTCGTCAATGAAGAACGCTGGTGACAGTCCCCCCGCCTAAAAAGAATCAGATTTTCGGATATGGACGGGAATCGGGGATGGGGGTAGACAAAACGGATAATCGCGCGCACGTAAGGGGGTGGTATATATGGCAAAAAAACCAGATACAAGAAGTGAAGACGTAAAGAGGATCACAAGGTCAAAACTGTATAAAGAAATTGAAAAAGATCTTCGGGATCAGCTGGAAGCAAACGGAACATTCGGCAAATTTTTCGACGATATGATCAGCGACTACATGGCAATGTATGTCACAAAAACTTTACTTGTCGAAGATATACAAAAGCGTGGAACTATCGTGCCTTACAACAACGGCGGCGGTCAATCTGGATATAAGAAAAACGAAGCCGTGGACATGTTCAACAAGACGAATGCACAAATGTTGAAACTTCTTTCGGAACTGGGATTGAAAGCCAATGCCGCGATAGGTGGTGGCGACTATGGCGACGAATTATAGAGATATACCAGAACTTGCCGACTATATAAAAATGGTCGAAAACGAAGGCAAAAAAGGGTACAAAAAAGTATCAAAATGGCAAAAAAAACTCATTAAATTTATCAAAAAAGTCTTCGAAGGCGAAGATTTAATCATAAAAACAGAACAACTTGAAAAATACATGTCGCTACAGAAATATTTTGATTTTGGGTTGTTCGAATGGGAAAAATTCGTCTTCGCTTTGCATTGCTGCACGTTCCGTCAAGACGGACTTCCGCGTTTTCCAGATCTCATGGTTTTGGTAGCGCGAGGAGCGGGAAAAAACGGCTATCTTGCTTTTGAAGACTTCTGTCTGATCAGTCCATATTGTGAAATCAAGCAATATGATATTGATATATGCGCCACAGCCGAAGAGCAGGCGCGCACTTCTTTCGACGACATCTACAACATTCTTGAAAACCCAGCACAAACGAAGAAATTGAAAAGATTTTTCTACTGGAACAAAGAAGTGATCACTGGTAGAAAAAACAAATCAAAAATCAAATATAGGACAAACAATGCAAAATCAAAAGACGGACTGCGATCTGGAAAAGTTGATTTTGACGAAGTTCACGCATACGAAAACTACGATAATATCAAAGTTTTTACCACGGCACTTGGAAAAAAACCACACCCGCGGCGGACATACATCACAACAAACGGCGACGTATGTGACGGCGTTCTGGACGATTTAATTGAAAAAGCGAAGCGTATTCTTGACGGAGAAACAAAGGACAACGGATTTTTGCCGTTTATCTGTATGATTGACGACGAAAAAGAAGTTCACGACGAAGAATGCTGGTACAAGGCGAATCCGTCATTGCAATATTTGCCGAATTTACTTGAAGAAACGCACAAAGAATATGTTGAGTGGTGCGAAAACAGATCTTCTTCAAGTGATTTTATGACAAAGCGAATGAACTGGCGGCAAGGAAACAGCGAAGTTGAATTGACAAGCTGGGAAAACATACTTGCGACAAAGCAGGAAGTGTCAGAACCGATTCAAGGAGAAATGGCAGTCGTGGGAATTGATTATACAAAAATCAACGACTTTGCTTCCGCAGGAATATTGACAAAGCGCGGTGCAAAATACGTCTGGAAGCAGAAAACGTGGGTGTGCAAGAACAGTGCAGATCTTTCAAGAATAAAATACCCGCTGGAAGAGCCAGAAGAAACGGGAGAACTTGAAATGGTGGACGCGCCAGAAATAGATCCGAATTTGATTGTTGACTGGATAGAAGAGCAAATGGGAACATATTCGATACAAATGACAGCACTTGACGATTACAGATACGCACTACTTAAAAACGCATTATTGCGACTAGGAATAAGCTATGAAAATAAAAATATAAAGCTTGTTAGACCTTCCGACAAAATAAAGGTCGAACCAATAATTGACAGTGCTTTCAGAAATCACAATATAGTGTACGGAGATTCGTCGCTAATGCGTTGGTATACGAATAACACAAAAAAAGTGAAGTCAAAGAAGTACGGAAATTATGAGTATCAAAAAATAGAAGCAAAAAGCAGGAAAACAGACGGTTTTTTTGCTTTTGTGGCGGCTATGACAGAACAAGAATTGATCCCAGAAGAGCAAGCAAGCAACGACATTCTTCCAGTATTCACAATGTAAGGGGGTGAGAATTTGAACGCAGGCGATTTTTTTCAAAGAGCATTCGGGAAAAACCAAAAAATAACATTAAAAATGCAAATCGAAGAAGAAATAACAGAAGTTTTCTTCAAAGAGTTGGCGACAGCGTGCGCGGTCAATATGATCGCAAGCACAATCGCAAAGTGTGAAATCAGAACATTCATAAAAAACGAACAGCAGAAAAAGGAAGAATATTTTCTGTGGAATTATGAACCGAATCAAAATGAAAACAGCAGCGACATGATTCAGAAATTCATTACAAATCTGTGCTATGACAATGAAGCACTGATTGTTGAAGTGAATGGACGACTATATGTTGCAGATTATTTTTCACGCAGACAATATGCTTTGTATGACGACGTGTTTTCAAACATTGTGATCGGAGATATGACACTACAGAAGACATTTACTTCAAGTGAAGTGATATACATGCAACTGAATAATATTGACGTAAAGCAGCGACTTGAAGGATCATACACAAGTTACGGACAAACGATCGCAAAGTCAATCAGAAATTTAATCAGATCACATGGGCAAAAAGGGATTCTAGATATTGACGCACAAACATCAGCACAGAAAGACTTCACAGAGAAACTTCAAACGCTTATGGACGATAGATTCAAGCCGTTCTTCGAAGCTTCGCAAGCCGTTCTTCCGTTGACTTCTGGCTATAAATACACAGACGTTACAAAAGACAGCGGTTCAGCACCGACGCCAGCTGATCTGAATGAAAGAATCAACTATGAATTTGAACTTGCGGGGCGGGCGTTTAGGATCCCGAAATCTTTGATACTTGGCGACGTGTCGGACGTAGAGAAGATCACGAAAAACTTTTTGACATTCGCCATTGATCCAATATCCGAAAAGCTGGGCGAAGAGATCACGCGAAAAAGATATGGCGTGAAGCAGTTTGCAAAAGGAAACTATGTTGACGTAAATACAAACTGCATTCAGCACATTGATGTATTTGAACAATCATCAAACGCAGAAGGACTTCTTCGAAGTGGTTTATATTGCATAGACGAACTTCGAACAAAACTGGGTGACACAGCTTTGAAGACTGACTGGTCACAAAAGCACTACATAACAAAAAATTACACAGAAGCAGAACAAATGGATCATCTTGGACAAGAAAGGAGTGAATAAAGTTGAAGAAACAGCAGACACAAGCGCAAGCACATTATTGTTTCAAGCAGGAAGCGGGAAGCAATATTGTAAAATTGTACATTTATGACGACGTTTCAGAATACGGCGAATTTGACTGGTGGACTTGGGAATACAAAGAAAGCGAGACTTCCGCAAAGTATTTCAAAAAAGCACTTGAAAATGTGTCGGAATCCGACACGATCGAACTTCACATCAATTCATATGGCGGATCCGTCAAAGAAGGCGTTGCAATATACAACCTTTTGAAGCAGAAAAAATGCAAAGAGATCGTCGCATATGTTGACGGGTTCGCATATTCGATCGCTTCTGTTATTTTGCAGGCAGCAGACAGACGAATCATGGGACTGGGAACAAGCCTTTTGATTCACAACATGTGGTTGAGCATTGCGGGAAATGCAGACGATCTGCGAAAGGCGGCAGACGATCTGGACGTTCTCATGGAATCAAACAGACAGATCTATCTTGAACGCGCAAACGTGACAGAAGAAGAGTTGATCGACATGATGAACAAAGAAACGTATTTGACACCAGAAAAAGCAGTGGAAATGGGATTCGCCGACGAAGTTGATAGCAGCAAAGACGCGGATCCAGAAGATGCAATGCAGGCAATGCAGCAACAGTTGCAGCAAATGCGAAGGACTATGGCAGAACAGAAGGAATTCAGAACAGAACTTCGCGAATTATACAGAACTGCAATGAAAAAGGACGACGAGGACGACACAGACGACGAGGACGACACAGACGACACAGACGACGAAGACGACACAGACGACGAGGACAACAACAGCGACGAGGACAACAACGGCGACACAGACGACACAGACGACAACAGCGACGAAGACGACACGGACGACGACAAAAAGAAGAAGCAGAAGAAAAAAACAAATCCGAAGGAAAACGGAAGAAGCCTTGCAGCTTTGCTGGCAAAGGCAGCAGCAAAAAATCTTGAAAAGAGGTAGAAAAAATGAAGAGCAAAGACGTAAAAGCATTAACAAGAGAAGAACTTGCACAGAAGTTCAATGAAGCATTAAAGTCAGAGGATCCAGAGAAGGTAGCGCAGGCAATGGCAGACATGGCAGACGGCATTCAGAGTGAGATCCTTGAACGCGCGCAGAGCATGGCAAATATTGAGCAGCTTGACGCGCAGGCATTGGCGGCAAGAGGGCTTCGCCAGCTGACTTCCTCTGAAAAGAAGTTCTATGAAAAAGTAATCGACGCAATGAAGTCAGAAGATCCGAAGCAGGCACTGGCACACCTTGACGTGACTATGCCAGAAACAATCATTGAAGACGTGTTCGAAGACTTACAGAGAGAACATGAACTTCTGGCAGCAATCAACTTCCAGAATACAACATATGTAACAGAATGGATTCTGAACAAGAATGGAAAGCAGAAGGCAGTCTGGGGAGCAATCACAGCAGAGATCACAAAGGAACTTGAAGGCGAGTTCGAAAAGCTGAATATGACAATGTTTTCTTTGACAGCGTTCCTTCCAGTTGCAAAATCTATGCTGGATCTTGGCGCAACATGGCTGGACAGCTACGTGCGCGAAGTACTGAAAGACGCTTTATATTGCGGACTTGAAGAAGCTATTGTGTGTGGTACGGGCGTAAACATGCCGATCGGAATGATGAAGGACATTTCAGCAGCAAAGAGAGACGGCGAAGTATACCCAGACAAAGAAGCAGTCAAGATCACGAAGTTCGACGCACAGCAGTACGGCGGAGTGATCGCGAAACTTGCAGTTTCCAGAAATGGTCGTCCGCGCAAGGTCGGTGCTGTGATCATGGTTGTGAATCCAGTTGACTATTTCAATAAAGTTATGCCAGCAACAACAGTGCAGCGTCCAGACGGAACATTTGCAAATGACGTTCTTCCATACCCGACAACAATCATTCAGTCAGAAGAAGTTCCGCAGGGGAAAGCAGTTGTCGGAATTGCTGAAAAGTATTTCATGGGCGTCGGAACAAGCAAAGACGGCGTGATCGAGTACGACGACAGCTACAAGTTTTTACAGCGCGAAAGAGTATACGCAGCGTTCCTTTACGGAAACGGAAAGCCAGTTGACAACAACTGCTTCGTTGTGCTTGATATTTCCGCACTTGAAGCAGCAACATACACTGTCACAGCATATTCAGAGAAACAGACAGTTGAAGCTGAGGTTGAAAAGAAAAGCTGGACTTCGGAAGAACTGAATGCAATGACAGTTGATCAGATCGACGGGCTTACAAAATACATGAAGTATGAAATCACTGGAAGCAATAAGAGCGAAAAGATCGCTTCGTTCATTGAGAAACAGACAGCGGCGCAGGCGTAAAGAATAAGGACGGCAGCAGGGCTTGAAACCTTGCTGCCATTCATGAAGGTGGTGCAATATGGCGGAAACAGAAAAAGACGGACTTCTGGAAGACGTTCTGAATGAGTTGGATATAACGTTCAAAGACGACAGACTGGAAAAGAAAATAGCTGGGATATTAAAGCGCGGGAAAGCCTATCTGAACGACAAATTCGGATCAGAAATTGAATTTGACAAAGACGGACAAGCAATGGAACTGCTTGTTTCGTATTGCAGATACGGGCGTTCAAACGCAATCGAACAGTTCAAACACGATTTTTCGTCAGAATTGACAGCACTTGCGCTTCGTGGAGCAATTCAGTCTCAAAAATCGCCAGAGAGTGCAGAAAGCGAGGAAGAGCAGTGAAAAGCAAATTTGAAGAATTCAACGACGGGATCATGAATCTGTATTCAGAGAACGAAAACGGAAAACTGGTTCGAAAATTTGAAGACGATCTGCGATTCGGCGAAGAGAATGTGAGCATTCAAAGGCACTATGCAGCACAAGCGGCAGATCAGCAAGTGGACAAAGTGATTCATGTACCACTTTTAGAAATTTTCGAAGCACACGACGTTGTTGTTATAGGCGAAGAACAATTTGACGTTGACAAAGTAGATAATTTGAAGAGCAACCAGCCGCCGATCACAAAGCTGACATTGATCAGATTTTCGAAGCATAGAAAGAAGGAATTTGCATGAATGTAAACGCAGGGGCAGCAGTCAAGCCAGAACAACTGGAAACAACGTTGTCGGATATGCTGATTCAGTGGTATGAAACAGAAGAAAAGAAATTCTTTGAAGCGATCGACGATTCGGCGGAGAAATGCAACGAAGCAGCGAAGTCATATTTTTCAAAGGGACACGGTGTTCTGACTGGTGAATACAAGGCGCATTTTGCAGTTGGAAGCGAAATGCTGAACAAACACCACAAGCGGGCGACGTGGTATGTAGAAGAACCAGAATACAGACTGACGCACTTGCTTGAAAATGGACATGCAAAAAGAAACGGCGGAAGGACAAAGCCAGTGAAACATATTAAACACGGACGCGAGATTGCGGAAAAGAATCTGGAAGAAAAATTGAAGAACATATGGCAGGGGTGACGAAATGGAAGATCTTGTTGAAACGCTGGAAAAAGAAACACAAATTCCAACTGCGGACACGGCTTTCACGCAGCCGCAGAAATTGCCGTTCACAGTCATACTTGACAAGCCAGCAGGGGACGGCGACGACTTCAACACACGCTTTTTCAATCACGATCTTGCAGTCGAATTCTACGCAGAGAGGATTGACAAAGCAAATGAAAAAAAACTGGAAGACTTTTTCGAACGCAGGAACTGGAAATGGACACGCGAAAGAACGTGGCTTCCAGACGAAAAGTGCTTCGAAACAATTTATCAAATATCATTCATAGAAAGGGTGTAAAAAATGAAAGGATCGAAAGAAAAGGTCACAATGGGAAGCGGAGAAGTATTCATTGATGAATTCAACGGCACGCTTCCAGAGTTTGAAGAACTTATCAAAACAATGATGATAGACGAAAAGCGCGCAGGCTGGATCAAGGGCGGGGCGTCTATTGAGTACAAGCCGACAATGACAACGGAAAAAGACGATCTGGGGCATATCGTAAAAGAGGTATTAACAGACGAGGAAGCAACATTCAAGACGGGGCTTTTCACTTGGAATGGCGAAACACTTTCAAAACTTTGTTCTACAGCAAGGGTAGAAACAAAAGGGAAGTACAGAATCTTGAAGATCGGCGGAACAAATAACGACGACGGCAAGCAGTACGTTATTCTTTTCGTACATAAAGATCCAGTTGAAGGGAATTGCTATCTTGTTATCGTCGGAAGAAATTCTGCTGGATTCACGATCACATGGGCGACTGATTCAGCAACAGTGATTGACGCTGAATTCGGCTGCAAGCCGCAGGACGACGAAGGAACACTGATTCAGTTCGTGGAAGAGATCGAAGAATAGTACAAAGCGGAATACACAAGCGAAGAATTGAACGTGCTGACCATTGATAATATCAAGACCATTGCAGCAGCAAAGGGCTACAACATCACAAAAACAACGAAGTCAGAAATTATTGCTGAATTTATTGCGGCGCAGGAAGCAGCAAAAACGAAGTAATTGTTGAAAAAAAGGGGCTGGCGAAATCCAGCCCTATACACACGAAAGGAAGGAAAGTGTATATGAATTATAAAGTAAATTTTCAGAAAGCAAAAAGAAATTATATGGTTCTGACGTTTGAAGTGGAAGAAGGAAAGGAAAAAACAATTCTTGTGGGTATGCCGAAGAAAAGAATATTTGACATGCTCATGAACATGAACGACTTCATAAAAGGCGAAGAGCCAGACAATGAGAAAGAAAAAGCTGAACGCAACAGAAAGATCATTGACGAAATGTATGAACTTGTAGCAATGATTCTTTCAAACAATATGGCTGGCGAGAAAATCAGCGTTGAGTGGGTTGAAGACATGCTGGAATTCGGCGAATTAAAAGAACTTCTGGAAACATATGTGAAGTTCTGCAAAGGCGAAGCAGTAAACCCAAACTAGCACTCCCGTTCTATCCGATTGACGAAGAAAATTTCTTTGACATGCCGACGTACTGGGAACATCTTGTTCATGAGCATACGGGATTGAATGTAAATGAAATAGAAGAACTGGAATATATTGACTATTTGCAATATAGGCGGGACGCATTCGTGCATGAAATGAACAAAACGGAAGAAGGACGGGAATATCTGGAAAACGCACACAGATTAACACAGACAGAGCCAGACAGAATGAAGGCGCGTTCACTTTTCGGAAAGAAAGGGTGAAAGCATGTCGAAAGGCTTGAAAGGCATAACAGTCACAATCGACGGGAATGCGACGCCGCTGAACAAAGCGTTGTCTTCGGTAAACGCAAACGCCAAAAGCCTACAGTCTGAATTGAAGGGCGTGAATTCGCTTCTGAAACTGGATCCCAAAAATACAGAACTGGCAGCACAAAAGCAAGTGATCTTGAAGCAAGCCGTTTCCGAAACAGAAGAAAAGCTGAAATTGCTGACGCAAGCTGAAAAGGAAATGGCGGAAGCAGGGAAGGACGTAAACGACGAAGGATACAGAGATTTACAAAGAGAAATCGCACTGACAAAATCAAAGCTTTCAGACTACAAAACAGAATTGAAAGCAGTAGAAGACCAGCAAAAGAAAGCGGCAAAAGAAGCTGAAACGCTGGGAACAAAAATATACAATATAGCAAGCAAAATCCCAGTGGTGAATAAACTTGCAGACGGCTTCGTGAAAGTGAAAGGGAAAATCACTGAAACAGTAAAAGAAAGCGAAGCTGTCAAAAAGATCGGAACTACTGTGGAAGGCGCAAAACAGAAGGTTGAAGCATTCAAAGACGCGCACCCAGCCGTCCAGAAGGTAGCAGACGCATTCGGAAAAGTGAAGACGGCAGCGAATGAAGTCAAAGAAAAGATTCCGCCGCTATCAACGCAGTTGAAAGCAGTCGGAGACGTTGCAGCGTCGGCGGCAAAAGGCGGATTCACAGTGCTGACGAATGTTGTCGGCGGAACAATGAAAGCTTTTGCAGGATTCGCAACAGCTGTCGTGGGGGCTGGCGTAGCGGTAACAAAGTCAGCAGTCGAACAGTATGCAGAGTACGAACAGCTTGTCGGCGGCGTGGAAACGCTTTTCAAGGATTCCGCAGGACAAGTCGAAGGATATGCAAACAATGCATATAAAACAGCGGGAATGTCTGCAAATCAATACATGAACACTGTGACGGGATTTTCCGCGTCGCTTCTTCAAAGTCTGGACGGAGACACAAAAGCAGCCGCAGAAAAAGCGGATATGGCTATAACAGATATGTCGGACAATGCAAATAAAATGGGAACAAGCATTGACAGCATTCAAACGGCATATCAAGGATTTGCAAAGCAAAATTACACAATGCTGGACAACTTAAAGCTGGGATACGGCGGAACGAAAGAAGAAATGCAAAGACTTCTTGACGACGCGACGAAGCTTTCTGGCGTCAAATATGACATATCTTCGTATGCAGATATTGTTGACGCGATTCACGTTGTTCAAACAGAAATGGGAATCACTGGAACGACAGCAAAAGAAGCAAGTACGACGATCGAAGGTTCGATCAATTCGACAAAGGCGGCGTGGTCGAATCTCTTGACTGGATTCGCAAATGACGAAGCAGACGTCGGCGCACTGATCACGGATCTGTGCGATTCGGTGGCAACAGCAGCAAACAACTTGATTCCACGAGTGATTCAAGCAGTCACGTCAATCGTTGAAAATGTACCGATAATCATTCAAGGACTTGCAGGAACACTGACGACAGTTTTTCAAGAAGGACAAGGGCTGATAACGTCGCTAATGCAACCGCTTATTGACGCGTTCTTCGGGCTGATCAATGCGGCAATAGCGTTGCTTCCGACACTTCTCCCAGAAGTGCTGAATGCGGCGATTTCATTGTTTCAAGGGATTCTGGACGGATTGAATCAGACGATCCCGAACTTGCTGGCTATGCTGCCAGTAATGATTCAAAATATAACAGATACACTCACAGCAAATCTTCCGCAGATCGTAGCGTCTGGAATTGAAATTCTGGTCAATTTGATCAACGGAATCACAAACGCAATTCCTTCACTGATTCAAGCCGTGATCGACTTGTTCCCAGTGATTGTGAATTCTATCATGGAAAATCTCCCGCAAATTATTCAAGCTGGACTTGATCTGCTGATCGCACTGATTAACGGAATTGTAAGCGCGATCCCACAGCTGATCGCCATGCTTCCAACAATTATAACGACGATTGTTTCCACGCTGACTGGTATGCTACCGCAAATCATTCAAGCGGGAATCACACTTCTGCAATCTTTGATCAACGGAATCATAAGCGCGATCCCACAGCTGATCGCGGCAGTTCCGCAGATTATCACATCAGTTGTCAATACACTCACGACAAATCTTCCGAAAATTTTACAAATGGGAATCGAATTGATCGGATCACTGATTAGCGGATTGATTCAAGCCATTCCAGCACTGATCGCAGCAGTTCCGCAGATTATTTCTGCAATCTGGGACACGATCATGAATACGGACTGGTTATCACTTGGAAAAAACATCATAGACGGAGTTATTCAAGGCGTAAAGAATGCGGCAAGCAGTTTGATTCAAGTATTCAAAGATCTGGCTTCGTCTGCATTGGACGCAGTGAAAGACTTCTTCGGAATTCATTCGCCGTCACGCGTCATGCGTGATCAAGTCGGAAAAATGATTCCAGCTGGTATGGCAGAAGGCGTTGAAGACGGAATGGACGAAGAGGAAGACAGAATCAAAGAAGCAATGCGAAAAGGCGTACCGACAACGATCGACAGTTATATCAATACAAAGTCTGGATCTGCAAGTTATGAAACGCAGACGGCAGCAGGCGGATTCACGCAGAATATAACAATCAACAGTCCGAAAGAACTTTCGCCATCAGAAGTAGCACGACAGACACGAAACCAGACACGACAAATGGTTTTGAAACTGAAAGCGGGGTGATCTAACAAATGAAGACAATAACATGCAGAAATGACGCGGGACTGGAAGCAGTCTTCACATACGATCACGACAGTTGTGAATATTTCCTTGTAAGTTGCGACGGGATCTACAGCGTGAAAAACGCTGTGTCCACGTCGCAGAACGCAACAACAGACGGCACGACATACAACGGCGAAGGATTGGAACAACGCAATATTGTGATCACAGCAAACATCAGAAGAAATCACAGACAGAATCGCGAATTTCTTTCAAGGGTTTTCAAAGTTCATTCAGAAGGGACGTTCATTCATGAAGAAGACGGCGACAGACGTGAAATCAAATACAGAGTTGAAAACATAGAAGTCGCCGAAACTGGCGTGATCCGTCCCGCAACAATATCACTGATCTGTACTGATCCGTATTTTACGGACGCAGCGGGAACTATAAAAATCGAAATGTCACAGTGGTATGACGACTGGGAATTTGAATGTGAAATCCCAGAAGAAGGAATGGAATTCGGACACAGAGAAACAGACACGATCAAACAAGTAGATAACGAAAGCACAAAAGACGTCGGAATCACTATAACACTGGAAGCGGACGACAAAGTGGTAAACCCGATCATATACAATCAGACGACAAATGAAACATTGAAACTTCTCTGCACAATGCTTCCAAACGACAAGATCACAATAAAAACCACAGAAGGCGAAATCACAGTTGAACTTCTTCGGAATGGCAAGATAATTGACTACAACTACACTGTAGACGAAGACAACGACGGATATATTCAGCTGGTAATGGGAATGAATGTGATCAAGTATGACGCGGACGAAGGCGTGGAGTATTTGAACGTCAAGTTCGAATACAAGAATCAGTACATGTTCGCATAGAAGGGGGAAAGGGAATGTCAAAAGAAAACAAAGTCATTGTTGTTTCGTATGATCAGAACTTGAACCGACTAGGAGTGATTGACGTGTTCAGATCTTTGATCTGGACACGGAAATATTATGAATGCGGAACATTCGAACTTCATGCACCACTGAACACAAGAAATTTGCAACTTCTGGCAGAAAATAACATTCTATCAAAGCAGGAGTTCAAAGACAAAAACGGGCATATCGTAAAAACGACAAGCAAAGAAAGCGGAATAGTTGAGTATATAGCGATTGACGACACAGTGAATGAAATCACGGCAAAAGGGCGATTCTTGTCTTCAATCATGGACAGAAGAGCAATAAAAACAGTCGTAAACTTCAACGGAAAGACAGAAGCAGGAATGCGAAAACTGGTGCAGTCGGTGACCGCAATGCCGTTCGTAGAGCTGGGAGAATTAAAAGGATTCACAGAAACAGTCCGCTTTCAAGTTTCGTACAAAGAACTGTATACATATATGTGCAAGCTGTCGAAATATAGCAATCTTGGCTTCACTATTCGCGCCGACTTCAAGGCAAAGAAGTTCTTCTTTGAAGTATACAAGGGAGTTGACAGAACAGAATCACAGAGAGAAAGAAGCCGTGTTGTTTTCTCTGAAATTTATAAGAATTTGAACGGCGTTGCATATGTATTCAGCAATCAGAACACGAAGACATGCGCAATCGTGGCGGGTGAGGGAGAAGGAGCAGCAAGAACACTGGTGACAGTGGGCGGCGGCACTGGCTGGGATCTTCGCGAAGTCATTGTTGACGCAAGGGACGTCCAGAAAGACGACGACATGACAACGGCGGAATACACAGAAATTTTGAAGCAGAAGGGAAACGAAAAGCTGGCTGAATATGGAATTGTGGAAGCTATGGACGCACAGACAAAGCCGTTTGTCAATTTTGTATATCGTGAAGATTACGATCTGGGCGACGTTGTGACAGTGAAAAAGAAAATGTGGGGAATAGAAATGGACAAGCGAATCACGGAAATTCAAGAAATCTTCGAAAACGGCGGATTCGATATAGTTCCGACGTTTGGTGATCCACTGCCAGAAACAGTGAATCTTGATGATAATTAGAAAGAAGGTGAAACAATGGAAATAGCAACATTCTTCAATTCGAAGGGCGGGGACAGAAAATATAATGCTACACACTGGGCGAATTATTTCAAGCCGTTGTTCAAAAGCGGAGTATTCAACGGAGATCTTCAAGTTGTTGCGAATGGCGCAATGTCAGTGACTGTGAAAGCGGGGTATGCGTGGCTTATTGGCTACGGCTACCAGAACACAGAACCACTGGTCATTGATCTGGAAGTCGCAAGCGGAAATCTGAACAGATATGACGCTATCAAGATCAAGCTGGATCTATCGGCAAGAACGATCACGGCATACGCAGACAAAGGCGGGAATGCAGCTTCACCAGCAAAGCCAGCAAACACAAGAAGCGACACTGTATTTGAAATCACAATCGCAGAAGTATACATTGCAGCAGGAACAACAGTGATCACACAGTCAATGATTACAGATACAAGAATGAACAACGCAAAATGTGGCTGGGTATCTGGGGCGGTCGATCAGATTGATTTTTCACAGATATATGCACAGTTCAATAAATATTTTGAAGAACAGAAGACAAGAATTGCATTCGACGTCGAGGACTTTGAAGAAGGAATTGACCAGAAACAGACGGCAGCGGGCGAATACTTGCAGGACTATAAGGACAGTGTTGACGACGACAAAACGGCAGCGGACGCGTTTCTGGAGAACTTCAAACAGTATTTGCAGAATTACACAAGCCAGCAACAGTCTGAATTTGAAGCATGGGTTGAAACGATCAAAGGAATTCTGGACGACGAGACAGCGGGAAAACTGCTTTTATATATTCAAGAATTGCAGGAACGCGCAGACGTAATGGAAAAAATCGCGGCAACAAACGAAGTAATTCAGAACATGGCAACAAGCGACGACGAACTGATTGTGACAGACGACGGCGAAAGAATATGCGCAAGAAAAATATTTTCGACATTGTAAGAAAGGAATGGAAAAAGAATGAGTTTACCAGAAAAAACAATCAACCAGATTGCACAGACGACAGATATTGCAGCAGACGACATTTTGATTGTTGAAAAGTCCAGCGGAACGAAGACAATCAAATATTCAGACCTTATGAATGCGGTCAAAGTGTCGCTGGGGATTGTCGACACGCTTGAAATCACAGAAAAAGGATATATCCCAGAAGGCTATCTTGTAGCAAATGCACTGAATGATAAACAAGCGCAGATCCGCGCTGCATATGGCTACAATGGAAAAGAAATCAAGTTGTCATGGAACGAAATTGCAGCGAAAGCGGCAGCAGGTGACTTCACGGGGCTGAATATTGGCGATTATAAAGACATTACACTGACGACTGGTGAATCAGTCAGAATGGAACTTGCGGGAATTGATACATATTTCGGCTATCAGTCGAACAATAATCACAGATTGTACTTTATTTCACGCGATTGCCTTGCAACAGCATACGCAATGAACAGTACAAACACGAACACTGGCGGATTCCCAGCAAGTGCATTGAAGACAACACTGAACACGACAATCTTCAACACGCTTCCAGCAGAACTTCGCGCGGTAATAAAAGCAGACAAGAGACTTTGCAGCACAAAGGGAAGCTGGGCGTGGCAGGAAGATCAGAAGTTGTGGCTTCCTTCCGAAGTGGAAGTCTGGGGGCATAACTCATGGTCGGAAGTTGGATATGGCAACGGCTGCGGCGTACAGTTTCCGATCTTCACTGGATCACTTCGGCATATATGCAAAGGGCAGGGAAAAGGAAAGGCGGAGCAGGGATCCCGTTCTGATTGGTGGTGCGATTCCCCGAACGCGTCGAACACGACGGACTTCTGTCGTGTCAGCAGCTATGGTTCTGCCAGCAGCGGCGCCGCTTCGACTGCGCTTGCCGTCCCGCTCTGCTTTACAGTATAATCTTGAATCAAAAAATCACGCCGCCGTGTGCGGCGTGAATACTGGCGAAAGGAGAGTTGCAGCATGAGCGTTTTGAAAAGCAGACGCGAACAGTCCGAAATGCAGTTCTTTCAAACAGCCGTGGACATTCAGAATGAATTGATAAAATTCTGCATGGAAGAAAAGAATGCCCCGAAGAAATACAGATTCGTGTATGCAATACCGATTATAGCGGAAGGACAAGCACTGGTTGATAATGTCGTGAACGCAAACACAATCTTCGTGAAGACAAATGAAGAAGTAATCGACAGAAGACACTATCAGAACGAAGCAAATGCGAACTGTGAAAAGATACTGCAAAAACTGCAAAGCCTTCGCACAGTGCTTGGGATAGATAGCGGACAACTGAAAAATATTGTCGGAATGGTAATTTCGGAAAAGGGATATATAACGGCATGGAAGAAATCTGACAATCAAAGATACAAAGAAATGAAAAAGAAGACTGAATCAGTCAAATAATTTTATAGGTTAAGTGTTAAAAGCAGGGATCCCGTTCTAATTGGTGGTGCGATTCCCCGAACGCGTCGAACACGACGAACTTCTGTAATGTCAACAACAATGGTAATGCCAACAACAACAACGCTTCGACTGCGCTTGCCGTCCCGCTCTGATTATATACACACGCCCAGACCGAGTAGGAAACGAAAGCAGTGGCAAAAAGTAAATAAGGAACACTTGACCTTCCTTTATTGGTAAATTTACACGCCGACAGCGATTGACGGACGCTGCTTGCATGGCAAGGACGGCGCAGCCTTGTTTCATGTCAATCGCTTATGTACATAGCGGCGCAAAATATTGTATGCGGAGTGTTCAATTTTATGACAAGTGAAGAAAGAAGGGCTGCAAGAAGAATCCGAAGGGAAGAGAAACGACGGAAAAAGAAAGAAGCAGTCAATGAAAAGTACGGAAAACTAGAAAATGTCTTCGACTATGGAAATTTGCTGGAAGCATTCGACAAATCAAAGAAGGGCGTTCGCTGGAAATGCAGCGTGCAGAGATACGAAGCAAGCCTGCTGCGGAAGACATATGACACACATATGAAACTTCTGAAAGGCGAAGACATACGACGCGGCTTTCATAGGTTCACGCTAATGGAGCGCGGAAAACTGCGCGAGATTAGCAGCGTTCACATATCAGAAAGAGTTGTTCAAAGATCACTTTGTGACAACGCACTTGTGCCAGTGCTGACAAGAACTTGTATATCAGACAATATGGCATGTATCAAAGGCAAAGGAACACATGCAGCAATAAAACGTGTAGCATATTTTCTGCGGGAATATTACAGAAAGACTGGAAGCAATGAAGGATATGTCGTGCTTGTGGATTTTTCAAACTTTTTCGGGAATATGAAACACTGGCACATTCGAAAAATACTTGAAGACCATTTCACAGATAAAGACATGATTGAATTCATAATGCTATTTGTGGACGCATTCGGCGAAGTAGGGTGCGGGCTAGGTAGTCAAGTGTCACAGATAATCGGGACTGTATATGCAAGCAAAGCTGATCACTACGCGAAAGAAGTGCTTCGGATTCATGAATATATTAAATACATGGACGACACATGGCTGCTATTCAAGACAAAGGAAGACGCACACAGAGCGATCAAAGCATTGTTCGAAATCTATGAAAGAATGGGAATAACAGTCAATAAAAAGAAAACGCGTATTGTAGCGTTGCGGCGCGGATTCACTTTTCTGAAAACGAAGTTTGCATTGTCGGACACTGGAAAAGTGATCATGCGACCTTGCAGAAAGTCAATCACACTGGAACGACGGAAACTGAAAAAGCTGAAAAAGAAGCTTGATGAAGGAACAATCACTTTCGAAGAAGTGCGCCAGCAATACCAGTCATGGAAAGGCTATATGAAGCACAAACAGTCATGGCGTACTGTACAAAATATGAATCAGCTTTTCAATGAATTATTCATTGACAGCTGGAAAGGAAAGGAAGAGAAAAAGCATGAAGATCAGATTCAAGGACAACAGCAGCGTATTCGACGGATCCGTCAAGAAAATCGCACAGAATATGTTGCTTGTGCAGACAGAAACAAAAGCAAAAGATCAGAACATGGCAGAAATTGAAGTGCTGACAGAATACGGAAACGTGATCGCAAAGTACGAAGGATTCGAAACAGTGTACAAAGAAATTGACGGCGGAATGATTCTTTCGAATGACGGGACTGTATATGTAGAGCAGCCAGAGCAGGAACCAGACGTTGATCAGATCAGAACAGCGAAGCTTGCAGAAGTTTCAAGTCGTTGCGAAAACGCAATTTTTGCAGGCGTAGACGTAGAACTGACAGACGGATCGGTGGAGCATATCAGCTTGAAAGAAAAAGACCAGATCAATTTGTTTGGAAAGCAGTCACAGCTTGCAGCAGGGGCAACACAGCTGGAATACCACGAAGACGGGAAACTTTGCAAATACTATTCAGCAGAGGACATGACAAAGATCATTGAAGCGGCAATGAAATTCGTGTCCTACCACACAACATATTGCAACAGTATAAACGCATGGATCAAAGGCACGCAGACGGCAGAGGAAATCGAAGCGATTCAGTACGGCGCACAGATCCCAGACAAATACAAGTCAAAAGTGCTGAAAGACTATGAAACAGCAATGGGGGCTTGCAAAGCATGAAGACGATAATTAAATACATTGTGCTGCTGTGTGTGGGCGGCGCACTGTACGCTTGCTGTGAATTGATTTTCCGCGGGTACACATTCAAAACAATGGCATTCGTGGGCGGGATGTGCTTCGTTCTGTGCGGACTGGTAAATGAATTCATAGACTGGAAAACACCACTTCTGTTGCAAATGTTAATATGTGCAGTGATTGTGACGGCAGTTGAATTCGTGGCGGGCGTGATCTTAAACATAGGGCTTGGCTTGAATATGTGGGACTATTCAAATTTGAAGTTCAATATCATGGGGCAGATATGCCCGCAATTCTTCGCAGTTTGGTTTTTGCTGGCACTACCAGCAATTACACTTGACGACTGGTTGCGCTGGCGGATATTCGGAGAAGAAAAACCGAAGTATTATATGACATTCGGGAAGAACAACTTCGAATGTGCAGCAATGAGCGCAAACGGAATTTGCAAGCGACATATTGAAGCTTGCGAAGGAAGAGAAACTTGTAAATCAAGAAACAGCTGCGGCGAATGCAAGAAATACATGATCCCGAAAGGGCAGGAACCTTGTAAAAGCTGCAAGAACATTCGGGGGTAAAGGACAATGACAAATAATTTCGGAACAGCACTCACAGACAAATACAACGCATTCGCAGGGGCGATTGTGACGATACTGACAGCAATTTTCGGCGCATACTGGTACATTTTCGCAGCGTATTTCCTTCTGAACGTCATTGACTGGCTGACTGGCTGGTATAAAGCAAATAAGAAGGGCGAGGAATCAAGCAAAGTGGGCTTGAAAGGAGCAATCAAAAAGCTGGGGTACTGGGCTGTGATTCTTGTAGCCTTTATTATCAGCAATGTGTTCACGCAGCTTGGCACTGATGTTTTGCATGTAAATCTGTCTTTTCTGCTTCTGATCGGCTGGTTCACACTTGCAATGTTGCTTGTAAACGAAGCGCGAAGCATTCTGGAAAACCTTGTTGAATGCGGGTACAACATACCAGACTTCTTGATCAAAGGGTTAGCGGTAACGCAGAAAATGTTGAACAACAAAGCAGAAATTCCAGACGCAAACGACGAAGAAAAATAAATAAAAGCCCCGCGCCATGCGGGGCGGAATAGGAGAAAAAAGAACATGAGCATGAACGGAATTGATATTTCAAACTGGCAGAAGGGAATCGACTTGACAAAAGTGCCGTGCGACTTTGTTATTATTAAAGCAACGCAGGGGACGGACTATGTGAATCCAGATTATGACAGAGCATATCAGCAAGCAAAGAATGCAGGAAAATGTCTGGGCGTATATCATTACGCTTCGGGCGGGGACGCGGAGAAAGAAGCACAGTTTTTTATTGAAAATGTAAGCGGACATATAGGTGAAGCAATCCTTGTGCTGGATTGGGAAAAAGAACAGAACAAGAATTTCGGAGTGTGCGACTTCGATTGGGTGAAGAAATGGCTGAATTATGTATTCAAAAAGACTGGCGTGAAATCACTGATATATACTTCAAAATCATTTATGAACAGATTCGACGGGATCGGTGATTTTGGAATGTGGATCGCACAGTACGCAAGCAATGACGTGACGGGGTATCAAGAAACGCCGTGGAACGAAGGCGCGTATAACTGCGCGATTAGACAGTATTCTTCACATGGAAGACTGTCTGGATATGCTGGAAATCTTGATCTTGACAAGTTCTATGGAGACAAGGAAGCGTGGAGCAGATATGCAGCAGGAGCAGGAAAAACAGAGAACAACGAAAATACAAGCAATGTTTCTGGATCAACGCTGGAAATCGCGGAAGGCGTAATGAAAGGGACATACGGCGACGGGGACGACAGAAGAAAAAAACTGGGATCGTTGTATGATAGAGTACAGAACTTCATAAACCATATCGCAACAGCACCGATCGAAACGCTTGTGGAAGAAACACTTGCGGGTACATATGGAAATGGAGATACAAGAAAAGCCGTTCTGGGAACGAGATACGACGAAGTACAAAATAGAATCAACGCCACGCATGGAAATAATTCTGCGATTTATTACACTGTACAAGATCGCGATACACTTTCAGAAATTGCCGAAAAGTACGGGACAACATATCAGAAGATTGCTTCAATGAACGGCATTCAAGATCCAAACAAAATTTATGCAGGACAGAAGATCCGTGTGAAATAAAATGCGAAAATTAAAAACGTATGATATAATAAAAAAGAAAAGATCTATGAAAACATATAAAAACACGGACGTACAACACGGGTAATAGACAAACGGCACTTCAAAGCAAGGAAATCAAGGGTTGACTGCTTCCATCGAGGAAGCAGCAAAAGAAGGTAAATTCTAAGATAGGTGCAAAAAACCTTGATTTTATGGGGCTTTTCAAGTCGTAGTTTGGCTTGGGAAGCTCTTTTTGTATCGGCAAGACACATGTAAGCCACACTTGAGTTTATGATGGGTTGCCCCTTTTTAAACTAGAGATTTTGACATCTCCACTCTACAGAGTTACAATGCCAGACAATACAAGGGTAGACAGGCTCGTTATATTTGACTGACCCCATTGGAAACTGTATACTAGCCGGTGTCAATGGTGCAGGTAAGTCAACCCTTTATGAAGCATTAAATGAATTAAAAGGAATGCCACGCATAAACACTGATGAGATTGTAAAAGAAAGAGTGAAAATAAGGATAAATAAGGGTGGACATGGAATTTCAGAAGAAGATATTGAAAGACGTTATGTAGAGACATTCAAAAATTTAAAAGATGTTTTAAAATATTGTGATTTGGCAGCGTTCTACGATAACACGAAAAACTTTCACCGTTTTGCCATTTTTCGTAATGGTGAGATTGCTAGGATATCCACTATTTTACCGACATGGTTTAAGGAGAAAGAACTTGTTTGTTCTACAAACCTGTCTGTCAGCGTTAGTAATAAATTATTATAAATACTTCTTTATCACTGTAAAACTAAGGGCTATCGCAGTTCGTAATGTTCTGCGACAGCCTTTAATTCTGCCGTGTAGTACATGCGAGGCAGTACGTAACTTTAGGTATCAGCGTTCTTGCTGCAGACAGATTATTTGAGTTCGGTTCGTCTAATGACCACAAAAGATGTAGTTCCTAAAATGCCGATAATGAGTAATAAAGAGAAAGAGGGATAGAAGTAGTTAATTGTATCGCCCTTCACAAAACCGGCTGCTTTCATAAAGAAATTTAAAATATTTTTTACCAGTTCAGCGGAAAATACATATCTGAATAATGCAGTGATAAGCACTATGCATCCGATGAAAAGAATGCCGCAATAGATAGACATGGTTTTGCCTATTTTATTGATTATAAGTATCGTTAAATATAGAAGACAACAAAACATTACATACACAAGGAAGAGCCAGAGCCAGTTCATCACTATATTGTCATAGCCGTAGATTCCGCTGTATAGGGATGTATAATCCTTATTAAAATAATGAAGAAAATTTCCTACGACTGTATCTATAAATGCCATGATTCCGGACATAAAACTAAATAAAGAAAGCGCCGCAATGAAAATATATTTACGTGTAAATCCGTTTTGTATAAGTGTTTTAAAATCTTCTTTAAACCCTAAGGCGCCCAAAATGCTTACGAAAAACAAAGTATTGATTTCCAAACAATTTGTTCCGACATTTTCAAAGCTTCCGGAGACAATGCCGATGATCAGAGTGATAAGTCCGACGATTGCATATTGGATTGCGTAGAAGATCCATATATATTTAAAAGAGGTCATGCATTCGTATTGGATGATTGATTTTAATTTATTCATACTATTTTCCGCCTTTCTCTGTCAATTTTACGAATAATTTTTGTAAATTCATGGATGAAAAATGAAGGCTGCTGTCCGGGGGGATGGACGTTTTGTTATCTAATATATAGGCGATTTTCATATTGCCTAATTCGTCATGCCCGATCACGTTTTTATCTGAGCAATACTGATCAACTTCGTGAGAGATTCCTGAGACACTGTATCCTGTTTCTAAAAGACTCTCAACAGTATCTTGTAATATAATCTTTCCGTGATCGATCAAAACAACTTCTTCAATAATATTTGTTACTTCTTCAATCAAGTGTGTAGCGATAATGATTGTTCGTTCATTATTTTCAAAATCTTGTAAAAGCAGTTCATAAAACAGTTCTCTATGATTTGCATCTAATCCTAAGACTGGTTCGTCAAAGATTACATAAGGAATATTTAATGACAATGCCGCTGTTAATTTAAAAATGGATTGGTAACCTTTAGATAACGATCTGAATTTTTTGTTGATGTCAAGGTCAAACATTTTGGCAATAGTCAAGGCCTTATTTAAATCAAAACAATCATAAAACCGATTGATCCACCTGAAGTGTTCTTTTATTTTTAAATCTTTATCATATAAATCAGCTTCGCTCATACAAAACACTTTTTCGTGTACCTGCATATTTTCTTTTGCCGGAATGTCATCTACAAGAATCATTCCTTCGTCGGCAAAAATACGATTTGCGATTATATTGATAAGTGTAGATTTGCCCGCTCCGTTTCGCCCCAAAAGGCCGTAAATTTTTCCGAACTCAAAGGAAAATGAAACATCGTCAAGGGCTGTTAAATTATTATATTTTTTTGTGATATTTTTAATCTGAATTTTGTTCATGTTCAAAACCCCTTTCTATTAATGAAATAATTTCTTCTTTTTTCATATGCAGTTTGGATGCCTCTTGAATCAATGCAGCAACGTATTGTTCGTAAAACTGACTTTGCCGTTTTAATAGGATTTTATTGACTGCTCCCTTTTTTACAAACATGCCCAACCCTCTTTTCTTGTATATGATTTCCTCGTCTACTAAAAGATTCATTCCTTTTAAGACAGTATGAGGATTAATATTCAATAAAGAGGAGAGTTCATTTGTCGAAGGGATTTTTGTTTCTTCAGGAAACACTTTTGTAAAAATGGAGTCTTCAAGCTGCTCAGCTATTTGAATAAAAATAGGTTTTTCTATATTAGGATTGATATGCATCGTATCACCACCTTGTGCATTAGTTTGTTAGTTGAGTAACTAACTAGCTTTGAGTATAGTATATGTACGGAAGAATGTTTTGTCAATACTCAAAAAATAAAATATTTGAATTACTATTTACAAAATACAAACAAAATGATATCATAATGATATCAAACAAGAACAGGAGGGATAATGATGAAAGAAAAAGTACTGAATAATAAGAAAAACGGAATGCTTGTCTTGATTCTAACAACATTGTTGTATCTATTGTCAATCGCAGTCTGCGTTGTGGGAGCTATGATCGGAAATCCGTTGCTGCTCGGGATCAGTATTTTTTGGATGTGTGTAGGCTGGTTTCCGTATTGTGGACTGCGTGTGCTGAAACCTCAAGAAGCGCTTGTGTTGACATTGTTCGGAAAATATACAGGCACATTGAAAGGAGAAGGATTTTATGCGGTAAATCCGTTTTGTACAAGTGTAAATCCGGCGGCGGATACACATCTAAATCAAAGTGGTGATGTTGACAACAGTACAAGAAAATCTTCACTTTCAGGATTATTGGCAGGCACTTCGGAAAAATCCGGTTTGGAATCGGCAGGAAAGAAGATTTCTTTAAAGATTATGACTTTGAACAACAGCCGTCAAAAGATTAACGATTGTCTCGGAAATCCGGTAGAAATCGGTATTGCGGTGATGTGGCGAGTTGTAGATACGTCAAAAGCGGTTTTTAACGTAGATAATTATAAAGAATATCTTTCTCTTCAGTGTGATACAGCTCTTAGGAATATTGTACGTGTTTATCCGTATGATGTTTCTCCGAATGTAGATACAACCGGCGATGGTGTAGCAGACGAGGGAAGTCTGAGAGGCTCCAGCGAGGTAGTGGCTGCAAGAATTCGTGATGAGATTCAAAAAAGAGTAAGTGAGGCAGGTCTGGAAATTCTGGAAGCAAGAATCACATATCTTGCCTATGCGCCGGAGATTGCGGCAGTGATGCTTCAAAGACAGCAGGCATCGGCTATTATAGACGCAAGAAAAATGATTGTAGATGGAGCGGTCGGAATGGTAGAAATGGCGCTTGATCGTCTCAGCGAAAAGAAAGTTGTAGAACTGGATGAAGAAAGAAAAGCTGCAATGGTTTCAAATCTTCTTGTCGTCTTGTGCGGCAACAAAGATGCGCAGCCTATTGTAAATTCGGGAAGTTTGTATTGATCATGGCAGATCAGAAAAAGAAACAGATTCCGCTTCGGCTTTCTGCAAAATTGTATGATGCCGTGGCAGCTTGGGCAGAAGATGATTTTCGCTCAGTCAACGGGCAGATTGAATATTTGCTGACCGAGTGTGTAAGGCAGAGAAAGAAAAACGGAAAATATGTATCGGAACATTTAGATGAACATCCTGAATTTGATATAAAATAAGAAGAATGATAAAAAAGAAACTGTATTGCAAATAGATATGAAATTCGTTTGCAGTACAGTTTTTTTCAACAGTGGTCGTTAAAGTCTAAGACTGCCGAAGAAGAGCTTTCAAAAGTTTTGTTTTATGATATACTGATAAACGAAAAGAAAAACAGCAGCGCAGCGAATGGAAGCTGTCATATTTGAATCGCACAGTCATAGAAGAGAGGAGTGGAGAAAAGTATGCGCGAAATGGAGTTTACGATTGAAGACACAGAAGCTTTAAAGCCGGGGATGGAAGTGGGAGTGACAGAAGGAGTCCTTCCGACGTCTTATTACTACACGATCGAGCACGCACTCGGGATGAGCGCTAATTTCAAACAGGCAGAGCGGTTAAAAACCAGAAGAGGAATTGTGAAAGAATTAAAAGAAACGCCGCAGTTTCATATTGCAGTATTGGAATTTGACGAGTAGCATATTAAAATGCTGCTTGTTAAAAAAGAAATAAAATGTTATAGTATGAATAAAACTAATAACATTTAAAAAGCTTGATACAAACAAGGCGGGGGAGATAAACTGATGAGCCAAAACGCAGAATCAAAATTTGTCAATACGAAAAATAAAAAATTTGATTTTTTTAAAAGTTGTATAAAAAAAGAAGTATGGGAATTATTTTGCAAGAAATTTAAAAGTGATGTTACAGCAGCATCATATAAATCCGATCTGTCAGAATTTTGTCGCTTTACGGAAAAGTGTTTTCAGGAAACAGATTTTTCGGATGTACAGAAATATTATATCTATATGCAAAAAAAGATAAAAAATGGACAGATCGGTCCATTGACAGTGACAAAAAAATTCAGGGAACTTCATTCTTTTTCAAAATTTTTGTTAGAAGAGTGGAGCGACAGATTAGAAGATGAGTCAAAAACAAGTTCGTTTAAAGACTATTTTGAACCGTATTTGAAACAACTGGTAAAGGAAAAAGAGTTGGCGAGGATGATTCCTTTGGAGCATATAGATCGATTGTTGACAGCATCGGCGGAAAATCATATGGTGTATACGATCTTAACTTTAATGTATAGGGCAGGACTGTCCTCTACGGAAATTATAGCATTGAAAGGGCCGGAAGATTTTGTACAGTATGGCGACGGATTGTATGTGTTTTTAAAAGGAAGGCAAGAGCCGTGTTATATACCGGAAGATGCAAAAGAAATTTTGTTTTCTTATTTGGAAGAATGGGAAGAAGGAAGATCCCTTTTTTATAATCGGAGCAAAAATCCTCTGAATACGATGTATATCAGCCGAATGATGAAGAAGTATTGTGAAAAGGCAAAAATTCCATCTTACAGCGCAGAAGCAGTGAGAAATTGCTGTGCGTTTAATTTGTTTGCATATGGTGCGACTGAAGAACAGGTATCGGATCAAATGGGAAGAACTGTGTGTCAGATCAAACGGTACAAAGGGATGGGATATAAAAAGAATCTGAAAAAACGCTCGGCAGATCTTGTGAAGATCCGAATCGAGCGTCCGATATAGAAAAACCTTTTGCTATTTTCTGCTGTGGAATATTTTAAAGGTATTTGCGGATCAGGCAGGAGATGATCCCCGCTGCACAAAGTCCGAATAAAACATTATGCATAGAACCGTATACTTCAAGTCCGCCCTTTAGTCCATAGATGATATCCGGAGTTTCGGGAAGAAACCGATTGATCCAGAATGCAGCATAGGAGGTGAGAAATACAAGTAAGAAAGAATTCAGTCCTCTGCCGGTATCTTCTTTGTGAACTCCCCATTGATCTCGAACTCTTACTTTCGTCATAGACCAGAGAAGTGCAATAAATTCGCTTAAAAGAAAAATAAGCGCAACAGATAAGTATGCGGCAAGTGAGAGAGGAACGGTTTTTGTATTAACAGCTTCCATAATATCTCCGTAGGGCGCACTTGCACGGAGAAATGTCCAAGAGGCGAATATCATGACAGCTAAAATTAAAAGAGCCGTCAGGCTGCGGATCAGAGAAGCGGAAATGTTGGAAAGGATACGTCCTCCTTTTCTGATAGGTGCAGCCAGAGGTATTTTAGAATTTTTTCTTCGTTTTTTCTTTTTGGTACGGTCATCGGGATCGGTGTGATCATAGTCACTGTTTTCATCATCACTTTCGTAGTATTCATCTTCATAGTCATCATCATAATAATCGTCATCATAATAATCGTCATCATCATCATAGTCGTTATAGATGTCGTTACTTGACCTATATTCATTTGGAACGTATTCCTCATATGTCACTTCAAAATCATCATCAAATAACTCTTCAAATTCAGGATTTTTTCTCATAAAATAAAACTCCTTTTTTGGATAAGCTGATATAAAATTATTTCCTTATGTTATAACTTTTCCAAAAGAGATACAAGTGATAAAAGAGAATTTAAGAAATTTTTCATTGTTCTTTATGCGCCTTACGAAAGTGTAAGATGCATGCTTGGAAATGTAAGACAATCCATGTGGAAAAAATTTTTCTTTTTTCTACAATAAATACATACAGATATTTAGGAGGTAAAATGAGATGAAATTGTCTGTGAGCAGAATTGTCGGACGGCTGATCGGATGGCTGATGATCTTATTTATTGTTTTGATCATTATGCCGATTGGAATGATTTCTTCTATATTTTCATATTGTTTTAAAAATCTTTCCCAAATCTTAAGAAATACCTCGATGTTATCTTAAGAAGGGTCAAGTATTATTTAGGCTGTAAATAATAGCATTAAGAAATGAGAGATGAAAAAACGCTGTGTTTCAGCCCGTTAGGAGCATATGGAACACACTGAGGAGGAAAAGTTATATGAAATACATTACGTTTGCAGTTCCGTGTTATAATTCTGAAAATTATATGAGAAGATGTGTGGATTCTCTTCTTATCGGAGGGAAAGATGTAGAAATTATTCTGATCGATGACGGTTCTTCTGATCGTACTGCACAGATTGCCGATGAATATGAGATTGAATACCCGGATATTGTACGTGTTGTGCATAAGGAAAACGGGGGACATGGTTCCGGTGTGAATAAAGGACTCGAGTTGGCAAACGGTATTTATTATAAAGTCGTAGATTCGGATGACTGGTTTGATAAAGAATCATATCAGAAACTTCTTGTCAAGCTAAAAGCGTTTACAGGCGAGCGTCCGGATCTGATCGTATGTAATTATGTATACGATCACCTTGATGAAGGAATAAAAAAATCAATGGATTACAAAAATGTATTTCCGATTGAAAAACAGTGCACATGGGATGAAATCGGAAAGTTTTATCCGTCCCAATATTTGATCATGCACTCGCTCATGTTTCAGACGAAAGTGCTCAGAGAATCTGAAGTGAAACTGCCGGAGCATACATTTTATGTAGATAATCTGTTTTCATATAAGCCGCTTCCGTACGCCGAGACTATTTATTATATGGACATCGATCTGTATCATTATTACCTGGGCAGAGATGATCAATCTGTAAATGAAAAGGTGCTTATGAAAAGGATCGATCAGCAGATCTTGGTAACAGATCTTGTAACCCGCAGCGTTGATCTGGCGGAAGTAAAGAAAATCCATCCGAAATTAGAAGCATACATGGTGCGAAATATTTCAATTATGCTTACAATTTCATCTATCCATCTGCTCCTTATCGATACAGCCGATTCCTATAAAAAGCGAAAAGATATGTGGAATCATGTAAAAGAGTATAATGAAGCTCTTTACTATCGGCTTCGCTTTCGTACTTTGAGCGGTTTTACATATTTACCCGGAAAGATCGGCACAAGCTTGACAATCGGGGGATATCGTCTTGCAAAAAAAGTATATCGCTTTCAATAAAGAACGATGATCGGTAAAAAAGACAAAAGGAAAAATGTATTGTTAATCCGGAAGATTTACATTACAGGGGGAAAGGATGAACTAATATGACAGAAATATACATAGCATTTGTAGATACACCGGGAATTTTTGCTTCGATTATTCGAAGAGTAATTAAACAAAAATATATTCATGTGGCAATCGGGCTTGATGAGAATCTGGATGAAGCATACAGTATCGGAAGGAGACATCCGTCGATTCCTCTGATTGCAGGATTTGAAAAAGAAGAGAAAAGAAAAATTTTGCGGGCATTTCCGGGAGCGGATTATATGATCTGCTCAATTCCATGCACTCAAGAACAAAAGCAGTTTATTAAAGAGGAGCTTCATGAGGCGATGAAGAACAGATATCGCTATCATTATACAATTCTCGGACTTCCGTTTTTACTTTTCGGAAAACCGTTTTATCAAAAAAATCATTACACATGTTCTTCCTATGCTGCCGAGTTGCTTGAAAAGGCAGGCGTCTGTACATGGAACAAGCATTTTTCGCTTGTTACGCCAAAGGATTTTTATGAATATAAGGGGAAACAGAAAATTTTTGAAGGTAGTTTGAGAGAACTTACCGAAAGAGAGAAAAAGACATATCCGGAGTATGGAACACTTACTTTTCCGCCGATATCCCGCCCGGCATATCTATCTGCTGCGGGAAATTATATAACAATGGCGCATGTACATAATGTCCGGGAAGAAGAAAGAAAAGGACGGAGGAGAAGGTATGAGCGTTAAGAAACGAATTCTTGAAGTAACGATTTTCTTACTTGTAATGTTTTTGACGTTTTATACACTTTTCAGTGGGAAAAATCTTGGTGAAATTGCAAATGCCGTTTCAAAAATGTCAGTAGGATACTTGGTTCCGGCGGCTGCTCTTGCTATCTTTTTTGTATGCGCAGAAGGATATATGATCTGGTATCTGCTTCAGGCAATGAAAGCAAACCGAAGAAAAGAAGGAAGTTCTTTGATTCGTTGTATCCAATACTCTTTTATCGGATTTTTCTATTCTGGCATTACGCCGTCTGCAACAGGAGGACAGCCTGTGCAGCTCTATTATATGAGCAAAGACGGGAACAGAGGATCGGACAGTACGGTTGTGCTTATGACAGTTGCTGTTGTTTATAAATTTGTACTTGTAATTTTAGGAGCGGCGATTTTATTATTTTGGTACCGGCCTCTCTATTCGGAGTTAGGGAAATTTTTCCCTCTCTATCTTTTCGGACTTTTATTAAATGTAATTTTAGTTGTGGTCATAGCGGGAATTATGTTGATGCCGAATATTATGCTGCGATGTGCGCTTTTTTTTGAAAAGCTGTTTGTTAAAATGAGCATTTTGAAACCTTCTGAAAAGCGTCCTGAAAAAATTCACGAGTTTATCGGAAGTTATCAAAACGCAGTTTCATGGCTTAGGACACATAAAGGAAAGCTTTTGTTTATTGTGCTTGTTACATTTTTACAAAGATGTAGCGTATTTCTTTTGACATATATGGTATACCTTGGATTCGGGCTGCACGGAACCGGAATGATGAAAGTTATCCTTCTTCAAGCCGCAGTCTATATAGCGGTAGATATGCTTCCGCTTCCGGGAGCGCAGGGAATTACAGAGCTGATGTATCAAACTGTGTTTGCCCATGTATTTACCGGTACATATCTTATACCGTCCATGCTTGTAAGCAGAGGAATTAATTTCTACTTTTTGCTCATTGTCAGTCTTATTATTGTTTTGGTAAATAAAATTCGGTATAAATCGACGGTTTGCCGGAATGTAAAGATTGAAAACGAATAAAAGAGAAACAATAGATAATCATAAAAATAATAAAAAAGCATAGGTAAAATCTACTTGACAACTCCTTGCAGACATCTCAAAATGAATGAGAGAAAATGGTTTGCAAGGAGTTTTTTATGAATATTATAAATGTGGAACATCTCTATAAAATATACGGTGAGAAAATAATATTTGACGATGCGTCATTCGGAATTCAAAAAGGAGATAAAATCGGGATCGTAGGGATCAACGGTACCGGAAAATCAACGCTTCTTAAAATGATAGCAGGAGAAGAAACACCGGATAAAGGACAGATTATAAAACAAAATGGACTGAAGCTTGCCTATGTGCCGCAAAATCCGGTTTTTTCAGAAGACAGTACGATTCGGTCATATGCATTAAAAAAAGGGGAAGAGAATTGGAAAGTAGAAAGTAATCTGACGGAATTAAATATCACCCGGTTTGATCAGAAAATCGAGCATTTATCAGGAGGACAGAAAAAACGGGTTGTGCTTGCAAAAATACTGTCAGATGATTTTGACGTACTTTTGCTGGATGAGCCTACGAACCATTTGGATGAAGCGATGATCCGATGGCTGGAAGAATATCTTCGGTCCTATAAAGGAACCGTTATTATGGTAACTCACGACCGGTATTTTCTTGACAGAGTTACAAATCGTATTTTGGAGATCAGTCATGGAAAAATGTATGGATACGACTCTGACTACTCAGGGTTTCTTGAACTGAAGGCGCAAAGAGAAGAGATGGAATCAGCATCTGAACGAAAGAGACAGAGTGTTTTGAGAATGGAACTTGAATGGGCGAAACGCGGGTGTCGTGCCAGAACAACGAAACAAAGAGCGAGACTGGAGCGTCTTGAACAACTGAAAAACGGAAATACTCCGATAAAAGATCAAACAGTAGAACTTGATTCGGTAGAAACCAGAATGGGGAAAAAGACGATCGAACTTCATCATGTGAGTAAAAAATACGGAGAAAAAGTGATACTGGATGATTTCAGTTATATTGTGTTAAAAAATCAAAGACTTGGAATCATAGGACCAAATGGATGCGGAAAATCAACTCTTATGAAAATGATCGCGGGACAGGTGATTCCGGACAGTGGAAACATTGAGATCGGAGAAACGATCAAGATCGGATATTTTGCACAGGAAGAACAAGAGATGGATCCTTCTCAAAGAGTGATCGATTATGTGAAAGATATTGCAGAATATATTACGACACGAGAAGGAAAAATCAGTGCGTCAGCGTTGTTGGAGCGTTTTTTGTTTACTCCTGATATGCAGTATGCTCCGATAGGTAAACTTTCGGGCGGAGAGAAGAGAAGGCTGCATCTTCTTGGCGTACTTGCCGAAAATGCAAATGTTCTTTTGTTTGACGAGGCGGGAAATAATCTTGATATTCCCACACTTACGATTTTGGAAGATTATTTAAACTCTTTTTCGGGAATCGTGATCACCGTATCGCATGACCGCTATTTTTTAGATAACATTGTGGATCGCATTTTCGAGTTAGATGGGAAGGGGCATATCCGTCAGTTTGAAGGAGGATATACCGATTATTTGAATGTAAAGAAAAGAGAATCTGCATCAACGCAGTTTACAGACAAAACCGAAAATTCGCGCGGAAATCTTCCGAAAGATCCTGCGGAAAGTAATCCGAAAAGCTGGAAACAAAATGCGCCGCAGAAGGTTAAATTTTCTTATAAAGAACAAAGAGAATTTGAGACGATTGATGACGATATCGCAGCGCTTGAAGAAAGAATAGAAAAAATTAAAATGCAGATCAATGCGAATGCGACCAATTCTGTTAAACTAAAAGAGTTATTTGAGGAACAGGAGAAAGTACAGGCACAGCTTGACGAAAAAACAGAAAGATGGGTTTATTTAAACGAGATTGCAGAAAAGATCGGCTGCGTATAACTTTTGATTTCATTCTTGATTTTAGACTGACTGAACGGTCATCAAATATGTAAAAATTTTAGCACAACATCTTGACAAAGAATAGCTGAGTTGGTAATATTATAAAATATAAAAACAGAACGCACTCTGTTTTTTTAGAGAAGAAGGAGAGGAACACATGAGAAGTCAGGTATTTTCATTGCTTGTAGACAATAATCCGGGAGTGTTGAGCCGTATTGCAGGGTTATTCAGCAGACGCGGATACAGTATAGACAGCATCACGGCAGGTGCGACGACCGATACGAGGTTTACGAGGATTACAGTAGTTGCATCGGGGGATGAGCTGATTTTATCCCAGATAGAAAAACAGGTAAGGAAGCTGGAAGATGTCGTTGATATAAAAGTTTTGAAAGACGGAGAGTCAGTATACCGCGAACTGATCATGGTAAAACTGCGGGCAAACGCATCCCAAAGGGGCGAGATTATTTCAGTGGCAGATATTTTCAGAGCGAAGATAGTTGATGTCGAAGAGGACTCGCTGATCATCGAACTCACCGGAACTCAGAGTAAACTGGAAGCTTTTCTGAATCTTCTTCGAGGATATGAGATACTGGAACTTGCAAGAACAGGTATTACAGGTCTTTCCAGAGGAAGTAAGGATGTAGCATATTTTTAATTATCATTTAGGAGGAATGCAAAATGGCAGCAAAAATTTATTATCAGGAAGATTGTAATCTCTCACTTCTTGAGGGAAAAACAATCGCGATCATCGGTTATGGAAGTCAGGGACATGCTCATGCACTGAATCTGAAAGAATCAGGATGCAATGTCGTGATCGGACTTTATGAAGGAAGCAGATCATGGGCAAAAGCAGAAGCGCAGGGATTTGAAGTATATACAGCGGCAGAAGCGGCAAAAAAAGCAGATATTATTATGATCCTGATTAATGATGAGAAACAGGCTGCTTTATATAAAAACGATATTGAGCCGAATCTTGAAGAAGGTAATATGCTGATGTTTGCACACGGCTTTAACATTCATTTCGGACAAATCGTTCCGCCGGCGAACGTAGATGTGACAATGATCGCTCCGAAAGCTCCGGGACATACTGTAAGAAGCGAGTATCAGGTTGGAAAAGGAACTCCTTGCCTTGTAGCTGTAGAGCAGGATTATACAGGAAAAGCTCTTGATAAAGCTCTCGCATATGGTCTTGCGATCGGAGGAGCAAGAGCCGGTATCCTCGAGACTACATTCCGTACAGAGACAGAGACAGACCTTTTCGGCGAACAGGCGGTTCTTTGCGGCGGTGTGTGCGCTCTTATGCAGGCAGGCTTTGAGACACTTGTAGAAGCGGGATACGATCCGAGAAATGCATATTTTGAGTGTATTCATGAGATGAAGCTTATTGTTGATTTGATCTATCAGTCCGGTTTTGCAGGAATGAGATATTCGATTTCCAATACTGCCGAATATGGTGATTACATAACAGGACCGAAGATCATTACAGATGATACGAAGAAAGCGATGAAGCAGATTTTGACAGATATTCAGGATGGTACGTTTGCAAAAGACTTTCTTCTGGATATGTCCGAAGCCGGAGGTCAGGCACATTTCCGCGCAATGAGAAAACTTGCGTCAGAGCATCCGGCAGAGAAAGTAGGAGAAGAGATCAGAAAACTTTACAGTTGGAGCGATGAAGATAAACTGATCAATAACTAATAGGATATAATTACAAAAAGACGCCTTGCATTACGCGAAGCGTCTTTTTGTATGAAAATGTCTTTTTGTTTATGATGATAAGATTATGTACAAAAAAAGACATCTGCCTGACGGGAGCAAATGTCTTTTCTATTTTTATCAATTCTATTAATAAGATTAAGCAATGCTGCTTACAGCTTTGGAAAGACGAGAAATCTTTCTGGAAACAGTTTTTTTGTGATAAACACCTTTTGTTCCAGCTTTGGAAATCTCGACGATCGCTGCGCGAAGAGCAGTCTTAGCAGTTTCAGCGTCTTTAGCGGCAACTGCAGCTTCCACTTTCTTTACAGCAGTTTTTACTTTAGACTTAATTGCTTTGTTTCTTGCAGCTTTTGTCTCGTTTACTAAAATTCTTTTCTTAGCAGACTTAATGTTAGCCAATGCGTACACCTCCAAATATATCTATGATTTCAAATGTAATTTGAGTTTCCGCAGACTCGGACACGGACGTTCTGCTGAAACATACTCATTTATTTTATGCCAACTCTAAAGGGTTGTCAATACATATTTTAATAAATATTGGGAATTATGGAACATATATAGAGAAAAACTGCATTATTTGGAAAACCGGAATAAAAAAACACAGTATCTGCATTAAAAAGACGGTTTGAATATAAAAACAGCAGGAATACTATAATAAGAACATAAAAAGCGAGGATGAGATATGATAAAAAATTATAGTGTGCGGACAGATCTTGCGCTTGAAGAAAAAGAAAGGTTTGAATCAGATCATGTAGAAATATCAGGGGTAGTTCTTGAAGAAGATTATGATGAAGCATCAGAACTTCGTGTTACAAGAGTGGAGATCAAAACAGAAAACGGAGCAAAGGCAATGGGAAAACCTGTAGGAACTTATTTGACGATAGAAACTCCTAATTTGGCAATGCCTGATGAAAAAAGTCAGACCGTGATTGCCGAAAAGGTATGTTCTTTTATAAAGGAACTGATCCGAAAATTTGAAGTAAAAGATAAAGATCTATCTATTCTTGTAGTAGGGCTGGGGAATAGAGAAGTTACTCCGGATTCACTGGGACCTTGCGTGGCAGATCATTTATCCGTGACGCGGCATATTGTAAAAGAATATGGAAAATATGCAATAGGAGTCGACGACGCGCCGATGATCAGCGCTGTCGTGCCGGGAGTGATGGGGCAAACGGGAATGGAAAGTGCGGAGATCGTGCGTGGGATTGTATCGGAAACGAATCCTGATGTTATTATTGCAGTTGATGCATTGGCAGCAAGAAACAGTAAGCGATTGAACCGGACGATTCAGATCGCAGATACCGGGATTCATCCCGGAAGTGGAGTGGGGAATCACAGAAACGGGATGACAATGGAAACATTAGGAGTACCTGTTATCGGAATCGGTGTGCCGACAGTTGTAGACGCAGCAACGATTGTAAATGATACAATGGAAAACTTTATAAGGGCTCTTGAATCTTCGGATTCTTTAAAAGGAGTCGGGGAAGTGCTGCGTTCCTATAACGCCGGAGAAAAATATGAATTTGTAAAAGAGCTGATCTCTCCTCATTTAAACGGAATGTTTGTCACGCCTAAAGATGTTGATGAAATGGTTCATCATATCAGTCATACTTTATCGGAAGCGATCAATATGCTTTTTTCGGCCGGTTCAGGCAGATCGGAAGCATAAGAGAAAAGAACAAAGCATACACTGTCAGAAGTAATAGAAAGGACGATGTCTGATGGCGGATCGATTTCGGATATTAGAAAAAGAACGAGAACGGAAGAAGCGGATGATCCGGTTTCTGTTTTTCTTTCTGGCAATGATTTGTTTGATTTCGGAAGGAATGTGGTCGGCTCGAATGTATGGTTTCCAAACTCATATTTTTTCGGGTGCGGAAGAGATGTACATGCCGCGGCTTGCATATTTGAACAGAAGCCCGCAAAAAACAGTTCACGAGTTTTTTATAGAACAATCTTATCTGTTTCTTCCGACAGCAGGGTATGCGATGGAGCATAGGAGAGAGGGATTTACGGCAGAAGATCAAGAAACTGTTGCTCAAATTTTAGAGGCGCAGGCAAACGATGAGAACTGTATCGATGAAAACGGAAATCTTATTAGTAAAGAGTCTCCTGAAACGGCGCAAAATGTGCAGCCGTCGGGAGAAACGTCACTTTCTTCTGTCGATATGTCTATTGAGAGGTTAAGAGATTTTGATTATTTGCTTAGTAATTTTTATACGGTAGACAGCTCTACGATGATTGGTCCTGAACAGTTGAATGCAGATGACCTTCTTGGGAGGAGTATGAAGATCAATAAAAAGGAAGATGGTCCGAAAGTATTGATATTTCATACTCATTCACAGGAGGAATTTGTCGATTCAATTCCGGGAGATCCTGCCACAAGTATTATCGGAATAGGGGAATATCTGACAGAGCTTTTAAATAAGCGGGGAATCAAAACAATCCATGACACAGGGGTATATGATATTATTAACGGACAGCTCGACAGGAGTAATGCATATGAAAACGCAGAAGCGTCTGTCAGACCGATTCTGGAGGCAAACCCAACGATCGAGGTGGCAATCGACCTTCATAGGGATGGCGTTGCCGAGGGAACGCACTTAGTCACAGAAGTAAACGGAAAGCCGACTGCAAAGATCATGTATTTTAATGGATTGAGCCGATCTCGCACAAACGGAGATATCGATTATCTTTATAATCCGTACATACAGGATAATCTGGCGTTTTCTCTTCAGATGCAGCTTGCGTCAGAACGAATGTATCCCGGGTTTGCAAGACATATTTATCTGCGGGCATATAGATATAATCTGCATCTGCTGCCGAAGTCTCTGTTGATTGAAGCCGGTGCGCAGACAAATACTGTAGAAGAAATGAAAAATGCGATGGAGGTCGTGGCAGATACGCTGTGTGAAGTTATACTGGAATGACAAGGATTCTATTTACAAGATCGAAAACGGGTGGTATCATAGAAAATAATACCCTCAGATGAAAGGAACAACATCCGGCATCTGAGGGTACAATCTCGTTATAGCGTGAAACAAAATTAGTGCGGCATAAGAAAAGAAGTCGAGAAAAATAGAAGGAATGATCCGGTAAAGGAGAAGGTAAATGGCTGGAAATAATACATATGATGCAGGGAGTATTTCTGTATTGGAAGGATTAGAGGCGGTACGAAAACGCCCGGGAATGTATATCGGAAGTGTATCGACAAAAGGTCTGAATCATCTTATTTATGAAATTGTGGACAATTCCGTGGATGAACATCTGGCAGGATTTTGTACGGAAATCCGTGTTGTTTTAGAAAAAGACGGAACGGCAACAGTAACCGATAACGGGAGGGGAATTCCGGTTGATATGCATCAAAAAGGAATTTCTGCGGCAAGGCTTGTGTTTACCACACTTCATGCAGGGGGAAAATTTGACGATTCGGCGTATAAGACAAGCGGAGGTCTTCATGGCGTCGGTTCTTCTGTTGTAAATGCACTTTCTACATATATGGATGTTAAGATCAGCCGTGATGGGGCGGTATACCATGACAGATATGAGCGCGGAGTTCCTGTCATTGAACTGGAAAACGGACTTCTTCCTAAGATCGGAAAGACAAAAAAGACAGGAACAACAATTAATTTTCTGCCTGATGATACGATTTTTGAAAAGACGAAGTTCCGGGCGGAGGAAGTAAAAAGCAGGCTGCATGAAACAGCATATCTTAACCCGGAACTGACGATAATATTCGAAGATAAAAGAGGAGATCAGACCGAGCATATCGAATATCATGAACCGGAGGGAATCATCGGGTTTATCAGAGATCTGAATAAGAAAAAAGAGGCGCTTCATGAGCCTGTTTATTTTAAAGGGGAAGCAGACGGTATTGAAGTGGAGGCGGCATTTCAGTATGTTAATGAATTTCATGAGAATGTGCTCGGTTTCTGCAACAATATTTACAATGCCGAGGGCGGAACGCATTTAACCGGATTTAAAACGACATTTACGACGGTTATGAATCAGTATGCAAGAGAAATCGGTATTTTAAAAGAGAAGGATACGAACTTTACGGGAGCTGATATCCGAAACGGGATGACAGCGATTATTTCGATCAAACATCCGGATCCTAGATTTGAAGGGCAGACAAAGACAAAACTGGACAATCCCGACGCGGCAAAAGCGGTCGGTAAAGTTGCGGGAGATGAAATTGTTCTTTATTTTGACCGTAACCTGGACGTTTTAAAAACGGTATTGTCAAGTGCGGAAAAGGCGGCGAAAATCCGTAAGACAGAAGAAAAGGCGAAAACGAATCTTTTGACGAAGCAAAAATATTCGTTTGACAGTAACGGAAAACTCGCAAACTGCGAGAGCAGAGATCCGAAAAAGTGCGAGATATTTATTGTTGAGGGAGATTCGGCGGGAGGTTCGGCAAAAACGGCCAGAAACAGAAACTTTCAGGCGATTCTTCCTATTCGCGGGAAAATATTAAACGTGGAGAAAGCAAGTATTGATAAAGTCCTTGCGAATGCAGAAATAAAAACGATGATCAATGCGTTCGGATGTGGATTTTCCGAAGGATACGGCAATGACTTCGATATTACAAAGCTTCGATACGATAAGATCATAATTATGGCAGATGCAGATGTAGACGGAGCTCATATTTCAACACTTTTGCTGACGCTGTTCTATCGGTTTATGCCGGAACTGATTTATGAGGGGCACGTGTATATTGCAATGCCGCCGCTTTATAAGGCAATGCCGAAAAGCGGAGAAGAGGAATATCTTTACGATGATAAGGCGCTTGAAAAATATCGAAGGACACACAAAGGACCGTTTACTCTTCAGAGGTATAAAGGGCTTGGAGAGATGGATGCAGAACAGTTGTGGGAAACAACACTTGATCCTAAAAGACGTCTTTTAAAGCTTGTTGAGATTGAAGATGCGAGAATGGCTTCCGGTGTGACTGAGATGCTTATGGGAACGGAAGTGCCTCCGCGGCGGGCATTCATCTATGAAAATGCGACAGAGGCGGAACTTGATATATAATCTGTATGACGAAACAGAGTCGACGTGATTTGTGTCAGAAAATGGATTTGCTTTGTGTCATATGAGCAAAATGAAATGAAGGAGACGAGAAATGAACAGTGAATCACAGATCATAAGAACGGAATATTCGGATCTTATGAAAAAATCATATATTGATTATGCGATGAGCGTAATTATTTCCAGGGCACTTCCGGATGTAAGAGACGGACTGAAGCCGGTTCAGCGCCGTACGCTTTATGATATGTACGAACTGGGAATCCGCTATGATAAGCCGTACAGAAAATGCGCGCGTATTGTCGGAGATACGATGGGTAAATATCATCCTCACGGCGACAGTTCGATCTACGAATCTCTTGTTGTTATGGCTCAGGAGTTTAAAAAAGGAATGGTACTTGTAGACGGTCACGGAAACTTCGGTTCGATAGAAGGTGACGGCGCTGCGGCAATGCGTTATACTGAGGCAAGACTGACGAAATTCACGCAGGAAGTCTGCCTTGCAGATCTAGATAAAGATGTGGTAGATTTCGGATCGAATTTTGACGAAACAGAAAAAGAACCGCTTGTACTTCCGATGCGTGTGCCAAACCTCCTCGTAAACGGAGCGGAAGGAATTGCGGTAGGTATGGCGACAAGTATACCGCCTCATAATCTCGGAGAAGTGATCGATGCGGTAAAGGCATATATTAAAAACGATTCGATCACTACAAAACAACTGATGAAATACATAAAAGGGCCTGATTTTCCGACAGGCGGAATTGTTGTTAATAAAGATGATCTGATCAATATATATGAAACGGGACAGGGAAAGATCAAAGTCCGGGGAAAAGTAGAGACAGAAGAATTAAAAGGCGGCAAAAAGCAGCTTGTGATCAGTGAGATCCCATACACGATGATCGGAGCGGGAATAGGGAAGTTTTTAAATGATGTAGCCGGTCTGGTAGAGACAAAGAAAACAACAGATATCACAGATATTTCAAACCAATCTTCCAAAGAAGGAATTCGGATTGTGTTGGAATTAAAAAAAGGCGCAGATGTAGAAAATCTAAAAAATATGCTTTATAAAAAGACGCGCCTTGAAGACACATTCGGCGTGAATATGCTTGCAGTTGCAGACGGAAGACCGGAAACACTCGGACTTAAGAAGATCATTGAGCATCATGTAGATTTTCGATTTGAACTGGCGACGAGAAAATACAAAACACTTCTTGCAAAAGAACAGGAAAAAAGTGAGGTGCAGGAGGGGTTGATCAAAGCATGTGATGTGATCGATCTTATTATTGAAATCCTTCGAGGCAGTAAATCTGTAAAAGATGCAAAAGCATGTCTTGTAAATGGCGTAACAGATAATATTAAGTTTAAATCTTCTATTTCCAAAAAGATGGCGGTGCTTTTACGCTTTACAGAACGTCAGGCTGCTGCCATCCTCGAGATGCGCTTATATCGCCTCATCGGTCTGGAAGTACAGGCTTTGATCGCGGAACATGAACAGACGGTGAAGAATATTGCGCGTTATGAAGATATTCTCAATAATTATGATTCTATGGCGCAAGTTATTGTGGAAGAACTTGAATCGTTTAAAGAAGAATATGCAAAAGCGCGCCGTACAGTCATTGAAAATGCTGAAGAAGCCGTTTTTGAAGAGAAGAAGATCGAAGAACAGGAAGTCGTATTTTTGATGGATCGGTTCGGATATGCAAGAATAGTAGACGTTGCCGTTTACGAAAGAAATAAGGAAGCGGCGGATAGTGAGAATAAGTATATTGTCCATTGTATGAACACGGGGAAAATATGTATTTTTACCAATAGCGGGAAAATGCACCAGGTGAAAGTAATTGATCTTCCTTATGGAAAATTCAGGGATAAAGGAGTTCCGATCGACAATGTCAGCAATTACTCCAGTTCTGATGAACAGATTGTCTCGGTATACGATTCCGAGCAGATGAGATTTGCCATGCTTTTGTTTTCAACGGCGCAGGGAATGGTAAAAAAAGTCAGCGGAAGTGAATTTCAGGTGGCAAAACGAACAATTCTGGCTACAAAACTTCAGGAAGAAGATTCTCTGGTCGATGTTCGGGTTGTTAATGAAAATAAGCATGTCGTTCTTCAGACAAAGAACGGGTACTTTTTGAGATTCCCGGCCACGGAAGTTCCTATAAAGAAAAAAGCTGCAGTCGGTGTCAGAGGTATCCGTCTTCAGAAAAAAGATGAACTGGAAAAGGTATATCTTTTTGAAGAAGGAACGGAAACAAAGATTCTATATAATGAAAAAGAGGTCTCCTTAAATCGATTGAAAACGGCGAAACGTGATGGAGCAGGAACAAAAGCAAGAAAATAGAGAAGAAGCCTTGCAATATAAAAAAAACAGTGCTATACTATGAAATAGTTACATAGAAATCCGGCAGAAGAGTGAACGAAAGTTCACTCTTCTTTGTTGCTATGCATACGACAAAAAATATCTTATAGATATTTTCAGTTGTAAATTCACGATAACAAAAGAAACATAAGCGGCAGATAGCTTCTGCCAAATGAGAAGAAAGGAAGTATAGCGTGTCAAAAAGAGAAGAATATGAACAGAAAACAGAAGAACTTTTAGAACCGATCGTGTCTGCACTTGGATTTGAACTGGTTGACGTAGAATATGTCAAGGAAGCCGGAACATGGTATCTTCGTGCGTATATCGATAAACCGGGCGGGATTACGGTAGATGACTGTGAGGCGGTCAGCAGAAAGTTTTCGGATATTCTCGATGAAAAAGATTATATCCCGGATTCTTATGTATTTGAGGTGAGCTCACCGGGGCTTGGCAGACCGTTAAAAAAAGAAAAAGATTTTAAGAGAAGTATCGGAGAAGAAGTAGAGATCCGTACTTACCGGGCAATCGATCGTCAGAAAGAATTTACCGGTATTTTGAAAGGGTTTGATGAAAACACTGTGACCATTATATATGAAGATGAAACAGAACAAGTATTTGACAGAGCAGAAATTGCATTGATTCGTCTTGCTTTGGATTTTTAAAATTTAGGAGGAAATGACAAAATGAACATAGAGTTAATGGAAGCGTTGACAATTCTTGAGAAAGAAAAAAATATCAGTAAAGATGTTATGATGGATGCGATTGAAAATTCGCTGATCAGCGCATGTAAGAATCATTTCGGAACATCGGATAACATTAAAGTAATCATGGATCGTGATACTTGCGATTATGCTGTATATGCAGAGAAAAATGTAGTAGAAGAGGTAGAAGATCCTGCGTTGGAGATCAGTCTCGAAGAAGCGGAAAAGCTGGATTCTGCATTACAGGTCGGCGATATCGCACAGATTCCGGTACACTCAAAAGAGTTTGGGCGTATTGCGACTCAGAATGCAAAGAACCTGATTCTTCAAAAAATAAGAGAAGAAGAAAGAAAAGTTGTATTTGACCAGTATTTTGAAAAAGAAAAAGATATTGTGACAGGTGTTGTTCAGCGATATGTCGGGAAAAATATCAGTATTAATCTTGGAAGAGCAGATGCAATGCTTACTGAGAACGAGCAGGTGAAAGGGGAACATTTTAAACCTACAGAACGTATTAAACTGTATGTAGTAGAAGTGAAAAATACTCCGAAAGGACCGAAGATACTTGTATCCCGTACACATCCCGAACTTGTGAAACGTCTTTTTGAAGCAGAGGTGGCAGAAGTAAGAGACGGTACAGTTGAAATTAAGAGCATTGCAAGAGAAGCAGGTTCCCGTACAAAAATGGCTGTATGGTCAAACGATCCGAATGTAGATCCCGTAGGCGCTTGTGTGGGAATGAACGGAGCACGAGTAAACGCAGTTGTTCAGGAACTTCGCGGTGAAAAAATCGATATTATCAACTGGGATGAGAATCCGGCGCTTCTGATAGAAAATTCACTTAGCCCTGCAAAAGTGATTTCTGTAATGGCAGATCCGGAAGAAAAAATTGCGAGTGTGATCGTTCCCGACTATCAGCTTTCACTTGCAATCGGAAAAGAAGGGCAGAATGCACGTCTTGCTGCAAGACTTACAGGATATAAGATTGATATTAAGAGCGAGACACAGGCGATAGAGGCAGGAGAACTTCCAGAAAATTATATGGAAGAGATGGGACTTGTCGGTGAAGAAGGTTATACAGGAGATTACGAGGAAGAGTATAACGAAGAATACAGTGAAGAGTCTTATGATGAAGCGGCAGAAGATCAGAACGAAGAGTCGGAAGAAATTGAATTTATCGAGACAGAGAATGAGTAATATCTAAAGGAGTGGGTTATTTGGCAGTTAATAAAAAAATTCCTATGCGTAAATGTGTAGGGTGTGGAGAAATGAAACCTAAAAAAGAATTGCTGCGAATACTCAGGACAGAAACCGGAGAATTCGTCGTGGATGCACTTGGAAAAGCAAACGGCAGAGGCGCTTATCTTTGCCGGAGCGTAGAATGCTTTCAGAAAGCTGTGAAAAACCGTGGATTGGAACGGTCGTTTAAGCAGGCAATACCGCCGGAAGTATATGAGAGAATGGAAAAGGAGATGGGAGAGCTTGAGTAAGAGAGATAAGGTCCTTTCCCTGATCGGACTGGCGATGAAGGCCGGAAAATGTGTAAGCGGCGAGACAATGACAGAAAGCGAGACGAAATCAGGAAAAGCGAAGTTTGTCATTGTCGCCGGTGACGCATCGGAGAACACGAAGAAAAAATTCGGGGATATGTGTAAGTTTTATAAAGTTCCATTTTGTTTCTACGGAGATAAAGATACCTTAGGGCATGCAATGGGAAAAGAGTTCCGTGCATCTCTGGCGATACTTGACGAAGGATTTGCAGATGGAATTCAAAGAGAGCTGAAAAACCGAGAGGATATTGCATAAGGAGGTAGTTTTAATATGACAAAAATGAGGGTACATGAACTTGCGAAAGAGCTTGGAATGGAAAATAAAGAGCTCATCGATTTGTTGCATAAGAAAAATGTGGAGGTGTCAAATCATATGAGTTCGATCGAGGACAATATAGCAGATGAGATCCGAAAAGAAAAAAACACAAGATCAGAAGGAAAGTCAGAGGGAGAAGAAGCTCCGAAAAAGAAAAATCTGGCATTTGTGATTCGTCCGCAAAACTCTAAAAACAGCAGTCGCATACAGGGAAAACGTCCGGCTCAAAAGTCTGCGCGTCCACAGCAGAGTGCGCGTCAAAACGAGGCAAAGGCAGCGACGACGCGTCCGGCATCACAGGGAGCACGTTCGGAAAAGTCAGGTGCAGAAAAGTCACAGGCTGCGCGGCCGGTTCCTGCTCAAACTGTAAAAGCCGAAACTGCTGCCGAACATTCAACTACAGAAAAACGACCGGGTACGCAAGCGCAGTCAGCAGCGGAAAAGCCGCAGGGAGTACGTCAGGAAAAGCAACAGCCGGCACGTGCGGAAAAACCGGTACAGGTACAGTCCGAAAAGGAGAAAAGAACAGAGAATGACCGTCCGGCAAGAGAAAATCGTGAAGCAAGACAGTCCAATGATCGTCCGGTAAGAGAAAACAGAGACGGAAAGCCGGTAAGAGACGGAAAACCGTCTGACAGACAAGGCAGATTCGATCGCGGATCCAATGATCGTTCGCGCCAGGAAAGACCACAGGGAAATCGTCAGTTCGGTGACGGAAGACAGAGCCGAGGCGGAGACAGAGACCGCAGACCGGGAGGACAAAATGGTCGATCTGACAGAGAGAAAAGAGAGTCACGAAGAGATGATGTGGCGGCACCGATCGTGGAGCAGCAGAAGAGCCAGCGTAATAAGGCGAAAGATAAAGAACGTGATAATAAGAAAAAAGAATACAGAGACGAAGCCTTTGACGGAAAAGGCAAAAAAGGCAAAAAACAAAAACAGGTAGCAGAAGTGAAAAGACCGCAGCCGAAAGAAGAGAAGAAAGAAGAAAAGATTAAACAGATTGTAATTCCGGAAGTTCTTACGATCAAAGAACTTGCAGATAAAATGAAGATTGTTCCTTCTGTTATCGTGAAAAAACTGTTCCTTCAAGGAAAAGTTGTAACAGTGAATCAGGAAATCGATTATGATACTGCAGAAGAGATCGCAATGGAATTTGAAGTTCTCTGCGAAAAAGAAGAAGTCGTAGATGTGATCGAAGAACTGTTAAAAGAGGAAGAGGAAGATGAAAATATGATGGTAAAACGTCCTCCGGTCGTATGTGTTATGGGACACGTTGACCATGGTAAAACATCTCTTCTTGATGCGATCCGTCACTCAAATGTGATCGATCGTGAAGCAGGTGGTATCACTCAGCATATCGGAGCATATGTTGTGGAAGCAAACGGAGAAAAAATTACGTTCCTCGACACGCCGGGACATGAGGCGTTTACGGCAATGCGTATGCGCGGTGCAAGCTCTACGGATATCGCCATTCTTGTCGTAGCGGCAGACGACGGAGTAATGCCTCAGACAGTAGAAGCAATCAATCATGCAAAAGCTGCCGGAATTGAAATTATTGTTGCAATCAATAAGATTGATAAACCAAGTGCAAATATCGAACGTGTGAAACAAGAACTGACAGAATATGAGTTGATTCCGGAAGATTGGGGCGGAAGTACGATTTTTGTTCCTGTATCCGCACATACAAAAGAAGGAATTCCGGAGCTTCTTGAAATGGTTCTTCTGACAGCAGAAGTTATGGAGTTAAAAGCAAATCCGAACCGTGCGGCAAGAGGTCTTGTGATCGAGGCGGAACTTGATAAAGGAAAAGGATCTGTTGCGACAGTTCTTGTTCAGAAAGGTACTCTTCATGTCGGAGATGCAATCGCGGCAGGAAGCGCACATGGTCGCGTTCGTGCGATGATGGACGATAAAGGCAGAAGGGTGAAAGAGGCAGGTCCGTCACAGCCGGTAGAGATTCTCGGATTAAATGATGTTCCAAATGCGGGAGAAGTGTTTGTCGGATGTGATTCCGAAAAGGATGCAAGAAGTTTTGCAGAGACGTTTATCGCTCAGAATAAAGTGAAACTTCTTGATGAGACAAAATCAAGAATGTCTCTTGATGATCTGTTCAGCCAGATACAGGAAGGCAATTTGAAAGAACTCAACATTATCGTAAAAGCAGATGTTCAAGGTTCAGTAGAAGCAATCAAACAGAGTCTTTTGAAACTTTCAAATGATGAAGTTGTAATCAAGATCATTCACGGTGGAGTAGGCGCAATCAATGAATCGGACGTCAGCCTTGCATCGGCTTCCAATGCGATCATTATCGGATTTAATGTACGTCCGGATGCGACGGCAAAAGAAATCGCCGATAGAGAAGGCGTTGATTTAAGACTTTACAGAGTCATTTATAATGCGATAGAAGATGTGGAAGCTGCAATGAAAGGAATGCTTGATCCGGTATTTGAGGAAAAAATTCTCGGTCACGCGGAAGTGCGTCAGACATTTAAAGCATCCGGAGTCGGAACGATTGCAGGATCTTATGTTCAGGACGGTATTTTTGAAAGAAACTGTTCTGTACGTCTTATCCGTGACGGAATCGTAGTATTTGACGGACCGCTGGCATCTTTGAAACGTTTTAAAGACGATGTAAAAGAAGTAAGAGCCGGATATGAATGTGGTTTTGTATTTGAAAATTATAATGATATCAAAGAAGGAGATCAGGTTGAAGCTTATAAAATGGTTGAGACTGAGAGAAAATAAATTTGATTCAAAAAAACCGAATGATTAGTTTCGCAGATGAAAAGAGGGAGCATTAATGAGAAAAAACAGCATAAAAAATACCCGTGTAAATGCGGAAGTTCAAAGAGAACTGAGCAATATACTGCGTGGCGGGATCAAAGATCCGAGAGTGTCGCCCATGACATCTGTGGTGGCAGTGGAAGTGGCGCCGGATCTGAAAACATGCAAAGCATATATCAGCGTACTCGGAGATGAAAAGGCACAGCAGGATACGATCAAAGGGCTGCAAAGCGCTGAAGGATTTATCCGTCGTGAGCTTGCCAGAACGATTAATATGAGAAACACTCCGGAGATTAAGTTTATTGTAGATCAGTCGATCGAATATGGCGTAAATATCAGCAAGAAGATCGACGAGGTTACAAAGGATCTGAAAGATGAGGCCGGTGATATTGATGAATAGTAAAAAAATTGATTTAAAAGAGCTGCTGAAAGAGAAGAAAAAAATTGCCCTGGGCGGACACGTCCGCCCGGATGGCGATTGCATCGGATCGGTAATGGGGTTATATCTTTATTTAAAACAAGAATATCCGCATATTCAGACAGACGTTTATCTGGAAAAAATACCTGAGACATTTCGTCTGATCAAAGGAACAGATGAAGTTCGTTCAGAAGTAAACAATAACGAAACGCCGTATGATCTGTTTATCTGTCTTGATTGTGCAGATCCGATGAGACTTGGATTTTCAAGTTCGGTCTTTGAAAACGCAAAAGAGACGGTTTGCATCGATCATCACATCAGCAACGAATCGTTTGCAGACTTGAACTATATTGTTCCGGATGCAAGTTCTACGTCTGAGCTTGTAGTTACTTTGCTCGATGAAGAGAAAATATCAAAAGAATCGGCAGAAGCTCTTTATATGGGAATTGCTCACGATACAGGTGTTTTCAGATATTCGTGCACATCGCCGGAAACGATGGAAAATGCGGCTAAACTGATGAGAAAAGGGATAAACGGAAACGCGATCATTGAGCAAACCTTTTACGAAAAAACATATGTGCAAAACCAGATTTTGGGAAGAGCGCTCCTTGAGAGTATGCTCATTATGGATCGTCAATGCGTTGTGTCGGTTATCCGCAAAAGTTCGATGGAATTTTTCCATGCAGAGCCGTCTGATCTGGAAGGGGTAGTAAGTATTCTCAGGCAGACAAAAGGTGTGGAAGTCGCTATCTTCTTACATGAGCTTGAACCTCAAAAATATAAAGTAAGCCTTCGTTCTAAACAATATATTGATGTGAGTGTAATCGCAAAACATTTCGGAGGCGGCGGACACATACGGGCGGCAGGTGTGACAATGACAGGATCTGCACATGACGTGATCAACAATATTACCGAGCAGATCGCCCGTCAGTTTGAAAAACTGGAAGAAAAATCAGTGATTCCGCAATGAAATAAGGACTAGAATCAGAAGTATGATAAACGGAATTTTAAATATTTACAAAGAAAAAGGTTATACATCGCATGATGTGGTGGCTCGTCTTCGGGGAATCTTCGGACAAAAGAAGATCGGTCATACCGGAACGCTTGACCCGGATGCGGAAGGAGTGCTTCCGGTATGTCTTGGACGGGCAACAAAAGTATGTGATCTGCTGACAGATAAAGATAAAACGTATGAAGCGGTGCTTTTGCTTGGAAAAGAAACAGATACTCAAGATATTACAGGGACTGTTTTAAAAGAATGTGATCCATCGGAAATCACTGAAGAAACAGCAAAAAAATGTATTGAAAGTTTTATAGGGGAATATGATCAGATTCCTCCTATGTATTCTGCACTAAAAGTAAATGGAAAAAAGCTTTATGAATTGGCTCGGGAAGGGAAAGTCGTAGAACGGAAAAGCAGAAAAGTACAGATTTATGACATTCGGATCAAGGAAATGAAACTTCCTCGCATACGGATGGAAGTTTCTTGTTCAAAGGGAACATATATCCGTACTTTATGTAATGATGTAGGAGAAGTTCTTGGCGTTGGCGGATGTATGGAATCACTGCTTCGTACAAAAGTCAGTCGGTTTGAGTTAAAAGACAGTATGAAGCTTGCAGATATTGAAAAGGCGAAGAATGAAGGAAGGACAGAAGAAATAATATTGCCTCTGGATGAAGTATTTGTCGAATATCCTAAGATAATCGTAACAGGACGCCAGGCTCAGTTGGCATATAACGGAAATCCTTTTCCGAAAGAGTCTGCGAAAAATTTGATTTTACCCGGAAAAGACGGAGGAGAGGATGATCTTTCCGACATTTTTTCTAGATATAAAAAATATAGAGTATACGATGAGCAGGGACGGTTTATCGCTATATACTCTTATCAAAAACAAAGGCAGTTATTCAGAATCGAAAAAATGTTTTTCGATCCTGATGGAAAATAGAAAAATTCGTTTCAAATTATGTAAATGAGATGAGAATGATATGAAGCGGATAAAAGGAAGAGTAGATCATGGAGTACATCACGGGGATTGAGCAATATGCAGGAATAGAAAAGACAGCGTTAACTCTCGGCAAGTTTGACGGTCTTCATAAAGGACATCAAAAACTGATCGATAAAATATGCGCTTATTCGGGAGAAAATTGTAAAAGCGTCCTCTGTGCTTTCGATATGCACCGGGAGTCGTTAATGACAAAGCAGGAGAGGCGGAGTCATCTTGAAGGGAAAATCGATTGTTTGATCGAATATCCTTTTACGAAAGAACTGCGTGAAATGGAAGCGGAAGTGTTTATTAAGAACATCTTGTGCGAAAAACTTCATGCGGCGCATATTGTTGTAGGAACAGACTTTGCTTTTGGTCATGAAAAACGAGGAAATACAGAAATGTTGAAAATGTTTTCCGAAAAAGGGGGATATACGCTGGATGTCATCGAAAAAGAACGATATGATCAGATCGTGATCAGCAGTACTTATATCAGAGATGTCCTTTCACAAGGCAATGTAACTCTTGCGGCAGAGCTTCTCGGATATCGGTATGGAGTAACCGGAATTGTTCGGCATGGCAGACAACTGGGGCGGACGCTCGGCTTTCCTACAATGAATGTCGAGCCTGAAGAAAAAAAAATACTGCCAAGATTCGGAGTGTATGTCTGCCGTATCAATATAGACGGAAAATGGTACAACGGCATTGGAAACGTAGGGGTGAAGCCGACAGTTACGGAAGAACACAAGCGTCTTGTCGAAGTATTTGTTTATGATTATGAAGGAGATGCATACGGGAAAGAAATTACGGTGGAATTTTGTGATTTTGAAAGACCCGAGATAAGATTTTCTTCTGTGAACGAATTAAAAAAACAAGTGGCGAAAGATCTCCGTTATGGAAAAGACTACTTTAAGGCTTCAAAAGAAATCTAAAATAAATTCTTTACATTGTAAGTGGCATATGATATACTACTTGAGGTTAGAAAACCAGCCGATGTTCGGTAATCGGATCACTCCGACCGTTACTTAATATCAGGCGTTTATAAAAGTATTTAAGGAGGAGTTACAACATGATCGCAAAGGACAAAAAGCAGGCAATCATCAAAGAGTATGGAAGAAGCGAAGGTGATACAGGATCACCGGAAGTACAGATCGCAATTCTTACAGCAAGAATCAACGAACTGACAGATCACTTCAAAGCAAACCCGAAAGATCACCACTCAAGAAGAGGTCTTCTTAAGATGGTAGGACAGAGAAGAGGTCTTCTTGCATATCTTAAAAAAGTAGATATTGAAAGATATCGTGCATTGATTGAGAAACTCGGACTCAGAAAATAGTCAGAGGTTTCAATGTAAGCAAAAAAGGGGCAGATTTGATCTGTTCCTTTTTTATATGACGGAAAGTCTAATTCCTTGTCTGGAAGGATCTTGGTGTGTACGACCGTTTTAGAAAAAGACCCAATACAGAGGAATCATCCTCCGTACTGAGTCTCAATTTTTAATTTGGGCGGGATGAGGGCGATTGGGAAATTTTGCCTCTACTACGCTATCTCAACTTGCCCTTAATTATTATTCTGCAACGTCTCTGATGCTGAAGCTGAATCTTCCCATTTTGTCTTTTCCAAGGCAAACAGCTTTTACAACATCTCCGAGAGAGAGTACATCTTCAACTTTATTTACACGTTCTTTAGCGATTTTTGAGATATGAACGAGACCTTCTTTTCCCGGTGCAAACTCAAGAAAAGCGCCAAATTCTTTAATACTTATAACTTTTCCTTCAAAGACCTGACCTGCTTCAAAGTCGGTTACGATCGTGTGTATGATCTTCGCAGCTTTTTCCATTGCTGTTTTTTCTGTACCACAAATGGAAACGGAACCTTCATCATCAATGTCAATCTTCACACCTGTCTGTTCGATGATTGCGTTAATCGTTTTTCCGCGCTGTCCTACAACATCGCCGATCTTTTGCGGATCGATCTGCATCTGAATGATCTTAGGTGCAAATTCACCGACTTCTGCTCTTGGCTCAGAAATTGCCTTATTCATGATTTCGTCAATGATATAGGTTCTGGCTTTCTTTGTCGCAGAAATTGCCTCTTCAATGATCGGTCTTGTAAGTCCGTGAATCTTAATATCCATTTGAATAGCTGTAATACCTTTATGTGTACCGGCTACTTTAAAGTCCATATCTCCGAAGAAGTCTTCCAGTCCCTGGATATCGGTAAGAACAAGATAGTCATCGTCTGTATCTCCAGTTACAAGACCTGCGGAAATACCGGCTACTGCAGCTTTGATCGGTACTCCGGCTGTCATAAGCGACATACTGGATGCGCATACGCTTGCCTGTGAAGTAGAGCCGTTTGATTCAAATGTTTCAGATACTGTACGGATGGCATATGGAAATTCGGCTTCGCTTGGAAGTACCGGGAGAAGAGCTCTTTCTGCCAGCGCACCATGTCCGATCTCACGTCTTCCAGGTCCTCTTGACGGTTTTGTTTCACCTACAGAATATGAAGGGAAATTATAATGGTGCATATATCGCTTAGTCGTTTCTGATTCATCAAGACCGTCAAGTCTTTGTGCTTCAGACAAAGGCGCCAGTGTCGTTACCGTACAAATCTGGGTCTGTCCTCTTGTAAACATTGCAGAACCATGGACTCTTGGAAGAAGATCCACTTCTGCTGCAAGAGGTCTGATCTGATCGATAGCGCGTCCGTCCGGACGTTTGTGATCTTTTAAGATCATTTTTCTTACAGTTTTTTTCTGATATTGGTAAATGGCTTCGCCAAGGAGAGAGAGCCATTCTTCATTATCTATAAATGCTTCTTCTAATTTTTCTGTAATCTGACGAATATTGTCTTCTCTTATCTGCTTTTCGTCTGTAAATACAGCTTGTTCCATTTCGGCAGGCGGTACGATTTCTTTGATTGCGTCAAACAGTTCTTCGGGAATCGCACAGCTTTCATACTCATGTTTCGGCTTTCCGCATTCTGCAACGATCGTATCGAAAAAAGCAATGACTTTCTGGTTTAATTCATGTGCTGCAAAAATTGCTTCGATCATGCGGTCTTCCGGAACTTCGTTCGCTCCGGCTTCGATCATAATCACTTTTTCTTTTGTAGAAGCAACCGTAAGTGCGAGATCAGAAACTTCTCTTTGAGCTGCCGTCGGGTTAAACACAAACTCTCCGTCAATGAGTCCGACCTGTGTTGTAGATATCGGGCCGTCAAACGGAATATCGGAAATACTTGTCGCAAGAGAAGCTCCAAGCATTGCGGTAAGTTCCGGGCTGCAGTCCTGATCTACTGACATTACAAGGTTTTCCAAAGTTACGTCATTTCGATAATCTTTCGGGAAAAGAGGGCGCATCGGACGGTCGATAACTCGGTCGGTTAAAATTGCGTTTTCGGATGCTTTCCCTTCTCTTTTATTAAATCCTCCCGGGATTTTTCCGACAGCGTAAAGTCTTTCGTTATATTCAACACTAAGAGGGAAAAAATCAATTCCGTCTCTTGGCTTTTCAGATGCCGTTGATGTACACAAAACAGTTGTGTCTCCGTAATGCATCAGAACAGCGCCGTTTGCCTGTTTGGCAACTCTGTCTACATCTACACGCAGTGTTCTGCCTGCAAGTTCCATTTCATACATTTTGTACATGTTATTCTCCTTTTCAATCTATGTTGTCATCAATCGTGAACGGTTTTTACAAATGTCCCGAAACTACTGAAAAACATATTTTACGAAAAATATATTTTTCAGTGGTCTCGGATACTTTGAACTGTCCATAATCTTATTTATTATATCATACAGTGATAACTTAGGCAATTATTTTGAAAGTCGAAAAGGAATATGTTATATATTTTTTTAAAATGTTCAGACTATAATAAGAGATAAAAACAGGAGATGAGTCCGGAAGATGAAAATGAAAAAATTAAGTGAATATTTGTTTATGGGAGCGTTGGGAGGAACGCTTTATTATATGATAGAAATTATTTTCAGAGGATATTCTCATTGGTCGATGTTTTTGTTGGGCGGAATCTGTTTTATATTTTTCGCACAACAAGGGTTATGGACGAAGTGGAGAGAGCCTCTCTGGAAACAAGTCCTTTGGTGTACGGCGTTTGTAGTATCTGCTGAATTTATCACAGGGATCATAGTAAATAAAGTTATGGGATGGAATGTCTGGGATTATACAGATCAGCCGTTTCACCTTATGGGGCAGATCTGCTTTCCGTTCGCTGTTCTTTTTTCGGGACTATGTACATTCGGGATTATTATAAGCGGATATCTGCTTTGCTATTTATACAGAGAAATAAAGCCGGGTTTTCATATTCTATAAATTTATATTGCTGTCAAAATGAACTGATGCCGATTTTTGCTCATTAGAATTCTTGATGTTGAACGCATTGTCTAAAAATGCTATACTACCATAGAATAAGAGCGTAGTGGTACTATGTTTAAAACTGTTATTTTTATGTACAAAGGAGTAGGAATGTGGCTGAATTAACACCAATGATGAAGCAGTATATGGAGACAAAGTCTCAATATCAAGACTGCATTCTATTTTATAGATTGGGTGATTTCTATGAAATGTTTTTTGAAGATGCCCTGACTGCATCAAGGGAGTTGGAAATCACTTTAACCGGGAAAAACTGCGGGCAGGAAGAAAAGGCGCCTATGTGCGGAGTTCCGTATCATGCCGTAGAAGGATATTTAAACAGACTTGTTGCCAAAGGCTATAAAGTGGCAATCTGCGAACAGGTAGAAGATCCGAAAACGACGAAAGGAATCGTTAAAAGGGAAGTTGTACGTATCGTAACCCCGGGAACAAATCTTGATACACAAGCGTTGGACGAAACAAAGAACAACTATATTATGTGTATTGTATATATTGCAGACAGGTACGGCGTTTCTGTTGCCGATATTTCGACGGGAGATTATTTTGTAACGGAGATTCCGGACAGTGCGAAATTATTAGATGAAATCTATCGATTCTCACCGTCGGAGATTATATGCAATGAAGCGTTTTATATGAGCGGCGTCGACATGGACGGAATGAAAGATCGGCTTGGAATTACGATTTATTCGCTTGAATCATGGTATTTTGACGATGAAGTATGCCGTAAAAAACTTTTGGAACATTTTGAGGTTTCCTCGTTTGCCGGACTTGGACTTGCAGATTATGATTGCGGAATCATCAGCGCCGGAGCTCTTCTGCAGTATCTGTTGGAAACACAGAAAAACTCGCTTTCAAATCTGACACATATTACGCCTTATGCCGCAGGCAAGTTTATGATGATCGACAGTTCGACAAGAAGAAATCTTGAACTTTGCGAAACTCTCCGTGAAAAACAAAAAAGGGGATCTCTTCTGTGGGTTCTCGATAAAACAAAGACAGCAATGGGAGCTCGTACATTGAGAAAATATGTGGAGCAGCCGCTGATCGATAAGACAGAGATTATTCGTCGTCTGGATGCAGTACAGGAATTGAAAGAACAGGCGATTTCTCGTGAAGAAATCAGAGAATATCTGTCTCCTGTGTATGATTTGGAACGACTGATCACAAAGATAGCGTACGGATCTGCCAATCCAAGAGACCTGACTGCCTTTAGAAGTTCTCTGGAGATGCTTCCCGCACTTTTGTATATATTGCAAGAAATGAAAGCAGAACTTTTAAAAGATCTTGCTGTTGATCTTGATCCTCTTGAAGATCTCTGTATACTTGTAAAAAAAGCAATCCGGGAAGATCCTCCCATTGCGATGAAAGAAGGAAATATTATTAATGACGGTTATAACGAAGAAGTTGATAAGCTGCGCCGCGCAAAGTCCGATGGAAAAGACTGGTTGGCAAAGCTTGAAAATGACGAGCGTGAAAAGACCGGGATTAAAAATCTAAAGATTAAGTACAATAAAGTATTCGGATATTATTTAGAGGTGACAAACTCTTACAAAGAAATGGTTCCGGAATATTATACACGGAAACAGACATTGGCAAATGCAGAAAGATATATTACTCCCGAGCTGAAAGAATTAGAAGACATGATACTTGGAGCGGAGGACAAACTTTATGCATTGGAATATGAACTGTACAGTGAAGTAAGAGATTTGATTGCAAGTCAGATAGAGCGTATCCAAAAAACCGCTAAAGCAGTAGCGGCGCTTGACGCCTTTGCTTCCCTTGCTCTCGTTGCGGAACGCAATAACTATGTTCGGCCTAAGATCAACGAAAAAGGAGTAATTGATATAAAAGAAGGACGTCACCCTGTTGTAGAGCGGATGATCCCGAATGAAATGTTTATTTCAAACGATACATATCTTGATGATAAAAAACACCGGATTTCTATTATTACAGGACCGAATATGGCAGGAAAATCGACGTATATGCGTCAAACGGCGCTCATTGCTCTTATGGCGCAGATCGGCTCGTTTGTACCTGCCAAAAGCGCTAATATCGGTCTTTCAGACCGTATTTTCACAAGAGTCGGAGCCTCGGACGATCTTGCTTCCGGTCAGAGTACATTTATGGTTGAAATGACGGAAGTTGCAAATATTCTTAGAAACGCTACGTCAAAAAGCCTGTTGATTCTTGATGAAATCGGGAGAGGCACAAGTACGTTTGACGGATTGTCGATTGCCTGGGCGGTGATCGAATATATAAGCGACAGCAGACTTTTAGGTGCAAAAACGCTGTTCGCAACACATTATCATGAACTGACAGAACTGGAAGGAAAAATCGATAATGTAAACAATTACTGTATCGCGGTAAAAGAAAAAGGTGATGACATTGTATTTTTACGAAAGATTGTCAAAGGCGGAGCAGATAAAAGTTACGGAATTCAAGTTGCAAAACTTGCAGGTGTTCCGGAGCTTGTGATCGGCCGCGCAAAAGAGATTGTAGAAGAGCTAAGTGATGAAGATATTACGGCAAGAGTAAGTGAGATTGCGTCAAAAGAACGTGTCGTAAAAAAGAAACCGAAAGTAAAAAAATACGATGATGTAGATATTGCGCAGATGTCGCTCTTTGACACAGTAAAAGATGACGATGTTCTTGAAGAATTGAAAAATCTTGACGTTGGAAATATGACTCCGATCGATGCTCTTAATACGATATACAGATTACAGAATAAATTAAAGAACCGTTGGTAAAGTTGATAAAATCAAAAAGAAAAGGAGCAGTCATGCCTCATATTCAAGTTTTAGATCAGATAACGATTGATAAGATCGCAGCCGGGGAAGTTATTGAAAGACCCGCGTCTATTGTGAAAGAACTGGTTGAAAATGCGATTGATGCGAAAGCCACCTCTGTTACAGTCGAAATTAAAGACGGAGGAATTTCATTTATCCGTGTTACAGATAATGGATGCGGGATTGAAGCAGATGAAGTAAGATGTGCTTTTTTGCGCCATTCAACTAGTAAGATCCGTACAGCGGAAGAACTTGTATCCATACATTCTCTCGGATTTCGTGGGGAGGCTTTGTCGAGTATTGCCGCGGTAACAAGAACAGAAGTTATCACAAAAACAGAGGAAGGACAAAGTGGAATAAAATATGTCATAGAAGGCGGAAAAGAGACTGCATTGGAAGAGACAGGAGCTCCCAACGGAACGACTTTTCTTATTCATCAGTTATTTTATAATATACCCGCGAGGCGAAAATTTTTAAAAACACCGGTGACAGAGGCGGGGCATGTGCAGGATCTGTTGATCCATCTGGCGCTGTCACATCCGGAAGTTTCATTTTTATTTATCAATAACGGACAAGAAAAACTTCGGACGTCAGGAAACGGAAAACTAAAAGATGTGATTTATAATGTATATGGACGCGAAGTGACGTCGAATCTTTTGGAACTTGATTATAAAAAAGACGGTCTTTCTATTTCCGGATTTTTAGGTAAACCGGTCATCACCCGAGGAAACCGGAATTTTGAAAATTTCTTTGTGAACGGGCGTTATGTAAAAAGTGCAATGCTCTCTAAGTCGCTGGAAGACGCTTATAAAGATTTTACGATGCAGCATAAATTTCCGTTTGCTGTTCTTCATTTCCAGGTAGAAGGGGATCTTATTGACGTAAATGTTCACCCGACGAAAATGGAGCTTCGTTTTCAACGTCAGCAGGAAGTTTACAATACAATGTACGAAGCTGTTCACAGAAGGCTTCTTGAACCTGAATTGATTCAAACAGCTACAGTTCCGGATCCGGCAGATGCAGCTCAAAAGAAAAAAGAAAGTCCGTTTTTGCTGAAACCCAAATCTATAGAAAATACAAAATATGATCCAATAGAAAAAATCCGGGAAAAGATGCAGGAAAGAGAACCGGAGCAAGTACGGGAGAAAGCGCAGGAAACGAAACCGGAGCAAGTACGGGAAAAAGTACAGGATGAAGAACAGGGGCAAGCCCGGAAACAGACGTCTGCTATCGAGGCAGATAAAGAATCTGTTTTGCAGTCTGAACCTCAAATTCATGATGAAGATTATTTTATAAGGAAAATGCGGGAAAGGGTGAAGGCATATCATGAACGCTCCTCGTCTGCAGAAGTTTTAGACCGTGGGGAAATTTATCGTCCGCAGCAACAGGCAGAACGAATCCGGGAAGCTGCTGCATATCGGGCAAAAGAGGCAGACAAGACTCCGAAGCAGATGGATCTGTTTGAAGAAAATTTCTTGAAGCGTGAAGTGAAGGCAGAATACACATTGATCGGTCAGGTGTTCGATACATACTGGCTTGTACAATTCCAAGACAGTCTTTATATTATAGATCAGCATGCCGCGCATGAAAGAGTGATGTATGAGAGAACTTTAAAAGAGATGAAATCCAGGGAATATACATCTCAGTATTTAAGCCCTCCGATCATTTTATCGCTTTCGATGCAGGAAGCTCAGCTTTTGGAGGAGCATATAGATCGTTTTACGAGAATCGGTTTTGAAATCGAACATTTTGGAGGAGAAGAATATGCTGTCAGGGCAGTGCCGGATAATTTGTTCGGTATCGCAAAAAAAGAACTTCTTATGGAGATGATCGACGATCTGGCAGATGGGATAAACACATCTATGACTCCTGATTTGATTGATGAAAAGGTAGCGTCTATGTCTTGTAAGGCGGCGGTAAAAGGCAATAACCGTTTATCGGCAAAAGAAGTAGACGCTCTGATCGGTGAATTACTTACTTTAGATAATCCGTATCATTGTCCCCACGGAAGACCGACGATCATTGCCATGACGAAACGAGAATTAGAGAAGAAGTTTAAGAGGATTGTATAAATGAAAAAACCACTGATTATTTTGGCCGGACCTACAGCGGTCGGAAAAACAAAAGCATCTATAGGGCTTGCAAAAAGAATAGGGGCAGAAATTATTTCGGCAGATTCTATGCAGGTATATAAACATATGGATATCGGTTCGGCAAAGATTACGCGCAGTGAAATGAGCGGGATTTCGCATCACTTGATTGATATTCTCGAGCCGGAAGAGGAATTTAATGTTGTTCGTTTTCAGAAGATGGCTCTTGAGGAAATGGAACAGATTTATGAAAAGGGAAAAATTCCTTTGATTGTAGGAGGAACCGGTTTTTATATCCAATCGGTTCTTTATAATATTGATTTTACGGAAAATGATTCTCCAAATGATTATCGGAAAAAACTGGAGATTCTCGCAAAGGAAAAAGGGGCAGAATACTTGCATACAATGTTGACGGAAGTAGATCCTAAGTCGGCATTGCAGATTCATACAAATAATATAAAACGGACAATACGTGCGCTTGAATTTTATCATCAGACAGGAATGAAAATATCCGAACATAATGAAGCGGAAAGAGAAAAGGAATCTCCGTATCAATATGCATATTTTGTTTTGACAGACGACAGAGCAAAACTGTATGAACGTATTGACCGACGCGTAGATCTTATGATGAAATCAGGTTTAGAAGAGGAAGTTCGTTTCTTAAAAGACCGAGGCGTGAGTTCAACTTCTACAGCGATGCAGGGACTTGGGTATAAAGAATTGTATGCATATATGAACGGAGAGTATTCATTGGAAGAGGCGGTACGTATTATAAAACGCGATACAAGACATTTTGCCAAGCGCCAGCTTACATGGTTTAAGCGAGAAAAGGATGTCACATGGATAGATCGTGCCGTTATCGGAGACGACGAGGAACATATTCTTGATTTTATGATCGAAGAGTTGAGAAAAAAGCAGATTTTAGTATAAAATATAAAACCAACAAAATAATGGATCAATATAACGAAAACTTTACAAGATTAAAGAGAAAAACTAATAAAAAAAGAGGAAAATATATATGAGTAATACAGAAACAAAAACGATATACCGACAGTTGGGAATTTCAGAAGATGTGTGGATATATGGGCAGAAGATAGAGGAAGGTCTGAAAGAACGATTTGCAGAATTCGACAGTAATGCAGAATATAATCAACTGAAGGTGATCTCTGCCATGCAGCAATGCCGGGTAAATGAAAGCTGCTTTAATTATGCAAGTGGATACGGTTATAACGATCAAGGACGCGATACGCTGGAAGAAGTATATGCGGCGGCATTTCATACAGAAGCGGCTCTTGTGCGTCCGCAGATTACATGCGGTACACATGCACTTGCACTTGCGTTATCGGCAAACTTAAGACCCGGTGATGAATTGTTATCTCCTGTAGGGAAACCCTACGATACACTGGAAGAAGTAATCGGCATTCGCCAGTCTAAAGGATCTCTCGCAGAATATGGAGTGACATATAAACAGGTCGATCTGTTGGAAGACGGTTATTTTGATTATCCGGCAATCGAAAAAGCATTAAACGAAAGAACAAAGCTTGTGACGATCCAGCGTTCAAAAGGATATCAGACACGTCCGAGTTATTCTGTAGAAAAAATAGGAGAACTGATTGCATTTATAAAAAAGAAAAGACCGGATGTTATTTGTATGGTAGATAACTGCTACGGAGAATTTGTAGAACGGATCGAACCAAGCGATGTAGGTGCAGATATGATTGTCGGTTCATTGATTAAAAATCCCGGCGGCGGTCTTGCACCGATCGGAGGATATGTGGCAGGCAAAAAAGAACTTATCGAAAACTGTGCGTATAGATTGACATCCCCCGGATTAGGGAAAGAAGTGGGAGCGTCTCTCGGAGTGATGCAGTCTTTTTATCAAGGATTTTTTATGGCGCCGACAGTTGTATGCGGAGCGCTTAAAGGAGCTGTTTTTGCAGCGAATATTTATGAAAAACTCGGGTATTCGGTTGTTCCAAATGCAAGCGAGAGCCGTCATGATATTATTCAGGCAGTTACGTTTGGCAGTGCAGATGGAGTGATTGCATTTTGCCAGGGAATTCAGGCAGCGGCTCCGGTAGACAGTTATGTAACTCCCGAACCTTGGACAATGCCGGGATACGACAGTGAAGTCATCATGGCTGCCGGAGCATTTGTACAAGGGTCCTCGATTGAACTATCTGCAGATGGTCCGATCAAACCTCCCTATGCCGTTTATTTTCAAGGCGGTCTTACATGGCAGCATGCGAAGCTGGGCATTTTAAAATCTCTTCAAAGTTTGATTGATGCAGGAGTTATTGACAGATCCAAACTTCAGTCGCTTTAAAACAGTGTTTTGATGCTTAGAAAAGAAAAGGATTTATATTATGAGAAAAGTAGCGATAATCGGGGCGGGAGCAGCCGGGATGACGGCAGCGATCACAGCAGCTTCAAACGGGGCAGAAGTAGTTGTATTGGAACATATGGACCGCGTCGGGAAAAAAATTCTTTCGACAGGGAACGGACGATGCAATTTTACAAATACTTATCAGGATCGAAGCTGTTATCACTCTGATAACGAATCATTTCCATGGAAGATCATTGAGAAATTTAATGCAGAGCAGATTATAAAATTGTTCGAAGAACTCGGCGTTTATGCGAAAAACAGAAATGGATACATGTATCCCTATTCGGATCAGGCATCGTCTGTAACTGAGGCTTTGAAAATGGAATTAGAGCGTCTGCAAATCGATGTAAGACTTCAAACAGAATGCACGGATATTTTCCCTCGTAAAAAGGGGTTTACTCTTCAGATTGTTAAAGACGGGAAAAAGGGGAAAATATATGCGGATCATGTAATCCTGTGTACGGGATCCAGAGCTTTCCCTGCCAGCGGATCCGATGGTTCCGGTTATGATCTGGCAAAAAAACTCGGACATAAAATAATTCCTGTTCTTCCTGCTCTTGTACAATTAAGATGTGAAGAAAAATTTTTTAAATCAATCGCAGGAGTAAGAGTTCAGGGAACTGTTTCGATATGGTCGGAAAATCAATGTCTGGCAAAAGATACGGGAGAATTACAACTGACCAATTATGGCATATCAGGTATTCCTGTATTTCAAGTGAGCAGATATGCGGCGATTGCATTATATAAAAAGAAAAAAGTTCAGGCGATTCTTGATTTTATGCCGGAATTTTCGGAAGATGAGCTGGAAAAGTTTTTAATAAAACGGGCGAAAATGCGTCCGTATAAGAGAGCAGATCAATTTTTCACAGGGTTATCTAATAAAAAGTTGTCCGATCTTTGGGTGAAAGAAGCAGGGATTTCAAAAGAGAAAAAAGTCGGAGTGTTTGCAGAAAAAGAAATTCAGCAGCTTGTCCGTTTAATCAAGAATTTTAAAGTGATTGTAACAGAAACAAATTCTTATGAGCAGGCACAGGTTTGCCGAGGAGGTATCGATACAAAGGACGTTCATCCTGATACTTTAGAATCGCGTTATGTTCCGGGACTTTATTTTGCAGGAGAAATACTAGACGTAGATGGCATGTGCGGTGGATATAATCTGACATGGGCATGGGCGAGCGGTGCAGTCAGCGGAAGAGAAGCAAGTTTTTAGAAAACCTGATTAAAAACCAAAAAGAGAAGTATCCAAAATCTTTAAATACAGGATACTTCTCTTTTTGTCTTATGATTTTTTCGGTACTTTATATTCGGAAGTTATGAGAAAAATCTCATCACAGCAATAACTTTACCTAAAATAGTAACATTCTTTACAATGATCGGATCCATAAAATCATTTTCAGGCTGGAGACGAAAAACTCCTTCTTCCTTATAAAATGTTTTTACGGTTGCTCCGTCCTCGATCAACGCAACGACCATATCTCCATTAGAAGCTGTGGAATCTTCTTCCACAAGAACCATATCGCCGTCAAGTATACCGGCATTGATCATACTTTCTCCTTTTACCTTTAAAAAAAATGTCTGTTTATTCGGCATACGATCAGCGGGAACCGGCCAGTAATCTTCAATGTTTTCCTGAGCCAGAATCGGTTCTCCTGCGGCAACTTGCCCGATAATCGGTACATGAACCATTTCACGCCGCGTCAGGTTGAACATATCGTCCAAAATTTCGATCGCACGGGGTTTTGTCGGATCGCGCCGAATATAACCGTTTTTTTCTAATGTTTCAAGATGTGAATGAACAGAAGAAGTAGACTTTAAATTTACAGCTTCGCATATTTCCCGAACAGCAGGCGGAAACCCCCGTTGAAGAATCTGTGATTTAATATATTCTAAAATTTCCTGTTGTTTTTTACTTATTTTTCCTTGTGACATAGTTTCCTCCGATATTATAGTCCGTTTATTTTATTAAAATAATGGTAACACAACGAAGAACAAAAAGCAAACATTTGTTGCGAAAATATGTTCGATTTCCGTGTTGACAAACATTTGTTCTTATTGTATAATCCAAATATAGAACATAAGTTCGCGGAACAAATATTCGAATCGAAGAATACATGTATACATTTTTCTTGCAGACTGAATATTACAAAATAATAAGAGAAAACAAAGTGTAAAAATAAGCAGAGATAAAGGGGATACTATTATGAAGGGAAAAAGAAATGAAAAAAGATCAAAAAAATCGGCTATATTAAAACAACATGCTCGTAATTTATTCGTGGGAGTTGTTATTGTTTTATTTGTAAGTATGTCGTTTAGTGCATTTTTTGTTTCCGCAAAGGAAAAGGATACGCCGGATCACGAAAGTACTTATATCTATTATAAAAGTATTAAGATTGAAAAAGGCGATACTTTGTGGGATATCGCAAATGAAAATCTTCCTGAAAAATATAGTTCGACAGAAGAATATGTTAAAGTTCTTAAGGAGATAAACGGACTTTCTTCTGATAAAATTTATTCGGGAGAAAATCTTATGATTATGTATATGACTGAATGATATGTTTAAATCGGTATCAATATACACCCTATGTATTGATATATACACTCCAACCGACAGCCGTGAGAAATAGAAGTAATACTCATTTTTATCGGCTGTCTTATAATATAGATCAATCTATACGACAAATACTGATTTTTCCAAAAGATATGGACGTAAAGATATACATTTGATATAATATGTATATCCGAATAAATAAAGGAGGAATATAATTATGGCAAATAAGGAAAATACTTCAGATGAAGGTTTACGTGTAAGTTATGATGTAAAAACATATCATGAACAAAAATATATCGATTATACATTACGGCTAAGGGAAATATTAAAAACATTACCATCGTTTGCGAAAGATTATTTCAGAGCTATAGAGCCAACGACATCCGCTAACACACGAATTTCCTACGCATACGATATTCGTGTGTTTTTCCGTTTTTTAATGGAAAATAATCCGGTTTATAAAAACTATACGATCGATCAGTTTACATTGGCAGATATAGAAAATCTTGAACCGGTTGATATTGAGGAATACCAAGAATATTTAAAAGTATATAAAAATGATGAAAAGCAAGTTACAAATACAGAAAAAGGACTTGCAAGAAAAATGTCAGCGCTTCGTAGCTTTTATGGATATTATTTTAAACGTCAGGCAATATCGAAAAACCCGACTCTTCTTGTAGATATGCCTAAACTTCACGAAAAGGCAATTATTCGTCTTGATGCGGATGAAGTTGTCCGATTGCTTGATTATGTTGATCATGGAGGCGATCATTTAACCGGACAGAAAAAGGCTTATTTTGAGAAAACGAGAAACAGAGATCTTGCTATATTAACTTTACTTTTAGGAACGGGCATTCGTGTTTCGGAATGCGTGGGGCTGGATATCAATGATGTGGATTTTGAAAATAATGGAATCAAAGTGATGCGAAAAGGCGGAAATGAAATGATTGTATATTTTGGCGAAGAAGTGGAAAATGCACTAAAGACATATATGTATACAACACGGAGAACTACTCTCCCGCTTCCGGGGCATGAAAATGCGCTTTTCTTATCTACTCAGCGAAAACGTATGGGCGTTCAAGCTATTGAGAATATGGTAAAAAAATATGCCCGGGAAGTAACGCCTAACAAGAAAATAACTCCTCATAAGCTTAGAAGTACCTACGGTACCTCCCTTTATAAAGAAACAGGAGATATTTATCTTGTTGCCGATGTTCTCGGACATAAAGATGTAAATACAACGAAAAAGCATTATGCAGCCATTGATGAAGACAGACGCCGGCAGGCTGCAAACATAGTGAAACTTCGCGAGGTATAAGTATTTATTTTGAATTCCATTGACCGATCACTTCATTTACAGTAGAGACGGTAACGAATACTTTCTGCCCACATGAATGAAGATAATTTAAAAGTGTACGATATTCTTGTTGTGTGATAATTGTGATCAATTCGGTTCTGTGTGTTTCGTCATAAGCGCCTTGAGCTGTATATAAAGTTGCTCCGCGATTTAGATCATGAATAATATATTGTTGGATCGGACGGTAATCATCTGCAATAATACATACGCGTTTTCGTTTTTTAAAGCCGTCAATAAAATAGTCTACTGCTGCTCCGTTTGCATATGTTCCGAGAAGACTGATAATAAGTGTCGGTATATCGTAAACAAATATAGAAGTCATTGCAGTGATAAGCCCGGAAATTGTCAGTGCTTTTCCTATTTCAATATGTGTAAACTTATTCAGCATCTTTGCCACAATATCTAATCCTCCGGAAGATGCGTTTACATGGAACAGTAATGCCTGACCAAGAGCAATCAGCAGAACATAAATTACGAGATCGATTACCTGTTCATTGGTAATCGATTTGTCAAGTGGTATGAAATGCTCGAAAATCCAAAGATATACAGGGAGAAGCATAGATGTGTACACTGTCTTTGCTCCAAATTCTTTTCCGATGAAGATAAACCCGATAATAAGAAGGAATGTATTTAAGATAAATGTTAATACAGAAACTTGTATCCCTAACAATTTCGATAATACGAGAGCCAGACCGGAAACACTTCCGGCTACGATATTTCCGGGAATCATGAAGAAATAAACCCCTGCGGCTACAAGAAACATTCCAAATGTAATGATTAATATTTCACGAATAGATATTCCTTTGTTTTTCATTTTAATACTCTCTTTTCTGGTAAAATATAGTTACGGGACATCTATTTACAAAAAAATAAAAAATAAATTTTCCCTAAACAATATCTTATCTCTATCAGAGATGAATTTCAATCAAATTCTTTGATTATTTATTACTATTTTTAACTTACGGATCGTAATCTGATTTTTTTCATAAACAACCGGTGATTCTATGATTTTCTGTAAGTTTTCGACTTGTATTTATATTCTTCTGCCGATATAATATAAACGTTATAATTACAGATCAATCATGAAAGGTAGGAAGAAAATGCAGTTACAACGGTTACTCAGTTATACGCGTAAAGCAGTGGATGAATATAGTATGATACAGGAAGGGGATCATATTGCGGTAGGTATTTCGGGCGGAAAAGACAGCCTTACCCTGCTCTATGCGCTTCATGGATTAAAACGGTTTTATCCCCGTAAGTTTGATTTAAGTGCTGTAACTGTAGATCTTGGATTTGCAGATTTTAATTTGGAACCGATTCAAAATTTATGCAGGGAATTAGAAGTTCCTTATAAAATAGTAAAATCAGATATTTATGATATTCTTTTTAATGTACGCCAAGAGAGTAATCCTTGTTCGCTTTGTGCAAAAATGCGTAAAGGCGCCTTAAATGAGGCGGTTAAGGAGATGGGGTGTAATAAAGTGGCTTATGCTCATCATAAAGATGATATTATTGAAACAATGTTGCTCTCATTGATTTTTGAAGGAAGATTTTATTCCTTTTCTCCAAAAACATATTTAGATCGTATGGATCTTACTGTTATCCGTCCTATGATGTTTATAGATGAAATGGAAGTAATCGGTTTTCGCAATAAATATTCTCTTCCGGTTGTAAAAGGAAAATGTCCTGTAGACGGACATACGAAGCGGCAATATGCAAAAGAACTTTTAAGAGAACTTAACAAAGAACATCCGGGAACAAAAGAACGAATGTTTCACGCTATTTTAACAGGAGATATTAAAGGTTGGCCGCAGCGCACGATATCGAGACGTTAAATAAGATCTTAAAAGTGAATAAACTAGCGGCAAGTAAAACACATCCGATGTTTAATCCATCGGATGTGTTTTTATAATATGTGACATTATCGCATGTCAACACCTATTATTTATTATAAGTATTTCTTTTCCTGAATAGGATCAAGGAAAATCCGGTGCAAATCATCAGCAGAAATAGAGGTATTATATGAGTTGAGTCACCTGTTTTTACTGCTGTACTTTTTTCTGAATGAGTGATGTTTTGATTTGGCCGGTCAGAAGTTTCTAAGTCGGCTTTTTTTTCGGTTAATCCGTTGATTGATTTTTTAATACTATTGATTTGCTGTTCAAGTTGTTCGGCAGTGACGTTGTCTGTTAAAAGCGCCTCAGATTTTATGATTTGCTCTTTAAGTATTTTGACTGTTTCGTCTGTGTATTTACCGGATTCCACTTTTGCTTGAGCAGTTTCAATGAGTAGAGCTAATTCCTGTTTTAATTGTTCAATCTTTCCTGAATCAGGTGTATCCGGATCAGTAGGACCTTCAGGGTCAACAGGAGGTTCTGTTGATCCGGTGCCTATGATCACATTTAGGGAAATCTCGTCTCCAGTTGCTTTTCCTGCACCGATCAAATTCCCTTTTAAAGTGAGGATCGTATCTTCAGCAGAAGTATATTCTGAAAGATCCCAGTTTACAAATAATGATGCCAAGTCCAGTATTTTATCACTGTCTTTTAATGCAAGCTTTCCACTGATAATTAAAGGAAGCAGCTTTCTTAATTCTTCTTGTGACGTACCTTTGTCGATTTTAATATCGCTGATCGGCATATATTCTTTTAATTCTGTTTCGGAGGATATCCTCTTTCCTGTTATGGTAAGCTCTTCTAAACCTACACAGTTTCCGACAGCAGCACTGTTTAATTCACGGAATAATAATTTGACATACCTTCCGATGATTGGTTGATCAAGTGAAATTTCATCTGTTGGATGGGCTGCTCCGTTCGGTTCGTTTTTTATCGTTTTTGCAGTGATCCAGTTTTCTTTATCAGCAGATACGAGAACGTCATAGTCTGTCGGATAAACTAAATTAAAATACTCTGCAGTAAGTGATTCGATGATATTTGTTTCTTCACCGAGATCAACGATGATCCATGCTTCTTCAGATGCATGATCGCCTTTGATGTAATTGCTGTTCCATCTTGTCTCACGGTTCCCGTCCACGGCAAAATCTTTTTGATCTCTGTCAAGCTCGGTTCCTGATACCTCTACCGGACGGTTTATAGCAAGATTTTCTGAATCCGGGATTTCAGGTTGTTCAGGCTTTGGTTTTTCGGAATCTGCTTCTGTATCGATGATTTGTTCTACATAGATTCCGATATCATCTGTATTTTGTTTTTCATCTTCGTTTGTATAAATTTCATATATAGAAGGCGCTTTTCCCTCTGCCCATTCAAGTCGAATCGCGAAAATATTGTCATATTCTGATACATCAAAAGTTTTTGTTCCCTTATCAAATGTACCTAAGTCTTTCCATTTATCAGTTCCGGTTCGTACCTTTACATTAGCTTCGGAAATAGTATGTACATCTTGCAAAATAGAGAACGATTTTAATTTTGTATTGTCTGTCAGTTTATATTCCAGCCATCCGGCAGTTTTGTTTTCTGTTGTAAATACAGTGGACAGATCCTGATCGATACATTTTTCAAGATTACCTTCTGCACTCGAAGCAATCGGATATGTACTTGTATTTTCTTCAATATTTTTGTTAAATTCAATTTCTTTGATACAAAGGAACGGATTATCATATTTACCGATAACGTCATCTGTTACGAGAATACGAAGATATCTGCTCTTAGCTCCCTGGGCATTTGCTCTTACATAACGATAGGGAGGTTCCACTTTTGTATTGTCATTTTTTACAGACGCGATCGTGGTCCACTCTTTTTTATCAGAGGAGATTTGTATATCTGCATCGTATAAATGAGGTTTTCCATCCGCTGTGACGATTGTAACATCATAAAGCGGTGTTGAAGTTCCGAGGTCTATAATAATGTATCCGCCATTATTTTGACCCTGATTCGTCCAGGCATGGGTTGTAAAATCTCCATCAAACATATTCTCCCACGTACCTTCTTTAAGCGGATTTGTAAAACTTGTTTCGCTCATCTTCGGTGTGATCTTAAGATTATTTACGGAAATACCTAGTTTTGTCAATGATCCTTTTAGCGTTTCATTTGTCTGATTGACAAGACGGACATATCGCATCGGTTGTGGCCCTTTGAAATTTTTCGCATCTGTCCATTCAATTCCATTTGTTGAATATTGTATTTTTGCTTTTTCAAATTCGTCTGATTCGGAAAAAATATCAGACACTGAGACAAGGGAGGTCATTTTGATACCGACATATTCATTCGGTTTTAATTCTAAATCCTTAATGTCTCTTATACGAAATTCGTTTTCGTAAATGTGGATCGGAGTCTCTTTTAATTTTTCAATATTTGTATAAATACGTTCCCCGTCAGTAAATTTCTTATTTACTGTAAATTCGCGTACTTTTGTCCAATAATTTGCTTTGTTCGGAGTTGTCGTTCCTGTCTTGGTAAGACGCAGACGCACATAGCGTGCATTTATGTTTAACCCTGTTTTTTCTATTTTATGTGATTCATCTGTTTCTTTGTACTCCTGAATTGTGACCCATGAACCGTCTTCACCTGTTTCAGAATATTCTAAAACGAAATTGTGGAAATAGTCATGATCAGTTTCTGATGCTCCCTGAAGAATTGTAATATCTGTTACAGGGATAACACGACCTAAATCTACGCCATAGTAATCTCCTATCTTTTGGTTTTGATTCCATTCGCCGGCAGTTGATGGATCTTTGTCAAATAATTTTGCGGAAACAGTATCATCTGTTCGTTTTACACCTGCAAGAACTGCATAAAACGAAGGAATTACATTCGTATTATCAGGATCGAAAAACGGTGTTAATTTATTTTTTGCCGTTGCGGCTGCTTTCGATACGAACGGTTGGATACGTTTACTTCCTGCTTCTGCGCCTTCTTTTACTCCTTCTGCTGTCGGATATGTATTCCATGTTTGTAGCGCCTTGCCTGCTGTTGCAAACGTTTCCCAAGCTGTATCTATGTCTTTTTCTTGAATAGCAATGATACTTTCGATAATTGCCTTTCCGCCTGAAGCGATATCTTGCAGTGATTTCAGCCATGGATCTAATTCTGATTTTAAATCAGCATTGTCACATGTTGATCTAAATGTTTCGATTGCAGCAAGAATAGATTCAAATTCCGATTTTAAAGCTGCCGTTTCTTTATCATTTTTCAAGTTCTCTCCATTACTGATTTTAGCTGTAACATTTTCAAGCTTTTCTTTCAGATATTCTGATTCCGGAAAGCCTTGCGGTACACGTACGGAACGAGGACAGTTTGCAACATTAGATGCAATTTTAAAGTAAGCGTCCTGTACTTCAGGTTCAAGATAACGGAATGCATCCTGCCAAACAGTTTGCGCGTTTGCAGTGTAATTAGTATTGTTCCAGAATAGTGATGCAAGCTGGAACAGACCGACTTTATTACTCTGTGCAAAGCGGGAAGGGTTTGAGACAGCTCCTGTAAGTCCTGTTATGCCATCGCGGGCGTAATGTGTGATATCTCCAAGATAAAGTCCTGATTTTCCATGTTCGTTTACCGGATAATTCAGCCAGAAACAAACTTTGTGTCCTGTTTTCTCTGAAACATAATCGATTGTTTCCTGTGTGATCGGCGAGTTTACGTCATCACCTGTCCAATATAGGATAATTGACTTGTCAAGTTTTTTTAATGCACTTAATTCAGCCTCTTTTGACCATGCTTTGTTATATCCCTGCATACAGTAAGTGATCGGCTTGCAGTTGTTTGGAATAATGAATTCTTTTGTCAGCTTATTTAAAAGATTTACTACATCTTCATGAGTTCCTTGTCCGAAGTCGTCATTTAAAATGTCAAATTTTCTAACGCCTGCGTCATAAAGCTGACGGAATTTTGCAAGTAGTTTCTGATACCGTTCATTATAGGCGGTTTCATTCGATGTATCTAAATTGGTGAAAAATCCCGAAATATGTACGGACCATGTATAGTAACATTTTGTCTCTTCACCTACTTTTACAAGTTTTTGTATCTGATCGATTTCGCTTTGCGGATAAAGTTCTCCCCATTTTGATGTATGATAAGGATCAGTTTTTGATGCATAAATATAATGGTTCATTTTAACATCACGTGCAAATCTCATAAGGCTTTCCCGTGATTTATAATCCCACCCTCCGTAAAAGCCTTCAATAAATCCTCGATATTGTATGTCAGAAAAATCCTCGATCTGTACGCTGCGAAGGGCTGGATCTTCATAAGATGTAAGCATCATCTGTAACGTAGCGATACCGAAAAATGTACTGTCGGTATCTTTTCCTACGATTGAGATAATATTTTCTTTGGCGCTAAGTATATATGAATCAGTTCGATTGAAAAGATCAGACGTTTTAATCGTTGTATTTTTATTGATATAGCTGTCCGCTTTTCCATTGGAACCTTTTATTCCCAACAGGATCGTAGTTTCTCCGTTGACGATCTCTTCAGAATGTACAACTGTTTTCCCATAGTCTGTTATAACTTCTTCCAAAAAGTTCTGTGTAGCTTTATCTATACCTTCCTCGAAGACAACATGAACTCTATCTGACATCACAAATTGTTCGTTATCATATACAACAGAATGAGGAATCGGATAAATTTTATATTCGTTTGATTCTGTGTTTTTTTCCTTGGCATGAATTCCGATACCGCTGCATAGAGGTATGATAAGTAGTGATATGAGCAAAATGCTCAATATGCTTTTGATTTTCCTAAAGAGTTTCAGCTTTTTCATAAAATGTTCCCGCTCCTTTTTCGTTATTTCATACAAAAATTACCTATTATTTTAATGATACTACACAAATCAACTAAAATCAATGAATAAAAATTATGAAATTACACAATAAAAACCCGAAAATCATAAAACATCATCTTAATTTCAAGATCGGTTTTATAGTTTTCGGGCTTTTTAAGTTATTCTAAGTTTCTTTATTTAAATTCGTTTGCTTTCTTTCGCAATACTTTCTTTTAGTTTTACATAGTCAATAATCGCATTCGCCGTTCCGTCTATGCCAAGTTCGGAACTTGTAAGACAAAGTTCGTAGCTTTTTGAGTCGGACCATTTTTTATTTGTATAATAATTATAATAACCTGCTCGTTTTTTATCTGTTTTTAAGATCATATCTTTTGCCTTCGCATCCGTCAGATTATAGATCCTTGCAATACGGCGTATTCTTGCATCAAGATCGGCATGAATGAAAACGCTTACTACATTTTTATATGATTCAAGTGCATAATCTGCACATCTTCCGACAAGAATACAAGGTCCTTCATCTGCGATTTTTTTGATTGCATCAAACTGTGCAAGAAAAACCTTATGATTGATCGGCATATCTGTATAGGTGTTTCCGGAATATCCCATTGAATATGTATCCATTACTAGTGAATAGAGAAAACTGCTTGTAGGTTTTTCGTCATGTGATTCAAATATTTCTTCACAGATTCCGCTTTCTTTTGCTGCACGGGCCAGCATTTCTTTGTCATAAAGTTTGATTCCGAATTCTTTGGCTACTTTATATCCGATTTCCCGGCCGGCACTTCCGAATTCTCTTCCAATAGTAATGATCGTATTTGTTTTCATTTAAGGTCACTCTCCTTTACGTCAACAATATGTGATTTTGCATAAAAAATACATATACAAATGAACTATATGTGAGTATTATAACTAAAAACAAAGAAAAATACAATCAAATTTCTATTTTCTTTTCTTTTTTCCTTCAACAAAATCAGCGTTCTTCTAATTGTTTGAGAAGTTTATTAAAATATTCCGGAAGAGGTGCGTCGACTTCGATATATTTCCCTGTGGAAGGATGAGTGATTCCAAGAACTTTTGCATGTAATGTCTGACCCTGAAGTTTAAACGGACATTTTGACGGACCATACATACTGTCTCCTAGAATGGGATGTCCAATGCTTGCCATATGAACACGAATCTGGTGGGTTCGTCCTGTCTCCAGTTCGCATTCGATATAAGTATAATCTTTAAATCTGCGCAGGACGGTATAATGGGTAACTGCATGTTTTCCGTTCTTTGCTTTCGTACTCATTTTTTTTCGATCAATGGGATGCCTTCCGATAGGAGCGTTTACCACTCCGTTATCTTCTTTTATCTTTCCATGAACGATCGCATGATATCGTCGGGTAATCGAATGTTCTTTTAGCTGTTCTGCTATGATCTGATGCGCCTTATCATTTTTGCATATCAAAAGCGAACCTGTTGTATCCATGTCGATTCGATGTACGATTCCCGGACGAAGTATACCGTTAATTCCGGACAGATTATCTTTGCAGTGATACATTACTGCATTTACAAGAGTGTGCTCATAATGCCCCGGCGCCGGATGAACGACCATATTCTTGGGTTTATTAACAATAAGGATATCACTGTCTTCGTATAAAATATCAAGCGGAATATTCTCGGGAAGAATATCCAATACTTCAGGATCCGGAATAAAAACTTCGATCTTATCGTTTTCACTGATTTTATAGTTGGGTTTGACCGAGCTTTGATTGACGGAAATTTTGCCGTCTTTTAGCAGTTTTTGAATATAAGAACGGGAAAGGTTCTCAAGATTTTCACTCAAAAATCTATCAATCCTTTCCCCGCTGCGATCGGCTGTAAATTTAATCTGTTCCATAATATACGAACCTTTCTGTTTTATAGGTTAAATTGCAGTGCAGACTGATTTTATCTGATCAAATCCGATTTTTTTGTTTGCGCAGAAAATCAAAATCAGAGTCTTCTTTATAATAAAATAAAATCAAAAAAGCGAAAATAATGCATGCCACGACAACATAGCAGTCTGCCACATTGAAAATCGGGAAATCGATTAATTTAAAATAAAAGAAATCGATAACATAATTTAGTCTTACCCGATCGATCAGATTTCCGACAGCCCCGGCGATCAAAAGGATCGAACAGATACGAAGAGGCATATACTTTTTTGTATATGGAATTCTCCCGTATATGAGGAGAATCGCTCCACATATAACCAGAGCGCCAACGACAAATAAAAACTGTTTATTTTGAAGTATTCCAAAAGCCATACCTCGGTTTTCAAGATATTGAAGCTCAAAAACACCGTCTATCAAAACTTTTGCATGATTATTTTTCAGATACGCCACTGCAAAATATTTTGTAATCTGATCTATAAAAATTGCTGTTCCTATCCAAAAAAATGCTATAATATAGCTTTTAAATAAACGAAATTTCGGATTTTCTTTTTGCAAAGCCATTGTGTTTCTCCATCTCTAAATATATTTCTGTATCCTGACGTATATTCTGTGTTTTCTGGTTTTATTTCCGATTCCTGCAAAACGAAATTTTCCCATTTTGCGAACAGAGATAAGATCACCTTCATTTGGCTGGTAGCCATTACTTGTAATAAGTTTCCCGTTAACAAAGACTCTTCCGCCTTCAATCAATCCGCTAAGTTTTGTCCGGGAAGATGAAAATGCAAGTGATAATAAACTATCAAGTCGAACTGACGCAACGGTTCCCGTGAGTTCTTCATATTTGGGCGTATATTGAATGTCAAATGAAGGAAGTTCTTCTGTTTTGACCGATGTGTGCCGAATCCGTGTCAGCTCACTGCATAAAAAAGATACAATATCATCATGTGCAAATAAAATCGCTGTATTATTTTCAATAAGAATGTCTCCGGTTTTTGACCGGTCAATACCCAAATTAAGAATTGATCCCAGATAGTCTCTATGTGTGAGATCTTCTGAAAATTTTCGGTTTAACGGAAGGACCTGAAGAGCTTTGAAAGGATATCTTATCAAAGCAGGATCGAGCTCCTTTTTTCCGCAACGCAAATAAAGAGCATCAGGGATAAATGCAGCCATCTGACGCTCTGCCATGCCATATCCGCCGAAAGTAAGTATTTGTGTAAACAAATTTTCTTTCGGCAGCGTATGCAGTATATTTTGTTCATTTAGATTCAGAAAATCAGAGTATGTGATAAAATCTCTTTGATATGCATTTCTGGATAATTCAATAAAACGCTTTTCCAGAAGATACTGATCTTTCTCAAGATTGCCGCTTCCCATATCTGAATTAATATCTTCCTTTCACACTCGGTGTTTCCATCGAACCGCCGAGAAGATCTTGTAAATCACCGGAAATATCAACATTTGTCGGTGTTACAAGGAATATGTAATTTGAAATTTTCTGAAGATTACCGTTAATTGCAAATGTGGCGCCTGAAATAAAATCAATGATGCGCTGAGCAAGTTCAAGATCCATACCTTCAAGATTCAGGATAACAGTGCGTCCTGAAAGCAATGTCTCTGTTATTTCGCGGGAATCGTCAACAGAACTTGGTTTTACAACACAAACTTCCATATTTCCACCCTTTCTGGATGCAGGATGTCTCATCGGAGTCACCTTGCTTGAGGAAGCAGGCTGAAATTTCTTTTCCTCTTCCATATCAAAATCATCAAAAGATTCTTCCTTCGTATTTTTCTTTCCGAACAAAGAACGACGGGCAGGTTTTTCATCAAATTCCTCATCGTCGAAATATTCATCTTCTTCATCATAAAAATCATCATCATAATCATCGTCGTTCAGTTTCATAATGTCCAGAAATTTATCAAATACACCCATTTTTTACACTCCTATCTTGCGCTGCATATGCTCGCGCAATTTTATTATTTTCACGGCTCTAAGACTACAGCTATTCTGTCGGACAAGTCTTCTGCCATGTTATACTTTCATCCCAGATCTTACATCAGATATTGTAATTTCTGGCACCAAAGATTCCTGTTCCGATACGGACCATAGTTGCTCCTTCTTCGATTGCAACTTCATAATCATTGGTCATCCCCATTGAAAGTATGCTCACAGTACCATTATCAATGTTTTTTTGCTTAATGTCAACATATAATTTATGTAAATCTGCAAAAATTGCACGGTTTTCTTCTGGATTTTCGACAAATGGAGCTATTGTCATAAGCCCTTTTACACGTATATGTGGTAATTGCGAAAATTTTTCCATTAATGGAATAACTTCTTCTGTCTTTAATCCAAATTTACTGCTCTCCTGAGCAACATTCACTTCAAGTAAAATATCGATTATGCGATTTTGTTTGGCAGCTTCTTTTTCGATTACTTCTCCTAACTTAAAAGAATCGACAGAGTGGATCAATTTTACTTTATCGACAATATACTTTACCTTATTTGTCTGAAGATGTCCGATCATATGCCAATCAATGTCTTTTGGCAAGACTTCATACTTTTCACGAATTTCCTGAACTTTGTTCTCGCCGAAGATTCGCACTCCGAGATCGTAAGCTTCTTGAAGCATATGAGGAGGCTTCGTTTTGCTTACGGCGATCAGAGTAATTTCTTCTCGTTTTCTTCCGGCTTTTTTACATGCCGATTGTATTCGTTCTTCCACCGTCTTTAGATTTTCTTTAAGCATTTTTATTTCTCCTCTTTCCGAATAGTTAAAAGTTTTATTTTTTAGATTTTATTGAAATACGACATCATTTGAATTTACGCTTGAACCTTCCTGCACGATATGGTCATAATTAGAAAGACCATACGGTTCGTTTTCCTGCACGATATAATATTCGTCGTTTTCACAGAGAACACTTACTTTTCTGAATACGGCATATCCTTTATTGATATTATATACACCTTGCAGATTTTTTGTTTTTCCGACTACAAATGTATCGGATGACTCCGGTTTAACGAGTACGCTTCCATCTTCTAAATCCTGCTTGCTGACAAAAACGTCTCCATTTTCAGAAATGTCATAAATATTTACGGCGTGAAATACGGCGCTCCCATTCTCTTTTGCAAGCATTACACCGCTTGCGCTGCTGTTTCCGCCTGTCGTAATGTATTCTTTCGGAATGATAAAAAATTTCTCGTTAACTACAGAAGATTTCGGGATTTTTAATCCGCTTTCATCTTCCATGATCAATTCTATATTTAAAAATCTTTCCTCGGCATATCTTATCATTGAATTATCAAAATCAAGCTGACCGTAATATTTTCCTTGCCGTTCGATAACAGTAAGTTTTCCCCAAAGAGTTTCGCTGTCTTTGTCCATCCGTACTTTTATTCCGGATACATCTTCATGTTTTAACTTTATAGCTGTTTCTTTTGAAAGAGGAACGATAACCGACCAATCTTCACTTGTGATCATCCGGTAAACAGGATCTCCTGCTTTAACTTTCGTTTCATCGGATAAAGAAGAAACTTCATATTTTGTTTTATCAAAAGCAGATTCAGTAAATGTTTCAGTAGTCAATCCTTCATATCCATCGACTGTGAAGGCTACAATGCCATCCTGCTGTGCCTGATAAGACAACACATCCAGACCGCTTGCGGCAATCACTGCTCCAAGTTGTTCTGTTCGGGTCGCGCTGAATTCGTTTTGAAGCATTGTAGTGATTTCAGATTTCAGCGAATATACCGAACCGAAATCATTTGCACGATACCCTTCGATAAAATTTTGTATTTGAAGGGTAATCGCAGAACTGACTTCAGGATTTACTGTTATGGACTGACCTTCTGTGTGTTCTCCCTGTGTGGAGTCTGTTTTGCTGCTTGTATCAAGCTTTTCAGGGGAAAGGGCATAAATATTCATTCCGCGCTTGATCTTACTGTTTTCGGCCTGATAATAGCTTATATAACCGGATGATTCGGCAGTTACAGCCGTCTCTTTACGAATAATAAGTCCGGTATAAGAATTATCTTTCACAATGCTGCCTTCCCGTACTTCATAAACAGAGATCCGGTCTCCAGTAAAATACAAAATAATTGTTACAACCAAATAAATAAACACGATTGCAAAAAGAAAGATACCGAGATTGAATTCTCTTTTTGTTTTATATTTTTTTATATTGACTGAATTATTTTTTTTGGATGACAATTCAGTATACACCTCCTGCTTTTTTCTGGCGTTGCTAGTATATCATTTTTTTTAGTATATTTCCACTTTTTATGGACATAATAAAAAATATTGGTAGCTGAATTGTTACAAATATTGAGATGATAAAGGAGGAAATAACATGAAATGGTTTGACAATACAGCTCTGACACTCGTTATTATAGGCGCCGTAAACTGGCTTCTTATAGGGGTGTTCAGATTTGATCTGGTGGCATTTATATGCGGGAATATGAGCTGGCTTTCCAGGATCATTTATACGCTAGTAGGTTTGTGCGGCTTATACTTGATCAGTCTTTTTGGCAGAATCAAATCAATGTCAGAATAAAAGAAAAACACCTCGTAAAATGATATGATCGAATTATTTATCGGAAATTTCATTTTTACGGGGTGTTGTATTTTTTATAACGGCGGCAGATCAAAGTTCAGATTTGTCCGAAAACTTGCATCGTTTGCGATTCCGAAAGATGTCTTTTGACACTTTCGGGGATCTATTTCATTCCTGCATCAAGCAGTTCGTTCATTTCTTCGTAAAGAAGCGGTTTGTCAGAAGCGCCCATGATAACGGAAATATACGGTTCTCCTGCGGTGTTTTTTTCATATAAAATTACACAGTTTCCTGCCTGATCGGTTGTTCCGGTTTTTCCTCCGTATACGTGTATCCCGTCAGGCGGCGCCGCTTCTCCGGCTGAGTAATAATTCGTCGCCTGCCATGTAGGAGTATACGAAGTTCCGTCTGCCGAGGTAACTTTTGCCGTATATGAGTTCATAGAAATAATATCGAGAAAAGCTTGATCCTTTAATGCTTCATTAAACATTAAATACAAATCATATGTTGTTGTGTAATGATTTTCGTCATGAAGTCCGTGAGGATTTACAAAGTGAGTTCCTGTCGCTCCAAGTTGTTTTGCTTCTGTATTCATTAATTCGGCAAAAGCTTCCTGGCTTCCCGATATATGCTCCGCAATAGCGGCCGCACAGTCATTTCCGGATTGTAAGAGCAGACCGCATATGAGATCGTACAAAGTCAGGGAATCTCCGGCAGAAAGACCACAGGTAGACTCATCCCAATTAAAATTCGTGGAAGTGGCGCTCATCGTTACAACGTCATCCAAATTTCCATATTTTAAAGCAAGATAAGCAGTCATAACTTTCGTTGTACTTGCAGGATATAATTTGTCAAACAGTTTGTATCCGTATTTGATCTGAGAATCTGCTATATTGAATAGTCCTTCACCGTGAAATCCCGGATCTGCTTCAACGCCGTCAAGAGATACATCTTCTGAAGCAACACAGAGATCTTCAGCGAAAAGTTCTCCTGTGTATTGCTTTTTATTATATGATGCAAACTCATATTGCCGGATATGATCTTTTGAATATTCCTGCAATATGAAAAATCCGACAGCGCCTGCGCCTGCAATTAGTATAAGACAGATCAGAAGAACCGCAATTACTGTAGAAGTTCGTTTTCGGCGCCGTCTTTTTTTTACGTAAATAGGTTTTCGGCGTCTGCGCCTGTTATCTGAATAATGATTTCCCTTCATTTTATTCCTACCATTTATTTTTTGATGTATTAGATGTATTATTTGTACATTTCACGCCAATCTAAGTCTCCTCTGTCAAGTGCCAGTATAAGAGCTTCGGCAGTTGCGATATTTGTAGCTGCCGGAATATTGTACATATCACACATTTTTACAATATCACTTACGCTCGGCTCGTGAGAGCGTGGAGTAAGCGGATCTCTGAAAAAGATAAACAAATCAATTTGATTGCTTTCAATCTGAGAGGAAAGCTGTTGGATTCCACCGAGATGTCCCGGAAGAAATTTATGGATATTAAGGTTTGTTACGCTCTCGATCAGTGCTCCTGTAGTTTCCGTTGCATACAAACTGTGTTTGCTGAGTATTCCACGATAAGCGATACAAAAATTCTGCATTAATTTTTTCTTTGCGTCATGCGCGATCAATCCGATATTCATAGCTGTCATTCTCCTTATTGATACTTATTAGGCTGTAATCCGACATTTAAAACGAGTCCGATTCCCATAAAGAAACATACGACGGATGTAAGTCCGTAGCTGACAAAGGGAAGCGAAAGACCTGTGTTCGGAAGAATCAAAGTTGCCACACTGATATTGATGAAACTTTGAATGCCAATCAGTGCGGCTACGCCGCCGCAGATAATGCGTCCTCCCGTATCTTTCGCTTTTAAACCTATTAAGATACATTGTATTACAATTAATAATAACAAAAATATGACTCCGCAACAACCCACAAATCCTAATTCTTCTCCGATAATTGCAAAAATAAAATCTGTTTGCGGTTCGGAAACAAAATTTCCGTTTTTAACTGAAGTTGTGGCATCGTTATTGTATCCTTTTCCCGAAAGCTGACCCGAACCGATTGCCATAACAGAGTTTAACTGTTGATATGATTCATCATCCGCATATTTTTCCGGCTCTAACCAGGCAAGAATACGATCCTGCTGGTAGTCATGCAAAAAAGGCTGATTCGGCTGCACCGCAACGGCAAGAAAGATCGCAACGGCAGGAATCGTAATCGCAAGAACTGTTCCGACAAATTTGTAATTTAATCCTGCCAGAAAAATGAGAGCACAAAAAAGCGCTGCGATACAGATTGTAGTGGAAAGATTCGGCTGTGTCACAATAAGGATGAGCGACGGAATAAGCAGCGCAACAGACTGAATGATTACTTTGGGGCTGCTGATCTTAAGCTCTCTGTCAGAAAAAAATCTGGCAAAAAAAATAATAAGAAGTATTTTTGTCAAGTCGGAAGGCTGAAGCTGCATAAACCCGAGGTTGATCCATCTTTGCGCCCCGTTTGCCGAATGACCTAATCCTGGAATTTTTACTGCGATCAAAAGAATCAAATTTATAACATAAAGTATCCAATAAAAATTCATGATCCATTTATAGTCGATCAAAGAGACAACAACCATTGCTCCGAACCCAAGGATCACCCCCATGATCTGTTTTGTCATAAAATCCGGTTTAGCGCTTCCGACCATCATGATACCGATGACAGAAATTGCAACTACTGAAATAATAAGTCCGAATTTATAATCTTTTATATGATATTGCTGTTTAATATGATTGATTAAAAATTTCAACGATCTTCTCCCATGTATTTTATATGTATATCGCTGCGTGTAATATCGATTGAAAAATATGCGGGATTGATTTCCGTATATTTTGAAACCGCATGATATAAGTCATTTTTCATTTGTTCCGTCAAATCTGCCGTACAGTGCATTCTGTCTGCGGCAAGCAGATTCTTCAGCCGGTATTTGGCGATCGAAACTGAATGAACACTCATCGGTTTTCCTCCTGATTTCTATGAAAAAATTGCGCTATTTTTCCGAAGAAACCTTCTGATTTTGAATAGTCGTTGACCGGAACGTCTTCTCCTGTCAGTCTGCGGCAGATATCCATGTAGGATCTTCCGGCCAGACATTCTTCTCCGGCAACGGCTTCTCCTCTGTTAGTTGCAATAACGACTTGTTCATCGTCGGGAATTACTCCGAGGAGATTTACGGCAAGGATTTCGGTGACATCGTCTACGGACATCATATCGCCTCTCTTGACCATATCGATCCGCAGCCGATTAATCAAAAGATCTGTTTTGCGAATACCCGACGCTTCCAGAAGTCCGATAATGCGGTCGGCATCCCGAATGGCAGAAACTTCCGGGGTCGTGACAACAACAGCATGTTCAGCGCCTGCTATTGCATTTTGGAATCCTTGTTCGATCCCCGCTGGGCAATCCAGTAAAACAAAATCAAAATCACTCCGAATATCTTCGATAAGTTTTTTCATCTGTTCCGGGGAAACCGCAGACTTATCTTTCGTTTGGGCAGATGGAAGCAGGCAAAGCTCCGGAAACTGAGTATCTTTTATCAATGCCTGTTTTAACCGGCAGTTGCCGTTTATGACATCCACGATATTATAAATGATCCTATTCTCCAGCCCTAATACGACATCCAGATTTCTAAGGCCGAGGTCTGTGTCAATCACTATAACTTTTTTCCCGAGTTTTGCTAGACCGATTCCGATATTTGCTGTCGTTGTCGTTTTACCGACTCCGCCTTTTCCTGATGTAATGACAATTACTTCTCCCATGATGCTTTTCCTCCTACATATGTCCTGTCTCAATCCGTAAGGGGATCAAGATAGATACGGTTTCCGTCGATCACGGCGATTTTGGGGCCTTTAATATTTAAGCTCTCCTGATAAATGATCTGACGTTTTGCTACGATATCTCCGATGCTGAGATATTTAGGCTGCATAGAAAGTGCTACGACATACGCCGACGTATCGCCGGATGCTCCGGCACAGACAGATCCATATAACGTACCGATTATGATCACACTGCCTTTTGCAATTACTTTTGCACCAAGTTCTACATCACCTAGTATGACAATACTTTCTTCTGCCTCTAATATCTGCCTTTTTCTTAAAGTCCCCTTGTAGAAAATTCCTTCTTTTTTATAGATATCTGAAAGACTTTGTTCTACTACGCTTCTGTACATCATCTCATTTTTATCATTTGGTTCGATAATACACAAAATTTCAATTTGTGTATTTTCTCTTATGACGGCAAGAACACGATCTTCCTCTGCTCGCGTCAGTTCGCGTCCGCTGAAACTAAGCGCCATCTGTGCATCTTTAAAAAAGCGCCCGGATTGTTTGAATTTTTGTCCGAGAACTTCAAGAAGTTGATCGAATTCTGTTTCGGAATCAAATTCAATATCTAATCCGTATCGATTACTTCTGATGGTCACAAGTTTGTTCATTGTCATTCCCCCGTCTTTTAGTCTCCTGCAATTCCTTCTCCGAGATTAGCTGCGCTTCCGGTAATTAATTCACCGGCTGTTTCAGGATTAAAATAGACTTTTGCAATATCTCTGCCGATCTCTGATGCATATCCCGAATTATAGCCATAAGTAATGCGGACTGCAATCGATAATTGAGGCTGTTCGGCCGGAGCATATCCTACAAATAATACATGGTCGGCATGCAATTCGTTATGTTGGGCAGTACCGGTTTTTCCCGCCATAGAAAAATCAAGGCCTGTAAAAGTGGTTGAGCTTGCAACCATCTGTTCCATTCCCTGGTGAATAAGATCCCATGTGCTGGAATTGATTTCATCCATTGTACTGTCTACTTCTGCAGAATAATCTTTAATAAGATTTCCCGCCGCATCTGTCGTTTTATCGATAAGCGTCAGATCATAAACAGTTCCGCTGTTTGCAACTGCGGTTACATAACGGTTCAGTTGACTTACCGTAAAGTTGTTCGTACCTTGTCCGATTGCAGATTGAATCGAATATTCATCAGATATCTGCGGTGCAGCTTCCGGTATTTCTACGCCGGATTTCCTGTCTAAGCCATACATAGCCGCATATTTTCTCAACTTGTCTGTTCCAAGATCACTGTCATAGTTTCCATTGGAATCGATTCCCATATTGTATCCCAGTTGATAATAAAAGACGTTGCAGGAATGCTGCAATGATTGAACAACATTCAACGCTCCGTGACCTCCCGGATAGATCCAACATTTCGGACTCGGAGTAACCGTATTAAATGAACCGCTGCAATATGTTGTTGTGTAAGCGTCAATATACCCTTCTTCCAGTCCGGCTGTGGCCGAGATCATTTTAAAAGTTGATCCCGGAGCTGTTTTTTCCTGTGTGGCACGGTTATAGAAAATATTTGCACGTCCGGTATTAAGCTGATTGTAGTAAGCGGAATCCATTGTATTTGCCAGACGGTTATTATCATATCCCGGATAAGATACACATGCCAGAACATCTCCGCTATTTGGATCTGTAACTACAATTCCGCCGGAACACGGCTCTAAAGCGAGCTGCCCGGGCGTAATCTGCAATGTTTTAATCTTATCATATAGCCAGCCATAAGCGTCTGTCGTTCCGTTTAAAAGACCGTTATACGCATTCTCATCCATTGGCAGTACGCCTTGTTCATAAACGATCGCACAGATCTGTGCGCCGGTGACACTTCCTGATTTTATAAGATATTTGTAGAGAAGTTTGTCGAAATTACTGTCTTCCTTTAAATATTCTTCAAGGTATGCCAAAACACCGCTATAAATCTCTTCAGAACTCGAATAAGCGCTGTCTCCCAACTTTGAGGTATCGATCCAGTTTTTGGAGATTGCATAATTTAAATACCGGTTCAAACTAATTGTCTCTTGCGTTGCCCAGGCAATTTGTGTTTCATCTTCTGCTTCGATCTTGTCTGACATCAGGATTCCTGTCGTTTGTTTTAGAAGAGTATCGCATATATAGTCCATATAAGCTTTCATTTCTTTTGAAAGATCTTTATATGCCGGAGCATTTTCGTTCTGAAGCTGTGCCATTAATTCGGAAAGTATCTCGGCTTTTTTCTGAGTAAACGTATTATAGACAGCCTGTTCGGCAGGTTTTGCGTCTGTTCTTCCGAATTTTTTCATATCGATAATCTCATTTGCAATAAATGAATTATATGCATCTCCTACGGGAATTTTAATATATTTCGTATCTTTTTCCGCAGAAGGATCATAGTCTAATACATTGCTTAATTTGCTTAAAACGATTCCGGCAAGTTTTTCTTCCAGAAGTTTATAAGCAGAAATCTGTAAATTTTTATCGATCGTAAGGTAGACGTCATTTCCTGCTTTCGGATCTGTCATACTTACAGTATCGGTTACTTTCCCGAGATTATCTACATAGAATGTCGTTTTACCTTTTTCGCCCTGAAGAACGCTATCGAACGTGTGCTCAATGCCTGATTTTCCAACAATATCCGACAAAGAATATCTCTTTTTTTCATCATCGCTTAGATCATCATATTCTTCCTGCGATATCTGACCCGTATATCCGATAATCGATGCAAAATATTGACCGTCAGGATAACGCCGCAGGGAATCCTCAGAAATATCTACTCCCTGAAGGGAATCCTGATTTTCCATAATAGCCGCTGCCGTAGCATCACTGACATCGGAAGCAAGTACGGTTGTAAGCCATTGCTGATAACTATTCAGTCCCATAGCATAACGCATATTGACCATTTTCAGAATATATGCGGCATCATGTTCGGAATAATCCAATCCGTATCGTTTGCATAAATAATGTACGATCTGCTCGGCTGTCTTATTTTTTTCTTTTTCTGTAAGATCATCAATAAAACTTTTTCCATGCACATCCGCCACAAAACGAAGTCTGGATGTTTCGTTTGTCTCGGCGAATTGATAACTACCCGATGAATCAAGAATGATTCCGAAATTGTCGATCACACTGTCTCCGTTTTCTTCAACGATCGAAAGCACACTGTCAAGCGTATCATTTAATATTTTGTTTTTATCTTCGGTTTTAGTGTCTGTAGGGATGATATCCTCGATCGTCACGGAATAAGCCAATTCATTGTAAGCAATCACTTCTCCGTTACGATCAAAAATATTGCCTCTGGTTCCGGGTACAGTTCTTGTCTTTCTTATTTGCAGCTCATAATTTTCCAAGTAATCTTCTCCGCGCACGATCTGAAGATAAAAAAGTCGTCCGATCAATATCGAAGATGTAAGGCAAAAGACAATAATGAGAACGATCAACCTTGAACTCATCAAATATTCAACAGCTTCTTTTATTCGATCTATAATTCTTCTAAACAAATTTACTTGCACTCCTTTTTTCTTCGGCTTCAAGTTTATGATTGATAAACAAAAGAAGCGGATAAACTCCAAGCGTTATTACAATCGTGTAAATCATCTCAGGAACGATGATCCGGTTTAAATAGTAGGTAAAACGAAAATCGCTGTTTAGCAGAAATGTGAAGAAATATATAGTGATTCCATAAAGGAAGTCACTGACCGCTATAAGAAACAGGGGAAGTTTAATATCTTCGTCATAGAACATCTGCTCAAACAAGCCATTTAGGAAACCAACTACAAGATAGATCAAAGCGTAAAATCCGATCATCTTTCCAAATTGTATATCAATCAAAAGTCCCGATAAAAATCCGACGAGCATTCCGGATTTTGAACCTCTCATAAATCCAAATGACGCAGTGACGATTAATAGAAGATTCGGCTTGATTCCGGCAATATCAAGTACCGGAAATACCGTACACTGAAGTACATATGCCACGAGAATGACAAGCGCCGTTATAAAAATGCGTTTGACCTTCATTCTTTTCATATTTTAATCTTCATTCCTTTCTTTATATGTCCGTCTGTAAAGAAACTCATTCTGTCTTGTTTTCACCTGTAAGTTCTGCTTTTGTTGTCGTAATAACAAGCACTTCCTGAATATTTTTAAAATCGACTGCCGGTGTAATGTATCCCGAACGCGTCAGATTATTTGAGTCTACATTTACTTCACTGACCGAACCGATCAAAATACCTTGAAGATACTTATCGCTGATATAAGACGTCACAATCTGATCGCCTACAGCGACTACATTGTCATTGTTTTCCATCTGGGAAAAAGCGATCTGACCTGTTCCCATAAGCGCCATATCTCCGCTTACGATACATGTATCCGAAGTAGAAATCGCCATTGCGCTTATATTGGAAGAATCGTCGATGATCGAGCGTACTTTTGCCCAGGTAGGACCTACATCTGTTACGATCCCGACAAGTCCGCTTCCTGCAAGGACATTCATGTTGACTTCAATACCGTCTTTACTTCCTTTGTCTATTGTAAATGTACCGAACCAGTTTCCGGCGTCTTTCCCGATCACATGGGCGGCTGTTTTCTCATATTCGGCATAATTCTGATCCAGTTTATATAATTCCTGAAGACGTTCAAATTCATAACGCTCTTCCTGTAAATAGTTATTTTCTGTTGTCAAAGCATCAACTTGTTCCCTCAGTTTTTTATTTTCTGATTTTAGTTGTTTCATCGTTGAGAAATTGTCTTTCATATCTCCCATCCAGCCACCGATCTGATTCATCCCTTGTTGGAGTGGGATTACCGTAACATTTGCAACCGTCTTAAACGGACCGCCGACTTTGTCAGAGAAAGAGGAAAGCACCATCATAAGCACACAAAATATGGAAAGCCCAAGCAGGATATATCTGTTTGTATGAGACATTTGATTTTTCTTTTTCATTACCTTAACCACCTATAATCTTCGTCTAACATCGAATAAGTGAGCTTTTTATAATACTCCTTGTCCAAAATGATCTTTTGAAGTCCTTTCACAGCACATAATTCGGGTTCGTCAACAGTTGTAACAGGAAGACCGACACGTTCTCTTATGTATGTAGGAAGTCCTTTTAAATTTGTCAGTCCTCCGGTAAGATAAATTCCTTTTTCTTCGATTGCCCTTCTTACATCCGGAGGCGTTCTATCTAACATTAGTTTAATCGCACGGACGCATTCATCAAGGGGGTCTTTTATTGCAGCGCGGACAATTCCTATAGATACATCGGTCTGCGAAGGAACACCGGTCACAAGATCTCTTCCTGACACGGTAATCGTACTGTTTGTGCTTTGCTCAAAAACCCCGAATTTTTTACGAAGCATTTCAGCAGTTGTCTTTCCTATGAGAAATTCTTTATTATGACGTACAAGTCCTGTGATCGCAGAATCGAAATCATCACCGCCTATTTTTAAAAGACGGTTTAAGACAAGTCCGCCGGATGAAAGAACTGATAATTCTGTAATACCGCCACCGAAGTTTGCAATAAAAATTCCCTTTTCTCTAAAAATATCAATGCCTAAACCGACTGCATCAGCCAGTCCTCTTTCGACAATACGGACTGATTTTGCTTTTGCCTCTGAATGCAGAACCAAGTCGCAAAAAGCTTTTTTTTCAACTTCCGTAACATCTGTAGGAACGGCAACAACGTATTCCGATCCCCAGACTGAACGTTTTTTTGTTCTTAACAAAGTACCGAGCAATGTCTGCATATTATCAAAACGGGCGATCACACCGCTTTTCATCGGAAAGACAACTTCGATATCATCAGGAGCCTTCTCGTACATTTCATATGCTTTGTCACCGATCGCAAAAATATTTTTTTTATTTTTAATTGCAATAACGTCTCTCTCCCGACAAATCTTATCCTGCTTTTTATCAAATACTTTGATCTCATATGTGCCGAGATCAAGTCCGTATATATTTCCAAACATATTAACCAACCCTTACTTTAAATAAAATACTCTCCCTTAATAAAAACTGTATACTTCAATCTTATATTGCGCAGTATGCTATTTTCCGAAAAACCCTTTTTCTTTCATACTTACAAAACAGTTATCACCGATAACGATATGATCGAAAAGGCGGATGCCAAGCAGTTCCCCGGCTTCATAAATTCTTCTTGTTATCATTACATCTTCTCTGCTCGGAGTGGGATCTCCGCCGGGATGATTATGAAGCAGTATGATTCCGTAGGCGTTTCTTTTGAATGCTTCGATAAACAATTCCCTCGGAGATACAAGTGCACTGTCTATCGTTCCTTCCGAAACATTACACTCCCCTATTAATCTGCAGCGTGTATTTAAAAAGATTAATTTTAATATTTCTCTCGTCCTGTGACGCATATCTTCCATGTAATAATCGGCGATCGTGCGCGGGGATGAAAAATCAAGTTTTCCGACTGTGCTTGTACGTGCCAGCCGTTTTGAAAGTTCTGACAGACATACAAGCTGGATTGCTTTTACTTTCCCGATCCCCTTAATCTGTATCAATTCGTCGAGAGACCATTTGTGTATCCCTGCCAGTCCATTATGAAAGCCGTTTTTGTAGAGAAGCTTTCGTGAAAGTTCTAATGAATTTTCCCCTTTTGTCCCTGTGCGTATCAAAATTGCGAGAAGTTCTGTGTCTGTCAGATTCTCTGCTCCGAATTTTTCACATTTTTCATAGGGACGATCTTCTTTGTACATTTCTTTGATCGTATTGATTTTTTCCATTTTCTCACTTTATAATCAGTGCGATGATACAATACAACGATATATTTTAGCACAATTTAAAAAATGTGTATAGAGATTGTTCCTTAAAATTCTGTGAAGATTCAGACACTATCGGGAGCAGAGAAGGTTTTTATAATCGCTTCCGCAACTTTCATGCCGTCCATAGCCGCAGAAGTAATGCCGCCTGCATATCCGGCTCCTTCACCGCACGGGTAAATCCAGGGAAAAGAAGAAGTAAAGTCTTCTTTTCTGAATATTTTTACAGGTGAAGATGTTCTGCTTTCTACACCGGAAAGTATGACGTCATCATGATCGAAGTCTTTGATCTTTTTCCCCATCGCACGAATCCCCGATTCAATCGATTCTGCAAGTTCCGGAGGAAATATATTGCGCACATTGCCAAATACATATTTCCCTTTTATGTTCGGAGTAACATTTCCTGTCTTTACTGATATTGTCCCTGTGCAGAAATCGGCAAATCGTTGTATCGGAACATTGCCGCCGCCTTCTTCCCATGCCTTTTTTTCGAGCCGTCTTTGAAATTCCATCCCGGCAAGAGGATGATCAGATCCATAATCGTCTTTTGTTACGGTAACGATCACAGCGCTGTTTGCATTTTCTCCGGCTCTGTCATGATAACTCATGCCGTTAACGGCTAGACGTCCTTGCTCGGACGACGCATTGACAACATATCCGCCGGGACACATACAAAACGTGTATACTCCTCTTCCGTTTTCAAGCTGTGCTGTCAGTTTATATGCTGCGGCACCAAGCGGGCCTCTTTCTTTTCTGCCATACATCGCCTCATCTATCATATCCTGTCTGTGTTCCGCGCGGACACCTATGGCAAATGATTTAGATTTCATTGCAACATTCCGGTCAAAAAGCATTTGAAATGTATCTCTTGCACTGTGTCCGACGGCAAAGACAGCAGCGTCGGTTTCTATCCGATGGCATCCGTTTACGATCAGACAGTTTTCTTTAGGAAGGATATCTGTTACCTGCGAATGAAAAAGGAATTCCCCACCGAGTCGGATAATTTCTTCTCGCATTCTTTCTACCACTTCGATTAAAATATCTGTTCCTATATGAGGCTTGCTTTCCCATAAAATTTCTTCCGGGGCTCCGAATTTTACAAATGTTTCTAGTACGAAACGATTTCGTCCGAATTTATCTTTGACAAGAGTATTTAATTTCCCGTCTGAAAAAGTGCCTGCACCACCCTCTCCAAACTGTACGTTTGAGGCAGTATTTAATATGCCGTCTTTCCAAAATTGTTCTACAACCTTTTGGCGTTCTCTCACAGGCGCGCCCCGCTCGATCACAAGAGGTTCGTATCCTTCAAAGGCAAGTAAATACGCGCAAAACAGGCCCGCCGGTCCACTTCCTATAACAACAGGTCTTTTCCGGAGCTTTTTGGCGCCGTGTTCGGGAATATGATAGTTTTTTTCCTGAACAGTTTGTAATTTCCCTTTGGAAATTTTTTTTACATGCTCTTCATTTGCAACGATAAGATCAACTGTGTATACGTAGTAAAGTTCCGGTTTTTTCCGGCCGTCAACAGATCGTTTTCTAATAAAAAACTGCTTCAGATCCTGCTCTTTTATATGAGCTGTTTTCAGAAGTTTCTTTTTTAATTGTGCTTCTGTATGCTCCACAGGGAGCTTTAGCTGACTGATTCTTAGCATCTTTTACCTCCATTATTGCTATATGATTAATTGTATCAATACGTCACCGGAAGTGTTCAAAGGCGCATTCCGGGATTGTAAGCGGTCATCGAAGTTGCGGATCCGTCACCCGGACTTCTGTTTATCACCGTTACAAAAAGAGCCGGTTTCCAAAAGAAATCGACTCTTATCTGAAAACAATCAGAAATAAAATAATTCTTCAAATTTTTTATCCAATGCAATACATATAATCAGCGCCAGTTTTGCAGTCGGATTAAACTGTCCTGTTTCAATCGAGCTGATCGTATTGCGGGATACTCCTACCATTTCTGCAAGCTCTCTTTGTGAAATCTGTTTCTTGGCACGCGCCTCTTTTAAGTTATTTTTTAAAACTAATTCATTTTCCATAATTCACCTTAAAGAAATTCCATAAGATAGTGTCCGGGATTCAAAATTCTGAAAATCGTAAGTCCGATACAAAAGATCAGTAAAATCCCCTCGGCAATCCGCCATTTCTTTTTATCAATCAAATAATACTTTAAATTCAAAGCAAACTGACTTAAAAACATGATGAAAAAGAGTGTTCCGCCAAAAACAATTTCCCTTTGTCCGATCCAGAGTTTGCCGGTAATAATTCCGAACACTTCACAAGTGCACAAAAGCAAAAACCCGGCTGAAACGATGAGAAGCGAACTGTGCTCTGCACGATTTCTTTTTTGTAAAACAGATTCTTTATCCATAATAATACCTCCCATCTTGCCAAGTTTACTTGTTGATTTAATTATATCATACCAAGTTTACTTGTCAAGAAAATCTGCGTATTTAGGATTTCATTTTAAGATTTTCAGAAATCTGCTGAATTAATCGAGATCTTTTACCGTGATTTCTTTTCCGTCTTTCCATGCACGTTCAATGTTATAAAAATCTCTGCTTTCTTTATCAAACACGTGAATGATCACATCTCCGAAATCAAGCAGTATCCAACTTCCCGATGCGCGCCCTTCTCTCTGACGAAGAGAGAATCCTGCTTTATGCATTTCTTCTTCCACGTTGTCGACAAGAGCTGTCACCTGACTTGAGCTGTTTCCGTTAGCAATTACAAAGTAATCGCCAAGAGTAGATACTTCTGCAATATCTATGATTTTAATATCTTCACCTTTTTTTTCATTCAATGCATCATAGGCGATACGTGCCATTTTTTTTGACTGAGTCATAACTTTCCTCCGTAAAACTCATAAGTTTTTATTGTCATAGGATCAATTTTATTCCCGTTATCTTCCAGATAACGTATAGTTCGTTCGGAAGACAAACAGATTGCCTGATCGATATTTTGAAATACTATTTGTCGAATTTTAGAAAGTCCCGGAATTTCCCTCCGATTGGGTTCAATATAATCTGCAATATAAAGAATTTTTTCCAACATTGTCATTTCCGGTCTTCCGGTCGTATGATAAGTGATAGCATCGAGCACTTCCCTATCTTTAATGCCATATTCATTTTCAGCCAGATAAGCGCCCAGTTTTGCATGGATCAGCGCAGGCATGGAGTGTTCTAAATCAGTCAGCGTTATTTTATATTTTTCACACAATTTTAACTGCTCTTTTGCGGAACAATATTTTCCGCAATCATGAAGCAGTCCGGCAGTCATTGCCTTTTCGATGTTTGCCCCGTAACGCATAGCTAACGAAGCAGATGTATACATAACGCCGACTGTATGCTCGAAACGTTCTTTTTTTAACTTTTTTGATAATTCCTTTTTTATATGAAGCAGTTCTTCTTTCATTTTTATTCCTACCCCTTCTTATTATGCGTACTGCTTATCTGTATTCGATTGAGGAGGGATACAGATATATCCGTTATAAGAATTCGTTTGTTTGATAAAGTTCATGTTCTTTTATATAATTTGAAACAGAATCGGGAACGATATAACGTATGCCGCGTCTCATTGCCGCTCGCTTTCTTATAGTCGTTGATGAGATTTCCAAAAGAGGCGCTCTGAGCAATTCGATTTTTGCGCCATAGCGCTCTTTGAGATAAGAGATCTGTTCCTGCATTGTACGAACATCCTTATCATCTCTCATAGCGGCAAGAATTGTACATGTCGGAAAAATCTCCTTAAAATATCTCCACTCTTCGATTGCAAAGAGTGAATCTGCGCCCAAAATAAAATAGAATTCACATTCGGGATACATGCGATTAAATTTCTGCATAGTACTGTAAGTATACGAATGTACATCTGTTTCGGCTTCGGAAAGATCTATTTTAAAATGAGGCATATCACTGATCGCAAGTTCGATCATTTTAATTCGATGTGCAAGAGCTTTTTTACTTTCGTCCGTTTTCTTGTGGGGCGGATTTCCATTCGGAAGAAACCAGATTTCATCTAACTTAAAATCTTCATAAGCAAACTCTGCGAGAAGCAAGTGTCCGATATGAATCGGATCAAATGTTCCGCCCATGACTCCTATTCTCATAATGGCAGGATGATCTTTTTCTTATCATCTTTTCCTTCACGGTATAAAACGATTTTTTTACCGATCACCTGTACAACTTGAGAACGTGTTCTTCCTGCGATGATCTCAGCCAATTCTCTCGGATCATCCCCGCAGTTATTAAGCACGCTGATCTTAATGAGTTCACGCGCTTCTAAAGCTTCTGAAACAGCCTCTGTCAGTCCCGGACTCATACTTGATTTTCCAATCTGAAAAATAGGTTCGATTTTCATCGCGAGACTTTTCAGATAAGCTCTTTGTTTTGTAGTCATATTTATCTCCTTCCTTTTAAGAATATTTTTTCGTGAACACTCTTGTTTAAAAAAAATCATTTGTAATAATCAAATTGAAGACCATACATTTTCACCGTATCACCTTCTTGTATTCCTTTTGCTTCTAACTCATCAAGGATTCCCGTTTCTTTCAAAAACTTCTGGAAGAAAGCAAATCCTTTTTCAGAATCAAGATTTGTATATCCAAGCATTTTTTCGATTTTGGGACCTTCGACTATATACATACCGTCTTCCAGTTCTACAGTATACGGAAGTTCCTCGTAGATAAGTTCGTCTTCAGGGAAATATTCCTGCTCAAAAACAACAGTCTTGCGATCCATCGTTTCTAACTGAGCGCTGACATAATAAAGCAGTTCGGAGATACCTTTTCCCGTAACTCCCGAAATAGGAAAAACTTTGATGCCCTTCGGCTCAAATTCCTTTTTCAAACGTTCTGTAGGATCTTCATCAGCCTCAAAAATAAGATCAGTCTTATTTGCGGCGATCACTTGAGGACGTTTTGCGATTTCGGGATTATACGCTTCCAATTCCGCATTAATCTTATAAATGTCATCAATCGGATCTCTGCCTTCTGTGCCTGCGGCATCAACAACATGGATCATCAATTTTGTTCTTTCGATGTGACGTAAAAACTCATGACCTAATCCGACGCCTTCAGACGCTCCTTCGATCAGTCCCGGAATGTCTGCCATCACAAAACCTTTTGCACCTTCAAGATCTACTACACCCAGATTCGGACTTAATGTTGTAAAATGGTAATTGGCAATTTTGGGTTCCGCGTTTGTCACACGGGAAAGTAAAGTAGACTTTCCTACATTCGGGAATCCGATCAGTCCCACATCTGCGATTACTTTCAATTCAAGTTTTACTTCCAATTCCCTTGCAGGTTGTCCCGGCTGTGCATATTTCGGAACCTGCATTGTCGATGTGGCGAAATGTTGGTTTCCAAGTCCTCCTTTTCCGCCTTTTAATACAATCTGTCTGCGGTTATCGCCGGACATATCGGCAATAACTTTCCCTGTCACAGCTTCTTTGATCACTGTTCCCTCCGGAACATAAAGGATAAGATCTTTCCCGTCTTTTCCGTGGCATCGCCGTTTTCCGCCCGGTTCTCCGTCTCCTGCCGCATATTTTCGTTTATGGCGGTAATCTACAAGCGTATTTAATCCTTCATCGATTGCAAAGATTAAATCTCCTCCGCGTCCTCCGTCTCCGCCGTCGGGTCCGCCGTTCGGTACATAGAGTTCTCTTCTGAAACTGCAATGTCCGTCTCCGCCCTTGCCGGAACGGATATATATTTTCGCTCTGTCTGCAAACATAATTTCTCCTTTATCTTTCCTGCTTTGTATATCAGGAAGAATCAAATGATAATTGTTACCGAAAAACTTCATTAAAAGTTTATCTCATGTATAGAAACAAAAGCCCCAGACAAAAAGTCTGGGGCTTATACTGCCTGTTATACGAGTGAAAAGTTCCGGCAAGACTTTTCGTCAAGTCCGATTATTCAGCTACCGGATAGATAGAAACCTGTTTCTTATCTCTTCCTTTTCTTTCATATCTTACTACACCGTCTACGAGAGCGAACAAAGTGTCATCTCCTCCGCGTCCTACGTTCAGACCCGGATGGATCTTAGTTCCACGCTGTCTGTAAAGGATGTTTCCAGCTTTTACAAACTGTCCGTCTGCTCTTTTGGCGCCCAGTCTCTTAGACTCGGAATCACGTCCGTTCTTTGTAGAACCTACTCCTTTTTTATGAGCAAAAAACTGAAGATTCATTTTCATCATGGTACTTACACCTCCTTGAAAATAATGTCAATGTATGATTCATACTCTTCACTGTCTTCTATATCTTCCAGACCAAGAATCATGGAATCCAGCAATAGTGCGGCGTCATGCGATGGATGATCTTTGAAACGAAATTCAACAGTTCCGCTGTTTTCATCAGAAACACAACTTGTCTTATCATCCGTAAAACGCTCGATTGAATTCAGTGTATTAATGACAAGTACCGAAACCGCTGCGCATACGATATCTTTTCCGATATCGTCATATCCAGCATGTCCGGACATATCAAACCCTGCATATTCATGCCGCATGGTCTTATAAACGGTTACCTCAATCATAACAAAAGTTATTATGCGTTGATCTTGTCGATCTTAACAGCTGTATACTGCTGTCTATGTCCGTTTTTCTTGTGGTATCCTGTTTTTCTCTTATACTTGTAAACAACAACTTTTTTCGCTTTTCCGTCACCGATTACGGATGCTGTAACTGTAGCTCCTTCTACTGTAGGATTACCTACGACAAGCTTATCGCTGTTTACTGCGAGCACCTGGTCGAATGTATAAGTTTCTCCGGCCTCAACACCAAGTTTTTCTACTTTAATGATATCGCCTTCAGCTACTTTGTACTGTTTACCACCTGTTGCTATAATCGCGTACATATAGCACCTCCTATTATCATTACTCGCCAATTACGGTGTCTGTTTTACAGAACTTGAACCTCATTGTGCGGCATACTGTTAGAATATAACATATCATTCTGGAACAAGTCAATAGTCTTCCGGTAAATTTTTTAATTTTTCGTAACAATATTCCATAATACTCTTTCTTGTAACAATTCCGATAAATTTCTTCTGGTCGTCTACGACAGGAACAAAATTCTGATTCATTGCTTTTTGCAGAAGATCTTCCATATCTGAATTAATTGATACGGCTACATAATCTACTTTTCGTGGAAAATCTTGTATAAATATATTTTCCGCCTCTTTCAAATTCAGATTCGTATATCTTTTGATTCCCCAAAGAAGATCTCCTTCCGTAATTGTTCCGACATATTCGCCCGATTTATTCAGCATTGGGATAGATGCATATTTATGATACTCCATTGTCTCAAGAACCTGTCTTAAAGTGCCATAGTCGTGAACATAAGCCACTTCGCTTTTTGGTTTTAAAAAGAATAAGATATTCATTGTATATTTCCCTTTCCACACATAAACGCATCAAAATGATGCGTTTATTGAGTATAGATCTTATGCGGTTTTTTAACAAATTTTTCTTGATATATTCTTCCTATAATGGTAATCCAATAAAAACAAACGGATATAGATTTTTATATCTGGGTAAGGACAAAAATTTCATATAACGCACGGATCGCATTTTTAAAATCATCATGTCTGACTCCGATAATGATATTCAATTCACTTGATCCCTGATCGATCATTTTGACATTGATATGTGCGTGGGCAAGTGCGGAGAAAATGCGGCCGGCAGTTCCTCTTGTTGATTTCATACCGCGTCCTACTACGGCAATAAGCGCAAGATTAGACTCCAGTTCGATATGATCCGGATTTACCGCTTTATGGATATCCGCTAAGATTTTCTGTTCTTTTTCCTCAAAGACATCTTTGTTTACGAAAATCGACATTGTATCAATACCCGATGGCATATGTTCGATAGAAACTCCGTTATCTTCAAATACCTGCAGAACTTTCCGACAAAATCCGACTTCCGAATTCATCATTGCTTTTTCGACTGTGATTGCTACAAATCCATCTGTTCCTGCAATTCCGGTAATCGTATATTTCGGCTGACGACATGTTCCTTCAACAATTAATGTTCCTTTATCCTGCGGTGCATTTGTGTTCCGGATATTGATCGGAATCCCCGCTTTTCTTACAGGAAAGATCGCATCCTCGTGGAGCACGCTCGCTCCCATATATGAAAGTTCACGAAGTTCTTTATAAGTAATTGTTTCGATTGATTTCGGATTTTTTACAATGCGGGGATCCGCGATCAAAAATCCGGAAACATCCGTCCAGTTTTCATACAGATCCGCCTGTACTGCCAAAGCTACAAGAGATCCCGTAATATCTGATCCGCCTCTTGAAAAAGTTACGATCGTTCCATCTTTTTTTGCTCCGTAAAATCCCGGAATTACAGCTGTTTTACAATCCTGAAGCCGCTCGGATAAAAGAGTATTCGTAACTTCATCATTGAAAGAACCGTCATCATTAAAACGGACAACTTCGGCAGCATCCACAAACTCAAAGCCGAGGTAAGCAGCCATGATCTTTCCGTTTAAACATTCTCCTCTGGAAGCGGCATAGTCAGCTCCCGCCTTGTTACTGAAATTTTCTTTAATTTGTACAAAATCAAGATCAAGAGAAAAATCGAGATTCAATCCATCAATAATCTCCTGATATCTTGCGTGAATATTATCAAGCTGTTCTGAAAAATCTTCTCCGTTGGCTGCACTTTCATAACAGGCATAGAGCATATCTGTTACTTTTGTATCTTTTGGAAATCGTTTTCCCGGCGCAGACGGAACAACATACCGTCTTGTATCATCTGCTGTAATGATCGCTCCGACCTTTTTGAACTGATCTGCATTTGCCAGAGAACTTCCCCCGAATTTTACTACTTTTTTCAATCTTCTTTCCTCCAAATGTAGAACTCACGCAGCGCTTTTTCGCTGCTTTTATTTATCGATCCATTTCTCTTCTCATGAATAATGAGAAAAATTTTTGTAAGCGCAATTTTCAGCGCGCTTTCGGTAAAATATTATAACGCCTCGATCTCTGCTTGTAAATAATTTTCCTGTTCATAAAGCGGTTTTCTTACTTTTTTTCTTGTGATTTCTACAAGTCCGAGCATCGTCATGTCAACCAAAGTAGTCGGAATCGGATCTTTCGACAAAAAGTTTCGGAATTCTTTTAATAATATCCCGGTATCTTCTTTTGATTCAAGATTTACAAAATCTACAATAATGATTCCTGACAGATTACGCAGACGAATCTGCTTCGCCGCTTCTTGAGCAGCCTCCATGTTTACTTTCATCGCTCCGGCGCTGTTTTTCGATTTTACTGCCATCTTCCCGGAATTTACGTCAATGACTGTCAAAGCTTCCGTTGGCTGGATAATAAGATATCCGCCGTTTTTCAACCATACAAACTCTTTCAACGCCTTTTCCAATGCGGTTTCTGTAGAATACAATTTGCAAAGTGGAAAATCAGGATTCTCATAAAGTCTGAGAAGTTTTACTTTTTCAGGAAATTCTGTAAGAAAGTATTCTTGTATTTCCGTATACAAGTCTTTTCCTTCTATGACGATTTCTTCCATTCCTTCCATGTATACGTTTTTTAAGTCTGATATATACGTCGGAGGAGCCGATTTCAAACGTGAAAAAGCAACTCTTGACAATGCTGTATTTAACAACTTTTTATATTCTTCTTTCAGACGTTCAATTTCGTCTTCGACCTCCTGAAACGGTACGCCTTTTGCATTTGTCCGTATAATGATGCCGAACTGTTCATTTTTCATACGTGACAGGCGGTCTTTGAATTCATCCCGAAGCGCCCGTGGAATTTTTGAAGATACGCCGATCCGGGTGTTTCCATGAGTTAAGACGGCATATCTTCCCGTGAAGCTTAAATGAGAAGTTACAGTAGGCGCTTTCGTTTTTACCGCTTCCCGGCTGATCTGTACGACAAGTTCATCGCCGATACAAAGTGGTTTTTTCCCGGATTTATGGGTAAAATATGCGTTTTCTGCATCTTTCAAATCAAAATAACAGTTTACTCCTTTTGTAATTTCTATAAATGCCGCACCGATATTTTGGACAATATTCTGCACTTTCCCGATGTAAATATCCCCTAGTTTCCCCGGAGGTACTTGCTCTTCATTGATACTGGTATGTATTTCAACAATATCATCATCTTCAATAAGGTATGTCCGTATTTTATTTTTGCTTTTTTCTATTAGTATTTTTCGTTTCAAACCAAAATCCTTCCCATGTCATTACAGATTTACTACAGGTCTGTCTTTGAATTCATACAGATTTCTTCTCCGAGATTTTCAAGAGGAATGAGCTTCCTTTCTCCGTTGCCGCTTTCATCTGCATACATCTCAAGGCGATGATAAAAAAATCGTACATCATCTGAAATATTTGCATATTTTAAAAATGTTTCCATCACAAGATCCGGTTTTAAATTTTCCGAACTTCCCGCTGCAAGAAGAAGATAGATCTGTTCATCACGAATCTCCCATGAATCGATAAGGGCACGTATGTCAACCATTCTCTCGCTTCTTTTCGTCTGTTTGATAACTTGAATTTCCGGTTGAGACATAAACTTGGAAAACTGTTCTTTCCAGTCAGAAGGCAGTGCTCCTTTTCTGACAGAGACGAGATAATCTGCCCCTGCAAGGATCGTCATTCCCGTCTGTTTTTTATCATCCGGAATTTTTCTGAAACTAATTATTTCAATTCCTTCTATACTGACTTCATTCATACGTTTTACAGCCGTTTTACTGTCGATCGCTTCAGTCAGTTCAATATCAAAATATTCCCCGTCACTTGTGAGACCGATTCCAAGAGGACTCGCAAACGACATGATCATATGCGGACTGTACCCTCCTGTAAAGGCGATCGGTATTTCAGCCCTGCGCATTACTTTTTGGAAGAAGCGCATTACATCAAGATGTCCGATAAAACGAAGCGCTCCGTATTTTCTGAATTTAATTCTTGCCTTCATAACAGACACCTCCTCCGAATTTTGATGCGCCGCATCCTGAACAGTGTTCCCGACAATTCGGTGTCACCTCAGCATTCATTGCCCGTTCCCATTCCTTTCTGAGAAATTTTCGACTGACCCCGGTATCGATAAAATCCCATGGGAAAAGTTCGTTTTTATCTCTTGTACGAAGCGTATAAAACTCTTTTTCGATTCCCGTGTTCAAAAAAGCTTTCTCCCATAAATCATCTCGAAAACTTTCGGTCCATGAGTCAAATAAGCATCCGAGTCTGTAAGCTTCTTCAATCACTTTTCCGATTCTTCTGTCACCTCTTGCCATAATACCTTCCAAAACAGTTACATTTGCATCATGCCAATTATATTTTAAGCTTTTCCGATTTAACTGCGCTTTAAATTCATCATTGACAAGGTGAGCACGTCTCGTATATTCTTCAGCGGTACACATTGGCGCCCACTGAAACGGAGTAAACGGTTTCGGAACAAAAAATGAGGAACTTGCAGTAATCTGACATTTTCCGTTTCTTTGATCTTTCGGGATTTCATAATATTTGCGGGCAACCTTTTCACATAAATGGGCGATCTCCTTCATATCTTCTTCGGTTTCCGTAGGAAGTCCGAGCATGAAATACAGTTTTACTTTTGTCCATCCTCCTTCAAAAGCCTGACTTGCGCCACCCATAATATCTTCTTCGGTAAGTCCTTTATTGATTACATTTCTCATTCTCTGTGATCCGGCTTCGGGCGCAAATGTAAGGCTGCTTTTTCTGATATCCTGAACCTTACTCATTACATCTAAAGAAAAGGCGTCGATTCTCAAAGACGGTAATGAAATATTGATTGCTTTTTCTTTGAATTCATCAATCAAAAACATTACAAGTTCTTTCAAATCAGAATAATCACTTGAACTCAAGGAACTAAGTGAGATTTCTTCATGTCCTGTATTTGTCAACATCGTTTTGGCATACTCTTTCAGACGTTTTACATTACGCCCTCTTGTGGGACGATAAATCATTCCCGCCTGGCAAAAACGGCATCCCCGGGTGCATCCCCTTTGAATCTCAAGTACAACGCGATCTTGAGTTGCTTTTATAAACGGAACGACCGGCTTCATCGGATATACCGTATCTGTTACATCCATAACAACCTGCTTTTTCACACTTGCAGGGGCACATATATTATTCGGTATAAATGATCGAAGTGTACCATCCTCGTTGTATTCGGCATCATAAAATGACGGCACATAGATTCCTTCGATGCGGGCCGCCTGTTCAAGAAACTCTGTTCTCGTACTTCCCTCTGCCCGACATTTTTTATATGTATCTAAAAGTTCATCATAAACAGTTTCGCCTTCTCCGATATAAAACAAATCGAAAAATTCCGCAAGAGGTTCCGGGTTATAGACACATGGACCTCCACCGATCACAATCGGATCATTTTCCGCGCGGTCACATGAATGCAGAGGAATTTGGCTCAACTCTAAAATCTGCAAAATATTTGTATAGCACATTTCAAATTGGATCGTAATTCCTAAAAAGTCAAATTCTCTGATCGGATCTTGTGACTCTAATGCAAAAAGCGGAATTCCCTCTTTACGCATAATTGTATCAAGATCTGTCCACGGAGAATAGACGCGTTCACACCAAACATCGTCTCTTCTGTTAAACATATCATACAAAATCTGAATGCCGAGATGCGACATGCCGATCTCGTAAACATCCGGAAAACACATGGCGAAACGGATATCCACCTCATTTTTATTTTTCATTATCGAGTTTACTTCATTCCCGATATACCGGGCAGGTTTTTCGATACTTAGTAATATTTCATCATCTAAAGCAAGCTTTCTCATATATTTCCTTCCTGTTTTTGTATATATTTTATAAATTCTTACGAACCTATTTTGGACTTTTCAAAGGGAAAAATCGATATTTTTTATGTTGTTTTTCGTATTTATACAAGACGATACAACATTACAGAAACATCTTCTATGTGATTGAATCATCCAATCTACATCATTATATACATTTTAGGGAAGAACTTCAAGCAAATATCTTTCGTCAATCGGAATCAATCGGTGCTGGTGTTCTTAGACAAAAACTCCAAAGTAAAAGATATGATTTCGCAGTCAGCATTGTATACAACTCTTTTCGTTTTAATATAAATTTTCAGGTAAATCAGCTGAATAAATAGTTATCATTCAAAATTTTCCCATACTTCATTCACGGCTTCCAGCTCCACATCCCGTTCAATTTCATTTATGATTTTTGTACTGTTTACATTAGCTACTTCCGCATGATTTTGATCCATATATACAAAGAAGATGAAACAGAGAATACAGATTACAAGCCGCATATAAAAGCTTCCGCCTGCTTCTTCACCGCCTTCGTCTTGTTCTTTACATAAATTGCCATAACGAGGATGAATCGGAGGAACAGTTTCACGTTCACCATAGAGCTGTTTCGTTTGTCGAAGAAGTTCTCTTCTTCTTAACTGAGCATCATTCATACTGTTTTTTCCCCTCTGTCTCTCTTCTTTTGATTTTTTGTATTGCATTCCAAAGCAGATAAACCGCCGAAACCTAAAGATACATTCCAGAATTGAAAGCGATTGTTAAAATTTCGGGAAACGCAAGGTTTTTCGCCATACAAAAAAGCATAAGACATTGTTTTTACAACATCTTATGCTTTTAGATTCTTTTCTATACCGGTTTCTAAAGACGTAATCGCCTTATCTGTCTGCCAGTTCACTTGTAATATCTTCCCACGTAACTCCCCGTTCTACCATGAGTACCATCGCATGATAAAGGAAGTCCGAAATTTCATATTTAATTTCTTCGGGATTCGGGTTTTTTGCTGCAATAACGATTTCTGTAGCTTCTTCTCCTACCTTCTTTAAAATTTTATCAATTCCTTTTTCAAACAGATAATTTGTATAGGAACCCTCTTTTGGATTCTTCTTTCTGTCAACAATCGTATTATATACGGATTCAAATACTTGAAGAGGATTTTTTGCATCATAATCAGTGCCGACGATCGTTGTATAAAAGCAGGATCTGTTGCCTGTATGGCAGGCAGCGCCGACTTGATCGACTTTTGCAAGTAAAGTATCTTTATCACAATCGACAGATAATGACTTCACATATTGAAAATGTCCGGACGTCTCACCCTTTACCCACTGTGCATTCCTGCTTCGACTGTAATATGTCATACGACCTGTTTTTACTGTATGATCAAACGCCTCTTCATTCATATATGCCATCATCAGAACTTCGTTTGTCTTGTAATCCTGTACGATTACCGGGATCAGACCGTCAGAATTTAACTTAAACTCGGAAAAATCCATCATGCTTTCAAACGAAGTCATTTTAATTCCGGCTCGCATACACACTTCTTTAAAGTCGTTAAAATCCATATCGACACTGCTGATAAACATTCCGGATACGCCCTTTACACCGTTGCTTTTTAAAATCCGCAATATTTCGCTTTCATCCATTGTATCTGTTACAACAACGCACGGGATTTCCGTTACATTTACAACAGAATTCAGATCAAGACGGTGCATGAACACGATCTCAGAACTATATTGTTCTATTAAATGCTGTTGTTTAAAAAGCGTGTCAAAATCATTTAAAGATACTGCTATTTTTTCTTTTCCGAAACGTAAGGAAACTTCTTTAATTAAATCGATGGAAACTTTTTTTGAAAAATTCAACATCGCACGTTTTACACCCGCATAAAGAAGTTTTTTAACATCCTCTGCTCTTCGTATATTTCCTCCCGCAACCATCGGAATACTGATGATCCGGTTTATTTTTTTGATCAGATCGATGGATTCTTCATGATCTTCATCAGAATCTGAAAGATCAAATACAAGCAGTTCATCTGCTCCGTTTGCATTATATTGCTTAGCAAGCGCAATTACATCCTCTGTCAATACAGTGCGGTCGTCAAACCATCTTACCGCCTTACCTCCCGCAATAAAAATGCAGGGAGTCAGTCTTTTATAACTCATGATTATTCTCCTAATTTTTTATTTGTACGAAACGGCATTGAGTCAGCCGTTTGTTATAAAGCCCCTTTTGTAGACCATATTTCTGTCATTCTAGGCTCCGGAGACACTGCCATATCAAGCGCTTTTCCAAACGCTTTAAAAAGCGCTTCTGCCATATGATGGTTATTTCCTCCGTCTAAAATTTTCAAATGCAGATTCATCTGTGCACTATAAGAAACGGCATAGAAAAATTCTTTCACCATTTCTGTATCCATTGTCCCTAATTTGTCTGTTGTAAATCCGGCGTCAAACTTAAAATAAGGACGTCCCGAAAGATCTGCTGCACAAAGAGCAAGCACTTCATCCATCGGAAGAATAAAATAACCATATCTTTTAATTCCGGCCTTATCTCCGAGCGCTTTTTTAATTGCTGTTCCAAGGACAATTCCCACATCTTCTATTGTATGATGACTGTCCACTTCAAGATCTCCGTCTACTTTTACCTCAAGATCAAACAGTCCATGTCTGGCAAATCCGTCAAGCATGTGATCAAAAAAAGCAATCCCCGTATCTATTTTATTTTTCCCCTGACCGTCTAAATTAACAGACAAGGTGATATCTGTCTCTTTTGTTTTTCGCGTGCAAACCGCTATACGTTTGTTTTTTTCACTCATAATATTACTCTCCTCGTTCTGATTCAAAACGAACCTTTATCGAATTTGCATGAGCTGTCAAATGTTCAGCTTCGGCAAACCGTTCGATATCCGAATGAATTTTTTCAAGTGCTTCCCTTGAGTAGGAAATAATACTTGATTTTTTAATAAAATCATCTACAGAAAGAGGAGAGAAAAATTTTGCAGTTCCGTTTGTCGGAAGAACGTGATTCGGTCCCGCAAAATAATCGCCAAGCGGTTCGCTTGAATTTTCCCCGATAAATATAGCGCCTGCATTTCGGATCTTTGTCATCACTTCAAATGGGGATGCAGTCATGATTTCAAGGTGCTCTGATGCAATTTCATTTGCGGCGTCAATCGCCTCATCCATTGTATCCGCCACAAGAATATGTCCGTAATTATCGAGAGATTTTCTGATAATCTCTCCCCGTGATAATTGACTGATAAAAAGTTCTGTCTGCTCGGAAACTTTCTCTGCCAATTCCATACTTACTGTCACTAAAATCGCGCTTGCCATTTCATCATGTTCCGCCTGAGACAAAAGATCTGCGGCAACATAACGCGGGTTCGCCGTTTCATCTGCAAGCACGAGTATTTCACTCGGACCTGCGATAGAGTCAATACTAACATGACCATATACCGCCTTTTTTGCCAGTGCGACATAAATATTCCCCGGGCCGACGATCTTATCTACTTTCGATATGCTTTCCGTTCCGTAAGCAAGAGCGGCAATCGCCTGCGCGCCTCCGACTTTATAGATTTTATCCGCTCCGGCTTCTTTTGCCGCAACAAGTGTGGTGGGAGTTACTTTTCCGTCTTTTCCGGGCGGAGTAACCATTATGATTTCTCTTACTCCCGCTGTTTTTGCCGGAACGATATTCATAAGAACCGAAGAAGGGTATGCAGCTTTCCCTCCCGGCACATATACGCCTACCCGATCGAGAGCCGTCACTTTCTGACCAAGGATCGTTCCGTCAGGTTTACTGTCAAACCAACTGTACTGTCTCTGTTTTTCATGATACGTCTCAATATTTTTCAAAGCCTTTCTGATTATCTCAATCAATCCTCTGTCGACTTGAGTATAAGCTTCTTCAATTTCTTCTTCTTTTACAAGAACAGACTGCTGATCAAGACAGAAGTCGTCGAATTTTTCTGTATATTCAAAAAGGGCTTCATCTCCTCTTTTTTTCACATTATCTAAGATTGCTTTTACCTGTTCTTCATACATCTCATAGCTATTCGGACTTCTTTTGAGTAAATCTTCCAAAAGATTTTTTTTCGTAGTTTGATTCAGTTTTTCAATTCGCATGGCCGCATTGCTCCTCTCGTAAAAGTTCTCTTAAATCTGTGACTATTTTCTTTATCCGATCGTTCTCCATACGCATGCTCACCGGATTAACGATCATTCTTGCTGAAAGCGGACATACTTCTTCCAGAACAACCAGACCGTTCTCGTTCAAAGTCGTTCCTGTTTCTACAATATCAACAATCACCTCTGACAAACCAACAATCGGAGCAAGTTCGATAGAACCATTCATTTTGATCAGTTCGACTGTCTGATGCTTCTTATTATAAAAATAATCCTTTGCAATTTTAGGGTATTTTGTCGCAACCCGGATTAATTCATGACGATTCAGAAGTTCTTTTGTCTCCTGACGTCCGCAGACGCACATTTTGCATTTTCCGAAACCGAGATCTAAGACTTCGTGGACTTTTCGTCCTTCTTCAATAATCGTATCCCTTCCGACAACTCCTATATCAGCCGCTCCGTATTCTACATATGTCGGTACGTCCGGGCCTTTTGCAAGAAAGAATTTCAGTTTTAATTCTTCATTTGTAAAAATCAGTTTTCGTGAATCTTTTTCTTTCATCTCCTCACAAGTAATACCAAGACTCTCAAGCATTTTCATCGTTTTTCCTGCGAGCCTTCCTTTTGTAAGGGCAAATGTCAAATATCTCATATTCTGCTCCTTTTATACTGACGGCAATTATTCTGCAATGTTTGCCGTTTTCTTTTCTCCTGTAATCAAATTGGTCATTTCCAACTTTTTATCGTCGCAAAGATAGATTAAAGCCGCAGCATTTTTTCTTTTTGCATATGATTCATACAGCGATTTATCCTGTCCTTCTTTTTGCCTGATCAATTCGATACAGCGTCCCTTTTCCCGAAAATTACCGGCAAGGATGATCGCATTGCTTTCAGTCTCTTCGTTATATACAATGATGTTCCGCCTTATCGTGTCTACCGAAATTTTCTGTCTTGAAAGAGCGTTCATCAATTCATCTACAATGATCGCAAATCCAATAGACGGAGTCTCTTTTCCGAATTTTTCAAGAAGATGATCGTATCTTCCGCCTCTTACAACCGCATCACCTGTTCCGTATGTATATGCCCGAAATACGATTCCGGTGTAATAACCATAACCTCCGCTCATACTCAGATCAAAAGTTACATGATCCGAAGCATTATACAGGCAAAGAAGATGATTGATCTGACGAAGTCGTTCAATGGCGGCTTTTGCTTTGTCGCTGATTGCAAATTGCTGCGCCTTGTCCAGAACATCCTCTGTTCCCATTAATTCCGGGAGGATCGCAAACGCCTCTTTGATTTCTTTTTTTACATCCTTTTCTTCAAGAAGCTCTTCTGCTCCGAAAAAGTTGCGATTTCCGATCAATTCCCGTATACGTTCCACAGTTTCCTCGTCTAACTCCGCTGCAGATAAAATACTTTGGAGAAAATCGACATGACCGATACTAATCTGAAATTCTTCCAGTCCCGTCTTTTTCAATGCGTCTGCAACCATTGCTATCATCTCCGCATCTGCCTCAACAGAATCAAGCCCGATTAGTTCCGCGCCGAATTGTGTATTTTCCTTTAACTTGCCGCGATAGCTTGTATGATTGATAAAAGTGTTTCCGACATAACAAAAACGAAGCGGAAAATCTTCAGTATCAAAAAGTGTAGCCGCCGCCCTTGCAACCGATGGAGTAATGTCCGGACGAAGAGCCAATATATTTCCTTCACGATCGAAAAATTTGTATAACTCCTGTGTAGAAGTAGAACCGATCTCTTCTCTAAATACATCGTAATATTCAAACGTCGGAGTCTGAATATCGCGATATCCATATAAATGGAGAACTTGATTTAATTTTTTCTGTAGTGTGAGTTTTATTTCACATTCCCTGCTGTAAATATCCCTTACTCCTTCAGGCGTATGTAATTTTTGTTCCATCGCAAATAAAACCCCCTTCACTTTACTATGCTAATTCGTTAAACTCTTTCGGATATTATACGAAGTTTCGTTCAATCTGTCAATCCCTTCTGTCAAGGTCTTTTTGTATACAATCCAGATAAGGGACAAAATATCCTCTTTTCAGTTCCATAAACCAATTTGACTCCAATTCATCAAATCGAATACTTTTTCTGCCGCCGTTTTTCGCACGATCCCAAAATTTTTGTATTTGCCTGTACCGCATATAGTATAACTCATCCCTTGTCGTATAATAAATCAACAGAAAAGCAATTCCTCCCTGTTCTTCAAACTTTTGCATAAACTCAATCTGATGTTCATGGACATTTGCAAGAGGAAACGTATCTGTCTTACATTCCTTTGCGTCAAAACATACGGGAATTCCCTGTACTGCTCCTATGTAATCAACTGTACTTACTTTATCAAAGTATGCAAGCGTAATATGTCTGCTTCCCTGATCAATTTTTACAGGAGTAATAGGCGTCGGTATTTTCTGTATTAAGGCAAGGTTCATCTGTTCATATTGTTCATTTGTCTGATTGATAAGTTCTTCAAAGGTCGAACCCCGAAGACCTCTTGAATTCCATGCAGCCATTATTGTTCACTCCTTTATCAATACAGATCTTTTTAAATAAATCGGGAACAGGCGCAATGATCTGCCTGTTTGGCAGATTTTTTACTAGTTCCACATCCGGAAAACAAAGCTGATAAGCATGAAGAAGCTGTGTTTTCAACCCATATTTTTTCTTATAGGCTTCATTTATTTTAAAATCTCCATATTTATAATCTCCTATGATCGGATGACCGATCGCTGCCAGATGTGCACGGATCTGATGTGTTTTTCCCGTAATTAGGTGTACTTTTAAAAGTGTTACATGATCAGAAACAAAAAGAGGGGTATATTCTGTTTCAATCGGAAGCGCTTCTTTTGTTTCCCTCTTTTCTTTTGTGACAGATACCTTATTTGTTTTTGTATTTTTTTTCAAATATCCGCAAATCCTCTGTCCGTCCTTTATCTTTCCCGAAACAAGGCACAAATAATATTTTTCCAATGATCTTGTTCGGAACATCTCATTTAATATCTGAAGCGCGCTCAGTGTCTTTCCTCCCGCAACGATCCCGCTCGTATTTCGATCGAGCCGGTTACATACCGCGGGATGAAAAGTCTTTAGTTCCTCTCTTGTTACCTGCCCTGAATCCAAAAGATACTCTATTAAATATTCTACAAGAGAAGTATCTTCCCGATTTGCTTTCTGGGAAAGCATTCCGACCGGTTTGTTCAGAAAGATCACATTTTCATCCTCATATAATACATTCAGTTTTACTTTGCTTTTAGCGGTATTTTTCTGTACCGGCCGAAAAACTTCTTCTGAAGTTTTTGAAAATTTTTTAATTGTTTCATCCGAAAAAAACAACTTCACATTATCGCCGAGAGCTAAAATTTCATTTCCCGCAGCCTTTTTCCCGTTTAATGTAATATTCTTTTTACGAAGCATTTTATAGAGAAAACTTTTCGGAGCCTGATCCAGATATTTTCCTAAAAATTTATCAAATCGCTGTCCCGCTTCATTTGAGTTGATTTCTATCTCTTTCATTTGACTTAATTCCTTTTTATTTACATAGAGATGTTTAGAATAAGACCACGTACCGTTTCTTCTTTTGTTTTTGTATCTTCCTGTTCGACAGCCGCAATATTATTTAAACCTTCCGCTCTTGTAATAAACGGCTTATACTCATTTAATATACGAATTTGAAATCCTTTGTAACCGTTTTGTGCTAAAATTGTTTTTATATGATCGGCAAGTTCTGTCGTGTTTACTTTATTATAATGGGTATATCCGAAAATATTATGTCCGGATATCACAATGCAGTCAACAGGCATTATATGATCTCTGCTCGTGATCACCATATCATAACAAACAGTCAGAAGATCAGTTTTTGACGCGATTTCTTTCGCTCGTTCTCCATCGATCGAACGATAAGGAAAGCGTGTAATAACTCCTACAAGCGCTTTCGATGCCGGAAGACATCCGACAATAGCTACTACTGTAAGAAGATTTAATTTTGTTCCTGTCTGAAAATATCCGAGAAGCAATATTGCGATCACGATGCCAAAATAGGCAAGCGTTCTTATGATTTCTATTTTTCTTTTATAATTTAAATATCCCGGCATTCCTTTTTCTGTCTTTTTCATGATACAAATAGTTCCTCCGCTTTCAAAATAAGACTTACCGGCAGCAGTTTTGTCATAATTTCTGCCGCTTTTATTCCTGCTCCATATACAGAAACAGATTTCTTCTTTCTGCTGTCAATAAGAGCTCTATGAACAACTTTATTTGCCGCCGCCATATTCAGCTTTTTGAGGGGATTTTTTAATTCTCCGCTCACCTCGAAAAATTCTGTTTCCACAGGTCCCGGACAAACTGCCGTCACATAAATGCTTTTTTCTCTTAATTCTTGTCCCAGAGCACGTGAAAAACTTAAAACACATGCTTTAGACGCCGCATAAACAGCAAAAGAAGGCTGCGGACAAAACGCCGCCGCACTTGCCATGTTTATAATACGGCTTCCCATCTTCATATAAGGAAGCGTCATTTGCGTTATGCGGATAAGCGCAGTGCAATTCAGATCGATCATATCCGTATGAATCCGTTTTCCTTTTTCGGCAATTTCCGAAAAAGTTCCGCTTTTGCCAAAACCGGCTGCATTGACAAGCATTCTTATATTAGGGTGCCATTGACAAAGCTCTGTATAAAATTGTCTGTATACATGTTTTTTCTGTAAGTCTCCCGCAAAAATGCGAAGCGGAACATTAACTTCTTTCCTAAGCTGCTCCAACCGTTCTTCCCTTCGTGCAATTACCCATATTTCGTCGAGATCCTTATAAAAATATTCCAATTGACGAACAAACTCTCTTCCTATACCTGATGACGCTCCGGTGACAACTGCAACTCTCATTTTCATTTATCCTCATTTCTTTCTATGCACATTTCTGATTGTCTTTTTCTTATAGTTTGTTTTCTTATCTATCTTTTTATAAGCTGGCTTTTTACTTGTATTTACTTGTTTTTCACGTCCTGTATTTGTACTGTCTTTTTCACGTCCGGGACGGATCAGACACTTTGGTCCGTAGCCGACAAGATCCATTCTTCCCGTTTTTCTCAAAGCTTCCAAAACAAGGTCATAATGTTTCGGATCACGATACTGAATCAAAGCGCGCTGCATCGCTTTTTCATGCGGGGATTTCGGAACATAAACAGACTGACCGGTGCGCGGATCGATTCCCGTATAATACATGCAAGTTGAAAGCGTAGAAGGTGTCGGATAAAAATCCTGCACCTGCTCCGGCATATATCCGAGGTCACGGCAGTATTCTGCCAGTTCAACAGCTTCTTTTAACGTTGATCCCGGATGAGAAGACATAAGGTACGGGACAAGATACTGATCCATTCCGAGTCTTTCATTCATTTTCTTAAACTGTCGTGTAAACTCTTCATATATTCGATGTTCCGGTTTTCCCATCAAAGAAAGCACGGGAGCGCTGATATGTTCAGGCGCCACTTTCAGTTGTCCGCTTACATGATACTGACATAGTTCTTTTAAAAATGTATTCTTTTTATCTGCCAGCAAATAATCAAATCGGATTCCCGAACGGATAAATACTTTTTTTACTTTCGGGATCTTTCTTAATTTTCGTAATAGTGCAACATAATCACTATGATCTGCATCTATATTTTTGCAAGGAGCAGGAAAGAGACACTGCTTTGTCGCGCATACACCGTGCCGAAGCTGTTTTTCACAAGATGGATGACGAAAATTTGCGGTCGGACCTCCTACATCATGGATGTATCCCTTAAAATCTTTTTCTTCAACCATTTGTTCCGCTTCTTTTATAAGCGATTCATGACTTCTGACCTGTACAATACGCCCCTGGTGAAATGTAAGCGCACAGAAACTGCATCCTCCGAAACATCCCCTGTTGCTGATCAGGCTGAAGCGGATCTCCGAAATTGCCGGGATTCCTCCTTTCGCTTTATAAGACGGATGATAAGTCCTCATATACGGCAGATCATAAATATCATCCATTTCTGTAACACTTAACGGTTTTGACGGCGGATTCTGAACGACATATAAATGTTCCGAATAAGGTTCTGCAAGTCGTTTCCCGCTAAATGCATCCGTATTTAAATATTGTGTATAGAAGCTTTTTGCATACATTTTCCGATCTGCTTTTAGCTCCTCATAAGAAGGCAGAAACTGGGCGTCATATATTTTTTCTTTCTCTTTTATTTTAACGACAGTACCATCAATATAAGTAATTTCTTCGATTGGTATTCCCGCCTCTAAAGCTTCGGCAATCTCCAGGATCGAGCGTTCTCCCATTCCGTAAGAAACAATATCCGCACCGGAATCAAGAAGGATTGACCGTTTTAATTTATCCGACCAATAGTCATAATGTGCCATACGTCTTAAACTTGCTTCGATACCGCCCATAATTACTGCGGTCTTTTTATATTTCTGTCGTATCAGATTTCCATACACAACACAGGCATGGTCCGGGCGTTTTCCCATCTCTCCGCCTGGGGTATAAGCATCTGTTCTTCTTCGTTTTTTCGATACAGAATAATGATTTACCATCGAATCCATATTTCCGGCAGAAACAAGAAATCCCAGTCGCGGTTCTCCGTAAATACAAATACTTTCCGGATCTTTCCAATCCGGTTGAGAAATAATTCCGACACGATATCCTCTTGATTCTAAAAGACGGCTGATGATCGCATGACCAAAAGACGGATGATCCACATATCCGTCTCCGATAATATAGGCAAAATCAACGCTCTTCCACCCGCGTTTTTCCATATCTTCCCTGCATACAGGTAAAAAATCATGGTTCATATTTTTCAATTCAGCACCTTTCGTAAGTGTTTTTTAAAACGTCAAAAAAATCTCGGATAAAATAATCCGCGGCAGCCTTTTTCTCCGCTTCGTCTGCTTTTGTAAAATCATCTGCTACAGCGCACACTTCCATGCCCGCGTTCTTTCCTGCCAGAATTCCATTGATAACATCTTCAAATACAAGACAGTTTTTCGGGTCTACATTCATGTCGTCTGCGACTTTTAAATAGACATCCGGCGCAGGTTTCCCTGCCGCAACTTCCGAAGAAGTACGTACAGAATCAAAATATTTCGTCAGTCCCCGTCCGTTCAGCGCAGCTTCTGCAATTTCCCGATCATTGCTTGTGGCAATACCGAGACGGATACCGTTTTGTTTCATCAAATCCAGAAACTCAACTGCGCCGGCCTTTGGAAATACTTTCGTTGCATACAGCTCAACTGTCATATCCCGCCATTCCTGCATTACGTCTTCTACTGTTTGATTTAATGTTGTAAAGGTATCGACAAAATATTGTGCGGTCTCTACATAACTCATCCCCTCTATATCTCTGTGAAATGTATCCGGTGCAGTCAAGTGATATTTATCCATATAAATACGGTCAACTTCCGGCCAGATCCACATCGAATCTACAAGTGATCCATCCATATCAAAAATGACCGCTTTTTTTCCTGTCAACATAATTGTTCTACCTCTTCTTCTGTTAATTTTCTATATTGTCCGGGTTTTAAAGACGGATCCAATGTCAATGTTCCAAACTGAATCCTTTTTAAATAAACAACTTCTTTTCCTACCGCACGAAACATACGCTTCACCTGATGGAAACGACCTTCTTTGATTGTAAGATAGATTTCCGAATATCCGTCTTCCTTTTCATCTGTTTCATTTTTTGTTTCAGGCAATATTTTCTGCTCTTTTATCTTTTCTTTCCGCCGTTCTTTTTGTACAGAAAGAATTTCAAGCGCCGCCGGCATCGTAGGTTTTTCATCTCCGATATGTACGCCTTTCTCAAACAATCGTACATCTTCTTCTGTCACAATTCCTTTGATTTTTGCATAATAAATTTTATCCACATGCTTTTTCGGGGAAAGAAGGCGGTGCGCAAGCTGCCCGTCATTTGTAATTAAAAGAAGACCTTCTGTATCTTTGTCAAGCCGCCCCGCGGGAAATAAGTCTTTTCTTTTGCTTTCTTTGATCAGGTCTATGACTGTACGCTCTTTTTTATCTTCCGTTGCAGACACAACTCCGGCAGGCTTATTCAACATAAAATATTCATACCCTGCATAAAAGATCTTTTCTCCTTTAAATATAATCTCATCTTTTTCTGTATCAACTTTCCGCTCAGCTTTCTTTGCTATCTCTCCATTGACGGAAACGCTTCCTTTTAAGATCTCTTTTTTCACCTGACTTCTTGTGCCGCATCCCATTTCCGTCAAATATTTATCTAACCGCAATTTCATGATGACTGCCACCGCCATCCCGGCAGATACTTATTCTTCAACATCTGTCCTGACAGCTTGCCAAAACCGAGAGGATAACCGTCTACGCATACGAGATACCACCCCTTCTCTTTTGAGGAAACGAGATCTTCAACTTCCAATGTCTCTCCCTTTAAATACTTTATAATCCGTTCATCATCAACCGAAAAATCTAGTACATTTTCATATTCTTCTTTTTTCAAATTCATAGCCAGCGCCTGACTTGGCTCAAAACGCCTTTTTTTCAATTCTCCCAAGAGTAGCCCGGACCGTAAAAACCGCACTCCGTTTAACTTTGGAAGACCTTCCGGCATATAATATACATTTTCTCCCCGCATATCAATTCTGGATGAATCGAATTTTCTTTTTACATTTTTCAAAAATTCCGTAAGTTCGTCCGGTAATCTTTTTTCTTTTTCATTTTTATTTCGATTGTTTTTTTCTTTTTCCTTTAAGTTTTCTGAAACTGCCTCTTCTTCTTTTTTTAAAAGCGCGATAAAATGTCCTTCTCCTTCCATTTTATGAGGAAAAATGCGGATTGTTTTCTTTAACTGTTCATTGCCGCTCAAAGAAGCTTTTAAAATCCCATCTGAAAACCCTTCGTATCCTTTGATATCACAAATCTTAAATTGAGGGTATTCTTGTAACAGAAATTCAATCGTCTGTTCATTTTCTTCCGGTGAAAAAGTACATGTAGAATAAAGTAGCATTCCGCCCGGTTTCAGCATCTGCGCCGCTTGTGTAATAATGCTTCTTTGAATTTTTACAAAAAATTCCGGACCATGTTCTTCCCATGCCTTTACCATTTTTCTGTCCTTGCGAAACATGCCTTCTCCGGAGCACGGCGCATCGATCAAGATCTTATCAAAATACTCCGGAAAATAATTCACAAGCTTTCCGGGTTCTTCACTTAAAACAAGAACGTTTCCGATTCCGAAAAGTTCAATATTTTTCAAAAGTCCTCTTGCCCTTGAATTACTCAGGTCGTTCGCGATCAAAACTCCCGATCCGTTTAACTTTGCCCCTAACTCTGTCGCTTTTCCTCCCGGCGCTGCGCACACATCAAGCACTCGGTCTCCGGCTTCGATAGGGAGTCTGTTTGCAGGCGTCATTGCGCTTGGTTCCTGCAAATAGTACAATCCCGCAAAATAATACGGGTGCTTTGCAGGCTGATATTTTTCTCCATCATAATAAAAACCGTTTTCAATCCACGGAATCGGACGAAGCGGCCATGGAGCAATCTCTAAAAAACGATCTATTGATATTTTGGATGTATTTACACGGAGTCCATAATGGCGGGGTTCTTCATAACATTTTAAATAATCGTTATATTCCCCGCCAAGCAGATCTTGCATTTTTTCTTCAAATTCAATCGGTAGATTCATAATATTTCCTCTGTTTTCTGTTGCTTTTCACAACTCTTTTTTCATGTGTTATCTATCATATCATGTTTTGCCTCTTCATAAAAGACTTTCCGATGATTATTCTACCTGTCTGAGTATGCTTTGATTTTTCTGTTTTCAACATATTTTAACGCTGCATATGGATTGACACTGATTTCTTTTCCGTCTTTATAAATATAAATTCCAAGATGTAAGTGCACAGGAAACTTTCCTGTTGTCCCTTCTCTTTTACTGTATCCCGTATCTCCCATAAATCCGATCACATCGCCCGCTGATATAGGATCTCCTTCTTTTATTCCGGCATAAGAACTTAAGTGTGCATAATAAAAGTAAGCGCCTCCCGGTGAAGTGATTCCAACACGATACCCACCTAATTCTAACCAACCGACCGACGTTACAATCCCGTCAGTCATACTTACGACAGGAAAGTAATCCCGCTTATTGACAAACGGCATAATATCTGTCCCTTCATGTTTTCTATCTCCTTTGTAAGTCCGATCCAACATCCACGAATCTGAAAAAGAAACGTTCGCTTTCCCAAAATTAGTTTCCGCTACAGGAAAATATTCCAGGTCATTCCAGATTGCCCGACAGACACTGACATACGAGTTCCACCTCTCTGCTTTTTTCCATCTGTTTTCTGATTTTGTAATATCTCCGACTGTTTTTTCCCTTTCAAAATCACTTTCCAGCCAGTACAAACCGAGAAACTTTCCCGGATCTTCACTTTCTTTCAATTTTTTTAACACTTCATCAGATACAGGCTGTCTGCGAAAAAAATTGGAATACACAATATCTTCCGACAATCGGCTTTTCTCGCTTTGATATTGAAGTTTCGGAATCCATATAGCCGAATGCAATACGCAGAAAAACAGTACGGAAGACAAAATTGTAAAATTTTTAAAAAAGTCTCTTTTCCCTTTTTGAAACTTTCTCACACTCTGCCCCTTCCGTTTTTTGTCAATATAAAAAACACATTTTATTCTGTCTTTCACTATATGATATTTTCATACAAAAGATGTGTGCATCATAAGCATTACTATATGATTTTGTTTCTGGAAAAAAGGAGTAAAAATTGTGAAATGCTCATCTAGTAAAAACTTATTAAAAAAAATAGGTTTTCTCAATGCCGGAAGTCTGACTGTTTTTCTTTTTCTTGCAATGCTCGTTTCTCCTGATATCGTTTTTACAGGTGCTGCAGACGGACTTTTACTCTGGTTTAACACAATTTTTCCTACACTTTTTCCATTTATGTTTATTACTGCTATTCTTTTAAAAAGCGGAGGACTAAATATAATAGCAAATGTACTTGGAAAACCTCTCGGAAAAATATTTTCCGTATCTGCCGCAGGGGCATTTTCTGTTATTGCCGGATTTTTATGCGGTTATCCGATGGGTGCAAAAGTTACCGCAGATCTTGTGTGTACAAAAAAGATCGAACGCTCTGAGGCTGCTTATCTGTTATCTTTCTGTAATAATACAAGTCCTGTTTTTATCGTTAATTTTATTATACACAAGATTTTGCGTGATCGGACGTTACTTGTTCCAACGCTTATCATATTAATTGCGGTTCCGATTTTTCTTAGTTTCTTTTTCAGAAGATTTTATTTCAAACATAGTGAATCATACGGAGAATCCTTGCGCCAGACAGAATGTAAAAACAATCCGTTTTCCTTCCGCACATTCGACGAATGTATGATGGATAGTTTTGAAAACATTGTAAAGGTAGGCGGCTATATCATTATCTTTTCTGTTTTTATACGCCTTCTCACAAAATTTTCCACGGATATTCCTGCGTTTTTTTATCTTCTTCCTGTTTTGGAACTGACAAACGGAATTATCATTCTTTTTGAGAGATTCGAGAATATTGCTGTTTCATATCCGCTCATTATTGCATTAACTTCATTCGGGGGATTATGCGCGCTCGCACAGACAAAAAGTATGATTCATTCTTCCGGAATTCCTTTCATTCCATATTTAATCCAGAAAATAATAACAGCTGTAATTTCGGCCGCTGCAGCGTATGGTTATGTACTGCTTTTTTTATAATATCTACTTTCAATGGCTTTACAATATAATGAAACCTTTTACGAAAGGAGTCCGACTTATTATCTAACCTGTTGTGGTGTTAATGTCCACAAAACCATAAAGTTCCAAAACAAGGGTTGAAAGCTCCGGAACGAGCTTCCCCCCCTATCATTATCATAGAAAATCTTAATTACAGACTTTTCTTCATACACTCAAATTTTTAATTCGTGGAAAAGTGTTTTAAACTCATCTTCCGGCAATAAAAGTTTCAAGATAATCAACTGTGCGAACAAGTCATTTTTCCATACACATATCTTCCTTGCTCTCTTGGTAAGAAAAGTCTTTCATGAATTTTCATATCACATAAAGCATCCTTGGTACGAAAGTCAAACAGACGATCACTATGAGCACACACATTTCTGAACTTTGTCATAACTGCTAACATTATGTTAAAAATCCTTTTTTCTTCATTTCCCCGCCGCCTTTGTACTTCCCCGAAAATAAACATCCACCCGCCTAGCGGGTGGTTTTTCATTTTCGG